>ERZ1034691.407-NODE-407-length-35156-cov-14.780348_pt1 | contig 35156 bp, 58 predicted proteins | sample MGYA00520638_ERZ1034691 | MGnify/ENA primary metagenome ERZ1034691 (study PRJEB33766, sample SAMN09781763) | gut metagenome | biome: gut microbiome | host: Homo sapiens | place: Madagascar | study: EMG produced TPA metagenomics assembly of the PRJNA485056 data...
TTTCCCAAAGATGTCAAACGTACAATTTTCTTTTCTAACTCTAGCTCATTGTCTGGAAATTGCAATTTGGCATTTTTATAAATTGCGGTTTCTTTAAAACCTAAATACAAAGATTCGTCTGTAAAGTGATCGTCAAAAGGTATTTCTAGTAGACCTAAGCGAATAAGTGAAGAAATAGAAATGGTCTTTTCACCTAATTTCATATTATTTGGTCCATCAATAAAAATATTATGTGACAAAAGTTGAAATGAACCATTTTCGTCTACTATTAATTTTAAATTACAAATAGGCTTCTGATAATCAGTTTTGAAAAATTGTAATATTTTTGCATCGTTTGGGCTCATTTGCCCAATAATTTGAGCAAAAGAAGGATGAACATTTTTTTTGGAGTCGGTTGCTGATGTAAGCAATGCAACAAAAAGTTGACGAAGATCTTCTTCCTCGACACAATATTTTGCTTCATCAAGAGTTTTAAGAACCATTTGGGTGGTTGGCTCTTTACGACGTTGTTCGGGGACTGTTTCCAAGGAGTCTTCTAGTTCTTTTTTGAATTTTTCAAGATCTTTGGTATATTTAATACGGCGTTTTTCAGCTAACTGAGAAATCCCACCAAAGGCGAGAAACCAACAATCCGACAACGTTTGCCCAATGCCTTGAGTTGGTAAATCAGTTACATTTTTAATTGCATTGTCTACGGAATCTGGAAGATTTGCATTAATATTGATGTCAGTCATATAGGTGTACCTCACTTTCCTTTGTCATGTGTATACTATCATTATAATGAATGTGAAATTATGTTTCAATGATAAAAGGTATAGGATATATTTCGATATAATGGCATATCTACTTCGATAAATCGAAATACTAGAACTATTGAAAAAGTACGTCTTCTGTAGGATAATAACAATATAAGAAACTCATAACAGCCGATAAAGTACAGAGGAGGAAACTAATATGGCATATGAATATCAGCTAAGTGTATTAAGAGAAAGACTGAATGATTATAAGGAAAAACTTTCCGATGCCATTGATTCAGGGGACGAAACAGAAATACGGCATTGGAAAAGATTAGTCGAAGAAGTGGAAAATGAAATTGAAGGTTATGAGAATGCATAACTAGAAAAATAAATAGGACTGATAAGAGCACTTACCTTCGGGTAGGTGCTTTTCTTATACGCAAAATTCCGGCTGCCGACCAGATGGCAGCCGTTAACCGGAACAAATAGAGGTGGAGATCATGGCTTACAGTGGATGGCTCTTAAAGATTGGAAATTACACAGTGGATGAAGAACGGTTCATCAAAGCTGAAAGCTACAGCCCTTATGCCAACATGCAGGTACTGGATCCTTGGACGGATGCAAACGGCTATGAGCACATCAATGCCGTAGATCTGAAGGCTTTGAAGGTGGAGTTTGAAACACCGGCTGGACTCACGAATGATGACTTCAAAGAGTTCATGGATAGGATCCGTGAGAATTACGTGGAGGGTAAGGCACGAAAGTGTATAGTTACAGCATATATCCCGGAATATGATGATTATGTGACCCAGCTTTGCTACATTTCTAATTTTCAACCGCAGATCTATGGAATATATGATGGGAAAATTCATTATAATTCCATTCGGTTCGCAATCATAGGAGGTGTGGCACATGATTGAGTATAAGCACGAAGATCTCTTCCGGGATGGAACCGATAAGCAACTGAGTATAGTGTCCGCCGATGGAAAGGTGAATATCACTAATTCAGAGATCCATTACGAGCAGTTCGAGCTGAAGGAAAGCCTTTGCTCACAATCAGAACTGACCTTTGGGGTCTGCGAAGCCAGTCAGATAAAATTTAAGATATCGAATGTATTTACATCGATGGTGGGAATGCAGCTTGCAGTCACCACTGCTTTAGAGGGGCATACAGGTGCTCCTTTTTCTTTTGGAAAATACAAGGTTGTATCCGACAAGCCGACAGCGGACCGCAGATATCGGAATATAACTGCCTACGATGCCATGTACGACATCCTGAATGCAGAGGTATCCAGGTGGTATAACAGCCTGGCATTTCCGATGAAACTACGGCAGTTTCGTAACAGCTTTTGTGCCTATGTCGGCGTGGAGCAGGAAGAAATCACGCTGATTAACGATGATATGGCAATAGAAAAGACCATAGATCCCGGAGAACTCCCAGGAAAGACGGTTATAGAAGCCATCTGCGAGATCAATGGCTGCTTTGGACACATTACCCGGGCAGGCAAGTTGCGATATGTGGTGCTGGAGCAGATGATAGAGGGGCTGTATCCTGCGGATGATCTGTATCCGTCAGATGACCTTTATCCTGCAGATCCGATGGGCACCACAGAGGTATCTCGTAGCAATTATATCTCTTGTCAGTATGAGGATTTTATCTGCCAGCATGTAGACAAATTGCAGATCCGTCAGGAAGAAAATGATATCGGGGCAATCTCTGGTACCGGCAATAACTGCTATATCATTGAGGACAACTTTTTGGTGTATGGAAAATCTGCGGAAGACCTGCAATCAATAGCCGATAATGTGCTCAGTGTAATCGGTGTCGTATGGTACCGCCCGGCACAGGTGGAAGCACGCGGCAATCCTTGCCTGGAGGTGGGGGATGGTATATTACTGCACACGACCCGGGAGACTATCTATACATACATACTGCAGCGTACGTTGAAAGGTATACAGGCTCTAAAGGACAGTTATACTGCGGAGGGCGAGGAGTACAGGACCGGACAGGTCAATAGCCTGCAGAAACAGATCATCCAGTTAAAAGGGAAGAGCAATGTGCTCACCCGGACGGTCGAACAGACCAGGCTGGAGATGCGCGACATTGAGCAGGGCTTGTCCAACGATATCAGGATCACTGCGGAAGGGCTGCAGGCGGAGATTACCAGAGCGTCGAAGGCGGAAGAAAATTTATCTACTCGAATCAAGATCACTGCGGAAGGATTACAGGCCGAGATAAATAGGGCATCTGAGTCGGAGGGAAGGTTATCAACTCAGCTTAAAGCTGTTGCTGGAGAAGTTGACTTAAAAGTATCAAAGGATAACCTCATTGCGGAGATTAATCTGACACCGGATAAGGCACTGATTAAGGCCGAAAGGATAGATTTGGTCGGACTTGTTAATGCAGAGGAGATGGTAGTCAAATACGCCACCATTGAGACTTTAAATGCCACCAAATTGGAGCTGAATAACCTGATTGCCACCAAGGCAACCGTTGACTCCCTCAATGCCGTCAGTGGCCGCGTGGGATCTTTGGAAGCAGATCATGTGACTGTATCCGACTTAAATGGTGTCAGTGCACGACTGGACACCGTGGAATCCAACTACATAAGTGCAGGTACTGTAAAGGCAAACTACATGGAAGTAGCCAACTGGACATCTGCAGGTGAAATAAAGGCGGATAAGATCAGCGCGGCGACCATCGTAAATAAGCTGTCCAGAGTTGATTTGGTCAGTGTGAAGGCAATTGGCGTGACAGGATACATGAATTATAAAGGTACAGTAGTTGCGTGGAGAACAAAAAATATTAGTGGGACTGTTATTACTTATTTGGGACCGGAGGATTAAGAATGAGCAATTTAGAAATCAGGGAATTTAGTCAGGCAATTACAAACTTTGTGGATAGTTCCGGGTTGCCGGAGGAGGTCAAGCGTATGGCTCTGCAGGAGATGCTGACACGTCAGGAACAGAAAGCCAGGGATGCATTGATGGCAGAAATCGCAAACAGAGATGCGGCTGAGCTTGCGAAAAAAGGAGAGGTGAAACAGGATGCAGAAAGCGTATGAACCTACCGTCTGGGAAGACAAACCGTCGACCAACACACCTCTAAATAAGCGCAATCTGGACAAGCTGAGTCAGGGTGTAAGTACGATTGATGATCGTGTCATCAAAATGGATCTGACCAAGTTTGATAAGACGGATGCACAGGCCTGCTTTAACAAGGTCGAGTTGGACAAAAAAACTGGAAATATGACCTTTTATGCTATTTCCGGCGCAAAAGCCATACTTGAACTTGGGGTAAATCAGATCGCAGTTAATTTTGACTACGATCCTCAGACACAGCAGATTATCCTGATTATGCAGGATGGTAGCAAAAAGTATATAGATTTATCTGCGCTGATCACGCAGTTTGAGTTTGTGGATTCGGACATCATTTACTGGACTGTGGGATCGGATGGTAAAGTAAAGGCTGACATCAAAGATGGCAGCATCACAGGGGACAAGCTGCAGCCTAATTACCTGGCGGAGATCACCGTGCAGGCTGAATCTGCCAGTGCATCAGCAACCGCAGCGGCAAAATCAGCGACGGCGGCAGCAGGATCTGAGACGGCAGCAGCACAGTCAGCGGAAAATGCCAGAGTATCTGCGGAAAGTGCCAATGCTTCCGCAACCGCGGCGGCAAAATCAGCGACAGCGGCAGCAGGATCCGAGGCGGCGGCAGCCAAGTCTGCAGAATCTGCACAGACCACCAGCAAACACGCAGAGGATCTTGTGGATGATGTTGTAGATAAAATCGAATCCGGATATTTCACCGGAGCTCAGGGCATACAGGGACCGAAGGGAGATAAGGGCGATACCGGCGCCACCGGTGCACAGGGACCGATCGGAGCCACAGGGGCGACAGGACCGCAGGGAGAACCCGGCGAGAGAGGACCACAGGGACTGCAGGGAGCCACCGGTGCTACGGGCGCGCAAGGACCCAAGGGTGATACCGGAGCCACGGGAGCGACCGGCGCTGCGGGAAAAGACGGAGCGCAGGGAGCCAAAGGTGATCCCGGAGTGCAAGGACCCAAAGGAGATAAGGGAGATACCGGCGCTGCTGGGGCAACCGGAGCAAAGGGAGCTCAGGGCGTACAGGGACCAAAAGGTGATAAGGGCGACAAAGGGGACAAGGGGGATCCCGGTGACAGCGGAGTAACCGTGCCGATTAACGGGATGTATACACTGTCCGGTGACAGCGATGGTAATCTCTGGTGCTATTACACGGATGGAACCACAGCACCGCAATTCGAAGTAGACAGCAATGGAAATATTTATTACATAACGCCAGACGCGTGAGGAGGATAGATTATGGCAAAAGTATTGATTGGTAATTTTAAAGGACCAAAAGGAGACACCGGTGCCAAAGGAGCAACCGGAGCAACTGGTGCACAAGGACCTACTGGACCGCAGGGAGCGACGGGAGCAACCGGAGCCACCGGTGCGACAGGAACCCGTGGAAGCAGATGGACGTCCGGTACGGCGATTACCGGTACAAGCACCACCGCGACGGTCTTTAGCGGGAGCGGCATCACGGACGCATTGGTAAACGACCAGTATCTCAACACATCCACAGGTAATACCTACCGTTGTACCGTAGCGGGAGCAGCTGCTGCAGCAAAGTGGGTCTACACAGGATGCATCAAAGGAGCCACCGGTGCAAAAGGAGCAACCGGTGCAACCGGCGCAACCGGAGCCACGGGACCGCAGGGACCACAGGGTGAAAAAGGTGCCACTGGTGCCCAGGGACCACAGGGTAAACAGGGTGCAACGGGGGCTACGGGACCTACAGGTCCACAGGGTCCGCAGGGTAAACAGGGCAACACCGGTGCAACAGGAACCCGTGGAAGCAGATGGACGTCCGGTACAGCGATTACCGGTACAAGCACTACAGCAACAGTGTTTAGTGGGAGTGGCATCACGGATGCATTGGTAAACGACCAGTATCTCAACACATCCACAGGTAATACCTACCGTTGTACCGTAGCGGGAGCAGCATCAGTGGCAAAATGGATCTATACCGGCTGCATCAAGGGTGCAAAGGGAGATACCGGTGCAAAGGGAGCAACCGGTGCAACCGGACCACGGGGACCGCAGGGCGAAAAGGGAGCCACTGGTGCTACACCTACCGTGGCAGACAACATGACCGTAGCATTTACCCAGGCAGCCAGCCGGACAAATATTACCACCGGCGAAAAGATATCCGTAATCATGGGCAAGATCAAAAAGTTTTTCGCAGATCTGACAGCCCCGGCATTTGCCCAGATGATCACCACAAAGGCGGATTTGATGGCTACCAAGGCTACCGGATATGTGCCGGATGCCAAGGCAGTGGCAGATGCCGTTAGTGAGGTAAATGGCAAGTTAAATATGTGTAATATAGAGATATTATCTAATGTTTCTATACTTTCGGTTACACCATATACAAAAGCAAACAATGATTTATTATCTGTAAATTTGTATGCAGATAACAATATTCCATCTCAATCAGAATGTGATGCATCGGAATTAATAAATTGCCCACCTAATATAAACGGTACATTTATATTTCAAAGATATGTACGTTGGATGAATAAAACCAATGTGTTAATTGAAATTATAGAATTTTATCCTGTTATAGGGAGACATTGGTATAACTTATATAAAGATGATAAATGGGGTGGATGGGTGTGTACGACTCCTGTTAATCCAATGTAGTATTATCGTTATCAGAAGAGTAATCGTCATAATAACGTCCATTTACTCCATCCATCTGCTTTATAAAATACTCTTTTATATGTTTTATGTTCACCAGTTATGTCGGTAATTATTTGTATACCAACGATATATGGATAAAATGAACCTAATTTGTCGCCCATTCCGAAAAGAGCAATTACAAAAGCGTTCCATGATGTTTTATATTCATCAGGTATGTTTTCTGCGCCATCAGAAATTAAGCGTCCTACACATGTATATGAAAGCTCATTCAATTTTCGAGTAGGCAACCATCCATCATTAGTAGCAAAATTATTAAGAGAAATATTACTTAACTTGCTATTTAGCGTAGTAGATCAGAAGGCGGGCACGGCCTTAAACAGTGCCAGAAAGGAGTCCTGTTATGGGCTATATCAAATTTAAAAATAAAGAGAACACACAGCTGGTCGTTGTATCAGAGGAGAGTCCTCACGTGATCCGGATCACTGGAGACAATCTCACAGTAAATACCAATGGTTTCCGGCTCTACTTAGATGCAGATTGCAAATACCCTCTGGATAACGGAGAGTATGAAGCTTTCACTACTTTGTACCGGGAGGGTGACGGCTGGTATGAGCTGTCCGATGACGGCTCCGTATATATTGAGCAGGTTGCACCGGTGCAACCTGAACCGACCGAGGAGGAGCTTGAAGAGCTGGCCAGACAGCAGCAGATCAGACAGGTGACCGCTCAGATTGATGGTCTTAAAGCACAGATCGCCTCCAGTGACTATAAGGTAATCAAGACCTATGAGTACACACTTCTCGGCGAGCAGACTGAGTACGATATGGAAGCTGTCCACGCAGAGAGACAGGCTCTCCGGGATCAGATCAACACCCTGGAGACACAGCTGGCAGATCTGACTGCCCCCACAGAGTAGGAGGCTGCCTATGAGAGTGAGAGACGGACCTTAAACCAATTACATAGTAACTATTGAGCCAAGAGCCGATTACTTCCCTTCCGGGAGGTGACCGGCTCTTATATTGTGAGGTGCGGCATGAATGAAACCGAAATGGAACATCGGCTTACGGAGATAGAAGCCAGAGCAAAATCCAATACCCACCGGATTGATAAGCTGGAGAAAGTGACAGAAGAAATCCATACAATGTCAAATACGATGATCCAACTTGTCGAAGAGGTAAAACACACCAATGAGACTGTCTCCAGTCTTGATCAGAAGGTTGAAAAGATGGATGGCCGTGTGGATGATATGGAACGTGCTCCTGGAAAAGAGTGGAGCAATGCAAAGAGAACAGTATTTAATACTGTAGTAGGAGCAGTAATCGGATTTTTAATTGCTGGCCTGATGTGGGCGGCAGTTCAGGCATTTTTATTATAAGGAGGATACGAGTTATGAGTACAAGTACAATAATGGTAATTATTTTGGCAGTTCTTACAGCACTGGTGGTAGGAGCTACATTGTGGGTATATATCCGAGACAAGACCATCGATGAGATTAGAGTGGATGTGTATCACCTGTTCTTGAAAGCAGAGCACGCTTTCAAGGAATCCGGATCCGGAAAACAAAAAATGAAGTATGTGGTAAGTCAGGCGCGAAAACTTTTACCGGAATGGCTGCAATATTTTATCACCGATGAGTTTTTGGAGAGCGTTATCGAGAAGTGGTTCCGGGCGGTGAAGGATTTGCTGGATGATGGAAAAATGAATGGATCTGATAAGGAAGAGGTGAAAGAGGAATGAAGACAGGAAATGGAATGGTTGAATATGCGCAGGTGCATCTGGGAACCCCGTATTTTTACGGGTCCAAGATTACAGAGGGTGCTCTAACAGAACGTAAGATGAGTACCATGCACGCTAAGTATCCCAAGGTGGTTACCACGAATTACATGGCAAAGGCACGGCGTAAGGGACAGGTCGGCAAGGTCAATGTGGACTGCTCCGGTCTGATTGCCGGTTACCGACAGCTTAACATCGGCTCCTATCAGCTGTATCAGACCGCGTACACTCGGATGCCGATTGCAAAGATCAATGATTTTGCGGTAGGAACCGTCCTCTGGAAATCCGGGCACGTAGGAGTTTATATCGGCAAGGTTAATGGTGTCCCCATGTGCATCGAAGCCAAGGGCATCAACTACGGTACGGTGCAGACCAAGGTATCCTCTACCAAGTGGGTGTACGGTCTTACTTTTAAGAACATGACATATACCTATGAGACCAAGGTGCCCGGCACATGGAAGAAAACCAATCCTTATACAGAACCTACAACGACGGTGACCAGTCCTGCGCAGGCTCGAAAAATGGATATTAAGACATACATATCCCGCGGTGATGCGGTCAAGTGGGTGCAATGGGAACTGATGGAGGCTGGATTGCTGACAGAAGCTGACATCGACGGTATTTGTGGTCGGAAGACCGTAGCGGCTATCATTGCTTATCAGAAGTCCTGTAAGATCACAGCGGATGGACTGGCAGGAAAGACCACTCGAAAATACCTGGCAGCATAATGTGCAGCGGTATTTTTCATTGACGGTTTGGCAACAGATATGGTAATCTGAAATCACCCCATAGAATCCTTCTCATAGGAAAAAAGGACGAAGAGCAAGAAGGGGTGTTCTTCGTCCTTTTTATATTAACTAGCAAGTTAAAAAGTACAAATACAGTAATAGATCAGAAAAAAACGTTAAAAATCGTAGAAGGTACAAATGATATTGCATTTTCCGTGGTTGGAAATGAAGTATATGTTTGGATTGGTAGTAACAACATGGGATTTATAAAATTTGATAAAAGCACAATATCATAATTTTATCTGTAATAAACAACCCATTCCGTAGTAGATACAACACTTGATCCATTTAAGAATGCGTTATTAAGTGTAATCCTTGAGGTTGTGCACTTAAAATCTGCCATAGCTCCGTTAGAACCATTTTGGTAATATCCACCTCGATATGACTGTTCTGTGGTCATTAAAAAAGCAACTGGTATTAGTATGTCAATAATGATGTTATAGCCAAGATTTGCTTTGATTATTATCTCTGATGCATTTGTTGGTATAGTCACAGATCCGGCACCAATAATAGATTTACTGCCGATGCGTTTCCAGGTCAACTTGCCATTTATTCCATATCTTTTATATAATCTATGTAGTCCATAATTATTTTTCGTATCACATCGCTGTATTTATCTGCAATTACATAGTAGTCATATCCGTTATATTTCCATAAAAAAAGCAAATTAGAAGAATAATATACATGGATGTCTACATTATTATATGTTCTTTTATAGCAGAAACGATATCTATTTGAAACGTTATAGTTCTTTGCCATTCCAATAATATAAATTCCGTCCGAAGAATAACTAAGTTCATAACTATTCACCTGTACATTTTTATCATCATAAGAGGACTGGCTAGGACTGGTGAGCATGGAAGTCCCGGAAGAATTCTTATCCATCCACCAGAAGAATCCACGATGATGGTCCGCTTGACTGCTATGGCTTAAAGCCAAAATTATAAAGGATATAGCAACAGCTGCAATAGCGGATAGAGCAGCTGCAGTAGAATGATTCCTCTTTGGTGGTGCAATTTTTATAATACGAGACGGCATCTTATTATTTGGCAACACATATTTTATTTTTTGCACTGGTGCATAAAAATCCTTTTCGAGGTAGATAAGTTCATTGACCATCAAATCGATTAAGTTGGTGTCTAATCTGGACGGCCGGCGGAAATACTGTTTGTATAAGGTTTTTTTCACCTCTTCTAGCAATGACATTTTCAAATCCTCCATGACTATATTATAAAGTACAGGGCCGGTGGGGGAACTGGAACATATTACCAGTAAAATTGGACCGGTAGGCATTGTATAATAGCACAACGGAGGTGCAAGATGCTGATTATAGATATTGCGTGTAAGAGCAGACCAGAGGAACTCCTGAAGGCTTTGGAGAGGATTCATAATACGAAGAAGATAAATATGGAGATCAATCTATATTCCGATATATTCAAGCTATTCTCGCATTGCTATAAGGAAAAGGTTGATATGGTAATTCTGGCAGATCAGATTAATGCTAAGATAGATAATTTCGATATGGCATATCATCTGAAAGCCTTGAATGAACACATCATGCCGGTGATCATCGGTGAAGAACTTCCGGACGATTGCATTGATAAAAGGGCTGGCCACGCGGAACTCTTCGAATATATTCCGCTGGAGGCAGTTCAGTTTGTATTACCAGATGTGATTTTATATGCCAACAGAAGAGTAGGAGAAAAAGAGAACATATGCCTATCCTACCGATGGAAGAACGAGGAATACGAGGTGGATCTGGACAGGATCCTTTATTTCTATTCCGAACACCGGATCATAAAATATGTGGATGCCGGGGGAATGCAGGGCGTGTTTTATCAAAAGCTGGATGTGGTAGAGGATGCACTTCGTGAGACTGGTGCATTTATCCGGGTGAGCAAGAGTTTTTTAGTGAATAATAGGTACATACTTTCCACTACCAGTAAAGAGGTCGTAATGATGAATAATATCCGTATAAGCGTCACCAGAGCCTATAGGACAAACATAAAGGATATATAGGTTAAATTGTCCACAACGCTGTCAAAATGTGCACATGAGCCACACAGAGCCGCTGGAACATGGTAGGATATTTCTACAAAGATTACCATATCTTGTAGTTGCAAATACCGAACAAATGTTCTATAATAACCATATCGCTACTTAGGGATGTGTGGAAGTGAAAGGGTGGTTACATTGGACGGAAGAGAAACTGTGGATTATCAGATTGACTTAACAGATTATGAGGGGTTGATTATTGAGACTGTTCATGACATTAAAGAAAAATGGATATTAGAACAAATTTACAGATTTATAAAGAATATAACAAAAGAGGACTAGATCGTTTTAGTCCTCTTTGCTTAATTCGTCTGCTATTTTCTTTAAAGTTTCCCAATCGGATTCGTTTAGCTTTGATAAAGCGAGTACCAATCTTTTTTTGAAAGATTCATCGACATCTTCCATTATTTCATTTGCAAAAATAGCTAATTCTTGGTTTCGTGTACGCTTCTCACGCATTTCGCCCTTACCAGTCCGAAGCCATTGCTCGTTTATATTAAATTCTCTACATATAGAAAGAATGACTGCGTCTGTTGGAGTGCGTAACCCGGTTTCATAATTGGTAATAGTATTTCCCTTAACACCTATTCTTTCACCAAATTCAACTTGCGTCAATTTGTATTCTTTTCTTATTATCTTAATCCTTTCTTTCATTGTTTATATCCTCCTGTTAATGAAAATATATCACAAAAAACTCACATAGTCAACATTTTAATGTTGACAAAGATTCTCGATGTGATATAATAAACTCACAAAGTCAATAAAGGAGGCGAGAAATAGTGAGGTTGAAGAAAAGAGTAGAAGCACTAGAAAATGGATTTCGGTTGCTTGCAAACAAGAAAATGGGAGACAATATCCAATTTACTACATATTCCGAAAACGGAAAAAAGTACCTTGTTGTTTTTGGAGTAGAGAATGGCGTGTCTTGGAGTAAGCATTTCATTGTGGATGGAATCGCAGACGATAGGGGTATCAATACGGAACACATCCACAACGAAACACTATTTCGTGAGCTTACAGCTCTGTAACTTTGTACCAGTATGTATGTTTTTTACATTTAGAACATTGGGGAATAGTTTTTCCCACTCGAACGGTCCTTTTTGAATTACATTCCATACATACGAATACCGTATCTTTTGTTTGCTTTTCACCGGTCCGATAAAAGCCGGACACTTCAGGTAATAATACCATGTTACACCTCCATTGTGAGAAGCTGACAAGTAGTTACGAAAAAATTATAACACGGAAAGGAAGTGAAATCTATGAGTGAAAAGGAAAAGGAAATCATCAAAAAGCTGTCGCATACAGTTCCCAAACTGGATAAAGACAAGCAGAATTACATTCTTGGGGTCGCAGAGGGTATGGCTATTGCAAGAGAAACCGAATCTAATCATCCTAAGATAGAAAAGACCTAAAAATGCGAAAACTTAATACTGATAGTTGAGAAGAATGTCAATATTTTTTGTTATTTTGTGATGGATTGCGTTTGAAACGTGAGAAATCAGTTGATACAATGAAAATGTGATGGCGGTACGGTTGACAGTTACACAAATTATTAAGAAAATGGTTATCCTTAGTGATTCAGCCGATGGTGAGATCGGTTTTGTCTGAAGTGTCTTATCTACCGTTTGGCAGCTTTATCATAGGCATAGGTTACCCAGCTTTTGCAAACCGATGTCGCAATGCTGGTGAATGTAAACAACGTGCAGAAATCCAAAGAGTAGAGCCAGGATCCTGCAAGCGATACCACGAATGCTATGATGACTTCCATACAAAGCTCCTTTCGGAAATATGTCTGCCATCACATCTTCATTGTATCAACATAACAAAATAGAGACAAGAAAATTTTTCCAACTATCAAAACGGTAGTTGGATTTTTTATTGCAAAAAATTGGAAAGGAGAAATGTGTCATGGCACATATTGAGATTAAGTCACGTGGAATTTTTGGAACGGTCTTTGTTGACGGGAAAGAAATCAATGACGTAAGAAAGGTAAGTTATGAACTTTCGGTTGATGGAAGAACACCGGTTGTGAAATTGGAGTTACTTGCAACTGATATTGCTATAGATGCGAAAGGTGTAATACCTGAGTTGCCAGATGTATTCAAACCATTTTATGAAAGAAAGCGACAAAGTGAGCAGGAGGGATAATGAACGAACTTGTAAAAGTAAATCTTGACACACAGACCGTGTCAGCAAGAGAATTGCATGAGCAGTTACATATTGGAACACGATTTAATGATTGGTTCCCGAGAATGTGTGAATACGGATTTGAAGAGGGAAAAGAGTATTACTCAAAAATGAGTAAAACCTCTGAAAGCGGCGGTAGACCATCAGTTGACTACGATATTTCTGTAGATATGGCAAAACAGATTTGCATGATTCAGAGAACACCAGAGGGTAAGGCGGTGCGGCAGTATCTTATCGATTTGGAAAAGGCATGGAACACGCCGGAGCAGGTTATGGCAAGAGCATTGAAGCTGGCAGATCAGACAATAGATAAGTTGAAAGCTGATAACACGGCATTATCTGAAGCTAATAAGCGTATGCGACCTAAAGAGATCTTCGCCGATGCCGTATCATCCAGCCACACATCTATTTTGATCGGAGATCTTGCGAAGCTGATTTGCCAGAATGGGTATCAGATCGGTCAGAAGCGATTATTTGAATGGATGCGGAATAATGGTTACCTGGTTAAGTTCGGTGCATCAAAGAATATGCCGATGCAGAGATACATTGAGCAGGGATTATTTGAAGTCAAGGAATCAAATGTGCAGAATCCGGATGGATCGGTAAGGATCACCAGAACGACAAAGGTGACCGGGAAGGGACAGGTTTACTTCGTGAACAAGTTTATAGGTGAGACATCATGAAAAGAATGATAAAGGTGTTTCTACCTATTATAATGTGGTCTTTTGTCGAATTTACATCCACGGCACAGCCCGCCGGAAGTTACATACCACTGGAAGCGCAGGAAGCCTGTGTAAAGTACGGTGAGGAATACGGCATCTGCTCGGAACTGCTCATGGCAATAATCGAGAGGGAATCCTCTGGCAGACCGGATGCGAAGAGTGGCGGCTGCAAGGGACTGATGCAGATATCTGATCGGTGGCATAAGGATCGGATGGAACGGCTGGAAGTAGCGAACATCTATGATGTGGAGGGCAATATTCATGTAGGAGCTGATTATCTGGCAGAACTGTTTGAAAAATACGAAGATGTCGGTATTGTCCTCATGGTTTACCACGGAGAGAAGAACGCAGCTACAAAGACAGAATTAAGTGATTACGCAGACTGGATATTAACCAGGAGCGCGGAGATGGAAAGGATGAATGGGAAATGAGATACATTGGAGAAGTGAAAAGAGCAGAGGAAGCAACGATCAAGGCACTGGTAGCAATCGGAGCATTATATGTTGACGATACCGGTATTCATGCCAGTGAGCCGGGAATTTACTCAAATAAAGAAAGCACCCACGACCGCTAAATCAGAAGGTGCTTTCAAGAAACAAAGTAACTATTAAATTCTTAACGCTACTTTCGTGCTTATTTTAGCACGAGAAGAAAGGAAATGCAAATGAACAAAATTTTTGAAAATAACCAAGTGACAATTATGGGGGAAATTGTAAGCAACTTTTCCTATAGTCATGAAATTTACGGAGAAGGATTCTACATGGTATATGTCAGATGCAATCGCTTGAGCGAAAGCTGTGATATTATTCCCGTAACAGTTTCAGAACGGCTGGTGGATGTGACAAAGGATTATCGGGGTAAATTAGTTTGCGTAAATGGATCGTTCCGTTCTTACAACCGCCATGATGAATATAAGAATAGGCTGGTATTATCTGTTTTTGCAAGTGAAATCAGTTTCATTGATGAAATTGATGATAACTACAAGGCCAATCAGATTTATTTGGAGGGATATATTTGCAAGCATCCGGTGTATCGTAAGACACCTCTCGGAAGAGAAATCACAGATTTGCTGTTGGCTGTGAACAGACCCTATGGCAAGTCCGATTACATCCCCTGCATCTGCTGGGGAAGAAACGCACGGTATGCAGATAGTTTGGAAGTAGGATGCCACGTTAAGATATATGGCCGTGTGCAGAGTCGGGAGTATCTGAAGAAACTGGATGAAAATACACAGGAATTTAGGACCGCATACGAAGTGTCTATTATGAAATTGGAGGTAATTACGGATGAAGAACAGAGCGATTAATGCACTTGTGGAAATGGGTATGCCGGCCGATATTAAAGGATTTCAGTACATTGTGGATGCAATGTGCCTGTTTGAAGCAAAAGAGTGGAGAAATGGAAAGACAACTATACTCTATTACAAAATCGGAGAAATAAACGGTGTGAAACCGCAGAACGTAGAACGATCCATTCGACACGCTTTCGAAGCAACACTTGCTAAAGGAAATCCGAAAGCTGTGAAAAAGTATTTGTCGTTTGAATGTACTACGAATGGTAGTCAGTTGCACTTATTGTATATCAGGTTAAAACAGCAGGAAGAGGAAGGAGAAGCATAAATGAAAGCTGCACTGAAATCATTACATCTTGAAAATTTCAAGGGGACAAAGGATAAAACCTATGAGTTTGGTAAGACCACCAGAGTGAGCGGCATGAACCGGCTTGGAAAGACTACAATTGCGACAGCGTGGTTCTGGTTGCTGGCTGACAAGAACTATGAGCTGGTCAGCAATCCTAATATCCGCCCGGACGACGTGGAGGAGTGTGTTCCTACGGTTACGGCTGTTTTGGATGTGGACGGTAAAGAAATCACCATTGCCAAGATGCAGAAACGTAAGGTTGGCAAGCCGGATGCAAACGGGATCTCTAAGGTGACACTTACCAATACATATGAGATCAACAGCGTTCCTAAAACAGAACGAGACTTCAAGGCTGATTTGGAAGAACTGGGTTTGATCGTTGATAACTTCCTTGTATGTTCGCATCCGGACGTATTTACTGGGCAGAAGCAGGCTGATATGCGCAAGATGCTGTTTAAGATGGCATCAGCTAAGACGGACGCAGAAATCGCCGCAACGAGTGAAGATACTGCGGATGCGGCGAAGTTGCTTGAAAGCTATAAATTCGAGGAAATCGAAGCCATGAACAATGCTTCCAAGAAGAAAGCGGTTGAGCAGTTGGATGCAATTCCAAATCAGATTATCGGATTAGAAAAAGCAAAGGTTGATGTGGATGTGGCAGAGCAGGAGCTTGCCAAGGCAGAGTTGGAACGGAAGATCACCGAGGTGGATCAGAAGATCGTCGGTGCTGGTAATGCAGTAGAAAGTCTACGTCAGGAAGAAATGCAGTTGCAGTTTGATATGTCTGTCATTACGCAGAATATGAGTAGAGAACTTTCTGCAAAGCGTAGAGAACTTGAAAATAGCTTAGAGAATTACGATCCTGTCGTGGAGAATATTCGGAAGAATATTTCAAAGACAGAGGGGCAGATTGCCGACAACACCCAAGCTATTGCCGATGCGGATGTAGAGCGGAAGAAGCTGGGCGAGCAGTACAATGCCGAGAAAGTCAAGGTATTTGATGAAACGCCGTATCTCTTCGATGAATCCAAGTGGGTATTCGATGAAAACAGTACAGTTTGCTCCTTATGTGGTCAGACTCTTCCGGCTGATAAGATTAAGCAGTTAAAGGCAGATTTTGAAAGTCGGAAAGAAAAAGCAAGAATAGATGCCGCACAGAGATTGGCAGATGCCAAGAACAACTTCATTACTCAGAAAAAATCCAATCTAGAAGAAATCAAGGCAAAGGGCACCGCAAAGAAAAATCTGATTGATGAACTGACAAAGAAGAACGTGGATTTGCAGGCAGTAATTGATGATCTGAAGGAACAGGAGAAGGTTGCTGCTGCACGTAAGGAAGAACTTTCCAAGCAGTTAGCCGGGATTCCTGAAGAAGCTGATTATACGCAGAACGAAGAGTATGTGACGCTAAATACCAGGCACAATGAGGTGCTGGCAGAGATCGAGAGATTACGGGCTGCCGATGATGCGGAGATCGTAGCATCCCTCAAAATCGAAAAGGCTGATCTGAGATCGCAGCTGGAAGAGGTCAACAAGATTATTGCGCAGGCTGCAAATAATATCCGTATTGATGAGCAGATTGCAGATATGCAGAAAAAGCAGCGTGAGTATGAACAGGCAAAGGCGGATGCAGAGAAGATTCTCCACCAGTTGAAAGAGGTCTCCAAACGCAAAAATGCGTTGCTTGTCGAGGAAATCAATCAGCATTTCGGTATCGTCAGCTGGAAGCTGTTTGATTATCAGAAGAATGGCGAATACAAGGAAGTCTGCGTACCTATGGTGGATGGGAAGGAGTTCGGAGTTACCACCAATACCGGCAGAGAGATTCAGGCAAAGCTGGATATCTGCAATAGCTTCCAGAAGTTCTTCGATATGTATGTACCAATCATTCTGGATGGTGCTGAAAGTCTGAACAACGAATACATTCCGGCGGTAGATACGCAGTTGATTCTTCTGACAGTAACAGAGGACAAGCAGTTGAAAGTGGAGGACGTGTGATGGAACTTGTAAAAGAGACAACCATTTCCGTTATGACTACGGATGGGAAGAAGATCGAGAGGGGAGACACGGTGGTGTTCAACCTGGAAGACCGGTGCTGCACCGGCGTGTTCATGGGAATCGGGAAGAAAGGCGCATTGATGTTTGACAGCAAGATCGTAGGCACCGGTGTAAGATTCCACATCATGCCCAAAAGCATCAAAGAGATCTATAAGGCAGAGGTTAAGGTGGACATGGGATTCATGAACCCGCCTGCAGAAAAGGAAAGAGAGGAATAAATTATGATTATATCAGATTTTGGAAATGTAAAGGTCGAAGGCTTAAAGCCTATTGTCATGGCAGAGCTTGTATCACTGTTGAAATGCTTAAGGAATAGCCTTGGAGAAGCGGATTACAATTGTGTTTTGCAGGATGTGAACAATTCAAAGCTGGTTGAGGATGAGCAAGGAGAGTCAGATTCAGAAGAAAAGAAAACAGAGTTCGAACCGCACTTAATATTTGAAAATATAGTCGGAAGCGAAACAAATTATGGTCCCATCGGAGACGAAACCAACATTTGTGATATCGCAGGAAGAAAGTTAAGTGTTGGAGATACTGTAGATTTGTATGTTATGAATAATAATGCAAAGCTCAATTATTGCGGAGAACGATCCATTGTAAGAGTTGATGATGAAGCTTTTGTTATGGGGGTAAAAGGAGTAGTGTTCGATCGTGGAATAAATAGTGTCAACGTTGAATGGGTCATTATTCTGAACAGACGGAACACAGAAGTTGTTGATGGTGAGACGGTCGATAACATCAAATATATTAAAACAGAAAGGACTGGTAAATAATTATGGCGGAAGCAAAGAAACAGGAAGTAGCAGAACAGGGGAAGCAGCAGGCAAGTCTTGTCGTAAATAACGCATTTGTGGATGGTTTGGTTGTACAGTTGCAGCAAAAGGAGAAATTTGGTCTTACTTTTCCTAAGGGATATAACTATGCCAACGAGTTAATGGGGGCATATCTCATTTTGAAGGAGACCTATGACAAGAATAATAATTGTGTACTTGAAAGCTGCTCGCAGGTATCTATCGCAAACACACTTATGGACATGGTCACCATGGGATTGTCTATGCAGAAGAAACAGTGTTATCCGGTAGCTTATGGTGGAAAGTTGCAGTGCCAGGTATCTGTTTATGGTAACACCTGCGTTGCGAGAAATTATGGAATGAAGAATATTGATGCAATGTGCATCTATGAGGGGGACGAGTTCAAATACCATATCGAGAACGCCAGGATTGTGATTGATTCCCATACGCAGGATTTCATGAACATCAATATTGACAAGATTATCGGGGCATACGCAATCGTGACGATGGGTGATGGAGACCAGTATGTTGAGCTGATGAATATTTCCATGATTAAGCAGGCATGGAAACAGGGATTCGGATATAAGGAAAACGGATCCGGAACACATCAGAAATTCACAGATCAGATGGCAATGAAAACGGTTAAGAATCGTGCATTGAAGTACATTATCCGTACATATGGCACCCAGATGCTGGATGATGCCTACGACAATGTAGAAGCTGCGGAAAACGAAGACAGAACTGTGCTGGATATGAACTATGATGTAGCTCAGAATGCAAACTCCGAGGATTTCCAGCCGGATGAACCGAAAGTAATGGAAACAGTAGAAAATCCTAAGATGGCATCCGAACTGACAAGGGACGATGCTGACGTAGTTGAGGATACAGATCTGCCGGACTTTATGAAGTAGGAGGTCAGTATGAATCTTCCAAAATCTGAATTGAGTAAGCAGGAAGCACTGCAATTATGGAACACATGCCCTTCGGATTATGCCAAAGAACAAATGATTCTTAGTAACCATGGGATTGTTTTTTCGGTTATGAAGAATTTAAGCATTCCTTTGACTGACGAAGATATGTTTCAGACTGGAATCATCGGATTGTTAAAGGCAATCAATACGTTTGATGCTTCTAGGGGATATTAATTTTCGACCTATGCATTTCCGATTGTGAGAAATGAACTGCTTTTGGTATTTCGCAAAAGCAAAAGGTCAGTAAAAGTAGCATTTTCGCTGGATGATAATGCGGACACCGGAAATGGAGAGTGCGTTCCCTATGCGGAAATGATTCCAGACGGCAAAGATTATGAAGAAAATGTAGTGAATTCCATGCTTGCTCAGCAGATTTTTGAAAGTTTGGGGTCGAGGGAAAAACATATTTTCACCATGTTCTTTGTCGAGAGTAGAACGCAATCTGAAATATCCAAAGCACTTGGAATTTCACAGTCCTATGTTTCGAGAATTATTAGTAGCATGGGAAAAATGAAGCGGAAAGGAAGGAAAACCAAATGAGGGTAATTAGTCAGGACGGCACGCTTGATATGCCGTATGAACAGGTGATTATTCAGAGATTTAAGGATGAAATTTACTTTCTGAATAAGAATCTCACAGGGGTAGAACACCTTGTTGGTGATATGGTTGCTGCTAAATATTCTACGGAAGAAAAAGCACAGAAAGCCATGAGTGAGCTGAAATATGCGTACTTGTCGCACAATCAGCTACAAATTACCAAGGAGATTCCAAAGGCTGTTTCCAACGTATTTCCAGATAAAATGATCAAGGCCGTGTATGGGGCATTTCAGTTTCCGGCAGAGGAAGAATTGGAGTAGCCTATGGAAAAATATCTAAGTATTATTACAAATTTTGGATGCCACGGCAAATGCCCTTATTGCATTGTCAGAGAAAACGGCATTAAAGTACCAAAAACAACACTTGGCGGTCTTGATAATCTGACCAAGGCTTTAAAAGAAACAAATAGAGATATTATTTCCATTTCCGGCGGTGGAGACCCATTACATGAGTATGAAAAGCATGTTGATTGGTACAGAAAGCTGTTTTCGATTGTGAATAATTATCATGTTAATTGTGCTACATACAGTATTCCAGTTGAAATGCATACAAGCTACATGACAGACGAAAGTACATTTCCGTTCTATGACTGCAAAAGAGTAGTGTATCATCCAAATACATTTGAGCAGTTGAAGCACATTCACAGAACTGGAAATGAGATTGTGAGAGTTGTCTATGTGGTAACAAAAGACTTCACGCTTGAACAGATTATGAATATTGCAATGTTCGTAGCTGATAGTAACGAGATTGACGAGTTGAGTTTCAGGCAGCTTGTTGATAAAGGATATGAGGTTACTGATTATTGGCAGGACATATTGAGGTTTGGACACAAGAAATTATGGTGGTATATCGAGCAGTGCGATTATAACCTCTATTATGCAGAAAATAAGATTTATACAAAGTTTTCAGAGATTGGAGAAAGCAATGAAACTTAAAGTCTTAGGTTCCGGTTCATCCGGCAACTGCTACATCCTGGAGAATGACGAAGAAGCCTTGATAATTGAAGCTGGATTACCATTCATGGAAGTCAAGAAAGCGTTGGATTTCAATGTGATGAAAATTAAGGCGGTTCTTGTCAGTCATACTCATGGGGATCATGCAAAGTACATACCAGAGTATAAAAAAGCTGGAATCCCAGTATTTCAGCCTTATGAGGATTACTATATGAAACGCCAGTATGGAAAGTTTAAGGTATTCCCTTTTTCATTAGTACACGATGTAGAATGTTATGGATTTTGGATCTGGCACACGGAAATCGGGAGACTTGTTTATGCATCAGACACGGAATATGTCCGGTGGAGGTTCTCTAAAACCACTCACTTGTTGGTTGAAGCCAACTACGATATGCAGTTTGTAGACCGGGATGAGCCGAACTACGAACACCGCCTGCGAGGTCACATGAGCCTTGATACGGCACGAAATTTCATTCAAACTAACGATAATCCGGCATTGCGAAATGTCGTTCTAATTCACTTATCAGATAAATGCGGAGATCCCGCAGTATTCCAGAAAAGAGCAAAAGAAGTATTGAAATATGATACAGATGTCTATGTGGCACATAAAGGGTTAGAGATCAGCTTAGACCTCTGCCCGTTTTAGAAAGGTGGAATGACTTATCAATAAAGTAATCCTCATGGGAAGATTAACCAGAGATCCCGAAATTAAATATTCACAGGGAGCTACCGCAACGGCAATCGCCCGCTTTTCCCTTGCAGTAGATAGAAGATACAAGCGTGACGGTGAGCCAAATGCGGATTTTATTAATTGTATAGCGTTCGGCAAGACCGGTGAGTTCATCGAGAAATACGGTTACAAGGGAACTAAGTTCGTTGTGGAAGGACGTATTCAGACTGGCAGTTATACCAATAAAGAAGGACAACGTGTGTACACCACGGATGTAGTAGTCGAGAACGTAGAGTTTGCAGAGAGTAAGAATGCTTCCAGCGGTGGCAATAACAATGATGGTTACATCGGTCAGCATCCGGGAACTGCAAATGATGGATTCATGAACATTCCTGACGGTATCGACGAAGAACTGCCTTTTAATTAGGAGGTGTGGCATGAAGAAGCAAAAACCTTCGGAGGTGATCTCTGGTTTTCTTTCGTTTTTGGAACAGATGAATGTAGAGCATATGGAATGCACCAAGACGGTTGAAACTTGCAGCCAGAAGAACATAGATTACCTCCACGATATGGAATTTGCCAAAGATAAAAATGCAAGGAATAGAGTTGCAACGAAGATACATAACAATCAGGTTGCCCGACGGGAGGCAAAGAACCGGGCAATGGAGACTGAACATATTGCAAAGTTTTTCACGGATAAGAATAACCGGGCATTTATCGGATCGATGAAACGACTCCTGAAGGACCAGCAGAGCCGGGAGAAGTTCTTAGAGGGTGAGCGGCACTATGAAAGAAGGGTAGGTGATAGTGATGCAGATGATACTGGAAGACAGCAGACAGCAGGAGAAGAAGCATGAGACCAAGCATAAGTACTTCCGAGCAGCAGATGTTCACTGGAATCGCACAGCGCTGTACTGCGGAGACTATACCCTTCCGGCGGATCAGAGCGTATGCATCGATACCAAGAAAGATATTCAGGAGCTGATCGGGGATATCCAGGTAAAGACGATCACCAAGAAAGAACTGGAAACAGAAATAGACAATATTTTTGTGAAGTATCGTTTATTCGGAATTCTTCCCAGTGAGATTTTGAACATTATCTGGCAGGATGATACAGATCGTTTTCCGGAGAAAGAGATCAATGATATCTGCTTTCACAACGGAATCCCGGAACGTGCTATAAGCGAATTTCAGCTTCTTTATGTTAAGCGGCGAGGATTCTTTCATCGGGGACTGAAACGGGCGCAGAACAGCGGAATACGGCTCATCGTCCTGGTGGATAACGAGGAAGGTGTCCAGTCGATTGAGGATCTGTTTCGGTGGAGAAATCCGAGGTTAGATATCTGGGTTAATAGCCGGGAAGTGATCGGAACATGGAAGAACGGTAGACCACGGTATAAGAAAGTGCAGAAATATCCTTATGCAATGACCGGGGAGCGGCTGGCAAAAGCCTGCCTAACCATGCAGTTGAAGTACGGCGTTGAGTTTCAGTTCTGTCGACCGGAGGAAGCTGGGAAGAAAATACTGGATTTACTCGGTGTAGGGTGATGCCTATGAGCAACACATCGTACATTCGGCTTAATCGAAAAATTTTGGACTGGGAATGGTATGGAGATATCAATACCTGCAGGTTGTTCATTCACATGCTTTTGAAAGCAAACTGGAAGGATGGGGAGTTCAAGGGAAAACACATTCCGAGGGGATCTTTTGTCTCCTCTTTCGGAAAGCTGGCGGAAGAGACACAACTTACAGTGGATGAAGTGAGGACAGCGGTAAAACATCTGATTTCTACCAAGGAGATTACCAAGCAGGCATACTCAAAATTTACCGTATTTACGGTGAAAAATTATGATGCTTACCAATTTGTCCCAAGCAACTGCCCGAACGAATCCCAAGCTATTCCCGAGCAGTTCCCAACAATAGAAAAAGGAAAGAAAGGTAAAAAGAAAGAAAAGAACCGATTCAACCAGTTCCAACAGAACGAATACGACTATGAACAGGTTGAGCGTGAGATGGTTTGCAATTTGAAAGGTGATAATAATGGGAAAACTTAATGTGGCAATAGCCATGATACATAAGCTGCCGATCGGATCCAGAGTACAGCTTGAAGATGATTACCCAGACACAATCCATGAGATCTACGGTTACGCGGTAAATGCTGATGGGGCGTACATGGAGTTTCGGGATGGGACAAGGCTTGATCTGAACAACCTGGGGCAGATAGCGGAGGTGGTCTGATGGAAATGTCAAATGAGGAGATTATCCGGAGATATAAGCAAGACAAGCATAAGGCAGCGCAGATACAGATCCTTGCAGATCTTAATGCATGTCCGAAATCTAAGATTTTAGAGATTGTCAGTGACAGCATAGTCCCTAAGCATCCAGCTCCGGCGCAACCGAAGGAACAGCCGGAAACGGTCAAGGCGGTGGATAACTTGGCATCCTTTGAAGAGTATGTCGTAAACCGTATGGATGAGATAGATGGGCAATTAAAGGCGCTGGAAAAGGAATATGCCGATTTATCGGTTACACTGCTGACAATCGGAAGATATGGAGAAGAGAGGGCATCGATGCATGAGTGAAAGATTTTATGGTGAGGATGAACTGTATGACATGCAGAAGCATCCCAGTGTACGGGCAATCCGCATCGGACGCACGAAGCCGTATGAGTGCAGTTACCCCGTGATGGCGGAGAGACCGAGGATCCCGGAAAGGAGTAAGGATGAAGGAAAGACATTTATTCAAGGCAAAGCGCAAAGATAGTGGAGAATGGGTATTTGGTGGATTGTCTTATTGTGAAAAAACAGGTGCTTATTTTATTACGAATATGGGAAAAGACCATATATCATACATCGGTTATCATCAAGAGGTAAATCCGGATACAATCTGCCAGTGCACCGGACTTAAGGACAAGAACGATAATCTGATTTGGGAGAATGACATTGTAAAAATAAACAATAGTGAGATAAATGCACTTATAACATTTAGAGACTTTGAAATTATATGTACCATTCCTAGAGAAAAATATTATAAGCATAGGCTTGAATATACAACTGAATATGAAGTTGTCGGTAACGTATTTGACAATTAGGAAATGTTGGAGGAGTAGCCATGATTGATGAGATTTTCAATGTAATGGAATGTTTTCCAAGTAGTTATATCAACCGATGTGGTGAACTCATTTTATCAGATAAAGGGAATGTGTATTTTACAGCAAAAGACTGTAAGACGCAGAAAGATATTATCTGCAAACTTTTAGAGTGGTGTTCCAGACCTATTGCAAAGGGAAAACCTTACAGCCAAGAGAAGAGAAATAAAGAATGGAGGGAAGCACTGCTTTCTGGATACAATGAATATCTCGGAACACAATTCACGCAAGAGGATATGTACCGGATATACGATAAACTTGGTAATGCTGTCGATCATGAATTAACGATTAAATTTATAGAAAGTGGATACGATTTAAAACTTTTGTATCCACAGAAGGGAGAGCAACCATGACGGAGAATGAAGCAAGTGTAATTTTGAATGCAGAACTAATACATCACTCAGAAATATCTATTTTTTACGAAGCACTGAGTAATGCAATCAATGCGCTGGAAGAGGTGCAGCAGTACCGGCAGATCGGCACTGTGGAGGAATGCCGGAAATCAGTAGATATCTGCAAATCCATGATTGAGAGAAACATCACACCCGAGAACATGGAAGAATACATGAAATTCGAGGATGAATGTACAAGTAAAGGATTTACATTTAATATCCTGTTGGAAGCAAGAGAGAAGCAGACAGCAAAGAAACCGGATTACGAGGGAGACGGATACTCAGAAGGACAGCTTGTATACGATACATGGATTTGCCCTTGCTGCGGTCAACATTACGAGGTTGATTATGACGATTATGATTACTGTCCTGAGTGCGGACAGCACATTGACAAAAGCATGGAACAGGAGGGTGAACGATGAGACTGATTGATGCAAACAATTTGCAGTTCAATGGACGGAATTACAACAAAAGTCAGATGAAAGCAATTCTTGATTTTATTGATGCCCAGCCGACTGTATACGACCTAGACAAGGTTTTAGATCAGCTATGGGATGCTTCTTTTGAGAGATTTGGTTGTGACACTGTAATGGGTGGGGAATTGGTAATAAATGTGGATGATGCAATCGAGATTGTAAAGGCAGGTGGAATAGATGGCAATTAAACCGATTTTATTCAATACAGAAATGGTTCGGGCGATTCTGGAAGGTAGAAAGAGTTGCACCAGAAGAATTGTGAAACCGCAACAGCTCATAGAGATGTTGCCGGATAAATGCAAAAATGGAGCACCTGAAGAATTCTTGAAAGAAAAGAAATTCATGTTCAAACCATACTGCGATATGACAGATATAGAACTGATAAATAGTGCATACATAGCTCCATATCAGCCGGGCGACATCCTGTATGTCCGGGAAACTGTATGGCAGAAAATAGGGTACTATTTGGATATTGACGGAGAGACAAAACCGTCATGGTATAACGAGTTTAAGTACGTCGCATCAGACGAAAAGCCAGAAACGGGGTGGAATTATAGTTGGGCTAAGCGTCCATCAATCCACATGCCGAAAGAAGCAGCTCGTATTTGGCTTAAGGTTACGGATGTGAGAGTGGAGCGGTTGCAGGAGATTACCGAGGACGGAGCAAAGGCAGAAGGAGCGATAGATAACAGAGGGTTTATCCACAGCCCGGAGAATGAATATGATCGCATACATACAGCCAGAGAGCATTTTATTGAGATTTGGAGCAGCACTATCAAGAAATTTGACATTGACCGCTACGGTTGGGATGCCTCACCTTGGGTGTGGGTTATCGAATTTAAACGGTGCGAGAAGCCGGAAGGAGTGTGATGCAGATGGAACCTATTGATTACAACGCCCTGTACGAGCAGAATGAGGAATTTAAGCGGTATGTTGACAGATACTGCGTAAAGCACCGGATCAGCGTGGAGCAGGCACTACAACACTATCTGGTGCAGATGGCGGGGATGCAGTACAAGGAGCAGGCAGAAAATATTAAAAAAATATAAAATATATGATTTTCTGCTCTAAATTTTCTTTTTTTGTTTTTTTTCTAACATATTAATTATGAAGATAGTAGCTACCTGTCCTGAATTATATGAAAGGAGAAAAGGCCATGAAAAAGAAAATTTTAGACATTATTGGTTTTGTTGGAAGTGTTTCAAGTATCTTATCCCTGATTATTTATTTCGTCAACAGATAATATGAAGAAAGGAGTGAGAGGTTTGCTGGCCAGCAATAAAGAGCTCTTTACTCCATATAAACATGAGACAGTTATCTTTATTTGAATTGGAAGAGGAACAGACTGGGATCGAGGAAGATGCCCCTGAAGTTATACGGAATGCGTGGCGTGAAGCCAAAAAGGACATGAAAAAGAACTTCAGTGAGCTTCAGGCACTGTCGTATGAGGATAAAATCAAACGGCAGACGGAAAAGGCATATGAATTTTACGATGAGATGCAAAAGCGCGGTTGTGAAGCTCATGTATCGGTTGGAGGACTTGACAGTATCACCCTGTTTATCTGGCTGCACAGCATCGGAATCCATGTCCCGGCGATCTCGGTGTCGGCGGTGGAAGATAAGGGAAATCAAAAGGTACATAAGGCTTTGGGGATTGAACTGGTGAAGTCCTACAAGACTAAGGTGGAAGTGCTGAATGAGTGCGGTTTCCCGGTTATATCGAAAAGAATCGCCGGAAAAATTGATCTGTTGCAGAATCCTACGGAGGATAACAAAACTGTCCGCCATGCCATTATTACCGGTGAATGTGGGGAGCAGGGACATTTTGCAAAGAACAGCCGAATGAAGTTGCCGCAAAAATGGCTTAAGTTGTTCGGTGGATATGAAAACGAGAATGAGGGTGTGGGTTACCAGAAACCGGATTTTAAGGTATCCAATGACTGTTGCTACTGGCTGAAAGAAAAGCCGTGTGACGATTGGGCAAAATCACATAACAGTTATCCGTATCTTGGAATGATGGCTTCCGAGGGCGGACAGAGAGAAGAGTCGCTTGTAGAGCATGGCTGCAATTACTATGGTGCGACTGTCACCAGATCGGCGCCGTTTGCAATCTTTATGCGGAACGACATCTTGCGTCTGGCACTTGAAATGGATGATTGGTATCGCAACCACATTGATCTGTTCGCGGAACTGTATTATCAGCAGCCATATAGCCGGGACAAGAACGGAAATGTAATACCGTATGAGCCGCTTGGAACGATTATTCCGTCAGCGTATGGCGAGATCAGACAGCATGAGAACGGAGACTATTATACCACCAGAGCACAACGTACCGGTTGCTCCATGTGTGGGTTCGGAATCCACATTGAAGAGCGTCCGCATAGGTTTGACAGATTGCGAGAGGATAATCCGGGAGAGTGGGATTTTTACATGAAGCGATGTGTCACAGATCCTATCACCGGAGAAAAATATGGATGGGGAAAGGTGCTGGATTATATTGGCGTCGGATGGGAAGATGTACCGGCGGTACAGATGGAGCTGCCAATAGATCAGATGATGTGAGGTATGGATGACAGACAAGGAAAAGTTAGAAAAATATGAAAAAATGAATACTGGGATTAGACCAAAATACCACAAAGGAAATCATATTAAAGATTGGTGGACATGTGGGCAATGCGGAGCAACGGTGTCCTGCGGTGTAATATCTAATTTTTGTATGAATTGTGGATATAGGATTAAATGGGATCATCCCAGATGTTTAACGGGCGCAAATAAAAAAATGTTGAAGTCGCATTACACAAAGAAGATGATCTGGAAGGACAGATGTGCATGGAAGATTTCATGGAATGATGTAGGCACATGGCAGCTTAACGCTGCCACGGCCATACGAAATGAAATTGTTCTGATAAATTGTAAACGTATACTACGAAACTTACATATTGCATAAATACGACAGAACAAAAATCAAATGCTATTTCGTTAGGACAATTTTTAGCAATTATTTTAATTATCAAATAAATGATAGTTAAAAATATTGCTAAAATATTTAATTTTATTTTTCTTCGCATGAAAATCACCTCCCTATATAGAATATTATGTCAGATTTTGAGGACGAAAAGATTTTCCTGCATGGAAAAAATATTTTGGAAAGGAGCCGAGACTCTGGCCAGAGTGAAGCATATGCGGTCTCCTTGAAAAAATGACAAATAAAGACTTAAAAGAATATCTGAATACATTCCCGGATGATGCACCGGTAAGTTTTATTCTTGCAAATCCGAGAAAAAGAAAATTATATGAGAATGCCAACACATTCGGAATAACAGATCAGGGACAACCGGTGTTCTGCATTGAAGTCGGGGAAGAGAAAGACATGGATGCAGAAATGGTGGCAGCCTGCGAAGCGGATGAAAAAGCTGCGGATAATCTGGAAGGACAGATGGACATATCAGACTTCCCGGAGGTGATGCCATGAAAAATAACATTATCATTGACTGCTTTGCCGGTGGCGGCGGAGCAAGCGTAGGAATAGAAATGGCACTTGGAAGATCTGTTGACATTGCCGTAAACCATGATCCGCAGGCTATACGGATGCACAGGGTAAACCACCCTGATACATTGCACCTGACAGAAGATATTTTCAAGGTAGATCTGCAAAAGTATGTTGGAGATCGCCATGTGGCTCTGATGTGGGCATCACCTGACTGCACTAGCCATAGCAAAGCAAAAGGCGGGCAACCACGCAACAAAGGATTGCGGATACTCCCCTGGGCGGTATATAAGCACGCAAAGACGTTGCTGCCGGATGTAATCATCATGGAAAATGTGGAAGAGATACAGCAGTGGGGGCCGTTGGATGCAGACGGTCACCCGATACCGGAACACCGGGGAGAGGACTACCGCAAGTTTATCATGGCAATGACCTCTCTAGGATATGTTTTTGACAGCCGGGAGCTTGTGGCTGCGGATTACGGAGCACCTACGACCCGGAAACGATGGTATGCAATCTTCCGAAGAGATGGAAAGAAAATCGTCTGGCCAGCACCTACCCACAGCAAGGATGGGATCGTGCTGCCGAAATGGAAAGAATGTGGTGACTATATTGACTGGTCCGATCTTGGAACATCCATATTTGATCGTAAGAAGCCGCTGGCGGAAGCTACAATGGACAGAATCGGTAATGGTGTGAGGAAGTATATTATTGATAATCAACATCCGTATATCGTCAAAAGCAAGGATGCACTGGCATTTATCATCCAGTATCACGGTGAGACCAGGCAGGGGGATTCCAGGGGGCAACTCCTTACGGATCCTATAAAGACTATTGATACAAGCAACCGGTACGGATTGGTAACCGCATTTGTCACAAAGTTTTATAAGACCGGGATCGGGCAGGGGTGTGACGAGCCACTGCATACGATCACCACTTCCCCTGGACATTTCGGACTTGTATCTGCATTCATGGTTAAGTATTACGGAACTGGGTGTGGACAGACATTGGACAAGCCACTGGGAACCATTACCACAAAGGATCGGTTCGGGCTGGTGAATGTTCTGATTGAGATTGACGGAGAGCAATATGTTATAAAAGACATTTTTCTGCGGATGCTGAAGCCGGAAGAATTGAAGCTGATGCAGGGATTTCCCGAGGATTATATCATTGATAGGGATATTGTAGGAAAAACATATCCTATTGTGGAGCGAGTGGCAAGGATAGGTAACAGCGTAGTGCCGGTTATGGCAGAAGCACTGGTATCTGCAAACTGCAGTGATCTCCGAATAGGAGAGCGTACACCGAACATGCGGATCAAAGCGGAGCAGACCGGACAACTCCGGTTTGCTTAGGAAGTGAAATCAGGAACTAAAATTTTGAGTTTCTATTTGAGTTCACACTCAATAACTCAAAAGCAAGTTAAAATTCCCCGGTAATACGGGGGAGAAATCGAACTAGTAAATTTTCTTTACTAGTTGGGCAAATGAACTACCGAGGAAAATTCGGTAGTTGGGATTAAAGAAAGCGAGGATATAAATGAATAAGCCTGATGAATTAACAATCCATGTAATGCACGGATATGATACGATAGAATCTCCTACTGGTGAGAAGTGCTTCGGATGCTATGTTCAAGGACAGAATGAGATCTATATTGCTGACGGGATTCCCTGTGATCAGTTTTTCTTTACCTTGGCACATGAGTATGCACACTTTTTGCAGGATGCCGATGGGAGAGAATTTGACGAGGAAGAAGCGGATGCGTTTGCAAATAGCGTGATTAGAACTTATGTAAATTAGGATTTAGTGGAGGAATAGGATGAAAATATATAATGTAGAAACACAGGAACATATAAATAATCTGTCCTGCATATTTGATAAGTTTGCGGATAAATTATCTCCGGCAGAGAAGGAGTCACTAAATGTAGCAATGCATTTAATGGATACTGTCGAAAAGAATAAGGGAACTTTGGTCTTAAAGTCTTAGGATTTAGAGAAGGAGTGAACATAGATGAATAATAAGCAAAATACTTGTTGCCATTGCAAACATTCAGAAGGAATAGAAGGGAGAAATGCAATGCTCGGTTGCAATATTGATAAGAAATTACACGATATGGATGATAAATGTAGGTGTTTTGAAGCGTGTTATAAGTTTGATTTAAAAACAGGATTACCAGTAAGAAGTAAATAACTAAACTGAAATATTAAGATTTATGGAGGCATTTGTATGAGAAAAATACATGAATGTGCAGAAGATATAAAAAATATTTTAAATGATGCAGAACGAACCGAAGAGGTTGACGGAGATATGCTATGTAGTATTAATGAGTTGGTGGATGAAATTTTATCAATATATTGTTTAGAAAAACAACAAAGAAAAATGGCTATAGCTGAAGAAAATGAGATTCTTTCAGAAGAGGCTAAAAAAGCAGGATGGAAGTCTGGTGTTATGAACATCTAAACTGAAAGTTACATAAAACAAAATGTCCTGCACCGGGACAAATCCACGAATACAGAACATTTGTTCTCTTCAAACATATAATACCATGACTGGAAATATCTGTCAATGGTCTGTTACATAAAAAACAGCGGTACACCCACCGACCAAAGTAAGTTGTACCGCTCTCACGTCTGGGAGTATTATACCACACCGGTGATCCCCAGGCAAGGAATTTGTGGAGGGTTACGGATATGATGGACAAAAAAGAGGAACTGAAGAACAATATCATGCTGAAAATGCGCTATCACTTGGATACACAGGAGCTGGATCTGCTTGGTGTAGTCCTCACCGATGAACTGACTAAGGTAGAGGTGGATGTGCCGAAAACAGAGCTTGCTACCGTGGATAACACTAATGAGTATATTATGGATCTCTTTATGCTCAAAAAGGCATCAAAGCTGTCAGACAAGACCGTCAGGCAGTATACGGATGCGGTGCGGCGGCTGACGGATTACTGTCAAAAGCCGCTTACTCGGATCACCAGTATGGATGTGGAGGGGTGGCTTAATAGCATTAAAGGGTGCAATAGCAATACTTCACTAAATAATCAGCGGCGGCACCTCAGCGCATTTTTTACATGGCTACGCAAGAGCAAAATTGTAAGTGAGAATCCCGTGGAATCGATAGAGCCCTATCCGGAGCAGGAGAAGCCGGTGGATCATATGGAAGCGCAGGAGTACGAGGAGCTTAAGAGCGGATGTACCTGCAAACGTGACCGCGCCATGATGGAACTGCTACGGAGCACGGCAATCCGCGTAGGTGAGGCGGAACAGCTTAATGTAAATAATATTGACTGGCGAACCGGATCCGTGCTGGTGTACGGACAGAAGACACGTACCTACCGGACAGTGTACCTTGATGATATCGCACTAAAGTATCTGGGAGAGTACATCCAGGAGCGCAGGTGCAGCATTAACAGTCGGGATCCGCTATTTGTAGCGGAGCGTGCTGTGAAGGGAGAGCACAAGCGTCTGTCCAGATCTGGGATTCGTTCTGCAGTCAGAACAATCGCGCAGCGTGCGGAGGTTGAACGCCGGGTATATCCCCATCTCTTCAGGAAGACCACGGCCACCAATATCTGTAAGCGTGGCGGTACTATATGGGATGCCGGACATTATCTGGGACACAAGGACCGGAGCACGGCTGGGCAGCATTATGTCGCAGAGGATCAGGAGTGCATGAGATCTATTTTTAGGTTGAGAGTAGCTACAGTTTAAAGCACGTAGGATGGACTATATTGGAAAGGAGAAAGGGCGGCGCAGCCTATGGAAGGTATCTCCATGACAGATACCGAATTATTGAAATATGCTGTCGAAAATGGTATCATTGACACAGCACTTTTGCAGGAAAAAATAGAGATGCAAAAGAGAGAGGAATATCTAAAGAAGCACCCGTATGATATTTGGCAAGGAACAGATGGAAAATGGAGAACATATCTGCCTGATGAAATAAAAGGAAGGAGGCTTGTAAAAAGGAACAAACAGGAGGATGTGGAGAATACAGTAATATCATATTGGGAACAGCAGTCTGAAAATCCAACACTGAAAGAAATGTTCATCATGTACAATGATAGTAGGCTACAAAACGGTCAAATATGCGATGCATCGCATTTGAGGTACATGCAGGATTTCAACAGATACTACGAAACTATTGAAAATCGCAGAATAAGGTCTATAACAGCTGATGAATTGTGCGAGTTTATGGAAACCCGTGTATCAGAGTTAGACTTGGATAGTAAAAGTTTGTCAGGTTTTAAGACGGTAACAAAGGGACTGTTCAAACGAGCATACAGAAAGAAGTATGTTGACTTCCGGGTGCAGGAAGAAGTGTTGGATGTAATAGATTTATCTGATAAGAAACTTCGTAAGGTACACAAGGAAGATTTTCAAGAAGTTTTTTCCGAGGAAGAATATGTACAATATATAGGGTTATTGGAAAATAAGCTGGATATATGGAACATGGCGTTGCTTTTGATACTGGTTACAGGCTTAAGAGGCGGAGAAGTAGTTTCACTTAAAAGAGAGCATATAAAATGCGTAAAGGGAAATTACTACATCGAAATACATTACACAGAGACCAGGTATAAAAAAGATGGTAAGTATGTATATGAGATTAAAGATGCTCCCAAAACGGATGCTGGTATCAGAAACGTGATCGTACCGAAACAATATAATTGGCTATGTAGCCAGCTACTGATTAGAACTCCAGCAGGATCGTATATATTTGTAAATCCCCAAAGTGGAAAGCGATTCACAACAAATAGTCTGCGGAGAAGACAGGAACGGAACTGTAAAAAGCTAAATACCTATCAGAAATCACCGCATAAGAGTAGAAAAACATACGGATCTATTTTGAGGGATAATAAAATCGACGATAATTTGGTTATTCAGCAGATGGGTCATGTGGATATTTCTACTACGGAAGAGTACTATCACAGAAACATGAAGAGTGTTGAGAGAAAAGCAGAGATACTAAATGAGATACCTATATTCGAAGCTAAGTTATCTTGATTACTTTTTTGATTACCTTGTGATTACCTCACAAAAAAGAAAGTGCCAAAACCCAGTAAAACTAAGGCTTTGACACTAACCCCTGAATCGGAGTGGCGGGATTCGAACTCGCGACCTCCGCCTCCCTAAGACGGCGCTCTAACCAAGCTGAGCCACACCCCGAAACGCAAATAAGATGATACCATGGAATTTTACAAAAAGCAAGAGTTTTTTTATAAAAAGTTAATTTGCCCATTTTGAGTCTATTGTCGTACAATAGTGTCACACAAATAATACATAAAACAGTGGAGGATGGGCTATGGCCAATATAACAAAACTGGCACTGGAAGCAGCTTTGAAAAAAGAGCTTCTCACGAAGCCTCTGGATAAGATCACCATTAACGAACTGGCAGAGGACTGTGGAATCAGCCGGATGGCTTTTTATTATCATTTCAAAGATATTTACGATCTGGTAGAGTGGGTATGTGTGGAGGATGGCACGAGGGCACTGCAGGGGAAGAAGACCTATGAGAACTGGCAGGAAGGCTTCTGTCAGATCTTCGAGGCGGTGCAGGAGAACAAACCTTTCATTATGAATGTCTATCGCTGCGTGGATCGCCAGAAGATCGAAAGCTACTTAAACAAGCTGACCTACCAGCTCATTGCGGACGTGGTGGAAGAAAAATGCGCCGGTATGCAGGTGGCGGAGGAACACAAGGAATTCATTGCCGGATTTTACAAATACGGTTTTGTGGGAGTGATGTTAGACTGGATCGACCGGGGAATGAAGGATGATTATCATAAGATCGTTGAAGAACTGGCAATCACTCTTTATGGAAACATCAGCCGCTCCATCGAAAATTTTGAGCAGACGGAAAAGAAATTCTGAAATAGTACTGAAATAGTATAAGTACTTTACAAAAAGGGTAGGATGATAAAAACTTTATCATTTGCCCTCTTTTGTAAATTGGTTTTCTTATAAA
>ERZ1034691.417-NODE-417-length-34758-cov-15.650837_pt1 | contig 34758 bp, 37 predicted proteins | sample MGYA00520638_ERZ1034691 | MGnify/ENA primary metagenome ERZ1034691 (study PRJEB33766, sample SAMN09781763) | gut metagenome | biome: gut microbiome | host: Homo sapiens | place: Madagascar | study: EMG produced TPA metagenomics assembly of the PRJNA485056 data...
TAAGACGCCGCCCTCTCACGGCGGAAACACGGGTTCGATTCCCGTACGGACTGCTAAGTATTTAAAACCGGTACATTCATGGAAGCATGATGTACCGGTTTTTTCGTTGTATATATTCATATGAGGCAGAGCTATTTATTAGCAGCTGCAGCTACTGTCTGTTTTTTTATGCCGTCAGGCGCTTTTGTGATGCGAAGGGCAACGACAATTATTGCGGCGGCAAACAGCAGCTGTATTCCCATGCACATGAAAATGAAGCCAAGCTCCTTGACCGGATGAAAGTCAATATTTTTTACAGCCTGGTTGTACCAGTAGGCAGGCAGGAAGTGGGCGGCTTTTATGATGCCATCACTTAGAAATTCCTCCGGCACAAATATACCACACAGGAATGCCATGCCGAGTGACACTGTGTTAGCAAACATGCTCAGTATCTCACTGTTTGAGGTGATTTTACTGATGAAAAAGGCAAATGCCAGTGAAACAAGCATGTAGCAGAGCATGTTGAGTGTGAACAGGAAACCTGAAAACGAGAATGTGCTTCCCTTAAACATGATTGTAGCTGAGGCAAAAATCACAGCGCATACCACAAGTCCGGTTAAAATCACACCCAAAAGCAACTCGCGGTTGTAGTTTGCAAATTTATAGGAGGAGCAGGATGTTCTCTCCTTGATTTCTTTTTTGGAGAAAACCTGAAGGACAGGAGCTATACCTGCAATCATCATGACAAGGAGCACCCATCCCAGATAACTGAAGCAGTAGTATATCCCTGAGTGCGAGGTGATACTTTTGCCGCTTAGCAGCGAGACAGAAGCCTTTTGACTTAGCGAGGTGTTTACTGCGGCTAGAGCATCAGCTTCAGAGTAGCCGGAAGCGATGTAGGTATTGTACGTTTTCGTAAAGCTGTTTATGGCAGACTCAAAGGTGGTAGCTGCCTGTGTACCCGGTATGGTCACGACATCGAGACTAAAACCTTCTTTTATGATGAGAATACAGTTTACATTTCTGGCAAAAAGCTCATCCTGCATAGTTTCTTTTTTGTCATTTTTGATATTTTTTTTGATGCATGTCTTTTTAAGATACTCTGTCAGAGCTTTGCTTTCAGATGATTTGTCGTAGTCAAATACCGCAAATTTGGGCTTGATGGCCTCATAATCACCTTCAGCTTTGTTTGTGCGTGTCGCAGTGAGAACAACCATGACACCTATGAATATGGACAGGTACATAATCATCTGGCCCATATGTCTGTTGAGTATTTTGAAATATGATTTAAATACTTGCATATTTTTCCCTCCGAAGCAGTACAAAGGCAATGATTAAAAGAATCACTGATTCAACTGCCATTATTGATATATTTCTGAAAAATCTGTCGTAGCTGTCATATACGTTGAGCGAGTAAAAGCAGTCGGATATGAGACAAGCAGGGTTGAGGCGGTTAGCAATCGGAAGCCTGTGCTCAATCATATCCTTTATCCCGTTGGCGCATAGATCCGCAAGAACGGAAAGCACCATGCCGATTCCGACAGAGATACCGATTTTGCTGCCCTCTGTAAGCTTGGGAATGGCACCTATTATCACTCCGATTGAAAGTCCAATCATGCAGCCGAAAAACAGTGTCAGGATGATTGCCGGATATTTGTTTCCGAAGTCCACACCGAGTAGTGTCATGTAGACTAATGCAATTAGCTCGACAGCAAAATGGATGATTAAGAGTGATATATACTCTGAAAAGATAAGGGTGTTTTTGCTTGCCGGCACAAGGCTTTTTCGCATGCCGAGAGAGCTTGTGTTTGCAAGCAGCCGGTTTGTGGCTGTCACAGCTGAAAATGAGGCGAACAGGCAGCTCATCGCAAATACAGCGTAAAAGTAATTGGTGTATTCATCCTGATTTCCCGATGAAAGAGAAATCTCTTTATACTCTGATCTGGTGTCAGAAAGCCCGGCAATTGCAGTCTCAAGTGCAGCCGGATTTGTCTTTGCTATGTTTGTAAATACATCCTTTTGCTGTTTGTACTGTGTCAGGATGCATTCAAGTATTGTGGCATTGTATGAGTTTTCATCCACTACAAGTGAAGCATCCTCTGTGTAAATAATGCCGGTCACTTTTTTGTCATTTAGAGCTTTTTTGGCTGCTGAGCTATCCATTAGCTTCATGGTTATGAGGTCTGAAAATGAATTTGAACTGTCGTCCTTGTCGTCGGATTTACTGGCTGGATCAGTATGGTTTACATCGAGAGACTCAAGCACGCTCATCAGAGTGTCATCATTTTCAGATTCAACCACTGCTACATTTATTGTCTTAAACATTTCATCCTTTTCAAACAGATTTCCGAATGCCATATACATAAAAGTGGCGAGCAGCAGTGGAAATGCGAGTGTCCAGAAAAGGGTTTTTTTCAGACGAAACGTGCTGAGCATGGTATATTTCATGTTGTGAAAAAATGTCTTTAATCCATTCATCAATCCCTAAGCTCCTTTCCTGTAATCTCTAAGAATACGTCGTTAAGAGTCGGAAGCTGTGTGTACACCTGACCGAAGGACAGATTGTTCTGCTCTAAATAATCAAGCACATGGATTATATTGTGGCGTCCACCACTGAAATAAATCCGAAGCTGTCCGTTTTCAAAGCTGACCTGATATGCATTGTGCAGCTGCTTTAATGAGTCAAGCTGTGCTTCTGACAGGTCTGCAATTTCTACGTTTATTGTCTCTGTATTTTTGATCATGCGCTTTAGCTCATCCTTTGTGCCGAGCGCGAGAGCCTTGCCCTTGTCCATGATGAGTATGCGGTCGCAGAGCTGCTCAACCTCTTCCATGTAGTGTGAGGTGTAGATGATTGTCGCACCATCACGGTTTAGTTTTTTGATGCCCTCCAGAATCTTGTTTCTGCTTTGAGGGTCGACAGCCACGGTCGGTTCATCGAAGAAGATGAGCTTTGGCTTGTGTGCTATGCCGCATGCGATGTTGAGTCGTCTCAAAAGTCCGCCAGAGAGCTTCTTTGGCAGAAATTTGCTGTAATCCGCTATGTCTACGAAATCCATTGCTTCCTTTACATATTTTTCGCGGAGCTTTTTGTCACTCACATAAAGCCCGCAGAAATAGTCGATATTTTCATATACAGTCAGCTCGTCGTACACGGCCACATTCTGCATGACTACGCCGATTTCGCGTTTGATATCATAGCTGTTTGAGTACATTTCCTGCCCGAATACCTTTATATCTCCCTTATCGTATGTGAGCAGGGAAAGTATGCAGTTTATAGTGGTGGTCTTTCCGGAGCCGTTTGGTCCGAGCAATCCGAAAATCTCGCCGGTTTTAACGGTCAGATTGAAATGGTCGAGTGCCACAAGCTCCTTGTAGCGTTTTACAAGGTTGGTTACTTCTATCGCATTTTTGGTTGTATCCATTGAATTGCCTCCATAATGTTGTATTTTCAGTTGCAAGCCTGATGTTTGGCTCAATAACAGATTACTATATGGCGTGCCGGAAAGTAAGTGTCAAATGTCACATTCGTATTTATGTTTGGATGAGGCATTGTTGTGTAAAAAATGACATTTGTCATAGTGACGTTTGATGGAATTTGTTGTAAGCTTATTTTATGGAAATGGAGGCTTTTGATGTATAAGATATGTAGTCAGTTTTTAATAGTTCTATCATGCGTGATGCTTATGGTGGTATCCCTTCAGGTCGATTACGTCATGATAGCGTGCATACTTACAGGAATAACCGTGTGTACATTTATAGACATGCAGGATGTGCCGCAGATGAGTCCTGCTAACAAGAGCAAAACGGCAGACCGGGCTTTGGATTTGATACTGGCGGTTTATATTCTGTCCGGAGTATTTTTTGCACCATCATTTTTTATGCTGCCGTATGCAGCGATGGTATTCAGAAAGAGAAAATACACGGTGTCGAGGATGGCTGCAGCCGTAGTGGGGATAGCTGTATCGGTGGACTGTATTTTAAAGATAAAACATATAGCACCCGGGATTTTTTATATCCTGGAGGTTGTACTTCTCATGGCTTTTGCGATAATGCTTTCATATTTTACAGAGCTGCTTTTGGGGTATCAGATGAAGCTGCACAGCATGAGAGATGCGTCCATGGAGCACGATATGCTTATGGAGCAGATGAATCACCAGCTTATCGAGAAGCAGAATGCGCAGATATACAATGCCACGCTAAAGGAGAGAAACCGTATCGCAAGGGAGATACATGACAACGTGGGTCACATGATTACGCGCTCTATTTTGCAGGTGGGAGCAATCGGTGTGATAAATACCGATGAAAAGCTTAAAGCGCCTATCGCAGACCTAAAGAGTACACTCGATACGGCAATGGACAGCATGAGAAAAAGCGTTCATGATTTGTACGATGAATCGGTCGATTTGCGTCAGGCGATTGCGAAGCTTAAGCCTACAGACAGTGCATTTGCATTTTCACTCGAATACGACTGTGAGGATGATGTGCCCAGAGATGTCAAGTATGCTTTTATTGCGATTGCAAAGGAAGCGGTAAACAACGCAGTTAAGCATAGTAACGGCGATGAAATCAGGATAATAGTCAGAGAACATCCCGCCTTTTACCAGCTTGAGATAATGGACAACGGCACATCGGCTGACGAAAGAAGCCTTACGGGAGAAACAGGAGATGGAATAGGCATAAAAAATATAAAGGAGCGTGTTGCAGCGATAGGAGGAACCATGCGGATAAAGGCAGACGATGGTTTCATGATATTTGTGACGCTCATGAAGAAGTGAGGATATACATAAAAATCAAGGCTTGAAAAAGAAAGGAGCAGGACATGAAAATAGTAATAATAGATGATGATAATCTCGTATCACTTTCGCTGAATACAATACTGAGCGCACAGGATGACATAGAGGTGTCTGCGGTTGGAGACAGCGGGCAGCAGGCGGTAAAGCTGTACGAGGAGCATATGCCCGATGTGATGCTCATGGATATAAGGATGCAGGGCATGACAGGTCTTGAAGCAGCAGAAAAAATACTCAAAAAATATCCGGATGCCAAAATACTTCTTCTGACTACATTTTCGGATGATGAATACATTGTAAAAGCAATCTCGCTGGGGGCGAAGGGCTATATATTAAAACAGGCCTTTGAGAGTATTGCCCCGGCACTTAGAGCTGTAAACAACGGACAGACAGTGTTTGGAACACAGATAATGGACAGGATACCACACCTGTTCAAAGCTGATGGTAAAGCTTCATCAGGCACCGGTCAGGCCCGGTTCATTGACGCAATGAAGAGCTATGATATAAGCGGCAAGGAGCTTTCAATCATAGAGCTGGTTGCAGAAGGACTAAACAACAAGGAAATAGCGGATGAGCTGTATCTGAGTGAGGGAACCGTACGAAACTATATCAGTGTCATACTTGAAAAGTTGCAGCTGAGGGACAGGACACAGCTTGCATGCTTTTATTATAAAAGTATGGGCTGAGCAGAAGATAATTTTTCTCAATAAATAAATCTGCCCTTGCAATATACCCTGCCGGGGTATATAATGCATTTGAAGACGGATACCCATAAGGGGTATGGTTAGACGTGTGCAACAAATGCAACTGTGAAGGTACTGAACAGTTACGAATGAAGAAAGAAGGGAGGCACCCATGGCAGAAAAAGAAACCAAATGCTGTTGCTGTAACCGCAAAAAAGAGCGGTCAGAGAAGGAATATAAGGATCTCATCAACAGGCTTAGCCGTATAGAGGGGCAGATCCGTGGAATCAAGCGTATGCTGGATGAGGATTGTTACTGCCCTGACATCATCACACAGGTGGCGGCCGCAAACGCTGCACTCAACAGCTTCAATAAAGTCCTTTTGGCGAATCATATAAAGACGTGTGTGGCAGATGACATAAGAGCAGGCAAGGATGAGACAATAGATGAGCTTTTGAATACATTGCAGAAGCTTATGAAGTAGCACTGTAAGAAGGCAGGTATAAAAATGAGTACAATAATCACAATATTAATAATAGCAATAATTGCCGCACTGGCGATTGTGGGCTTAAAGGAGACTATTAAGCATTCAAAGGGCGAGGGCGCCTGCTGTGGCGGTGGAGCCATGAAGGAGGACGAGGAAGCCACAGTACAGCTTACAGGCGAGATAGTCACGAGAGCAGATGTGCACATAGACGGAATGCACTGTATGAACTGCAAGAACTCAGTCACACGCTCACTTCAGAAGATGAGCGGAGTATCGGCAGATGTGGATTTAAAGCATGGCGTGGCACATGTTGAGGCAACCAGAGAGCTAAGCGATGAGGAAATCACATTTGCCATCGAAAGACTGGATTTCAAGGTGACAGGAATTGAGAGATTTTAGAAAAGGCTTCTGAATAGTTAGATTCGAATAGTAGAAAGAAGGAAATACAGACAGTATGAAGCAATATACAGTTACAGGAATGAGCTGTGCGGCATGCTCTGCCAGAGTGGAAAAGGCGGTCTCTAAGGTTGATGGTGTGACGAGCTGCTCTGTCAGCCTTTTGACCAACTCGATGGGAGTCGAGGGAAGCGCGACAGATGCGCAGATAGTGGAGGCAGTAGAGCAGGCGGGCTATGGAGCGAGTCCCAAAGGCACAGCAACAGAATCAGAAAATGACAAAGCGAATAACAGCTTAGAGCAGCTAAAGGCAGCGCAGGATGCGCTTGTAGACAGAGAGACACCGAAGCTTGTAAACAGGCTTATAGCATCGCTCATATTCTTAGTTGTTCTCATGTATTTTTCCATGGGACATATGATGTGGGGCTGGCCGTTGCCTGAGTTTTTCAATGGAAACCATGTGGCTATGGGGCTTTTGCAGCTTCTGCTTACAGTGGCGGTAATGGTCATAAACCAGAAGTTTTTTATCAGTGGCTTTAAGGGCTTGATTCACGGCGCTCCCAACATGGATACGCTTGTTGCGCTTGGCTCTGCGGCATCGTTTGGATACAGCGTGTATGCACTTTTTGCCATGACAGCTGCGCAGGTGAATGGCGATATGGATGCGGTCATGTCATATATGCATGAGTTTTATTTTGAATCCGCAGCCATGATTTTGGCACTGATTACTGTCGGAAAAATGCTTGAAGCGCACTCAAAGGGCAAAACAACAGACGCTTTAAAGAGCCTGATGCAGCTTGCCCCAAAGACAGCAACCGTTGTAAGGGATGGCGTGGAGCAGGAAATTTCTGTGGATGCAGTGAAAAAGGGCGATATTTTCGTGGTCAGACCGGGGGAAAATATCCCTGTGGACGGTGAAATAATAGATGGAACAACCGCTGTCAACGAATCGGCACTCACAGGAGAGAGCATCCCTGTGGATAAGCAGCCGAAAGATGCAGTAAGCGCTGCCACAGTGAACCAGTCAGGCTTTATAAAATGCCGCGCAACGAGAGTAGGCGAAGACACCACACTCTCACAGATTATACAGATGGTTTCTGATGCCGCAGCGACAAAGGCACCTATTGCAAAAATCGCTGACAGGGTATCGGGAGTATTTGTGCCGGCGGTTATCACAATTGCAATCATTACAATAATAGCATGGCTTATAGCCGGTGAGACCGTGGGCTTTGCGCTTGCCAGAGGTATTTCTGTGCTCGTGATAAGCTGCCCGTGTGCACTCGGACTGGCAACTCCTGTTGCGATAATGGTAGGAAACGGCAAAGGGGCAAAGAGCGGTATACTCTTCAAGACAGCGGCAAGCCTTGAGGCAACAGGACGCACACAGATTGTGGCTCTTGATAAGACAGGCACCATAACAAGCGGTGAGCCGAAGGTGACGGATATCGTGCCGGATGAGACATTTTTTGAGGGAACCGGCAATAATGCCGGAGCGCTTCTTGCAATAGCCGCATCAGTCGAGGCCAAGAGCGAGCATCCGCTTGCAAAAGCCATTATGGAGCGCGCTAAAACGGATGAAATCGCTGTCGCAGAGGTTACGGATTTTAGCGCTGTTGTAGGAAATGGTCTGACTGCAACACTTGCAGGCAAAATGATAAAAGCAGGAAATCTTGCTTTTGTCAGCAAATTTGTAAAAGTGTCAGATGATATGCGCGCGAAAGCTGTCGAATTTTCAAAGGAAGGAAAAACTCCTCTGTTCTTTGCCGCGGATGACAGGCTTTGCGGTATCATAGCCGTTGCAGATACAATAAAGGAGGACAGTCCGGAAGCTGTCAGACAGCTTAAAAATATGGGTATCAGAGTTGTTATGCTCACCGGTGACAACGAGCAGACTGCCAATGCTATTGGAAAGCAGGCGGGAGTGGACGAAGTCATCGCAGGTGTGCTTCCGGATGGTAAGGAGGCTGTCATAAGGAAGCTAAAAAAACAGGGCAGGGTAGCCATGGTTGGTGACGGAATAAATGATGCACCGGCGCTCACACGTGCGGATATGGGAATTGCAATCGGCGCGGGAAGTGATGTGGCAATAGATGCAGCGGATGTTGTTCTGATGAAGAGCCGCCTGATAGATGTACCGGCAGCAGTGCGGTTAAGCCGTGCTACATTGACAAATATACACGAAAATCTGTTCTGGGCATTTTTCTATAATGTAATAGGTATTCCACTTGCGGCCGGTTTGTGGTATCCTTTATTAGGATGGAAGCTCAATCCGATGTTTGGAGCGGCGGCGATGAGCCTGTCGAGCTTCTGCGTTGTTACCAATGCCCTGCGGCTGAATCTGTGCAGGGTGTATGATCCTAAGCATGACAGAAAAGCAACACCAGATAGAAAAAACAAAACAAATAAACCAAATGAAAGTGAGGAAAAATCAATGACAAAGACAATGAATATCGAAGGAATGATGTGCGGCCACTGCGAGGCAAGAGTAAAGAAGGCACTCGAGGCGCTTGATGCAGTTAGTGAGGCAGCAGTAAGCCATGAGAGCGGAACTGCAGTAGTGACATTAAGCTCTGACATTTCCGATGAGAAATTAAAGGAGACTGTAGAGGCTGAGGACTACAAGGTTACATCAATTCAGTAATCAGTCAGACAGTATAACAATATGAAGAAATATATAGCATTGGTATTGGCTGCAGTGCTGGTGCTTGGGATTTTTACAGGATGTGGTAACAAGGGCAACAAAGAAACAGAATCACAGACCGGTGAGAAAGCCACTGAGTCGGTGAACTCTACAGAAAATAATACAGAGGACAGTACGCAGAGCAGTACAGAAAACAGTACGGAAAATCAGAATCCGGCTGGCACAGAGCAGCTCACCACAGAAAACGGACAGGAGAGCTCAGTTCTTGCCTGTCCATCAGTAAACGGTAAGCTGCATGTGGAGGGCAGCAAGCTCGTTGATCAAAATAACAACGAGGTGCAGCTTCGCGGAGTCAGCACGCACGGTCTTGCGTGGTATCCACAGTATGTGACCAATGATTGCTTTGCCACGCTGAAAAGCTTTGGAGCAAACGTGGTAAGGCTTGCCATGTACACCTACGAAAGCGGCGGCTATTGCACAGACGGTGACAGGCAGCAGCTTGAGACACTTGTGCAAAATGGAGTGCAGTACGCACTAAACAATGACATGTATGTCATCATCGACTGGCATGTGCTAAACGATGGCAATCCAAACCGCTACAGTGATGTGGCAAAGACTTTTTTTACCAAAATGGCACAGCAGTATGCCTCATACAACAACGTGATTTACGAGATTTGCAATGAGCCGTGCAACGGTGCGACCTGGGGCGATGTGAAGTTTTACGCCAGCGAGGTCATTCCGTCAATCAGAAGCTACGACAAGGATGCAGTCATACTGATAGGCACACCTAACTGGAGCCAGGATGTGGATGAGGCAGTCAAGGACCCTGTCACAGGCTATGATAATATCATGTATACACTGCATTTCTATGCCGCGACCCACAAGGAGGACTTGCAAAACAAGCTAAAATCGGCGGCAGACGCCGGACTGCCGATATTTGTATCAGAGTTTGGCATCTGCAGCGCCGACGGAAACGGTCAGGTGGACATAGATTCTGCAAACAGCTGGATCAGCCTGCTCGACAGCTACGGCATCAGCTATGTGTGCTGGAATCTGTCCAATAAGGACGAAAAATCAGCGCTTCTAACACCTGCCTGCGATAAGACAAGCGGCTTTACCTATGAGGATCTAAGCGATGAGGGCAAGTGGCTGTACGGTGTGCTCACAAGTCATGTGACACAGGAATCATCCGGAACATGAAAATATCCGGAGGTAATCGGCTGTATGACGAGATGCCGAATTATGTGACACAGGTCTTGAATTGGCAAAAAGCCTCAGATGCGCGAAAAGCTGTGCACATGGCAATGCAGGGATAGAAGCATCCATGCGCTCAGCCGGCATGCACATGAGGCAGATGCAGATACTTCTCTCTGGTGGCAAGTCCGCCGCGGATATGGCGCTCGGACTTGTTGATATCGAGAATGTGACGCGCTTTTGCGGCAAGCTCCGGGTCAATGCGAAGCAGCCTGTCAGCATCCGTGATATCCTTGTGCACAGTGGATTTGCTGATGCCAAACTGCTTTGCAGCCTGGCGAACCGTGGCATTGTTTTCAACTATGTAGTTGGCGATTTCCACCGCCCTTGTCTCAATATATGATTTCAAAAAATACTCCTGCATATTCTGTTGTTACAGTTTATGCGGGAGTATTTTTAATATTACACACAGATTGTAATTCTATTTACGTTTTTCGTAATAAAATAAGAAAACGGTTTCTTAACCGCAGGAAAGCTGTATCTTAAGTGAATTAAGCATATGCGGATGCGATGAGCTCAATACATTTATCGTATCCAAGCACGGAGCTGTTTAGCACCAGGTCATAATTTTTCCTGTTGCCCCACTCCTTGTCGGTGAAGTAGCGGTAATTTACCGAGCGCTTCTTATCGACATCCTTTAGCAGCTTTTTGACCTCGTCATCGCTTTTTTGGTAGAGCTTTTTTATTCTTGCAGCCTTCTCAGGCTTATTTCCCTCTATAAAAACATTCAGCACATCATCCCTGTCAGAAAGAATATAGTCTGCGCAACGCCCCACAATGACGCATGGCTCTTTTTGCGCAATATCCTTGATGAGCTTCTGCTGGATATTGAAAATCTGGTCGGAAAGAGAAACTCCTGTGATGTCGCGCCCCACAAATGCATATGAAAAAATACTTCCGGCAGGTGCATATTCGCCCTGGTTTGCAACAATCTGCTCAGAGATACCGAGCTCCTTTGCCACATGCTCAATTATTTTTTTATCGTAAAACTCAATACCGCATTTTTGAGCAATCTGCTCGCCGATAAAGCGACCGCCACTGCCAAACTCGCGGCTTATAGTGATTATTTTAAAACTCATGATGAAACCTCCCAGCCTATAAAAGTGTTTATAATTCATTATAACGTAATTGCACACAAAATCAAAACAGAAATTTAACAAAATCGCTTGCAGATAAGCACTCCGTAATCTATAATGACATAAGAATACATGTTGCTTTTATGTAATCAATGAGATGGCAGCAGATAACATATGTTATTGTTTACACCACAGTGTGGCAAACAGCAGTTACGTGACGTTTCAAAGATTGTAAAACAGCAGCATAGCGAATAAACAATTAGGAGGAAAACATGGATCAGGAAAAGGTCATAGTCATAGACTTTGGTGGTCAGTACAATCAGCTTGTTGCGCGCCGTGTCCGCGAGTGCAACGTGTACTGTGAGATTTACTCATACAGGATAGACATTGAGAAAATCAAAGAAATGAATCCAAAGGGCATCATCCTTACAGGAGGTCCGAACAGCTGTTATGAAGAGGATTCACCATCATACCAGAAAGAGCTGTTTGAGCTGGGAATACCGGTGTTAGGTATCTGCTACGGTGCACAGCTTATGATGCATAAATTAGGCGGAAAGGTAATCACACCGGAGGTTGGAGAGTATGGAAAGACAGAAATCACATATTCTGCAAACGGCGTGATGTTCAAGGATCTGCCATCAGAATCAGTATGCTGGATGAGTCATTTCGACAGAATTGCAGAGGCAGCACCTGGTTTTGAGGTAGTTGCGCACACTGCAGACTGTCCAATAGCCGCAACACAGAATGTCGAGAAGAAATTATATGCAGTACAGTTCCATCCGGAGGTGCTCCACACCAAGAACGGAACACAGATGATTTACAATTTCGTCCGTGGCGTATGTGGATGTGCAGGCACATGGAAGATGGATTCATTCGTTAAAAACACAATCGAGGAAATCAGAGAGCAGGTCGGTGACGGCAAAGTGCTCCTTGCACTTTCAGGCGGAGTAGACTCATCAGTACTCGCTGCACTCCTTGCCAAGGCAATCGGCAAGCAGCTCACCTGCGTATTCGTAGACCACGGACTCCTCCGCAAGAACGAGGGAGATGAGGTAGAGGGCGTATTTGGCAAAGGAGGTTCGTTCGACATCAATTTTGTCCGCGTCAACGCACAGGAGCGCTACTACAGCAAGCTTGCAGGCGTCACAGAGCCAGAGCGCAAGCGTAAAATCATCGGTGAGGAATTCATCCGTGTATTCGAGGAAGAAGCCAAGAAAATCGGAAAGGTTGATTTCCTTGCGCAGGGAACCATCTATCCGGACGTAGTGGAGAGTGGACTCGGCGGAGAATCCGCAGTCATCAAATCACACCACAACGTAGGAGGTCTCCCGGAGCATGTCGATTTCAAGGACATCGTGGAGCCACTCAGAAATCTCTTCAAGGACGAGGTACGCAAGGTCGGACTGGAGCTCGGATTACCTGACTATCTCGTATTCCGTCAGCCATTCCCAGGCCCGGGCCTTGGAATCCGTATCATTGGCGAAGTCACAGCCGAAAAGGTACGTATCGTTCAGGATGCAGACTGGATTTACAGAAGCGAAGTGGAAAAGGCAGCAAAAGAGTACAAAGAGGCCCACGGTGAGGAACCATCATGGATGCCAAACCAGTACTTTGCAGCCCTTACCAACATGCGTTCAGTAGGTGTCATGGGTGATGAGAGAACATATGATTATGCCGTTGCAGTCCGTGCAGTCCGCACCGTGGACTTCATGACAGCCGAAGCAGCCGAGATACCGTTTGAGGTACTTCAGACAGTGATGAGCAGAATTATAAATGAGGTAAAGGGAGTCAATAGAGTATTCTATGATTTGACCAGTAAGCCACCGGGAACTATTGAGTTTGAATAATGTACATATCACAGGGCACACCCTATTATCCTGTAAAAGGCAAAAATGATTATCCTGACAGCAACAGAGAGTAATACCGCAGCGTAGCTCTGTTGCTGTTCTTTTTTGTCATTTCTGCCCCGGTTACACAGGATTCTGACTCAGATAAAATGAGGCGTAAATAAGCAACGTGATATCGGCAAAAGCTGTAAAAATCCACGTTGAATTTTACAGCTTTCTGTATATAATAGAAGTAGACGAAACATCACTGCGTGAGTTTGCTGCGGAACTACAAGGGCATGGGTAACACTGCGAAACGTTGATATTTCCTGGTGTTGCAGGGTGTGAGTGATGATTTGGATGATGCTGCGAAAGTGACATTGCGATAGTGCTGCTGTGTAAGATGATACTGTTATATGGGACGCGATAGAAGTTGGGTTGTCAGGATTACCACTGCGGAATGTGCTGTGGAATTGCGCTGCAGTGCCGGAGGAGTTTGCTGTGTGGCTTTGCAGTGTGGTTTTGCAGTGGGATGTGAGGATAGTGAGGATACTGGATTTTACCCTTTGAGGATAATGTGGTGTGCCCCGGAACAGTACATGAGCCAAGAAATGCCGAATTTGCGGCGTTTCTTGGATCGTTTTATGTTGTGTGACAATCAAATGACAATAATTCTCAGTTACCTTCCGAAGCGGATTCAAGTATTGTTTTTAAGTGAGTCATCATTTTTTTATAACGCAGAGGACATTTATCAGTTAGTAAGAAATGTAGAATGGTACTTTCATATTGCTTTATAAGTTCTTTTTTTTTTAGTCTTTTCCATTTATTACTAGCATGTGACTCAAGTTTATAGGAATATTTATTTATCTCTTTTACCAGCAATTTGTCAATCTTTTTTTGCCATCTTTGTAGGTCTACTATAAAGATGGCACCCCAAAAAGGTAGTGAAGCTTCATTTCCGTTTTCGCTCATAAATAAACTTAGCTGTTTGGTATATCTATCAATAAAAAATAAATTTAATGCGATTTTGCAAGATAAGTTTTTTTCATGTTGCTCTCTGCATATATGTATTTTTTCTATAAACGAATCGTAAGAGGCCCAATCATTAAATATAGCTGGATAAATACATTCGCCTCCAAATAGATTAATATCACTACCACGTTCGTTGAGCTCGTTCTCAATGTTATAAATTTCTTGTGTGGTCAATTCTAATTCTAAATTTCGAAAAAATTGTAAACTATTGGCTATATCTTGTGCAATCATATCATTTCCTTTATTTTTAAGCTCCTTTTTAAGCTTGTTATTATATAGAATATGAGTTATTACACCATTCAATACGCTACTACCAAGAATAGTAGATAAAATGCTTAGTAAAAGTTTTTCTTTATCCATTGTAACTCTCCTTTATTACTTCTTCGGTTTCCTTTTCCTCTTCACATAAGAGAAATCCGGAAACAGGTCTTTTAACAATTCTGCGGTTTCTTCTGCATCGTCTTCTTCATTCATTTTCCGAATCAGTAGTTGGTCGTCATCATCAAGATTCAACGAAACAGTATACTCTTTATTCGGGTATGTTGGGTTCATTGGGTATTTTACCTCTTTGAGATAATATTCCGTTTCTGATATTTTTACATCCTCCAGCTTGTCTCGTAAACGTGCCCAATACTCAACCATCTTTCGGAAGTTATCAAGGTCTTCCTGTGGACGGGGACCGGCACTTGGAAGCCGCTCTTCAAATTTGAAGCATACTTCGCCATCTTTTATAGTGGGGCGTAATCCGTATGCCCATTCTATATTAAACAGCACATGGAGTGCACTGAAGATATTGGCAACATCCGGGTCTGATAATGCATAGAAACTGACACCTAGATTGTTGGCGATATTGAGTAAAGTCGCTTCGTCCGGATATCGGTTTCCAAGCTCGTAATTTCGGATTGTAGATTCGTTTAGTCCGCACTTATCTGCCAATTCCTTTTGTGTCATTTCCACTGCAATTCTGAAATTCCTAATTAAAAAGCCTACCCGGCTGGTGAATTTTTCGCCCATTTTAACTGCTCCTTATAAGTGTGCTGAGTGTTGTAGCATGCACGAAAACATGATGTACAAATCATGCACTTACATAGATTATAACATCAACAGTACAAAAGTGAAATGTTTTTTGCTACAAGCATTGACAGTACAAAAATTAACTGTTAATCTAAAACACATCAAAACCGTTCAGAAATGAACTGAATAATAAAATAAAAGAGAGGAGAAATTTGCTTATGGAGAACAAACGATTTTTAACAGCGCAGTATTTTATGGAAATGCTGGACGTATCACTATCCTATGCGTATAAGCTGATACAGCGGCTGAATGCAGAACTTGAGTCGGAAGGGTTTGTGACAATAAAAGAGCGTGTAAGCACGCAGTATTTTATGGAACGAATCTACGGACTGTCCACAGATAAGGAGGTTGGATAGATGGCGGTTATCAAGAACAAAAGACCGGAATGTGGGAGGTTAGGACCTATTATAAGGATTTGACCGGAGAAAGGAAGCAGAAGACCAAGAGGGGCTTTGCGAAGAAAAGCGAAGCCCTCGAATGGGAACGAAACTTCAAACTGAAAGAGAATCAGAGTATCAGTATGAGCTTTCAAAGCTTTGTGGATATTTATTTGACGGATTTGGAGCCGAGAATAAAACGAAATACGTTCCTGACAAAAAAGCACATTATTGAGACCAAGATTCTGCCATATTTCGGAAAAATGAAGCTGGATGATATTCGTACTTCGGATGTCATCCAGTGGCAAAATGAGATTATGAAACTGAAAAAGGATAATGGGAAGTTGTTCTCCCAAACTTATCTGAAAACGATTCACAATCAGCTCAGTGCCATATTAAACTATGCAGTCAATATGTATGGACTAAAGGATAATGTGGCACGAAAAGCCGGAACTATGGGGAAGGAAGAAAATAAGGAAATGGAGTTCTGGACACAGGAGGAATTTCAGAAATTTTTGGAGTGTGTGGTATATAAGCCGATTTCGTATTATGCATTTGAAATGCTTTACTGGACGGGAATACGAGAGGGAGAATTGCTTGCCCTGACACCGGAGTGGGTAGTTCAGCTGCTGAGGTTGCAACGTGGGTGTTGAAGGATTATGTAAAAATGTTCCAGCTTCGTAATCCACAGTTATATATGATAGGCGCTTATATTCGTCTGGATGAGGAAACACCGCATTTGCATCTGAATTTTGTTCCATGGGTATCCGGCTGTAAGAGAGGACTGGAAACAAAGACGAGCCTTAAGGCAGCACTTGCTACCAGAGGATTTGCAAGCGAGGGTAAAGGGAACACCGAATGGAAGCAGTGGGCAGAGGCGGAGAAAGATGATATTGCTCTTATCATGCGTCGATACGGAATTGACTGGAAGAAGAAAAACATGCACAATCCGCATTTATCCGTATTGGATTATAAGAAGCAGGAGCGGGTGAAGGAAGTGGCTGCTCTTGAGGAAAAACTGGAGGGTGCACAGGTTGTTCTTGAATTGGAAGAGGAAAGAATAGAATCTCTGGAAAAGGAAATAGAGGATAAGCATGTCAGTATTCGAAAAGAACAATCCGAAGCGCAAAAGATGCTGGATGATACCAAGGCTGAAACTCGGAAATTGCAGTTCGAGGGAACAGATTTACGTCTGAAGAATTCAGAATTACGGTTGGAGTATTCTGAAAATGTAGATAAGCTTACCGATATACGGAAAGAAATTGAGGAGGATCAAAAGGAGGCTGACAAGTGGATGATGATATCCGACACCGCAAAATGGCAGACGTAACAGATACAGATTAAACTGGAGGAGGCGGAAAGGCTTAAGAAGGAACTGCTTGGTGCGGTCGATGGAGATGATTATCTGAAGGAACAGGTGATAGAACTGAGATACCAGAACCAAATCTTGCGGGAGGAAAATCGTAGCCTAAAGGACAAGCTGGAAAAGGAATATGAGTTTATGAAACAGTTTGTGATTGGCAGAATTAATCTGCTGGAGAAGTTTATGGAGTGTATCGGAGAGAAAGTTAAGGATGTTGGGAGAGGAAGGTGAAAAGCAAAGAGCCGTTATTGTGAAAATAGCGGCTCCTACTATTTAATGGTATTTAAGAATTCGTGTTCTAATTGGTTTGATAATTCTATTAAATTAACAGTATCACATAAACATTCACGTTGTTCTTGATTATCAATAATTGAATCGATTATTGGGTCGTTATGTAAAAAGTTTGACAACGACAATTTGTATTTTATTTGGACGTCTTGTTCATAAAATGCGATTCTTATAATGGGATTAAGTTTTGCAATTTGTGCAAGTGCATCGTCGTGTGTTGCAAATGCCTGTAGTATAATTGTATTATATTTATGGGATTGTACCGACATTTCCGTTGGGATATCCCATAAATGAAAAAGATCCCAAGCCATACCTTCGATTTTTTTAAGTTTATCTTTGGCTCCAGGCTGTATTTTTTGAAAAAAATCAGACACGCAATTATATGATTTTTCAAAATACCAATATGCAAGTAATAGACCAGATTCCAAGTAGATGCCGAGAGTAGTATTAATAAAATCTACCAGTTCGATAAGCTTGTTTCTTGGGCTTTTTTTGCTACAAAATTCAATAATATATACTTTTAATAAAAAGCAATATATGCTACGAACTCTTTTTTCATCATTTTTTTCGTAGAAACGAGAGTATTTCATTTGAGACCAAGCATCATCTGCATGATTGTAGGCAATAATATCTGGAGAACAGGGGAGAGAATAAAGTTGTTGTAAAGATAAATTGGAAAAACTAAAGAAACTTAACAAACATTCATACGCACGTGCCTCATTTTTCATACCAGATGAATTTAAACTATCTTCGAGCAAATATGGAGATATATTTAAATCCAAATCATTTTCCTTTATGTATATAAGAAAGTTAAAAAAATCTGGATCTATTGGTTTGCTTTTTAATATACGAGGTAACATAGATGCGATATTGGAATCTATATTAACTGAATATGCGGTTTTAATAGCGGATATATTCTTTTTATCCAATAGCATAGAAGTTGTTATAATGGCTGTGTTGGCATAATTTCCTAAATTAACTATGCTATATTTTGAAAGACTGTAATCATGGATGATATGTCGGAAATTAGTTGTTTGGTTTCCGTCAAACAATAAAAAAGTTATTTTTTTAGCTGGTTCATAGTTTTTGAACTTTTCTAAACAGAATATAGGATTTTTTGCATGAAGGACTTCAGCGATTATCTGTTGTATCTCTTTAGGCCACATATACATAGTAGGTCACCTCGCAGTATCTATATTAATATGAAACAGTTATAAACCAAGAAAATCCAAAGGAATTTCGTTGTAAAAATAGTGACATCCCATATTCACTATGTAATCCAAGGTATCACGATAGCGTTCGTCCAAAAACCAATCGTTAAATATATAAATGAATTCAACATCAAAATGCAAAGGGTTGAAAAGCTTTTGATATTCTAGCTTTTTGAAATGACAACCAGGAAGTTTTTCGTCAACAGAACCAGCACAATTTTGAAATTTTTTCTCAATTATGTAGACTATATTGTTTGCAAAATTAATAAAAGCTTCGTCAGGTCTCCACTCTTTGGAGTTATAATCATAATAATTAATTCCTCGTGGATTAAGGAAATATGTATATAATTTTTTTTGTGGAACAGACATACCGATTTGCTGTGTGCCGCGATAAACAGTATGATTAATAACATCATAACCAGCATTACACAATGCATCATCTAAAGATGTGGTTTGTTCGAAGTGTAGTCCGTTTTGATTTGTGCGAGCTCCACCACCATGGATATTAGGGTTTCTTGGCATAAGCTATACCTCCTTAAAAAATTCGCTGATCTCAACACCAAGTGCATTTGCAATCTGGTTAAGCACCGAGATAGAAAGACTCTTATCACAGCCGGCGGCCTCGATTTTTGATAGATAGCTGATGCTGATTTTTGCTCGCTCTGCAAGTTGTACTTGTGTTAATTTGGCTTGTTCTCTGTAATGTTTTATATTTGCACCGATAACGCGATATAGGTCTGTATCGTTTTTGAAATGCATACCAGTACCTCTTTCACTATTTGTGAATATTATCGCATGAAATACAGTTTAAACAAATTCACTTATAGTGAAAGAAAATTGCTATGGATTTTCCAGAAAAATTGAGTTACAATAAATAAATCAAAATAAAAGAAGGAGGTATGTCTTATAAGTTTACAACCAAATAATTTTAGGCTTGAACCAACAACAGTCTGGTCCTTTCCGGACAGAGGAAGTTGGGCAACGCATTCAGGAAAGTATAGAGGTAATTGGTCTCCGTATGTACCAAGAAATCTGATACTTAGCTATTCAAAGCCGGGAGACTGGATCTTAGATCAATTTATGGGTAGTGGAACAACCTTAGTTGAGGCAAAGCTACTCAATCGTCATGCGGTAGGTGTTGACATCAATCCGCAATCCGTTTCAATATCTGAAACAAATTTACAATTCCAATATGAATCCAATTCAAAAATATTTACACGAAATGGGAATGCCACAGATTTGCATTTTATCAAAGATAGTCGAATTGACTTTATCTGTACGCATCCACCATATGCAAATATCATTAAATACAGTAAAGGGATAGAAGGGGATATCTCATTGCTTGCTGTTGATGATTTTTTGTCTGAAATGAAAAAGGTAGCAGAGGAATCATTTCGAGTTCTGAAAAAAGGCAAAATGTGTGCTGTTATGATTGGGGATGTAAGAAAATATGGAAAAGTAATTCCTTTAGGATTTCGTATGATGGAATGCTTTTTGCAGGCTGGATTTATGAATAAAGAGATTATTATTAAAGAGCAGCATAATTGTTGTTCCACTGAGTATTGGGAGACAAAAAATAATAATTTTTTACTTCTGGCACACGAGTACATATTTGTTTTTCAGAAGTAAGGCAATTCACAAAGAGTGAAAGTTTTGGTTGTTATTTTGTATGTTTGCAAGTATAATGGATATGTAGAAGGTTGCCCGTTATGGACATAGAGAAGAGGAATCAAAATGAGTAATTCAAGTATCGCTCCTTTTGTGAAATGGGCTGGCGGTAAGCGTCAGTTAATTCCACAAATAAAGGAAAGAATGCCTGAAAAGTACAATGATTATTATGAGCCATTTGTAGGTGGCGGTGCAGTTGCATTTGAATTGCTGCCTACAAATGCTCTGATAAATGATATCAACAAGGCGTTAATAAATGCGTATAAGCAGATATGTAATGCACCGGAAGCATTTTTAAGGGCTGTAAATAAGCTTGATAAAGAAATGTGGGAAGATGGCAAGAAATACTATTATTCTCTGCGGGAGTATTACAATGATAAGCTGATGAAAGCAGAATATGATGTGGAGTTGGCTGCGTTGTTTATATTTATCAATAAGCATTGTTTTAATGGTTTGTACCGGGTAAATGGTAAAGGATTATTTAATGTTCCGTATAACAATAGTCGCAGGGCTTCTGTTGATGAAGAGGTTATTATGGAGACTTCAAAGTATTTGCAAGGCGTAACCATTATAGATGGTGATTTTGAAGTAGCATGTAAGGATGCAAAAAAAGGTGACTTTATATTTATCGACAGTCCGTATGCACCATTGAATCCAACATCTTTTGAATCATATACCAAAGAGGGATTTGATATAGAAAGCCATAGACGATTGGCGAAGCTTTATGATGAATTAACAGCCAGAGATTGCTATTGCATGCTCACAAACCATAATACAGAGTTGATAAATGAGCTATATGGGAACAAAGGTTACAAAATAGATGTTGTAAGTGTTAAGCGTATGATTAATTCGGATGCATCCAACAGGGTTGGTGAAGAAGTGATTATATGCAATTACTAATGGAGTCGAGATAATGGAGAACTTATTTACAAAGAAAGTGCCATTATATTTCGAGACAGAAGAATCACAGTTAATCTTAGGTGATTCCTTTAAAATTCTAACAAAAATGAAACCGGAATCTGTAGATATGATATTTGCAGATCCACCGTATTTTTTAAGTAACGATGGTATTACTTGTCAAGGTGGTAAAATGGTTTCAGTTAATAAAGGCTCATGGGATAAGCTTTCAGAAAGTGGAACCAGCGTCGAAGAAAAACATAAGTTTAACAGAAAGTGGATTAGGTTATGTAAGAAAGTACTAAAGCCGAATGGCACAATATGGATATCAGGAACATTACACAATATTTATTCGATTGGTATGGCATTAGAGCAGGAAGGCTTCAAGATAATAAACAACATAACATGGCAGAAAACAAATCCACCACCAAACTTAGCATGTCGATGCTTCACACATTCTACGGAAACCATTTTATGGGCAAAGAAGAATGATAAGAAGTCTCGGCATTTTTTTGATTATCAAAAAATGAAAGAAATGAATGGCGGAAAGCAGATGAAGGATGTGTGGACAGGTGCACTGACGAAACCATCGGAAAAGACAGAAGGTAAGCATCCGACACAGAAACCGGAATATCTGCTGGAAAGAATTGTATTAGCATCTACAGAGGAAGGACAAGTTATCTTGGATCCATTTTGTGGTTCAGGAACTACCGGAGTAGAGGCGGTACGATTTGGACGAAAGTTTATTGGGATAGATGTAAGCGAAGAATACTTGGAGATATCCAAGAGAAGATTGGAGAAGGTAGCAAATGACAAATAGAAATTTTGATGAATGGCTGAGTAAATTTAGACCAAGTATTTCGAGCTATGATTACTATATCGACTTTGCAAAGGTCGTAAGAAATGTAGATGAAATCAAGGTAGAATTAAACATATTGAATTCCCTGATTGGCTCAAAGAGTATTGAGGAAGATTTTGAAAAGATAGTGACAAAGTATCCGGAAACATTGCAATGTATGCCGTTGCTTCTTGCTGTGAGGGGAAACGAAATCTATGCCCAGGATGAAGAAGGTGCATTCTTATATAATTTCAAGAAGATGAATTACAGTGTGGAGCAGTACAAGGTATTCATGCGTAAGACAGGATTGTTTGATATGATTGCAAATCATCTGGTAAATAATCTTGTTGATTACGCTCTCGGTATTGAAACTGGATTGGATTCTAATGGTCGCAAAAATCGCGGCGGTCATCAGATGGAAGATTTGGTTGAGAAATACATAGTGGCAGCAGGGTTTGAAAAGGATGTAAATTACTTCAAGGAAATGTACCTTAAGGACATTGAAGAAAAGTGGAACATAGATTTATCTGCACTTTCAAATCAAGGTAAAGCGGCTAAGAGATTCGATTTTGTAATCAAAACGGATAAGATGATTTATGGTATCGAAACAAACTTCTATGGCGGTGGTGGTTCAAAGCTAAATGAAACCGCAAGAAGTTATAAAATGCTTTCGCAGGAGGCTGACACTATTGAGGGATTTACCTTTGTCTGGTTTACGGACGGCATAGGTTGGAAGAGTGCAAGAGGTAATTTGAGAGAGACATTCGAAGTTATGGATGCTATTTACAGTATTGATGATATGGAGAATGGGGTAATGAAAGTAATATTTGATTAGGGAGGAATTGAACGAATGAGAAATTATAGTTATAAGACGCTTGATATTACAGAATTATATGTAAACCCTGACAATTATAGATATGTTGAAGAAGTACAGGATGAAATTAGTGCAATAATTGCCATGTTTAAAGTTAATGTCGGAGACGCAAAAAAAGAAATGGTAAATTTAGCAAACGACATTATTACAGATGGTTTGAATCCATTTGAAATGCCAATAGTATGCTTTGATGATGAAATAGGAAAATATGTTGTTTATGATGGAAATCGACGTATTACATGCTTGAAATTGATGACGCAATATAAGGGAAATGCTGATGTGTTAGAAGAACTTCCTTATGTGGCAGAGATATATAAACTCCAATATGATGGCGATAATTCGATTCAGTGTGTAGTGTATGAAGAGGCGGATGATGCAATTCATTTTTTAAATAAGATACATAATGATGTCAATAATGGTATAGGAAGAAAACAATGGGATTCTCAAGCTAAAATGAAGGCCAATGCAGCATATGGTAACAAAACTAAATCGTATGCAATAGTAGAATTCTTGAAAACGAATCAAAATACAAGTACAGAACTTCTGGATAAAATGAAGACAAATAGATGGATATCAAAACTAGAGCGAGTAGTAAGTTTTTCGTTATTTAAGGATGTGTATAATATCCATTTTGATAACAATAGTAATATGAGCTATTTGGATACAGAGGAACAAGTTTTGAAAATGCTTTCGAAACTTGTAGATGATATTATAATGAATACTGCTACAGGTAATTTTAGATTCAAGTCAGATTTTCAGGGCTATGTAGATAATTTGCCAAATGAGTACAAAACACAGTTAAAAAAGAAGGAAGATAATAAGACTGAAAATGGTTCTAGTAACACAAATAAAGACTCAGAAGGTAAGCCATCGAATGGAGCAAAAAATAGCAATGGTGCAGAGAATGGAACAAGTGGAGGCGAGGACGACGCGGCAAAGAATAACCAAAAGAAAGAGGATAATGACACTGGAGTAGGTAAGCCGAAGAATATTCCACGTAAACATGCGCAAATAAATGAAGCGTTAGTTTTATGTAAGAATTATGATTATAGTGAATATGAGTGTCTAAATGAAAAGGGTAAGGAGATGATGGTTGAATTAGAGAGCTTAAATATAAAAGATTATCCAGTTGCCGCGGTTGCTTTGTGTAGATGCTTATTAGAGTACACTTTGAAATTATGGTTGACGGAGCAGGGCGGGGACTTTAATAGTGGGAAATTACCGTCTTGTTATAACGGATGTGTAAATTTGTTGCGCTCGAAGGATATTATTGATAGTAAAGAACAGAGTATATTAAACACTTTAGTTAATAAAGAGAATTTTATTACATTGTTGAATACGTGGATGCATGCAGACACAGACGCATGTGTTTCTGAAACACCACTGATAAGTGGATGGAAAAATGTTCGTATATTAATAGAAAAATATATAGAGACACATAAGAAATGAGATAAAAATGAAAATTTTATTGGTCGAAGCAGATTACAAAAATAAATACCCACCTTTAGGGTTGATGAAAATTAGTGCGTATCATAAAGAAATCGGTGATGAAGTTATTTTTGTTAAAGGGAAAAACAAAGATTTAAAGATTCAGAAGTGGGATAGAATTTATGTTACTACACTTTTTACATTTTATTGGAAAAAGACAGTTGATACCATAAAATACTATTATAATTCGGTAAATAATCCAAATGATTTGCATGTTGGTGGTATAATGGCAACATTGCTAGAACAGGATCTAAGAACTGAACAGGGAATACAGGGAATAACTATAAGAACAGGGTTACTTAATCAGCCCAATATGTTAGGAAATGAAACGGTTCCGGTTGACCTTATGACTCCTGATTATAGTATCATTGAAAAAGAGAGCAACAAATACTTAGATTATGAATACGAAGTACAAAATGCATATATGGCTTCTACTACAAAAGGTTGTATTAGAAAATGTAAATTTTGCGCAGTAAGTACACTAGAACCGACATATTGTGATTATATTGATATTAAAAGCCAGATAGAGGAAGTTAATAGATTGTACGGAGAAAAACGCAACTTGATGTTAATGGATAATAATATTTTGGCTTCACCACAATTAGAACAAATTGTAGATGATTTAGTTAAATTAGGTTTTGGCAGAGGAAACAAAAGTTATGAAAAGCAATCTGGTAAACGTAAGTTGAAACAGACCAGATATGTTGATTTTAATCAAGGGACAGATGCTCGTTTACTGACAGAAGAAACAATTACACAACTGGCAAGATTAGAAGTGAAACCATTGCGAATTGCGTTTGATCATGCAGATGAAGAAAATGTGAGGATATATAAAGAAGCGCAGTGGCTAGCTGCAAGGCATGGATTTAAGAATTTGTCAAATTATGTGTTGTTTAATTTTAAGGATACACCACAAGAATTATATTATAGACTGAAGGTGAATATTGAATTAAATAAAGCATTTAAGAAGGAAAAATTGGATACAAGTATATGGTCATTTCCAATGAAATATATGCCTTTTTCAGGAGAGCATCGTATGGACAGAAAATATATAGGAGAGCATTGGAATGCGAAAATGTTAAGAGGGGTACAATGTATACTAAATGCAACACATGCAGTGGTGGGACCAAAAGAAGAGTTCTTCAATCATGCATTTGGAAGCACATATGAGGAATTTGAAGAGTTGATATATATGCCGGAGATGTTTATCACTAAAAGAAAGGATAATGCGGATAAAATTGAGCAATGGAGGTATATTTACAGAAACTTAGAAGATGCGGAAAAACAGCAGTTTATTGAACTGATAAGAGACAATAGTTTCCCGGATGTTTATATTGAAAATGAGAAGATACGGTTATTATATAGCTGGTATTTGAAGTAGTTTGTCGATTTTATTAATGACAACAAAATGATAATACAATCCACCACAAATCCATGCAACAGGTAGAAAACGGACAAAACTTCCTGATTTCTGCCGTAAAAGCCAAAGAAAATACCACGTAACAATTTGACAAAGAGGAGTTTGAATAACAGATTGAAATGCCGAAAGCCTCTATTTATGCGAGTTTCCAGCTTTTATTTTATCAAATTGTTTTAGTTTGACATTTACGTTGTTAATAGCTATTCATGCATTATTTATATTGCTTCATTATGTGTTGTATTGGTTAAATCTGATATAATAATTAGTTGTGTAATCAAGTTTTTAGAACTAAGAAAATCAGAATTTTTGTGTAAAGGAGAACTTTATGAAAAAGATATTAGTGACAGGCGGAACAACTTTTGTAAGTAAATATGTGGCAGAATATTTTGGGAATGTGGGGTATGAAGTATTTATCGGGTGTTAAATCGATATTAGTATATTATATAATATTGAAGATGGATATAGTCTAGTGAACAAAATTGGACAGTGTATTTATTGAATATTTAATATAATTAGCATTTTAGAATAAGGAGAACCAATGAATAGTTTATTTTATTGTGGCGTAGAAAGAAAAGAGATAATTAATAATTTTATAGAAAAATTGGACAGATATTCGGAAGAAACTTCTAGACCAATATATATTATAGAAAAGGCATTGGGAAATGAAGGAAAAATTGATGAATATGAGTATAAGGAAAAGATAATTGTCTTAATACCAAAACAGAAAATTTTACTAATTAACCTTGGAAAAGAATGTGAAGAGTTTAACAATTTTGTAGATGATTTTATAGATGACCTAGAATATTTATCTAAAAGATATGAATATCAAAAATATATAGGTAGAAAAAGAATATGGCAAGATTGTATAGAAATCGTGCAATTTGACTATATAAAAGATTTAAAAATAGAGGAAATATTAAGAAAGTATAGGATTCCAGTTCAAAATGAGAGAATTGTAGAACTTTTAATATCACTATTAATAGGGAGTATTAATGATATTAATAAAATTGGTGCAGAAGTTCCGGAAACTTTATTAGATAAGGTAAAGAAGAAAATAGTATTATTTGATGGAATGCAAAGTAGATTTATTTTTGAAGATATTGATAAGAATATAATTACTATTCAAGGATTGGCTGGAACAGGGAAAACGGAATTGTTATTGAACAAACTTAGAGAAATATATGTTGGCGAAAAGGAAAGTAAAATAGTATTTACGTGTCACAATAAAGTTTTGGCGCAAGATATGGTTTATAGGATTCCTCAATTTTTTAATTTTATGAAAGTAGAAGAACAAATTGAATGGAATAAGCGTTTATGGGTTTTTCCTAGTTGGGGATCTCAGAATATGCCTAATACAGGTTTATATAGTTATATCTGTTGGAACTATCATTTAGATTTTAGAAGATATTCATTTACTAATACATTTGATAATGTATGTAAATTGGCAATTGAGGAATTGGAGAAAAAAGAAACAATAGAAAAATGTTTTGATTACATTTTTATTGATGAAAGCCAAGATTTTACGGATAATTTCATAAAGTTATGTAAAATGGTTACTGCTAAAAGAATTTATATTGCAGGAGATATTTTTCAAAATGTTTTTGATACAGATATAAAAAAATCTGTTAGTAGTGATTATTTATTAAATAAATGTTATAGAACAGATCCTAAGACACTAATGTTAGCACATTCGATAGGAATGGGATTGTATGAAAAACCTGTCATTAGATGGTTGGATGATGATGAGTGGGAAGCGTGCGGATATTTACCACAAAGACATGATGGAAAATTTTTTTTAAAGAGAATGCCACTTCGTCGATTTGAGGATATTGATTCATTTGGAATTATGAGTATACAGATAAAATCTGCAGACATTCAAGTTATAAATCAAAAGGTAATGGAGTGTATGGATGAGATTATAGAAAAAAATCCCACAGTTGAACCACATGATATTGCTATAGTTCTTTTGGGAAATAATAAGATTAATTATAATATTGCAGATAGTTTATGCCTATTGATTGACGAAAGATATGATTGGGAGTCGACCAGAGGATATGTGAGTAAGGTAAAAGAAAAGAATAAGGTTTTTATTAGTAATACAAACAATATTAAAGGGTTGGAATTTCCTTTTGTAATCTGCATAGAAACAGGGGTTATAAATGATGATATTCGGAAGAGAAACTCAATTTATATGATTTTAACAAGATCATTTTTATCATCATATTTTATAGTTAATAGTGTAAATGAGCAATTTATAAAAATATATGAAGCAGCCATAAATTATATTAATAAAAATGGTTACATGGAGTTACGAGAGCCTGGGGAAACAGAAAAATTATCGCAGGCAGAAAAAATTAGAATTGCTGCCCAAAATAGACGGAAATCTGTTGAAGACATGATAAATGAAGTTTGTAATGAGTACCCGCAGTTGTCTGCGGATGAAAGAAGCGAATTACAGAGAATAGTGCCTAAAAGAGTTGTGGAAAGAACAGAAAATGAAGTAAAAGCAAAAACTAGAAGAATAATAGAGGCAATGATTGATGAGGTGTAGCTAATGAAAAAATATTATTTTCACACCTCAAAATACTCAAATCAAGAACTGGGATCTATTAGAGAGCAATATGATATTGTAAGTTATTTACTTTCAGTAATGACCATTTTAAATGTTGAACCATTGCGTGAAATAGATAGTAAAGAGGCAGACCTTGTGATATTTGTTGATAAGATGAGCCGTTTGTTTTGGGGTGAAGAAGATAAAATTCATAGTATCCAATATCCTTTTCTACTAAAGGAGAAAGAAGGATTTTTAATATCATTATTTCAGGGCAGGATAATTGATAGTCAAACAATGGCGATTTTATCTACAATTATTAGAGATAAGAATAGTATTGTGAAGTCAATAGAAAATATGCTGGATGTTTTTATGGATACCATGAATGAGTTTGAAATTCTAGATAATAATTATGCTCAGTTTTGTTGGGAATTATTATTATATTTATTATCATTTGAATCTGGTTATTTAAGATATGATCATGATGAAGATGAGAATAGAGAAGATCCAATTTTACATCCGGTTGATCATATAGATTTGTTTTATTCTAGCAATAGTACATTTAAAATTGGGTTACAAGATAGAATTGATGTTGACGATTTGAAAAGTATATTGAGTATCAACGAAAAATGTTATTCGATTAATTACCATAGAGATAAAAGATAAGTACATGATAGTTGAGGGTGAAATTCATAAGTAAGAAAGCTTGGAATAAAGTTATTGGATACAATTTGGGTACAACAGTTTTGTAACCAAATTAACAAGACATAAAATCGTATCAAAATGATATGATTTTGCGATGAAATAACATCAGATTTATATGAAAAATCAAACCAGAAAAAGAGTTTGAATAGAAGCCACAAGTCTTGAAATTCGCTAAACAAGCGGCTTCCGAGACTTTTTCTTTTGCTCTGCTACTAATAGCAACTATTATTTCCTTTAATTTAGGAGCGGATTAGTGAAGATACAAAGAATGAACTTTGAAATGCAATTGATCAGTTAAATGATGCACATAACGGGCTTAACAATTTCTATCGTATTTAATATAATGGATGAACACGTTTCAAGTATGTTGCAGTTAAAATCTTGTTCGAAAAAGTATTTAGAGATGATAAATAATAGTATGTTTGCTAAAGCAGAGATACCATTTCTGATTTTTGAAAAGAATCGCGGAAAATGTTTTATAGAGCAATATTGACAGAGAATAAGATGCACTTTAGAAATGGGGCTGAGGTAATATGAGCATTGAATTAAATATTGAACCAAATGACAAAGATAGTGAACTTGAAAAACTATGTACTGATTCAGTTGAATTAATACACTATGCGAGAAATGTGATTGTTAAACATGTAAATATTGTGCAGATTATGACGTATTATTCATTGGGAAGATGGATAGTAGAGATTCAGCAGATGTGGTAGAAACGTGCAAAATATGGAAGTAAGGTTATTAAGATATTATCTGAAAAATTACAGGAAGAGTTTGGAAAGGGATTTTCAGAAGATACTTTGAAAAATGCCAGAAAATTTTATTTGACTTACACGGAACGAATAAGTGAAACAGTGTTTAGCATTTTTGAAAAAGAACATCCATTCATTGTTTCTGGGTCGCATTATTTGCAATTAATGCGAATAGAAAATGAGGATTAGCGTAGCTTTTATGAAATTGAATCCGAAAAATCAGGATGGGCAGTTCGTACTTTACAAAGACAATATAATTCAAGCTTGTATGAGCGTTTAGCGTTGAGCCGGGATAAAAGTGGCGTTCTATGTCTGACAAAAGAGGGAAATGTGATTGAAAAACCGGAAGATATAATAAAACAACCTACAGTTTTAGAATTTTTAGGCATGGAGGAAAAGGCAAAGTATTCAGAAACAGATTTGGAAACAGCACTTATAAATAAATTGCAGAAATTCTTGCTGGAGTTGGGAAAAGGTTATTTGTTTGAGGCAAGGCAGAAAAGGTTTACATATGACGAAGAAAATTTTTATGTGGATTTAGTGTTCTATAATCGTCTGTTACGTTGTTATGTATTGATAGACATAAAAGTGGATAAACTAACGCATCAGGATATTGGTAAGATGCAGATGTATGTTAATTATTATGATAGATATGAAAAATTAGAAGATGAAAATCCCACAATAGGTATTCTTCTATGCAAAGAAAAGAATGATGCTTTAGTTGAAATCACTTTGCCTAAAGATGCTAATATTTATGCATCAGAGTATAAATTGTATTTGCCTGATAAGAAACTGTTACAGCAAAAATTGAACTTACATACATGGAATATTGGAAGCTGTTAATGGTCTGATAGATTATTGTGAGTTAGAGATGGTTCATATTGGAAATGATGGAAAGGAGACTGGGATAATAACGTTGATATTACAGTAAAATTGCCATAAAAATAGCTAGTTCTGGTACGAATATTCAGATAAAAATGTTTGATGATCATATAGTAGTTGAAAGTCCAAGAAAACTTCCGGGATTCTGTGACATATACGAATAGACAATATACGTTTCACACATTTTTCCAGAAACCTTAAGATTGCAGAGTTTTTAAAAAACTATAAATTTGTAAAAGAATTTGGCGAAGGCGTTAATCGTATGTGTAATGAGTTGGAGCAGGCGGGACTAAAAGATCCTGTTTATCATACAAATGCTTTTATGTTGCAGGCGGTTATTTATAATTCAAAAGTTGGAAAGACTATTGTTGAGAAAACCGCTGATTCATTTAAAAAATTGGCTGTTGCAGTCAATAAGTCGTTGATTGATTACCAAAAGCCGGCGATTGGAGAAGAAAAGTCGGCGATTGACGATAAAAAATCGGCGGTTGATAGGATAAAGTCGGCGATTGAGCAACAAAAATATAATTAACCTTCGAAAGCAAATATTCTTAAGGTGTATGATGAAATAGAGAAAAATCAGATTTTTGGAACAAAAGAAATAAAAGAAATTCTTGATTGCTCACCATCCACAGCAAGAGTAGTTATGACAAAACTTAGAGACATGAAAGTTGTTAAAGCGGTGAATGATAAAGGAAAGGGAAAGTATGTATTCATAGAATAAAAATGAGATATAAAGTATTCCTGAATGTAAAAGCTCTATGTGTGGAAGTCAGGAGAAGATAAAAACTGAATTGGTTAAAGGCACAAATTTGGTTTAAGTAACTCTTATAATGAGATGGGGAATGTCATAGAAAATGCCGTAGAAATGTCATAGAAAATGTCATAGAAATTTTGAGAAAATCAAGTGACTAAAATCAGAATATTCTAAAAAGAAGCTTTCTAAAACGTGAGAGACGCTTAAAGAGTTTTCTGAAAAACGAATATTTCAAAATTAGTCTCAACGAAGTCTCACGAGATTTGAGACTGGGTGAGACTCTATGATATAGCAAAATGTGATAAAACCGGTATTTGCAGGTGAATTATAAAGTTGTAGTCTCAAGACAGTCTCATTTTTGAAATCGTTTGTTGCGACTAACATGAGACTGAGGAGGTTCGAAATCATGGACATAAGTAAAAAAGATTGGAAGCTATTTCGAGAAAGATTATCAGGCTGGCAGGAAAATTATATGGAAGGTCTTGTTAAAGAGTATGCAAATTTTCTGAATGATGATAAAAAGCCTGCATCAGAGAAATTCTGGGAACTTGAAAAACGGATAAAAGAAGATAAGCGCCATCCGGGTGTTATCATGGAGATGAGTAAATCAGAGGCAATATGGGATATTGTTCGTCTAATTAGACTGAAAGTAATTACATATGATGATTTATCAGACTTTAGTGATGAATTACAGAATGAAGTAAAAAGAATACTTGAGATGAGCAGGTGATACATATGGAGATTGGTGCAACAAAAGCAGTTCAATATCGACTAAAAACAACAAAGATTGAAGAAAGCAAAGGTGCTTCACTTGTGTTCTGCTGGGACACACATTTGACGAAAATAAAAGGAAGAAATGTCTTGTTTATTGTGAATGCCAGTAATCGTTATACAATAGCAATGACAGATATTGAACCAAGAAACTGGAATTACTATACAATGTATATCCGCAGTGTGATTCATGGCGTGATGCAGGAAATGGGATATTCCGAGGAACAGATAGGGCAGTATTTTAAAATGTCAGGCGATACAACTGTAACAAAAACTCATGGTAGGAAATCGGTTGGTGGCATTAACAGAATGGTAATGGATGCACAGTATTTTGGTAAGAAGCTGGAGAAAGAAGCAAAATATCAATGGGAACTTAGTGAGTATCTGAACAGAGATATTTGCCAGCCAGAGGGATTTGATGCGTATGGATATCCGAGTGAACTTTTTAAATTAGACATGGAACGATTAGGGATTGCTGCTAAGAGAAAGCCTGCAAAGATAATCGATTTTACCAAATATATAGATACTAATCGCAGTACTAACCATTAGCACAAAAGAATTATTAAAGCAATTGTTTTGGCATAAGAAGTTAGTTTGCGATGACGAAAAGCAAGATGTATAAAATAATTCGTCGCTAAAAAAGTGACGAAAAAAGCGACGGAAAAGGAGAACATAATAAATAGTTGTTATGCAGTCAAAATGGAACTCACAGAATGCATTACAGATTATGATATTTTTTTGAAGATATATGTTTTATATAAAGGATTGAGTGATAATTGAGTTTTATTTTATAAAAAACTCAATTGCCACTCAATTGAAATGAAATGTTATGTAGGATGACATGGCAGTTGAGAACATATTACTATTTTTAGAGGAGTGGCGGATGATAATGAAAAAATCAGAAAAATGGAAAACAATTTTTAAAAGTAAAAGCCTGATATACATTGTAATTGCATTTGCAGTTGCTCCAGTGGCGATTAATCTTGGACTAGTGTTTACAGATATCATATATGAGAAGACGGGAAATACATTAACTGCAAAGGGATTAAATAATGCAGAATGGTTAGGCTTTTGGAAACAGTATTTGGCTATTGCAATTTCTTTTGTTGGATTATGCGTGGCATATGTTTCTTCCAACACGGACAGAAAGCATAAACTGCAGGAAGAGCAAGCACAACAATATTTGGAAGGAGTAAGGCAGGAAGAAAATGTTTTGGTTGATGTAACACAAGGTTTTAATACCAGTATAGTTTATAAAGCACTATTACAACAGTCAAAGTCCGCTAATATCTATGATGGCAGAATGGTGTTGACAAATGCTAGAGCTAATATGGATCAAATGCATATAAAATTTGAAATATTAACAGAATTGTGTGATGATTTTAAAAAGTGCGAGAACTGTAGGTATTTACCTTGCACAGATAGAAAAGTTATGATTGAATTAAGAGACTTATTTTATGATACAGAAAAACATTATTTTAATATGCTTGATATAGTTGAGAGTTTTCTTGAATGCTTAGATAAAGAGCAAGAACGGATAAAATTGTTGGAAACAGAAACAAAAATACAAAATAATACAGAAGAACTTATAGAATTATATAAAAATCAGGGATTAACTGACAATGTATATTTATCACAACAAGATTTGCAGGGTATTAAGAAACAGATAAAAAATCTCGAAAAATCAAAATTGAGATTAGAGGAAATGAATAAAGCTATATCAGAGATACAAAAAGAGATAGATTACATAAATAAGGATGCACGTCCGAAATTTATCAGATATTGCAAAATATATATTGACATGAAAAAGGAACATGCCAGAGAGTTAAGAAAAACAGGGAATATTCAATACAATAAGATGAATGAAAAATTGTAAGATAAACAGGAGGTTCAAAATGTTATTTTTATGTTATCCCAAATGTTCAACATGTCAGAAAGCGAGGAAATGGCTTGATGAACATGGTATAAAGTATACAGAACGTCACATTGCGGAGAAAAATCCAACATATGATGAATTAAAGGTGTGGTATCAGCAGAGCGGTCTGCCAATAAAGAAGTTTTTTAATACAAGTGGTTTGGTCTATAAAGAAATGCAATTAAAGGATAAGCTAACATCAATGAGTGAAGAGGAACAGTTAATGTTGCTTGCTACGAATGGAATGTTGGTAAAGCGTCCAATGGTGATAACTAATGATATTGTGTTAGTTGGATTTAAGGAAGCAGATTGGGAAGGAACTCTTTTATGAGCAAAGAATTACAGATAAGAAATAGCACTGTTGATTTCTTGGTTTTCACACGAGATGCAGGAGAAGACGGAATAGAGGTCAGGGTTCAGAATGGCGATGTATGGCTTACGCAGAAGGCAATTTCACAGCTTTTTGATGTAGATAGAAGTGTGGTTACAAAACATCTTAGCAACATTTTTAAAGAGGGCGAATTAGATGAAAATTCAACTTGTGCAAATTTTGCACAAGTTGCTGATAATGGAAAAACATACAATTATAAGTTCTATTCATTAGCTGCAATTATTGCTGTGGGCTATCGCATTAATTCAGAGAGGGCAATACAGTTTAGAACATGGGCAACCAAAGTGTTGGATACATTTACAAAGCAGGGGTATGTTCTTGATAAAAGCAGATTGATTAATGGACAGATTTTCGACGAAGATTATT
>ERZ1034691.418-NODE-418-length-34741-cov-13.887303_pt1 | contig 34741 bp, 28 predicted proteins | sample MGYA00520638_ERZ1034691 | MGnify/ENA primary metagenome ERZ1034691 (study PRJEB33766, sample SAMN09781763) | gut metagenome | biome: gut microbiome | host: Homo sapiens | place: Madagascar | study: EMG produced TPA metagenomics assembly of the PRJNA485056 data...
ATTTAACGGCATTTTTATGACTTATGCAGGGGTTCGATTCCCCTCATCTCCACCATTATAGTCACGATTGCATATGCAGTCGTGACTTTTTCTGTTTATGATAATTCCCATATCTATACGGTGTTTTAGACAAAACGATAATCATTTATGTAGTAAAAAATGCTTCAATATAAATCATATAACCGTACACAGAATAACCCACCATATACCCAAAAACTCCCATTCCAATCGGATTTTTATACCTTGAAGGGAGTTCGGAACGACATACCTCCACCAAACTTAATTATAAAAAATAAAGATGTACAAATTAACATATTATTTTTAATAATAGTCACAAATATGTTGAAAATTACATCAGATTGTGCTATTATGAAATCAGACTTTAATCTAAGGGTGATAGTAATATGGATAATCATAGATATATTAATGAAATGTTACTTGCTTTTTTTGAAACAATCCCGTCGGATGATTTAGATGGGATTGTGAGTCAGTTTGTATTTGCACGAAAAAGACAGTACCCGAGAGCTACAAAACTCATTAATACAAAGCATTTTAAAAAACTTAGCAGTAAAGAAAAAGTGGAACGACTTATTAATTTAATAGATTATAATATTAATGACGATTATGTATTGTTACTAATAGATTCGTGTTATAATTATTATAATTCAAATATTAGATTGCTTTCCTATGAAAACTATGAACAAGCTGTTAAAGATATAAATAAAGATAATTATATTTATCTTATAAGTTATATTATTTTTAAATATTGTAAGCCACCTTATAAAACAAAGTTGATTGAATTTTTTAAAACAATAGCAGAAAAAACTGTCATAGAGGAAAGGGAAGTTTCTGATAGTTCTATCGCAGATTTAATAAATACTCAGTCCAATACAAGTAAAACATTGAAAAAGGATGAAAAGAATATGAAATACTACATTGGTTATATTGAAAAGAAAATTACCTTTTATAATTTTAAACCTGAATACGAACTTGTTGATGAAAAATTACATAAAGTAGAAAATGTTTCAGAAAGGTATCCTAAACACGGTAAAATTAACTTGAGTTATAAGCATTATGAAGAATCGGGATCGTTTTTAGAAAAATTGAATGTTGATAATAATGGCAAATATTTTAATAATTTGTTCGTGCTAAAAATTGATGATGAGTATTTAGAAGATAATCCTAATGAAAATGTGCAAAAAAAGATTGATCTTCAAAAAATAATTACTACTGGAACAAAGCTAAACGATATAATTATTCCAATTGAAAAAATTAATGTTTATAGAGTAGTTACTCCCACTTCTTCTGATATAGAAGAAAACTTTGTGGAGGGTAATATATTAATAAATGAAGATTATGATCCTAAAACACAGGCGTTGTTATTATATAATGATAAACTTTATGGACCGTATCTAATTGAAGAAAGATCTTATGATCTTCAAAAATATGTGAGACCTGAATTAATAAATAGTAGAGATCCTTATTTGCATAAATACATTGATGCAAATATTGAAAGAATTGCTTGTAATGATGGATTTGATTATGGTTATTCTCCTGATGTTAAGGAAATAGATATAGCTTTTCTTTCAAAAGACTTTACTTATGAGGATTTAATTCCAGAAAATGTATTAGCTGAAGAATTGGGTAAAATATATACTTTTACAATAAACTCGGATAGGGATAATTATAGTGAAATATTAAAGAAACTCGTTAAGTATTCAAAATTTTTTGGTGATACTTTGCCAGAAAAAATACGCGAAGAGCGTATTGAAAAGTCTGAAAAGTTATTTTCAAATTTGCGAAATCTTTCTTCATCACAAAAAAATTAATTAATAATCTGTTGAATGAAGAAGTATTAAAAAATAATGCTGAAATTTATTCATCTTTTGAAAAGCTATTGATTAGTAGTGAAAAGTATAAAGATATGGACGCAAAAGTTAAAGAATTGACAGAACTTTCTGATAGATTGAATGGCGAGATTGATGAATTAAAAAAACATAATATGGAACTTAATGAACGTGCAGAATCTATTCATTCAGATGAATATTTAACAAAAGAGAAAGAAGAAGAATTTCAAAAATTAAGAGATATGCTCAAAGAAAAAGATCTTATTATTGAAAAATATAAGAATACTGAGGACATTGAGAAAGATATAAAAAGTAAAAAAGAAGAGTTAAAAAAAATAGAGGCAAAAGTGAATGAGAACAAAAGCATTATAAAAGATCGTATTGCTGAAAAAAGTGAGTTAGAGATTGAATTGAGAAGTTTACGACAGAAAGTTAAAAATGCATTGAGTGATGCATCGGAAGCAGATGTAGTATTTAATCCTTATGTAGCAAGTGTCATGCTTGATAAGGTTACTGAATTGCAAAAATCTAAAAATCAAAGCAATTATGAATCTATAGCATCTGAAACCAAGGAATTAAATGGATCTGTAAATAAACTTGAAAAAGAAGAAGCGATTAATTACTTAGTAAACGGTATCCAAAATTATCGAAAGTATGAGCGTAATGATATTATCAATATTTTCATATGTGTTTCCCAAAGTTTTTTAACTATTTTTGCAGGTAATCCGGGAACAGGAAAAACCAGTATATGTAATATTTTAGGTTATAGTTTAGGCTTAAACCTTTTTGAAAGAGATGGTAAGGGACTAAATAGATTTATTGAGGTGTCTGTTGAAAGAGGTTGGTCTTCAAAACGTGATTTAATAGGTTATTTTAATCCTTTAACCAGAACATATGATAAAAGTAATGGTAAAATATATGATGCACTAAAGTTGTTAGATGCGGAATGCAAAACTGAACAAAAATCGGAATATCCATTTTACATTCTTTTAGACGAAGCCAATTTAAGTCCGATAGAATATTATTGGGCAGCATTTATGAGTATTGCGGATGATAACAAAGACAGGTTTACTATAAATATTGGCGAAGATGAAGATATTCAAATTCCCGAAACATTACATTTTCTTGCTACAATTAATAATGATCAGACAACTGAACCGTTGTCGCCAAGATTGTTGGATAGAGCATGGGTGATAAAGTTACCTGAAATAGCAATGGATTATGATGATAAACCCAACCTGAAGGATGGTTTTAAGGAAATATTCAGTTGGAAACAGATAAAAGATTTATTTGTAGAAAATACTGTAGATGAGATAAAAAAAGACTATATTGATGTACTTGATAGTATTTATAGTTCATTTAATAATGCTGGGTTATCTGTAAGTCCAAGAATAAAGCAGAGCATAAGAAAATATATAAGTGTTGCTCAAAAACTTATGGATTCTGAAAGAAATAATGCTCAGGGTGAGGAAGTTGCAATTGATTTTGCTGTTCTTCAAAAATTGTTGCCTAAAATAAACGGTAATGTTAATGATTTTAAAAAACTGTTTACTGAATTGAGAGCTATTTGTCGTGAAAACCACTTGTTTCGAACTCAAGCCGCAATTAAGAAAATGGAAGAACAACAAGAGAGAAATATGGGCTTTTGTCAATATTTATAATAAGGATAATGTTAAATGAGTGATTATACAATAACGTTTATACCGTGTCGTACAAAAGATGAATTTGCTTTGCCTCTATTTATGTATGAGGGCAGTGAGAGTAATATAATTGATTCTAATCAATGTGTATATGATAATTATGATTACGAATTTTCTATTACTTCAAAATTAAATGAACCTTTTAACATAGATAGTGTGTATGTTAACGATGAAGATGTTGACTGTATCATAAGTAATGGGAGAGACAATATTAAAATAATTCCTCAAAATAGTAAAAAAATATTTTTAGGCTGTTATGGTATAGTAAGATTATCGGTTATTATTAATGAAATTGAATACACTTCTCCATATATCTCTGTATTTATAAAAGAAGAAAATTATAATAAAGATATAGATTCTATGATCGAATATATCTACGACAATTGTGAAAACTATCTTTACGAAGAACATAAAAATAACAGAATGCATAATGGCATATTTGATAATGGTGAAACTTCAGTTCAAGTAAAAATCCAATTACTAAACGAAATAGTTGAAAAATTGAAGACATTATTTCCTCTTTTTAAAAACTCACCCTATTCTAAGTTGATAAACAAAAATGTAATAGCTCCTTTTGAAAAATTGCGTGATATTACTCCAAATACCATGGTGTATATCTCAACACATGTTGATGAATTACAAAGAGTGAATATAAATTCAGGGATTAAGTTTAATAATCAGTTTTTTCAACCTAAAACAACTTTAGTTAAATCAGTTCAATACACTACTGATATCTATGAAAACCGAGTGATTGTTGGTTTTATATTGAAAATTATAGTTGAGCTAGGGGAAATGTTATCACTTGTAGAAAAAAGTTTGTTAAGTGTTGGACAATGTAGGAAAATTAATGGATACATTGAATCTAAATATTTTATATATCAAAGAAGCAGAATTGCTCTAGAAAAATATAGAACCGATATAATTAAATTGCAATCAGAATTTAATGTTATATACTTTAGCTATCAAAAAATACTTAATACTTCAAAAATACAATTAATAAGTGTCCCCGAATTTACAAATGTATTTAAAAATATTATTCAATACCGACAGATGTTTGAAATCATGTATAAGTGGTTCAATAGTGGTAGATATAATTTAGCCAAAGAGGAATTTATTCTTTCTTTTATATCTACAAGCAAAATATATGAGTATTATTGTTTGTTGAAGATAAATAGTATGTTTATAACAAATGGATATGAATTTAAAAATGGATATATATTTACTTATTCTGAAGATAAATACTATAAAAATACTCGCTATAATAACACTTTCAATTTTTGCAAAAATGATGTAAATATAACTGTTTATTTTCAACCTAAAATTTATAGCGGTATTTCAAAAGAAGATAGAAATAAAATTAAACTATTTCGTTGTTCGTCTTTTGGCATAACAAGAACCGGTAAGAATAAGAAAAAATGTTATTATACACCGGATTATTTGATAAAAATAAATAATTCGTCTGGTGATATTTATTATGTGTTGGATGCTAAATTAAGTCAAAAACATCAAGTTATAAAACATCAACTTCAAGAGCTAATTTATAAGTATTTATTTTCTTTATCTTCATTTGATCAAAATGATTCAATTATGGGATTGTTAATTTTATGTGGAAAATTTGATGATGGATTTTCTACAAATATAAGAGATATTTCGGAAGAAATTGGCATAGATACAATACCTTTTGTGAAATTTATCGATTTTGGAGTGAATTGTGATAATGAAACAGATATTTTATCATTAACTGGTAGTCAATGATTGTGTGCAGTTTGTCATTATAGTGTTCTGTCAAAGCATTGAGAAAAACCTTCTTTTCTTCCTCAAAGCTTGTGATTCTGCCATATGCAACTATTATTACATCTGCATTGTCACATTCTCTCATTACAAAAGAAGTGTTTGTTTTGTCTGTTTTAGGCAAAGGGTTGTCGATTGATGAGAAGAGATTGATTATTGAAACAGAGCCGAAATCATTTTTTACCGCTCCGTTTCTGACAAGCATTGTTGTTTGGTCAAAAATCAATTCATCGGCAGATGAGGGATAGGTCATTATTATTGCAAGCGACTTTTTGTTGCTGTCCCATTCTGCTTTCAATAAATAGCGGTCTTTTCTGTTTTTGGAAAAGACCGCTGTTGTTTTTACTGTACTGATTGCTTCAACTGTGTTTGTCAGGCTCATAATTTAATACTCCTTTTCTGAAATAGTAAGCTTTTCCGATGATATTTATCGCCCTGTCATTGTCAAGGACTATGCATCCGTCAAGAAAATCATTGCCTATCAAGTCAATCCATTCAAATCTGCTTTCTGTTATTTTTGAGGACAAACCAAACTTTTTGTAATTATCAAAGTCTTTTTCATTCTCAACATAAAAAATACCTCCGACCGTTTCAAGCGAACAGTCAGAGGTTTGTGTCAGAAGATTTGTGAAAAGATTTTTGATATACTTGGCAATGTAACAGTCCTTGATTTTTGATACATCATCAGGTGTTAATATTTCAATCATTTTCTTTTCCTCAGCTTTGTACCTGTGCAGAGAAGTGTAATAGCAGTTCCTGCACCTGTTGCAAACATTTCTATCGCTACTTTTGTTGTAAGTGCCATAATAAGTCCAAACATATTTTTTCCTCCAAATTAATTTTTGATGATGAGTTTTTCTGTTGCAAGTACAACTGTTGTTGTCACAGCAAATCCAAGTACAAACCATAATGCTTCCATTGTTCTGCTCCTTTCTGTCATTTATTTATGCAAAAATGCACCCACCGCTTTTTGGTGAGTGCATTTTCAGATGGTGAAAAATTATTTATTTTTTATATACACTTTTTGCAAATATATGCGTTTACTAAAAAATTGCATTACTTTCTTTTGTGGAAGAAACCACCGAATCCGCCTATGCCACCATATGGACTTGACAAGCGTTTCCTCTTTTTCTCAAGATATTCTTTTGCTTCAACAGCTTCATCAATGTTTACGCCAAGATTTTTGATAATAAAATCTTTATATTTTTCGTATTCTCTGTCAAACTCCTCAATTGTAGAATATCGAAGTCCTTTTGCATACGATAAAGCTCTATCTTTTGCCGCTTGCTTTCTTGGAACGCTTGAAAATAATTTTGTTTTACAAAATTGTTTATCAAAATCACTTAGATATGTATTGATAGTTTCTAAATGCTTTTTAGAAACCTCAGAAGAAAATGTGTTGATAAATTTTTCTTTCTTTGCTAACAGGTCATTTTCATACGGCAATATCGGATTTGATTTTAAAGGCTGAATTTGTTTCATAAATTCAAGTATATCAGGTAATTCGCTTCTTGAAAAATCAGCACTTTCTCTTGTTTTACAGACCACACCGTCAACTGTTCGATATTTTAAATCAAAATCATCAAGTACGGAATTTATGTATGTAATACATTCGGACTCATCTGTAATGTCAAGTCTTATGTTTTTGCAATATTCGATTAAATCGTGTTTAGCTTTAACGGCATCTTCTTCTGTTGTACCCTGATTCTTTTTTACATAGTCAAGTGCCATAGATTCCTTTATTGCTGAAAAACCGTCTATTTCGAAGTATTCTGCCAATGTACTCAAACTTCCGTCATCACCGTATTTTTTTAATAAGTAATCATATATTTCAATGTTATACGGATTAAGAGAAAGTACATCTATGCAGATTTTTGAAATATTCTCTGAAGCAATTGAATTGCTTTTAAGGTTATTTATCAATCTTTGTGCTTTATCGCTGTCGCAATCTTGAACATATCCCCAGTCATAATCTTGTCCGACTGTCTGCATAAATACCTCAATTACGGAATATGCTGAGTAATACACACCCTCAGAAAGTAAAATCTTAACTTCATTATTTTTGAATAATTTCTTCAGGTCTGATTCAGCCTGCATTTCGGTGAAAAAGTTGCCGACAGCATTTGCAACACTATGTGCCGCACCACTCGCCATATTCATAGCACCGACATCAATTTGATGGCTTATTGCAGTTATGGCATTTCCACCTATAGTAGCACCCTGCCAACGACCTCTGTTTTCTTTTCTTTGTTCTCTGTATTCTCTCTGAGCTTCAACATCACCCATAATAGAATACACTTTTTCGGCAACAGAGCAAAATCTTTCTTCAAATATTTCTGTGCAACCTGCGGATTCGATTAGTTCAGAAACGGCATTGGTGTCATAATCATATTTACCTAAATTTATAAAGGTATCTTTCAAATCTTCAACAACAATTGCCATACTGCTTTTAAAATCATCTTCTGCTTTAGAAATAATGTCCTCACAGTTATTATAGGATTTATAACCCTCATCAAACGAGTTTTGTGCTGATTTTGCAAGGCTTTTATACCATTTTCTTAAAGCATTGTATAAATTTCTTTCATTTGAAACTTTTATGTTGCCCACACATATATTAAATTTTTTTTCACAGTTTTCTTTTTGTAAAAATTCATTTAGATTCATTATTATCCTCCTGATTATTGTCAATTGGTTCGTTGTTGTCCATTTGCAGAGGCTTTTTCTTTTTTATTATGTAAACAATCAGAGCGACAATAGCTACAATTATTTCAATCCACCACGCTATATAGGAAATACAAATACTTGCTCCCCATAAAAGTACAAAAATGAATATTGCCAATGGTATGCAGTTTGTAATGGACGGAAACTTGTCTGCTATCAAAGCAAAAACAAATACTGCAATAATTAAACCTATGATTGAGATGATAACTTGTAACACTAAAATTCCTCCTAAGAATAAAAATATGATTTAAGCTGATTTGCTTAAATTGAGTTTAAATGATTTTTTAATAGTTTTCTGATTGTTCGTTCCGAATACGAGTATTTTGTCGCAATCAGATTGATTGATTCCGATGTTCCGTCATATGCCTTGAGTGCTTCTTCGAGGACAAATTCCTTAGAAAAAAGTCGGGTAGGAAAGTTTATCTGACTACCTTTAAAGTTTTCATACAGTTTCACCACATTGTCAAAGCCTATGATTTCGCTCATTGTTTCATAAACTCCGTTTAATGTTGTGCATTTTTGTTGATTTTTATCTATATCAATCACCTGCCTTGTTTCACCCTCTTTTTACATTATATGACAGCAAAATGGAAAAATCTTCCGTACTTTTCCACGCAAAAGTGTAAAAATATATATAGACAAAAAATTCGGCAACAAAAAGTATATTGCAAGCCAAAACACCACACCACGCACTAAGCGTGAGATGTGGGGGAGGCAGTTTTAACTGCCTTGCAATATCCTTTTGTGTTGCCGAAAATTGGTGAGTTAAGGATATTCAAATTTATAGTATTTATATAGGTATTTATCACGCTCCTTAAAAGCCTTTTAATTCACTCGGCAGACACAAGTATTTTTAAACCGTGACTTTTTCCGTGTCCGAATCATCTCCACCAAATAAGAACCGCAATTTTGATACAATGTGTCAAGACTGCGGTTCTTTTCTTTTTGCAACGAATAAATTTTAAAGTGCTTGTAATCGTGTGGAAGATGATTTTGCTATAAAAGTTTATGCAAATCTATCAACCTTTACGAAAGATCTGCATTTCATTATAAGCGATGTCGGTAAAGAAAACCGAAAGTCCGAGCACATGGTGCACCTTGCTCGGACTTAGATTTATTTAGAACGGTTATGCAGATCCTGATAAAGGCGTTCAGCAATATAGGTGTCTTCATTACACATCAAAAGCCACGAACAGCACAAGCTCATTCAAGGTGCAGATTTCAATTTCAGATTTGAATATCCGCAAAGGTCCCGGTGCAAACTATGCCGCAACATGCAAGGAAGTCTTTACCGTTGTTGAAACAAAACAAGGCACAGGTTCTGCCAAAGGCTGGGGTAAACTGAAATCCGGTGTAGGCTGGATTTCTCTTGATTATGCAACAAAAATTTAACTGAATATATTTAAATCATTTATGCCCGTCAGAGATTGATTTCTCTGACGGGCATTTTTTTGGCTTGCCCGTAATGGGCAGTGACTTGGTTGTGAAAGTCCACTTCAGGCTTGGCAGTAGGAACTGTTGGCTGAGGGCAAGTGCGTCCATCGGGAGGTGGAGTATGAAGTAAACCTAATGCAAACTCTCGGTCTAATGAACAGAAATCACATATAAGGCATATGCAGAGCAGACAAGCTTGCCACACAAAGCAAAGTCCAATACTGTCCGAACTCTGCGGCGTAAACGTGGCAGAAGTATGAGAGGATGATTACACCAATTCGGTGAAAATATTATAAAATACTGCCAACGAGATTTTATGTTCAGCGGTGTCTGAACTATGCTTTGCTTAATTAATCAGAGCTGTATTTATCACGCCATTGACGGGGTGAAATGCCGTATGTGTTTTTAAATGCTCTGGAGAAGTGGAACTGGTCGTTATATCCCACAGCACAGCTTATTTCTCCGATTGAGAGTTGGGAGTGTTCCAAAAGCTCGGTTGCTTTAGTCATTCTGTATTGCATAAGAAATTCCTGCGGCGTTTTTCCGAATTCTTCTTTAAACTTCTTTCCAAAATAGTTTCTGTTAAGTCCGCAGTTTTCAGCAATGTCTTCAACAGAAATATCTTTTTGATAATTCAGCTCAATAAATTTGATTGCTTCACTGATATAATAATGACTCGAATTATTCTTTCTTTTGTTTTGCGATTTGCTTGTTACTGCAGAGCGAGTCAGGTAATCAAGAAACAAATAAAGATGCCCGATAAGATGCAGAGGAGCAGCTTCCTTGTGCTCAATAATGTAAATCATTTCGTCTAATGCGAGTTCACGCAACTCAATTGATAACGGATGGTATATAGGCTTGTCCTGCGATAATCCGGTTGCATTGATAGTAGCTTTTGCCTGAAATCCATCAAATTCCAGCCAGATATATTCCCAAGGCTCGTCGTTATCGGCTATATATGTAGATACCTGACCCGGGAAGAGCATAAAGCCTTCGTTGGTATTTATTTTATAGACATCGGTTGTGCCTGATGAATTATTGGCATACAGAGTGCCCTTACCTGATATTACGAAATGAAAAAGATAGTGGTTTCTTGCAGCCGGACCAAAGGAATAGCCGCCCTTGCAGATCTCTCTGCCAAACTGTATTAGGGTAAGATCCATATAATTATTCTGTGGAAATACCTTAAATTCAAAATGTTGCATATGATTTATTAACCTCGTTATATTTTATTTATGCTAAATATACCATAAAATATGCCAAAATGCAACTTATATATTATAAAAACGGACATAAATGCAGATTTTTTACATAATTATGTTGTAATTTGATATTTACCGTATGCGAAAAAATTGGTACAATTTATACAAAAGATACGGATTAATATGAAAATTTAAGGAGGAAATGCTATGAGAAAGACAAAAAAACTGTTGAGTTCATTTTTGATAGTTGCTATGCTGTCCTCGTTGATGTTGAGCGGTTGTAATTCAGGAGGTACAGATAAAATCGAAGTTGAGCTTGTACAGTACAAACCAGAGGCGGTTGCTGCGTTTGAGAAAATTGAGGAAGGCTTCAATAATACTCACGACAATATCCACCTCACAATTCAATCTCCGAATGAAGCAATGACTATATTAAAGACACGCTTTATTCGTGAGGATTATCCTGACATTGTTGGAATAGGCGGAGATATTAACTACTCAAATTTCCTTGACGCCGATATGTTTATGGATATATCAGATTTTGAGGGTGTATCCGATATTAAGCAGGCTTATATGGATATTGAGGACGAGCTTGAGTTTATTCCTACAGACGGTGTGTACGCATTGCCCTATGTAGCAAATGCGGCAGGCATCCTTTACAACAAGGATATGTTCGAGAAAAACGGTTGGAAAATACCGCAGACATGGACGGAGTTCACAGAACTTTGCGAAACAATCAAGACTTCGGGAGTTCAACCGTTATATTTTGGCTATAAAGATACGTGGACTTGTCTTGCTCCTTGGAATGCTCTTGCTGTCGGTCTTTCACCATCTGATACCTGCGCACAGGTGAATGCAGGCAAAACCACCTTCAGCAAGGAGTACAGAGAAACAGCCGAAAAGATAAAAACTCTGCTTGACTACTGCGAACCGAATCCGTACGCTTACGGCTATAACGATGCCTGTACAGCTTTTGCAAGAGGACAGGCAGCAATGTATCCCATAGGCAGCTATGCCGTTCCTCAGATTAAATCGGTTAATCCCGATATGAACATTGATTCATTTGTATTCCCTGCAAATGACGATGAGAAAGGCAATGTGCTTAATTCGGGTGTTGACCTTCAATTCTGTGTTATGAAGAACAGCAAGAATAAAGAGGCTGTGTATGAGGTGCTTCGTTATCTGTATGAGGATGAAACAATACAGATTTATCTTGACGAACAGAATTCAATCCCTTGCAAGAACGGAGATTTTAAGCTGCCCTCGGTGCTTGACGGAATGAGCAGTTATATTGAGGAAGGCAGAATGGCTGACTATCAGGATCACCATTATCCCAGTGAGATGAGCGTTGACGCTATGATTCAGACCTATCTTATGGACAACAGCAGTGACGCAACCGATAAGTTCCTAAAACGATTTGATGATGAATGGGTACGCTATAACCGTGACCTGATTCAAAGGGTTCAGGACTATGAAAAGGAGGCTAAAAAATGAAATCCGGAAGACGATTGTCAAGTAAGAACAGAACATATCTTGGTATGCTTATCCCGGTAGTAATTCTGTTCTTTGCGTTTAATACTTTGCCGCTTATAATCGGTGCTTTCTATAGTTTCACAAACTACAGAGGCTACGGTAGCTGGGATTTTGTAGGTTTAAGAAATTACTTTGATTTGTTTATAGATTCAAGGGTATGGAATTCTTATTTCTTTACATTTAAATATGCGATTGTAGGAACAATACTTGTAAATGTTATCAGCCTTCTTATGGGACTTGCATTAAACAGCAAGATTCGATTTAAAAGTACATTAAGAGGTATCTACTTTGTTCCGAACATTCTCGGAGGATTGATTGTAGGTTACATTTTCAGCTTCATTTTTACATACATTATTCCTGCTGTCGGTGAAACCTTCAACATTGAGTGGATTCAGAACAGTATTCTTGCAGATGAGCGTTATGCGTGGATAGGCGTTTTGATAGTAGGTGTATGGCAGGCGGTTGCTATGAATACGATTATTTATATTTCCGGCTTGCAGACCATTCCCGAGGATGTGTATGAGGCTTCAAGGATTGACGGTGCAGGAAAATTTCTTACATTCAGAAAAATAACGCTTCCGCTTTTGATGCCGTTTATCTCAATAAATCTTGTTCTAAGTACAAAGAATATGCTTATGGTTTTCGACCAGATTATGTCCTTGACCAAGGGCGGTCCTGCACAGAGCACCGAATCAATATCCTACCTGATTTACAGAAACGGTATGGACGGAGGTCAGTTTGGCTTCCAAAGTGCAAATGCCGTAATATTCTTTGTTCTTATTGTTACTATTTCCGTTATTCAGATGAGAATGACAGGTAAAAAGGAGGAACAGCTATGAGAAGACTAAAAAGAAAACAGGGAACGAACTGGTTTTTGACCTTTGTGCTTATATTAGGCTGTCTTACAGTTCTGTTTCCTCTTTATATGACGGTTATTATCGCCTTTAAAAATCCTTCGGAAATGACAAACGATGTTGCCGGTGCGTTAGCTCCGCCGAGTAGCTGGAGTTTTGATAACTTTGCAGAGGCAATGAGGGTGACAAACTTCTGGAGCGCACTTGCTAACAGCTTGATAATCACAGGCATCACAATTATTTTATCAGTTCTTATTCACTCAATAGCCGGTTATGTTATCGGCAGAAATATGAGAAGAAAAAAGGGCTACAAGTTAGCTTATTTCTACATAGTAAGCGGTATGTTTGTTCCGTTTGCAATCCTTATGATGCCTCTTGTAAAGGAAACTGCACAAATCGGACTTGCAAATCCTATCGGTGTAATTCTCCTTTATCTTGTTTTCTATATGCCTATGAATGTTATGCTATACAGCGGCTATCTAAAGAATATTCCTCTTGATATGGAGGAAGCGGCTGAAATCGACGGCGCTTCAACATGGAAAACATATTGGACGGTTATTTTCCCGATGATGAAGCCTATGCACGCTACCGTTGCAGTGCTTACGGCATTGGGTACATGGAACGATGTAATGACACCTCTTGTTATTATGTCAGGCTCGGAGAATACAACGCTTCCGCTTGCACAGCTTAATTTCCAGACGCAATTCGGAACAAACTACAATCTTGCATTTGCATCATATCTGCTCTCGTTAATTCCTATTCTTATATTCTATGTAGTCTGCCAGAAGCAGATTATCGGCGGAGTTGCAAACGGTGCAGTAAAGGGTTAGTAAAAGGGGAGAAGTTTTATATAAGCTTCTCCCATTGAATTAATATTAAACAATAAGGTGATATTTATGGCTATCAGAGTTACAGAACAAGGCAGAAATTTTTATTTGGAAACACTTCACTCTATGTATCAGATAAAGGCAGACGAATACGGAGTGCTTAAGCATATCTGGTACGGCTCACGCACGGAGTGCGATATGGAATATCTGCTTGATTATCCCGATGTCGGTTTCTCGGGTAATATTTATGAGGCAGAAAGCAAAAGAGAATATTCTCTTGATACAATGCCGCTTGAATACTCCTGCAAAGGAATCGGAGATTATAGAATTTCGGCGGCGGCAATCACTCACCCGAACGGAAGTGACGCTCTTGATTTGCGTTTTGACGGTTATGAAATCAAAAAGGGAAAGTACGCAATTTCAGGATTGCCCGCTGTTTACGCTGAAGAAGATGAAGCTGAAACACTCGAAATATATCTCAAGGATACTTCGTCGGATATTCGTGTGATTCTAAAGTACGGCGTACTTGAGAAGAAGGACATAATTACCAGAAGTGCGGTTTTCTGCAATATGGGTGACGCTCCGTGTAAAATTACAAAGGCTTTCAGCTTGTGTCTGGATATTCCTCACGGCAATTGGGATTGGGTACATTTTCACGGCCGTCACACAATGGAGAGATTAGTTGAACGCAGAAAGCTGTTTCACGGTGTTCAGGAAAGCTCAAGCAGCAGAGGAACTTCAAGCCACCAGCAAAACCCTTCTGTTCTGCTTTGCAGTAACGATTGTACGGAAACAAGCGGAGAGTGTATAGGTGCGTTACTTGTTTACAGCGGTTCTTTTCAGACAAAAATTGAGCTTACTCAGCTTAATCAGGTGCGTATGCTTATGGGCATAAACAGCGAGTGTTTCAGCTGGGAGTTAAAGCCGAATGAGCAGTTTAGCACACCAGAGGTTATATTGTCTTATAGCGACAGCGGTATGGAAACGCTTTCACATAATTTTCATAATGTAATAAGAAACAACATTTGCAGAGGTGAATATAAGCAGTCCGAGCGTCCCGTACTTATTAACAACTGGGAAGCTACCTACTTTGATTTCAATGAAGAACGCTTGGAGAAAATTGCAAAGGAAGCGTCAAAGCTCGGTGTTGATATGTTTGTAATGGATGACGGCTGGTTTGGTAAGAGGGACAGCGATACTTCCGGTCTTGGCGACTGGTTTGTCAATGAAGAAAAACTAAAAGGCGGCTTGAACACTCTGGTTGAAAAGGTCAAGTCCTATGGTATGAAGTTCGGCATATGGTTTGAGCCTGAAATGGTGTCCGAGGACAGCGAGCTTTACAGAACTCACCCTGAATGGGCGATTCAGATACCAAACAGAAAGCCGACAAGAAGCCGTTATCAGCTTGTTCTTGATATGACCCGTCAGGATGTTCGTGACTATTTATTCAAGGTTATCAGTGATGTATTGAGCAGTGCCGATATTTCGTATGTGAAGTGGGATATGAACCGCAGTATCTGCGATTGGTACAGCGCAGAGCTTCCTGTTGAAAATATGGGAGAAATGCAGCACAGATATGTTCTGGGATTGTATGAACTTTTGGACAGACTCACTTCTGAATTTCCGCACATTCTCTTTGAGGGCTGCAGCGGCGGCGGAGGTCGTTTTGATGCAGGCATACTTTACTATTGCCCGCAGATTTGGTGTAGTGATGATACCGATGCATACGAGAGGACGAAGATTCAGTACGGAACCTCATTTTTCTATCCCATATCAACAATCGGTTCTCATGTTTCAATTGTACCAAACCATCAGACAGGCAGAATTACTCCTTTTGAAACAAGAGCAGTTACGGCTATGAGCGGCAGCTTTGGCTATGAGCTTGACTTAAACACGCTTTCGGAAGAAGAAAAAAATGCGGTTGTTGAGCAGAATAAACGCTTTAAAAAATACGGCCCGTTAATTCATAACGGCAGATACTACCGATTAAGCAATCCTATGACGGATAAATTTGCAATCTGGTCGTTTGTGTCTGAAAATTCCGGTGAGGTACTTGTTCACGGAATGATATTCCGTACAGAGCCTAATATGACAAGATATTCCGTAAAGCTGCGTGGATTGATTTCCGATAAGAAATATGTTGTTGACGGTGATAACAAAATTTATACAGGAAAGGCATTAATGGAAGGCGGTATCCTTCTTCCGAAGCCTTGGGGAGATTTCTTCCCGATTGAACTGCATCTCAAAGCAGTATAATTATACGGAACGGAGAATACAATATGAAACCACAAGCTTTTATTGATAGACTAAACAGCGGTGAATTTGACAGCTTACTGAAAAAATTATACGGTGAGTCACTGCTTGAAATTGAGAAACAGAAGAAGCGTTATACAGAAGCGGTAAAAAGCTTTAAAGAGCTTTATCCGGAGCGTGAAGATATAAAAATCTATTCTGCCCCCGGCAGAACGGAAATCGGAGGAAATCACACAGACCATCAGCACGGATGTGTATTGGCGGCAGCAGTGAATCTTGATGTTATTGCGGTTGTATCTTTTCATAATGACGGAGTAATAAGACTGAAATCAAAGGGTTATGAGAAGGATTTAATAGATTTATCCGACCTCAGTGTTCATACCGAAGAAACGGGAAGGTCAGCCGCAATCATCAGGGGTATAGCGTCATATTTTAATGATAAGGGCGTTGCTATGGGCGGTTTCGATGCCTACACGACTTCAGATGTGTTGAGCGGAAGCGGACTTTCATCGTCAGCAGCGTTTGAAACGCTCATAGGTACAATTATTGATTTGCACTACAACGGCGGCAATGCAGGCAGTGTTGAGATTGCAAAAATCGGACAATATGCAGAAAATAAATATTTCGGCAAGGGCAGCGGTCTTATGGACCAGATGGTAAGCTCGGTCGGAGGATTTGTTTATATCGACTTTCTCAATACATCAGAGCCGATTATCGAAAAACACAGCTTTGATTTTGAAAAGGCAGGTTACAGTATTTGCATAACCGATACAAAGGGCAGTCATTCTGATTTAACCGAGGACTATGTTGCCGTGCCGTCCGAAATGAAAAAGGTTGCAGCTTATTTCGGAAAGAATGTTTTGCGTGAGGTCGATGAGGAAAGCTTCTATGAGGCTGTTCCGAAACTCCGAAACACCTGCACAGACCGTGAAATTATGAGAGCCGCACACTTTTTCGGTGAAAACACAAGAGCTGAACAAGAGGCACAGGCACTTGAAAACGGTGATACCGACAGATTTTTTGAGATTGTTCGTCAGTCGGGTGAGTCGTCTGCAAACCTTTTGCAAAATCTGTATTCCAGCAAAAAGCCGACTGAACAGGGAATACCGCTTGCAGTAATGATGAGTAAACGAATTTTACAGGATAGCGGTGCAGTAAGAGTTCACGGAGGAGGCTTTGCAGGAACGATTCAGGCATTTGTTCCTGTTGAAAAAATCAAGGAATATTCCGATGAAATGAACAGGATTTTCGGCGAGGGCAGCTGTTATGTTCTTCGCATAAGACCTGTAGGCGGAATTGAAATTACTGCATAAGGGTGGTTTTTATGATTTGTAATGAAATTCAGAAACTGATAAATTATTCAATAAAAAGCGGACTGATTGAAAAAGAAGATGAATATGTAATAAGAAATCAGCTTATGGACGCACTCTGCGTTTATGACTGGGAAGAACCGGAAGTTATGGAAAATAACTTCGTAATTGATGATATTCTGGACAGGCTTACAGATTATGCTTGCGAAAACAAAATAATTGATGACACAACTGCATCACGTGATTTGTTTGATACAAAGCTTATGGGAATTGTCACACCATTCCCAAGGGAGATCATCGGCAAGTTCAATCAGCTCTGCTCACAGTCGCCTGAAAAGGCTACCGACTGGTATTATGATATAAGCCAAAAGCTTAATTATGTAAGAGCAGGAAGAATCGCAAAGGATATTCGCTGGCAGTATGAGTCGGAATACGGCACGCTCGATATTACCATAAACCGTTCAAAGCCGGAAAAAGATCCTCGTGATATTGCGGCGGCAAGAACAGCAAAGGCAACAGCATATCCGAAATGTCAGCTTTGCCCCGAGAATGCAGGCTTTGCAGGAAACAAAAATCACCCTGCAAGACAAAATCTCCGTCCGATTCCTATTGATATTTGCGGTGAAAGCTGGCAGCTTCAATATTCTCCTTACGGCTATTACAACGAGCATTGTATTGTGTTCAATGAAAAGCATATTCCGATGAAGATAGACTCAGCCGTATTTGAAAAGCTGTTTGATTTTATAGATAAATTTCCTCATTATTTTGTAGGTTCAAATGCAGATTTGCCGATTGTCGGAGGTTCAATTTTAAGTCACGAGCATTTTCAGGGCGGAAATTACACATTCGCAATGGCTAAAGCGGAGATAGAAAAAGAGTTCTCCTTGTCGGATTTCCCTGAAGTAACGGCAGGCATTGTAAAATGGCCTATGTCCGTTATCAGAATTAAGAGCAAAAACAGGCTTACACTTTCAAAGGCTTGCAGTTATGTGCTTGAAAAGTGGAGAGGCTACAGTGACCCGAATGCAGGAATATTTGCCGAAACCGAAGGAGTGCCGCACAATACGGTAACTCCTATTGCGAGAATGAACGGCAACAAATACGAGTGTGACCTTGTACTTCGCAATAATATTACTTCCGATGAGCGTCCTCTCGGTGTGTTCCACCCGAATCAATCACTGCATCACATAAAAAAAGAGAATATAGGTCTTATTGAGGTGATGGGACTTGCCGTTCTTCCTGCAAGGCTTGCAGTTGAATTAGAAGAAGTGAAGAAGGCAATGCTTGCAGGAGCAGACCTTAACTCAAATCCTGCAACAGCTTCACATGCCCGGTGGGCAAAGGATATTTTATTGCGTTATCCGGAATTTTCCGAAGCTAATGCAGAAGACATACTTCGGCTTGAGGTCGGAAAAGTATTTGAACAGGTGCTTTGTGATGCCGGAGTATTCAAGAGAACCGAAAAGGGAATTTCCGATTTTATAAGGTTTACAGAGGTGCTTTAAAATGTTTGATATTACTACTGTGGGAGAAATACTGATTGATCTTACACAAACGGGAATTTCGGATAACGGAATTCCGATATACACTGCAAATCCCGGCGGCGCACCTGCCAATGTTGCAGTAGCGGCTTCAAAGCTTGGCGCAAAAACTGCGTTTATCGGAAAGGTCGGTAACGATTCTTTCGGAAGATTTTTGTGCGATACACTAAAAAAATACAATGTCAGTACAGACGGTGTTATTACCGATAAAAGTGCCAACACAACGCTTGCGGTAGTTTCGGTAAACGAAAACGGAGAGCGCAGCTTTGCTTTTTATAGAAAAAACAGTGCCGACACATTGTTATCTGAATACGAAATAATTGATTTGCATCTGAGCAATACGCATATACTTCACTTCGGCTCTGTCAGCCTTACCGCTGAACCTTCAAGAACGGCAACAATCTCAGCAGTCAAGCGTGCAAAATCGTTCGGAGCGGTAATTTCATATGACCCGAATTACAGAGAGAGCCTTTGGAGCAGCTTAGATGAAGCAGTTGAACAGATGAAAAAACCGCTTGATTTAGTAGATATATTAAAAGTATCAGATGAGGAATTACCTCTTATCAGCGGAAAAACCGATGTTGAAGACGGAGCAAAATACTTATGTGACAAGTATAATATTAAGCTCGTTCTTGTAACTCTCGGTGCAAGGGGTGCATATTATCGCTTTAAAGATTGCGCGGGAATTGTTGACGGCGTAAGCGTTACGGTTGCAGATACAAACGGTGCAGGCGATACATTCTTCGGCGCATTTTTAAGCCGTATGGCATATATGGAAAAATACAACCCGTCAGACCTGACGGAGGACGAAATAAAGGATATGCTGGCATTTTCAAACAATGCGGCGGCAATTACAACAAGCAGAAGCGGTGCGATACCTGCTATGCCTACTATCGGAGAGATTGACAGATTACCATAAATTGAGGTGATGAGTAGTGAATAAATCAGCTAAGTGGGAAAAGGAATTTGTTGAACGCTTTTCAAAACGCTATGATGAGCTGAAATGGCTGTATTGTGAAGTGTATAACAATGATATGAAAGCCTTTTCCTGGTTATGTAATTCATTATACGAGTATTACGAGAGCCGAAAAAGCTCATTGAAAAATCTTGACAGAGAAAAAGAGAAAAATCCCGATTGGTATAAAACGAAAAATATAATCGGTATGATGTTGTATGTTGACGCTTTTGCAGACAACCTTGAAGGTGTAAGAGAAAAAATTGACTATCTGAAGAAATGCGGGGTTAATTATTTGCATTTTATGCCATTACTGAAAACTCCAAAGGGCAGGAGTGACGGCGGATATGCCGTATCTGATTTCAGAAAGGTTCAGCACGAGCTTGGCACAATGGCTGAACTTGAAAAGCTGACAGCCGAGTGTCATAAAAACGGAATAAGCTGTTGTCTTGATTTCGTTATGAATCACACAAGTGAGGACCACGAGTGGGCAAGAGCAGCACGAAACGGCGATACTGAAGCTCAAAAAAGATATTTTTTCTTTGATGATTGGGAATATCCCAATAAGTTTGAACAGACTGTTCCGCAGGTCTTTCCGACAACAGCACCGGGTAATTTTACTTATCTTGACGACTGCGATAAAATTGTGATGACTACCTTTTATCCTTATCAATGGGATTTGAACTACGGAAACTGCGTAGTGTTCAATGATATGGTCGGAAATATGCTTTCAATTGCAAACCGAGGAATTGATGTTATAAGACTTGATGCTGTTCCGTATATCTGGAAGGAGCTTGGAACAAGCTGCCGCAATCTTCCGACAGTTCATTCGCTTGTCAGAATGATGCGAATAATAACGGAAATTGTCTGTCCCTCCGTACTGCTCTTGGGTGAGGTTGTTATGGAGCCGTCAAAGGTTGTGCCTTATTTCGGAACTGTTGAAAAGCCTGAATGTCATATGCTTTATAATGTAACAACGATGGCAAGTACATGGCACACCGTTGCAACAAAAGATGTAAGACTTCTTAAACGTCAGATGAATCAGCTTTCCGAATTGCCGAAAGATTATATCTTTTTAAACTACCTGCGTTGTCACGATGATATAGGCTGGGGACTGGATTATGATTGGCTAAAGAAATTCGGCATAAGTGAGATACCGCATAAAAAATTCCTTAATGATTATTTTACAGGAAAGTTTCCCGACAGCAACGCAAGGGGAGAGCTTTATAATAACGACCCAAGGCTCGGTGACGCTCGGCTGTGCGGCACAACGGCAAGTCTTTGCGGAATAGAAGCTGCACTTGAAGAAAAAGAAACGGACAAGCTTGAAAAATCAATTGACTGTGATATTATGCTCCACGCTTATATGCTCACGCAAAGCGGTATTCCCGTTCTTTACAGCGGCGATGAAATAGGACAGCTCAATGATTACAACTATCACGATAATCCCGAAAAGAGTGTTGACAGCCGTTATCTGCACAGAGGAAAGTTTAATTGGAAACTTGCCGAAAACTGCGATGACTCAGATACGGTTCAGGGCAGGATTTTTCAGAGTATTCTGAAACTTGAAAAATGCAGAGCCGAAAACGAGGTTTTCAGAGCAGAAGCAGATTTTCAGACAGTGGATACAGGTTCTGACAGCGTTCTGGGAATTTGCAGAGAATATGAAAATAAAAAGCTGCTTGCATATTTTAATTTTAGTGGTAATCCTCAATCCGTATTTCTTGACGGTGTAAAAAGCGGAAGAGATTTATTCTCTGATGATGAGGTGTGCAGTATTTCCATTGAACTAAAGCCATATGGTTTTAGCTGGCTTTTACTTGATGAATAAAATGACAGATATAATTTCCGGAAAGGAGAAAAATCATTAAAATTCTTGTGCTCGGAGGTGCCGGATATATCGGCTCGCACACTGTTTACAGACTTATCGAGCAGGGCAACGAGGTTGTAATTTTCGACAACCTTGAAACGGGTTATATTGAGGCTGTGCATCCAAAGGCAAAGTTTTACAAGGGTGATTTGAGAAACAGAGTTCATATAGATAGTGTTCTTGATGTAGAGAAAAATATAGACGCAGTTATTCATTTTGCGGCAAATTCACTTGTCGGCGAAAGTATGATAAATCCGCTTAAGTACTACGACAACAACCTTTGCGGAACAAAGGTGCTGCTTGAATCGCTTGTTGCACACAATATCAAAAATATTGTATTTTCATCAACAGCGGCAACCTACGGCGAACCAAAACATACACCTATTCTTGAAGATGATCCGACCAACCCGACTAACTGCTACGGTGAAACAAAAAAGCAATGTAGAGAATGTTCTATTGGACTCAGCAGGCACACGGCTTGAAGTATGTTTCACTGCGTTACTTCAACGCTTGTGGTGCTCATATCAGCGGAAAAATCGGCGAGGCGCACAACCCGGAAACCCATCTTATCCCGATTATTTTGCAGGCGGCAAACGGTACAAGGGACCATATAAGCATATTCGGAACCGATTACAACACACCTGACGGAACCTGCATCCGTGACTATATTCATGTTACAGACCTTGCACAGGCACATATCCTTGCCTTTAAGTATCTGTTAAACGGCGGCGAAAGCAATATTTTCAACCTCGGCAACGGCGTCGGCTTCTCGGTAAGAGAGGTTATTGAAACGGCTAAAAAGGTCACAGGAAAAGAGATAAAAGTAATTGAAGAAGAACGCAGAGCGGGCGACCCTGCAATACTTATCGCTTCAAGCGACAAGGCAAAGAATATCCTTGGCTGGAAGCCCGAATATGATGATCTTTCAACAATTATAGAAACTGCGTGGAAGTGGCACAGTACACATCTTAACGGATATCTATCCGATTGACAAAACGACAATTTTCAAAATATTAAAGAATTATCTTGTTTTATTTACCCCGATGTTTTGTTAAGGATAGATTGCCGAAAAGACATCCGGAATTAAATTTGAAAAGATAATCAAAGTATAAAATAAAACTAATGCACCTCCGTACGATAGTAGATTGTATGGAGGTGTTTTTATTAAATACAGAATTTAACTTTGTGGTAAAAGCAGGCTAAGGAATGTAACAGCAGTGGGTTGAGTGTTGCTATGTGGTGCAGAAAAAGCTTTCTATTTGGCAATAAAAAGTACGGCGCACAAGGCAGTGCGGTGGTTTGCAACATAATTGAGACAGCCAAGGATAATAATCTTGACCCGTATAAATATGTGACTTACATATTCACAATATTTCCGAACCTTAAAGAAGACGAAACGGTAGATATACTTATAATATGGAATGCTCTGGCAAAATTCAATGCTAAAAACTTAAGAGATTAAAATATCAAAGTCAGCGATTGGTTGCTATCTGGTTTTATGTGCTCATTTGACGGTTACAATTAAAACTGGGCAGATAGACTGCCGGGAATTTTTTTGGTAAAGTGTTTGTATTATAGGCACCAAATAAGATTTTGTGTAAAGTTATACTTTATGCAATAACAAAACAGAGTATTCTGGTGAAAACAAGCTTACTCATATTCTTGTGTAAAACCTTCCATTTTGTCTTAAAATTCCATTTTCAGTGGGGATAAATTAAGTAGTTATTATGTTCTCAAATATTATTAACAATTAGCTTAAAAACACTGATAAAAATACATAAAAATACATAAAAATCTACTATATTCTGTATGAAGTTATTATTTCAATAGAAATTTATTAACCGATAAGTTGCTAAAGCAAGTGTGCTGTTGCACCAAACAAAACCAAATGCACCCGTAATACAATTTGGGTGCATTTGTATTAAAATAAGAGATTTGTTCCAAATAAGAACCGCAATTTTGATACAAAGCGTATCTTAATTGCGGTTCATTTTTTGTCTTGAAAACGGCTTGTAATCAGTATTTACGGCATTTTTGCCGATTAGTAAAGTGTCAGAGTGATTGTTAAATATGGCTGTTTTGTAATAAAAAAGTCATTCTTTGAGTGTGTTTTTAGAGCCGATATTTTATCCTGACACAAAACTTTTTGACCGTTTCATTTTTAAAAATAAGCGTTTTATTTTCTGATTTTTGCGTAATAAGAAGGGATTTACCCACCCCCAACCTCAATGCTTGTTCCGTTTTTAAACATGAATGTTATCCGCCCGTCCTTGTGTACGATGGCTGTTTCCGGAATGCTTACCCAAAGCTCCTCGTCCCATTCTTCAATAACGAGTGGCTTTTCTGCTAACTGAGAAATGAAGATGCGAAGCTCCCGTTCTCGGTTTATTTGTCCGTCACGTTCCTGTTTTACCTCAGAAAGTCTTTTGTTGGCTTTTTCAAACATTTTGACAAGGGAATTGTATTTTTGGTCATAGCTTTCCTGTGAAAGCCTTGTGCTTGCGTTTTCTTTTACAAACCGATTTACCGTTTCGGTAACTTCCTTGATTTCTTCATTCAGCTTATCAATTTCTGCGTTCAGGGCAGAGCAGTCGCCAACTTCTTCACACATAAGCTCGCAGGCTTCAAACAGCTCCTTGCGATTGCCGAGCAGCTGATTATACGCAATAATAAACTTTTCTTTGATTTCGTCAGCGTCCAATGTCGGAGTTTCGCACACATACTTTCCGTTGAACTTTCTGTTGCAACGCCACACAACTTTGCGATAAGGGTCGTTGGAATGCCAGATTTTCTGACCGTAAAAGCTGCCACACTCACCGCATAATACCTTGCTTGAAAAATAGAAGCACCGCTGTAGAAGCGACCGAGCTTTTGTCGTCTTGCAATTTCTGCTTGCACCATATCGAATTCAACAGGGTCGATGATCGCCGGGTGGTTGTCCTCAACATAGTATTGAGGAATTTCACCCTCGTTGACCTTTTGCCTTTTTGTAAGAAAATCTACAGTAAATTTCTTTTGCAAAAGTGCGTCACCCTTGTATTTCTCGTTGCGCAGAATACTGTTTATCGTTGTCTGATTCCAGGCTTTTCTGCCTGTTGGAATCGGTGTTCCAAGTCCGTCAAGGTGTTTGCAAATTCCTGATGCGGTCTTTCCTTGAAGAAACAATCGGTATATCAGTCGTACAATTTCAGCCTCCTTTTCATTGATGACCGGCTTGCCGTCTTTGCCCTTATCATAGCCGAGAAAATTCTTATAGGGCAAGTTACCTTTCCGTCAGCAAAACGCTCCGCCAAGGGGCAATGGCACCTATACGCTGATAGGTGCCACCTGTCATGGTGGAAGGAGAAAGTGAACTACCCAACTGAAGAATAACTACAGCAGAAAGAATAGCAAGAAGATGTATGCGGTTTGTAAGAGTCTGTTATCCGACAGATATTCGGCAAGGCAAATCGAACCTAAACCGACTGTGCTTTTCTTTCTGCTGTAGTGAAATCGTGAAAAACCACAAAAAATAAATTTATTGCTTTATAACCCGTTGTGTTTTTCACAGAAATATGCTATTATATTCTTGACAGTCACTTCTGCTTTTTTCGGATTTTGTTCGGAGGAAGCAAACCCTAATTGAATCGAGGCTGACGATATGAATATTAGCTATAAAAAGCTCTGGAAATTGCTGATTGACAAGGATATGAAAAAGAAGGGCCTGGAAAAGGCTGCGGGCATCAGCAACTATGTCATTTCCAAAATGACACGGAATGAAAATATCACGGTTGAAACCGTGGGAAAGATCTGCAAAGCACTGAATTGTACGCCGAATGACATGTTGGAATTCGTGTCCGACAGTGAGTAAGAGGTTTGATTATGAACAGCATTTTGAAAAAAATCAGGCAAAGCGATGCCTTTAATGAGGAAAATCGAATCCCCTATACAAAGGCGATCGTGTTGATGAGCTTATTTACTTTTGTGTTTCTGGGCGCGGAATTTTTGTTTGTCAATATGATCTCCCGCACGGTTTCGGGGAATCAATCGGTAAATGCCCAAAACTATGCGCTTGGTATCAGCGTCATCGGTTTCGTTCTGTATCCTGTTTTCTCTCGATTTTGTAAAGGAAAATGGCAAACCGCACTTGCAATGTGCGCAGTGATTTTGTCGGTTATTTGTCTTTTTGTGATATGCCGCCATGCCTCTTATGCACTTACACTCGGCATGGGACTCTTGCTGTTTCTGATTCTCGGCGTGTTTGGAAGTGCCGTATTCTACAAAACACTATGTCTGTTAGAGGACAACACCTATATTGCGCGACTGACAGGCGTTTCCTATATGCTTGGAATCTTGCTTCAAATCGCAAACAACAATTTGGTTCATATAGATTACATAGAAGCCGGCATACTTTCTGCATTTATGCTATTGCTGGCATTTATGCTGATAAAAGCAGAAAAAAACAGCGTTGTCCCTGCCTTCTCCAAAAGCAAAACCGAAGAGGAAAACGACGAAAGCGGAAAGGATAGCCTGAAAATCATTTTGCTCCTCGTCCTTTTCGTCGCACTGATGACCTGTATTTTCGGCACCATGGACAATGCGGTCACCGTATACCACGCAAACGGAACGGTGAATATTGGTCAGTGGCCGAGAATACTTCTCGCACTCAGCGGTCTTATGGCAGGTTTTTTATTTGATATTGCAGGCAGAAAATATATGAGTGTGATCATGTACTGCGTAATGCTTTTGTCTGCGACCTGCCTTGTCATTATTCAATTTGCCGGGCCGTTCACGGTGGGTCTGGTCATATTCTATCTGTCCGCCGGCTTCTTTGCTGTTTTCTTTACCTCTTCCTTTATGGAGATCGCCCGATACACAAAAATGCCGGAGCTGTGGGCGGGGCTCGGCAGAGCCGTCAATAATCTTGTCGCCGCTGTAATCACGGGAGGCTCCCTTGCACTGCTCAATTCCGGCAATAATATTGCCATCACCACCATTGAACTGATCATGTTCGTCCTTGCCAGCGTCGCCGCATTCATATATACGAATATGAGAAGAAGCTTCTTTGAGAGGCTTGACGCAAAAGACAGAAATAAATTGAGTGACAGTGAAAGACTGCAAAAGTTGTCGGAGCAGTTTTCGCTGACGCAGAGAGAAACCGAGGTTTTCGGACTGCTTGTCAATACCGAAGACGGATTGCAGACGATAGCCGATGGTTTGTATGTCTCCAGACGAACCTTAGAGAGATATGTCTCCGCCATATATGAAAAAACAGGTGCAAAATCACGGATCGGTCTTGTTACTCTTTATAACAACATATAATTAAACATAACAAAAAGCATTTTATCCTCCTGCCGATGTGGGAGGATATTTTTTTGCGGTTTTTTCAGGGAAAACCGATATTTTTGACTCGATTTTAAGAATGGCGGAGTTCCGCCACCCCATTTTCGGCAGATTGGCGGACTTCCCTTATATCAAAATCCGCACTCTGTAAGTATAATTATATGCAAAGACGGTCGGGAGGAATACGAATTGCGACACAAACTCTTACATTTGATCGAAAGGTATAATAAGAATTATTTGCCCCAAATTTTAACTGTCCTTTTGCTTGCAAGTTTGGCTCTGAGTGCCTGTGCCAAAAAGCCTTCGGAAACATACAGTTCTACATCAATCCCAAAGCCTTCACAAAACACATCTACGCAGGCGGAGCCGGTAACGCTGGAACAGGCGCTTCTCAAGGAGCGCGGCAAGCCGTATGACCAATCGGACTACAAGACATTTGTCGGCGGCGAGGACATTATAAACGAATACGCCGAATTCGACTGTAATCTGGATCACGGCTACAGTAAAACCGTCAACGATTTCGTGGTGGCTGACGGAAAGCTGTATCAGGCAAATTTCAACTCCGTTTTGGCAAACGGCAAGAACATACAGGAGGTCGGCACCCTGCCCGGAAAAAATATCCGATATTGGCGCCTGACCCATGACGGTGAAATGGGAGAGATCTACTTAAATGACGGCTCCGGCTATAAGGTCAGCATCCCGCCGTTTACGGCCTCGCCGATGGATAAGGCGCAGCATCCGCTGTTCCGAAAGGTTTACCGCTATGCTTCCGACGGAAAGGCGCTGGAGGATCATACGGTAGAATACTTAAATGCCGATAAGGTCTACTCCGGCGATCCGATGATCGCCGTTGCCGGCGGTAAAGTCAGTCTGCTTTTTTCGGGCAAATATCTTGATAAGGGTACGACCGGCTGGAATTGGTATAGGGACATGGATTGGCGGGAGTACATTGCCTTTGATTTGGAGCTGTCTGAGCTTGTCGGCGAAGCACCAATCCGGCTGCTTAATCGGAACATCCTGATGACCAATTGTGCCTTTTATGAGATCGTGTATGCCTCGGAGCCTTTGGACGACAGCGACACAAAAGCGCAGCTTGCGCCGGACGGCTCGGTGTCTCCCTATTATCCCGCAGCGCAGCATCTCAACTGCAATGTAAAGCTAAGAAAGCTTGAACTGCTCACTGCTTTTTACGGTGATGTCCGCAGCATCAGCACAAGTTATGTGATCACCGAGGACTATACGATGCTCCCCATTGCCGAGGTGCTTACAGACGGATACGGTGCGTATCAAAAATATGATCCCTGCCGTTTCTATTGGGACTATGATTAGAAATAAGGAAAAGGAGAGAAACACGATGAATGCAAAACGAATCACGGCACTTGCGTTGGTCTTGGTCATGACCTTGCTTCTTGCCGCCTGCGGCAGCAAAACCGTTGTGAACGATGACGGCATAAAAACCGAACAAACAGAACGCGGAGTCAAGGTGACGCAAACGGCGACAAAAGCCGAACAAACAGAATGCGGAGTCAAGGTGACGCAAACGGCGGCAAAAGCCGTGCAGACCGAAAAATACGAAACCTCCGATTTCAGCATGACCATCCCAAAGGGCTGGACGGTAACGACCGGCGGAACAAATATCTACCACAGTATTCGGGTAAGCGACCCGAACGAACCGCTCAATCAGATGTTTGTGCTGCTCAAAGCCGATATTCTTCTGCACAGTCAGGCTGGCAAAGATGCATGGCAACAGAACTACAGCATGGGGAATACCCAGGCGGCGCTTTTTGCTAAGGCCGCTGTGCTTGATAACCCGTCTACAGAGGGCTTTTTCAAAATATTCTCACAGTATACTGCATTTGCATCGGAGATGGAGCCTGCTTATTCGGGATATGCCTTCCCCCGGTTTGATAATTTTACGGTAACCGACCGCTATCCCTCTGCCAGCCCGATGAAGTCCTCCGCTCTCGGCGACGAGCAGCTTCGTGCGACATTCACGGATAACGGCAAAGAGGGTGAGGGCCTATTTGCCGCCAGTGTGGTGGACTTTGGCAGCCTTGCCATCTCCAACGGCAATGTGGTAGGCTATCAGCTCCAGACGGTGGACGGCGGCTACTATATGGCTTACAACATCGTTGCTGTTACCGCCGCAAAGGACACCTTTATCGAGTGGGAAGGTGTGCTGACCGATTGCTTCAAAACCCTGCAGTATTCCGACAGCTTTGTCAGTACCACCAATCAGGCAAGCAATGAAAAGGTTGCCCTTGCTCAGCAGATCAGCCAGAACTTCAATGCGACCATGGACGGCTTTATGTCCTCCTGGGAAAGCCGCAATAGAAGTCAGGACATTATGAGCCAGAAGCAGAGCGACGCCACCCTCGGCTACGAGCGCGTTTACGATACCGAGACCGGCGAAATTTACAAGGCTACGAACGGTTTTACAGATGTGTACGACGGTAAGCGGTACAAGGCAGTGACCGACGACAATATGTATGCCGAACCTATCAGCGGGTATATTGAAAAGCAATAACACCATAATAAAAACGGTTTACCACAGAATCGTGATGAAAAGGAGGTGACGGATGGTGAACAGGCAGCTTTCCGCTTTGCCGGACAGTAAAACAACAAGAATAATACTGCCGTATAAAAGGCAATATGTGATCTTCGCCGTTTATGAAGTGCTGGATAAAAACGGTGCCGAATATGAAAAAACAGACGCATCCACCATTTTAGCAGAGATGTCGGTATACGGTAATTTAAGCCGGTTTTCCGTCTCCGTAAATGAACAGGAAACGGGAACGGAACTGACCGTAACAATGATACATCCTTGCGAGGGACTGTCCGATGTCGGTATCCGAAGGGCAACGACCGCCTTAGCCGACAGTATATCGCAGCATTTGGAAAACGAGCTTGTGATAAACAAGTTGAAGGCTTGATTTCAGATCATAATCGAAAGCCTGAAGCAAAGAAAAATTGAAGGAAATGTCTATGAGAAAATTCAGAGAATATGTCCGAGCTGCATATGGGTGTTTCTCGGCAAAATGGATTTTCGGGGTGATTGCGGCACTTAGCCTTTTGCCGGCTTTAACAAAAACGGTTCTGTTGTGCATAACAAAAGAATCGCTTACCGCAGGCGCGGTGTTTTTTGCAGACCTGTTCTGCGTTGTCTGCGCATGTATTTTATTCCAGGATATGTTTTACCCATCGAGGGACGCGGAATGGTCATTGGAGGACTGGTGGAAAAAGAGCTATTACGACAAGCTGAACTTTTATGCGCAGATGGTAAGGGAAGGTCGCGAGAAGGAATTTGAATGGCTGCGTGATCAGCTGCTGAACATGGCGCCTCATACCGGAGGCACAGTTCTTCCAAACAACACCGAGGCAAAAAAGCCGAATATTTATCTCTACCCCGAAACGGAAACCGAGATAACGGTCACCTTAGAAAAGCCGGAATATCTCACCTCGTCCATTCCGGACTATAGGGGAGCGTGGACGGTAACGGCATCTCCCGACGGCAAGCTCACCGATACCATGTGCAACAGCTACGGCTATCTGTTCTATGAAGCTCTTGTGAAAAAGAAGGCGTTCCAAACCGAAGAAGGCTTCCTTATTCCGACAGACAACCGCGACGAACTTTCCGACGGATACTGACGGCTTACGGATTTAATGAGCAGGAAACGGCCGACTTCATCGAGTACTGGTCGGATTATCTGAAAGGTGGCACGGATTACCTTATGTATCCGATGCTGACCGACGGTGTTGACGCCGCCATGCCGGTGTCCTTCTCCGTCAACCCTGACAGCATAACCCGTATATGGTTTGGCTTTGCTCACTATGACGGAAGTGAAATAAAAAAAACCGAGATCACACCGATCGAGCGAAAAGGATTTACTGTTGTTGAATGGGGAGGTGCTGTTTTGGATTGATTGACAGAGCAAAATAAAATCACTCTAACGAAATGTATAGCAGAAAGAATGGAGGCAACCAAATGAATGAATCACGAGTATTTATGTTAAATGGCACGGATATGCAAAAGATCGTTACCCGCTTAGAGGGTTTCTTTCGCACCGAGAAGGGTATGGAGGTGCAAAGCTCCGAGACTACGGAGGGCTACGTTATGCAGGCGAGCCAGCCGAAGGACGGATGGAAAACTCTTACGGGAATGCGGCTTGCCGTTACTGTGCAGATGACGGTTATGGGAAATCAATTGAATGTAAACATCGGCGAAGGACAGTGGTCGGATAAAATCGGCGCCGGAGCAATCGGTCTGTTTGTTGCATGGCCGCTGGCGATCACCGCCGGAATGGGTGCATTCAAACAGAAAAAGTTACCGGGCGAGGTGTTTCAGGTCATCGAAACTACCATTATGACCGGCGGCCAACCTGTGGTTGTGACCGGCGCGGGTCAGACGGTGGCGGCGGGCATGACCGTATGCCCGAACTGCAAAACGCAGCTTTCCGCCGATGCAAAATTCTGCGACCGTTGCGGAACAAGGCTCGGCAGAAAATGCCCGAACTGCGGTGCCGATGTTAAACAAAACAGTGTTTTCTGCTCCGAATGCGGACAAAAACTTTAAGAAAGGAAATAAGACTATGAAGAATAAAGCGTTTAAGACAAAGCTACTGACAGCACTGCTCACGCTGTGCATGGTGCTGTCGCTGGCACCGATATCGGCATTTGCGGTGGATTCGACAGTCAGCAATGAAACGGAACTGACGGCGGCACTTGAAAATGCGGACTGCGCGGAGATCAAGTTAGGCGGAAACATTGAAACCACTGGGAAACTGTATGTGGAACGCACCGTGACCTTGGATCTGAACGGACATACCCTGAGCTGTAGTTCGGAAAATACGGGTATAATCTGGGTGAGGAAAAACGGGAACCTGGCGATAAAGGACAGCGGTACCGGTGGCAAGATCAATGGACAGGAAAAAAACTGCGGCATTTTCATTAAGGGCGGTGTTCTGACCCTGGAGAGTGGCAGTATCGTAAACTGCTATGAAAAGATAATCGATGAGTACAGTGGAGACGGTGCTGCCGTAGATTTGGAAACCAACGGTCAATTCATTATGAACGGCGGTGCAATTGAGGACTGCCGGGCTGGTGATGACGGCGGTGCAATTGATATAGGCAGCGGCTGTACTTTCATTATGAACGGCGGTGCCATCAAGAACTGTAAGGCAACTAAAAATGGCGGTGCAGTCATCGTCAAAGACAAAGCCAAATTTGAGATGAACGATGGTCTGATCGAAGGATGCTCTGTCACAACTACCGATGGCACTGGCGGCGGCGTATATATTGCGAATGTCGGTCGTTTTGTCATGAGCGGCGGTACGATAAAAGATTGTACCCGATACTTTTCTGATTACTACGGCTATATAGGAAATGGGGTAGCTGGAGAGACTTTTTCTAAGGCAGAGATCGTTTTGAAAGGCGGCACCTTTGATAACTGCGGCACATTTGGATGCACCATTGATACCCATACCGTCACTTTTGACTCTGACGGCGGCAGCGATGTGGATCAGCAGGAGATATGCAATACCTCTGCCATCAAGCCCTCCGATCCGAAGAAAGACGGCTATGATTTTGCCGGCTGGTATTTAGGCGATACGCAGTACACCTTTGATACCAAGATCACCACTGACATTACCCTGAAAGCCCATTGGACACCCACATCAGCGTCGACTGCCATCACTGCGGCAACGATCCAGAATATGAAATTCAACTATCAGCCGGGTGATGCCCCACAGGCAACCGCCGAGGTATATAATGCCGATGCCGATAAATATGAAATCGCTTATGAATGCTGGCAGCAGTTCAAAGGCAACGAACCCGTTGCCGCTTGGTATTCTGACAACGGCTCACACGGTTCTCTGCCGACGATCACGGAATTTGAAAGCGGAAAAAAATATGTGTATTTCATTATGCTGAAGCCGAAAGATGGATATTCCTTCAGCAGCGAAACCGCTGTTACTGTAAATGGTTGGACGGTTGAGCAGCAAAATATTAGTGTGAATCTGGACGGACAATCTGTGTATGTTACTGGTATTGCAACAATTATACCGACCAAACAAAACAGCACGCTCACTGCCGTCGATGTTGAGAATGTGAAACTCGACTATCAGCCTGGCAACACCCCCAAGGCATCGGCCAAGCGAACAGGCACTAATCAGGATAAATATGATATTCTCTTTGAGTGCTGGGAAAAGCGTGAGAAGGATGCCAACGACACCGTGAGCACGGTTGCTTACTGGTATTCCGATGAAAACTGCTATTCGGACGGCAATGTTCAATTCAATACATTTGAGAAGGGCGGAAGATACCGATATTCCGTGAAACTTCAGGCGAAAGACGGCTATACCTTCGACAGTAATTTGACAAACAGAGAAAATGTTACATTGAACGGAGCAAGTCTGCCGTCCGGTTCGTGGGTCATGGTGATGGATGACGGAAAAACCTGCCTCATTCAATATGGAACAGAGTTGCGTCCCGGTCAGGCTGTTGAAGAAATCCGACTTGATGCCATTATCAACTTTAATGCCGGAGATAAACCGCTTTTCAGCACCGGTATCATTGACCCTATCGTTGACACCGATCATCAGCGTTGGGACGCCAATGACGGCAGCGGCTATGGCATTACCTCCAGCGACTACTGGAACGAGCGTTACAACGGCAAGCTCATTACGGAATTTGAAGCTGGAAAGAGTTACACCTATGGCGTATATTTCAAGATTTCCGACTTGGGCATGGAAGAGGGCTACCGCTTCGATCAGAACACGAAGCTCTATATCAACGGCGAAGAAATCACCCTGACACCCGATCAGATTGATGTGGATGATAGCGGCGAAACCATTTGGTTCAGCAATGTATTGACCATGACGCCGACCACCGTGAAAGTTATTGATGTGGTGGAGATCAACAATGTCACCGTCAGCTTCAAGGACGGCGACAAGCCCGTTTTTACCGGCAAGAGTCCCGAAGGCGTGAAGTATGCATACAATTGCGAGTGGTGGGAACTGGACAGCAAAACCGGTGCGATTTCCGCAGATTTCTTCAGCGGCGCTTATGAAAACAAAATCACCGCTTTTGAAGCCGGGAAGACCTATCATTACGGTGTGTATGTAAAGGCTGTGGGCTATGTTGAAAGTGAAAACACCACTTATCTATTCGGTCCCAACACCAAGCTGAAGATCAACGGCGAATTTGTGAATTATACGCGCTATGAGGGCGATGAGAGCGATGGCTCCGACGGCACTATGTGGGTTCTCACCGACCTCACGATGACCCCCGAGGCAGGCGGCACGACTCCTGCCGAGAAGTACACCGTTACCTATACCGACGGTGTGGATGGCGAAGAGATTTTCAAGGATCAGGTTTATACCGTGGAATTCGGCAAGGCTACCCCTGCATTTAATGGCACACCTACCCGTGACGGCTATAAGTTCACCGGATGGACTCCGGCAGTTGCCGACACTGTGACCAGGAATGCTACTTACACCGCACAGTGGGAGAAGCTGACTCCTGCCGAAACCTTTACCGTTACCTACACCGACGGCGTGGACAATGAGGAAATCTTCAAGGATC
>ERZ1034691.421-NODE-421-length-34709-cov-30.259595_pt1 | contig 34709 bp, 30 predicted proteins | sample MGYA00520638_ERZ1034691 | MGnify/ENA primary metagenome ERZ1034691 (study PRJEB33766, sample SAMN09781763) | gut metagenome | biome: gut microbiome | host: Homo sapiens | place: Madagascar | study: EMG produced TPA metagenomics assembly of the PRJNA485056 data...
TGCGATAGGACGCTAATAACGTCGCCAGAGTTCAAATCTCTGATGCTCCGCCAATTAACGGTACAACGTGCTATTTTTAGCATTTTGTGCCGTTTTTTTATGCAAAAACGAGATTGGAGAAATTTTCCAACGGGAAAACAGGAGAAAAAATCGGAATTTTAGGAGAGAAGTCATACGCTTTTAAGCCCCATTTTGCGGATTTGAACCCATTCCAAGGCCGTTCAGCATGGCTTCTGCCGAGGAAACCTTGGACGAGTAGTCCAGATGCGAATAAATATTCGCAGTGGTTGAGAAATCGCTGTGACCCAGCCACTCTTGAATCTGCTTCATCGGAACATTATTTGCCAAAAGCAAGCTGGCGCAGGAGTGGCGCAGATCGTGGAAACGGATGCGCCGCAAATTGTAGTCGCGCAGCACAAGCTGGAACGAATCAGAAAGCGCATTCGGCAGCAACAGGTTTCCCATAGGGTCTACGCAGATGTAGCCATCGTACTTTTTGTTGTAGCTCCTGCCGCACAGCTTGCGGTTTTCTTTCTGCTCCGCTTGCAGGGCGAGCAGCCGTTCTCGGAACACAGGCACAAGGGGCAAGGTACGTTTGCTGGCTTTGGTTTTGGTGGTGTCGGATTCTACGATGACCTTTTTCCCGTCCAGCCGAACTGTTGCAACCGTGTGACGGATTTCGAGCGTGTTCTGCTCAAAGTCCACCGCATCCCATTTCAGCCCCACAACCTCGCTGCGGCGCAGGCCGTAAAACGCAGCCAGCATAACCGGCACTTCGATTTTGTTGCCGCGCACCGCATCAAACAGGGCATTCATTTCTTCCCGGCTGTAAAAGTTCCCAGTGAATTCATTTTTCTTTGGGCGGTCTACTTTGTCGGCGGGGTTCACATCGATCAGGTCAGTTTTCACTGCGTATTTCAAAGCGCGATGAATAATCGCATGATAGTGAATTACCGTGTTCGGTTTCACACGCTCCAACTGCTTCTGATAAAAGCTCTGAATATGAACCGCTTTCAAGTCGCCCAGCGTAACACCGAGACTTCTAAAGTAGGGAATGATTTGACTTTCGGACAATCCTTTGTAGCTGGAATAGGTTGTCAGCTTAACGGTTGACTTGGCGATTTCCAACCACTGCACCAGAAAATCCGCAAACAACATTGCTTTGCTGGGCGGGCCGTTCGGGTCAACGGGTGGTTCAAAATCGTCTTGCAGTTCGCGCATCATGGCTTCGGCCCGCTTTTTGTTGCCCTTGGTGGGTAAGCCGGTCGATTGCCATTTGGTTTTGCGCTTTCCGCCATAAGTTTTGTAGGTCAGTACCACATAGTAGATACCATTTTTTTCTTGCAGATGCCCTGCGACCATAAATAAATACCTCCTTCGGTTTGGGTCGCCCCCCGATCTGCTGTTGACAAGAACAGCATAACGCATCGGTGCAAAACAATCAACACTGTCGATTCTCTGCTCGACAGTGTTGACCGCAAATTTGAAGGTAGGTAAATAGGTGGGCCTTGGGGATGCGATACGAGCGCCCAATTTTCATCGCTTGCACTTTGCCTTCGTGCAGCAGCTTGTACCCGGTCTTGGTGCTGATTTTCAGTGCATCGCACATCTGTTCGATGTTCATTACATCGGGGTACTTGCGCAGCATGACACGGTAGGCATCGCGCTGGTTAAATCCTTTGTTGCTGATACAGAACACCTCTTTTCCTTGAATTTGCGGATTTAATTCCACAAGCATAGCGGCCACTTGTTGAAAACACAAGTGACCGCCATAATCTGAAATCAAATTGTACGTCCTATTCGACACTACTTCCCGGACATACGAGGGCAAACCACCGGCCCGGCTGCTGGAAACAGCTCCCGCTTCCTGTACCACATTGTTGGCAGTACCGCCGACGCCTTGAGAGCATCGCCACGGTGTGTATCATGATTGCTGACCCTTCGCTTGAGGTATGTGTTCCACGCCACCTCTCCCGCCTCTGGGGGCGCTCCACCGCCGTTACGGCGGTATCCTCGCGTCAGAACCGGGACGCACCTGCCGAAACGCTCCTTGGGTTGCGGCAAGGTCAGTTGTATGTAGCCGGTGATTCGGATATTTTGCTTTCAAGGTCCTCAAGGGGAGAGGGTCTTTTTTGTCCCTCTATATATATCATCGCAATTAAAAGCCAAATCGTGCAAAAAAATCAAAAAAAATTTTATAATTTTTACTATAAGCCCCCAAAAGCTATCAAATTTTGCTATAATAAAACTAAATATAGTATGATGATAAAGTGTTTGCTCAAAAGGCACCGCTACCCGCCGGAAGGGATGGACGATGCCGTGCAAACAGTTATGACCCAGTGTGAACTGTAGACAGATAATAACGATATGGAATCAGCCTAAAAGAGGAAGGGGCCGCCGCACTGAATTGCGACAGCCACTTTTTTAGTTAAATTTTGAATGCGGATACAGCCCACACAAATTCAAGAATCAAGGACTGATATAAATCTTCATCGAAGTGTCCTTGTATAATGCTGCACTTTTTCAGCAGAGGATCGTAGCGATTAAGCAATTTCTCCATTGCCTTTTCATTACCCTGCTGGGCCAGCAAAAGGGTGTTTTTGAACATTCCCATTTTATTTTTCCTCCATTGCTTTGCGAATTTTGTCACAGGCGCTGTCACGGCGGCGCCTGACCGTACTGGCATCAACTCTCAACTTAGCAGCCGTAGCCGTAACGGAAAGACGGTCAATGTACAAGGCTATCATAACCTCGCACTCTTTCAGTTCCAGTTTGGGCAAATATTTTCGAATAGCTTCCCACATTAGCTTGGATTCAATACTTTCCTCCAATGAATTACCTGAGCGCATGGATTGAGATTCAATATCCGAATCACAATCTTCAATCGAGCACTCATGTTCCTTAATCTTCATTAGTGCGCGGATATAATTTGCTCGCTGATTGTATACCACTCTTGTCAAATAGCTTGTAAGGCGCGCGGCTAATTCTGCATCCTCGCCGTAAATCCAATACTTATCGGCAATATTTTTCTTTGCCATCGTAAACCTCCTGAATTTTGAGTTTCATTGAATAGACCTCAAAACTCGGAGGGGCGCGGGCAGAAAACGGCAGTCCTCTGCCGCCAAAGCAAAAAGGAAACAAAAAAATACGCCAGATGGTTATAAAAACCATCTGGCATACGAATAATATACGAAAAACTACGCGGCGAAGGGACTTTTGAAAGGACACAGTAGCGCTTGACGGGGTTCCTGCCTTAATACGGCATGGCTCCGCCTACCGGAGCGTCAAGCACATCTACCATGCAATACGCCTTTCCACTAAATAAGCCTAACAATAAGAAGAAGCCCGGCAAGCCAAAACCACCGTGAGGACTTCCTTTATTTTGTTGTAGGAGGTACATACGGGGCAATTTCGTATGTATACTCTGAGAAATAAACGGCGTGACCACGAAGGTCACGCCGCAGTTTGTAGAAAAAGCCCTTTTGGGGGTAGAAATGTAGGGATGGGTCTTGACCCATCCGCACCGCTGGCCGCGCGCAGCGCATAAAATCGCGCCGAACGGCGCGCTATTTCCCGATATATCGTACTATTGGCTAGACTGCACGGAACGGTCAAGACCGTTCCCTACAAACCCGCCGAAAGTTCGCAATCGTCCCGTTAGGTTTATCGACAGCCTGCGGCGTGACCACGAAGGTCACGCCGCTTGCATACTTACTGTCTTACGAAAACCGGTGGAAAAGGGGCTGCTTGTATCATCCGCCAATTCCGGAAAGAATTCAGACCTTCATCCACTGGGCAGCGGCTGCGGCCAGTTCCGCATTGATGGCATCGGCAGCGTCCGCGCTGTGCGCCACGGCGGACAGGTAAATCTTGATTTTCGGCTCGGTGCCGGAGGGACGCACCATCAGCTTGGCACCGTTCATAAAGCGGAACTCCAGTACATTGGCTTTGGGCAGACCGGTGCCTTCGGATTCATAATCCACAATTTCTGCGGTTTTGTAGCCGCCCACGGAGGCGGGCTTGTCCCGGCGCAGAGATTCCATGATGCTCTGCATGGTCCTCATGCCGCTCTCGCCCTCAAAGGTAAAGCTCTTCAAATCGTTGCGGTACCAGCCGAATTCCGCATACAGCGCGTTCACGGCGTCCAGCAGCGTCATGCCCTGATTGGCATACCATGCAGCGGCCTCGCAGGCCAGCATGACGGCGTTCACCGCGTCCTTGTCCCGGACGTGCGCACCGGAGAGGTAGCCGTAGCTCTCCTCAAAACCGAAGATGTACCGATTTTTTTCGCCGTCCGCTTCCAGCAGACCGATTTGCTCACCGATGAATTTGAAGCCGGTCAGCGTGCGGCGCAGCTCCACGCCGTACTTTTTGGCGATGGGAGTGGCCATGTCGGTGGAAACGATGGTGGTCACAGCCACCGGGTTCTTCGGCATGGTGCCATTGGTCTGCCGCACGCGGCAGATATAGTCAAACAGCAGCACACCCATCTCGTTGCCGGTGATGAGCCGGTAGCCGCCCTTGCCATCCGGTACCGCCGCGCCCATGCGGTCGCAGTCGGGGTCGGTGCCGATCATCAGGTCGGGGCGGACGGTGTCGCACAGTTTCAGACCGGTCTCCATGGCCTCGCGGATCTCCGGGTTGGGGTAGGGGCAGGTGGGGAAATTTCCGTCCGGCTGTTCCTGCTCCGGCACAACGGTCACATTCTGCACGCCCATGCGCTCCAGCAGCAGTTTGACAGGCTCCAGACCGCTGCCGTTCAGCGGGGTGTACACCAGTTTCAGCTTGCTCACATCATTGCCGGGACGCAGTGCCAGAACGGCGTCCACAAAGTCCGAAAGGCACTGGTCGTCAATCGTTTGGATGCGACCATCCGCCACAGCCTCATCGTAATCCGCAAGCTTCGGGCTGTCGAAGTAATCGTGTTTGGCGATGGCGGCGAGAACCTGATCCGCCACATCCAGCGTGATCTGGCAGCCGTCCGCACCGTAGACCTTGTAGCCGTTGTACTTCGCGGGGTTGTGGCTGGCGGTGACACAGATGCCCGCACCGCAGCCCAGATACCGGGTAGCCCAGCTCAGCGCCGGGGTGGGTTCCAGCCGGGGATACAGGTACGCAGTGATGCCGTTGGCGGCAAGCACCCGCGCGGCCTCCCGGCAGAACAGCTCGCCCTTGTTGCGGCTGTCATGGGCCAGTGCCACCTTTTTGGGCAGGGGGCTGGCGTTCAGGTAGTCGGCCAACCCCTGCGTGGCACGACGGATGGTGTAGATGTTCATGCGGTTGGTGCCTGCGCCGATCACGCCCCGCAGACCGCCGGTGCCGAATTCCAGATCCCGGTAAAAACGGTCGGTGACAGCGTCGTCATCTTTTGCGAGGGAAACAAGCTCCGCGGTCAGGTCAGAATCCTCGGTAGCGCGTTTCAGCCAACAATCGTATCTACTCTGATAGTTCATGGGAAACCTCCTCAATTTATCCATTCAACTCGCCGGTGCGAGCCAGTGTTCCGTACCAATCGGCGCTGTCCTTGGGGATGCGGGTGCCGGTGGGATAATCCACATACACAAGACCGAAACGCTCGTTGTAGCCGCTGTGCCACTCATAGTTATCCAGCAGGGACCAGTGGAAATAGCCGCGTACATCGGCACCCTGTGAGATGGCTTGGTGAAGGCAGGACAGATAGCGGGTCATAAAGTCGATGCGCTGGGGGTCATGAACCTTGCCGTCCAGAAAGACCTGGTCGCAGCAGGACAGCCCGTTTTCGGTGATGTACAGCGGCGTCCGGTAGCGTTCGTACACCAGCCGCACGCCCCAATTCAGGCTTTCCGGCTCCACGGGCCAGCCCAGCGCGGTGCGGGGCCAGCCGGTGGGACGGCAGCAGTATTCTGGACCGGCTGTTCCCATGCGCACCGGGGCGGCGTTGTAAATGTTCAGACCGATCACATCGGGCTTGCCCAGCGGCAGCGCGGCGGTGATATGTTCCGGTACGCGGGCGATGCAGGCTGCCAGCTGAGGACCGCAGTCGTTGGGCCAGCGACCCAGCACAAGGGGGTCCAGCATCATCTGGTGGGTGAAGGTCCAGTCATCATCGGGGCAGCCGAAGGTCAGCGCTCTGGCGGCGTCGAGGTTCTGCGGGGTCTCCTCCACGGGATAGCACAGCCGCCCGGTGGAGGCCAGCCCCACTACGTTGGAGGGGGCTGCTTTGTGCAGAGCCTCCTCCGCCAGACAGTGGGCGTACACCAGATTCTGCCAGCAGAGGAACTGCTCCTGTAAATTCAGTTTCAGACCGGGGGCGTGCAGACCGTTGCCGTAGCCAAGCCCAACTACACAGGCAGGCTCGTTCAGTGTGAACCAGTATTTGACGCGACCCTTGAAATGCTCGCCCAGTTTGGCGGCGTACACGGCAAAGGCGCGGGCGGTGTCCTCGTTGAGCCAACCGCCTTTGTTCTGCAAAGCCTGCGGCAGGTCCCAGTGGTACAGCGTCAGGTACGGTGTAATGCCGTTGGCGAGCAGCTCGTCCACCAGTGCATCGTAGTAGGCAAAGCCCTCCGGGTTCCAGCGGTCGGTACCGTCCACAGCGACGCGGGACCAGGACACCGAAAACCGGTAGGCTTTCAGATGCATGGAGCGCATGATAGCCATGTCCTCCTTAAAACGGTGGTAGCTGTCGCTGGCTACATCGCCGGTCTCCCCGTTGGCGGTCTTGCCGGGTGTGTGGGAGAAGGTGTCCCAGATGCTGGGGGTGCGACCACCCTCCGCTGCGCCGCCCTCGATCTGGTAAGCCGCCGTGGCGGCACCCCACACAAAGTCCGAACGGAATTTCATAATAATGCCTCCCTTCGTTATTTGTGGCTGATGAGCAGCTGTTTCAGATAAGGAGCCAGAGATTCGGCGGACTGCGCATGATTTCGCTGTCCGGGGTGCTGGCGCGCGCCGATGGTTTCGGGCGTGGTTTCCGGCAGTTCCCGGAAGAACGCTTTGGAATCGCCGGTTTCCCGCCGATACCGGTCAACGCCCCGTTCGATGGTGTTCATGGTGCCTTTTCCGCCCAGCATCCCACACGCCCAGACAAGAATGGCGTCGGGGTTCTTTTTGCGGACGGTTTTCAGGAAGGAAACAACGGCGTCCTCCAGCGCAGCCAGACCGGGGTGAGAAAAAGTTGTGCCGTCCGGCAGGGAAAAGGGCGGGTTGTGCATGGCGCTTTCGTCGTTGGTGCCAAGATTGATGATGACAGCGTCCGCTTTCCAGCCGGTAAAATCGTTGGGGGTGTTGTCCCCGCCAAAACCGCAGACAGTTTCATAGTAAGGCGGGAGAGCGTGGGTCGGGTTATTGTCCCAGCCGGACAGAATGCCCCAGCCACTCTGGCTGAAAATACGGTACTCTGCGTTCAGCGCGTCGGCGGTATAGCGGGCATAGTGGTTCATGGCGCTGAAGAAGGTAGGAATCCAGTCCTCCTCCTGTACCGCGCCGATGGTGCCCTCGCCGCTGGTGATGGAATCCCCGACAAATTCCAGCCGATACAGGGGCTGGGGGAGGGGAAGGAACGCGCCGTCAGAATACTGTGCGCTGACCAGTGTGATGGCGTGGGCCGGGTCGTCGCTCATGGCCTGCACGTCCTTCAGCAGACGGATTCGCTTTGGTACGCCGGGGGTCATGCCCCGAAACACGCAGACGTGGTTTTCCCCGTGTGCCAGCGGCATTCGGGTGATCCACGCACCGTTCAGCTCGATGCTGATCCATGGCTCGAACCGGTCAAATTCCGCGATGATGCCCTACGTTGGGGAGGGGGCATAAATTTAGGGTCGGTCATGGTGGTATCCTCCTATTTTATATAAAAGTTGTGCTTCTTGATTTCTACGGCGAGCGGCACCCCGCTTTTTGTCTGTGTAGAATCATGGTGTTAGCGCTCCCCGTGGTCGATGGGCTTGATCTTCAGCTTATTGCCGTCACGCTGGAATTGCTCATACTGTTCGGGGGTGCATTTCATCGGCAGGAAGCTGTGTACCATATGATTGTGCAGGTGTCCTTTGTCCAAATGGGTGCTGACCGTACACTCAAACCGATCCGCAAGAAACCGCCGTGCAAATTCACAGCCAATCTCGTGTACTTGATTGGGCGTGGCTTCACCGGGGCTGAAACTTTGGATAATATGGTAGGCCAAAATGTCGCCGTCATCCATCGGCTGATTCCAGCGCTTTTTTGTGCGGCACATTCTGCGGTAAGCAGTGGCCGGGTTACATCTGAACCCCGTCACATATAATTGATGCTCGGTTTTGTTTTGGTTCTGCGTGTAGGATAACAGTCGGTTCAAATCATCTGTGCTGAATTTTTCTGTCTTTTTAGGGTTACTGGTATAGTCCAGACATCTTTGCAGATGATGCTTCACCGGTTTAATTTTGGTGTAGGCCATATCAAAGTGTATCCTCCACATAATCCCATGTTTTCTCTACGATTTGTAAAGCTGTATCTAATTGTTCTGCCGTGGCTTTGCCGGTTGCGTTGACCACATGGGCAATCTGATTCAGATTGTTGCCGTATGCGGAAAGCTGTTGCAGGACCTTTCCGTAATTATCGGGTGGGCGCGGGTGAATCGCAATGCCCATCAGTGCCAGCCGAATGTATTTTTCTCTGCATATTCCGGCTATCGCCGTATCCCGCTCCAGTTTTGAAAGTTCAGCATCGTTCAGATGAACAACAACGCGGTTATTTCTTTTGCGAATAGGAATCCCCCCTTATAAAATTTGGGCATAAAAATAGTGCATCGCGGTTAGGCGATGCACTCATGCGCATATTCAATTCACTTTTGTGTCTCAATCAGTTTGTAGGCCGGTGAGAGAATCAAGTCGTACCGGGCTTGCAAATAGCGCGAGTAAAATTGCTTTTGCAAGTCAGAAATCACAGGGGTACTGTCAACAAAAGCTGCGATTTTTTCCATATCAATTTTGGGAAAAACACGCTTCAATGCAGCATTGCAGTCGTTGTTTTCTGCGCTGGTGATAAAGTCATAGTAATTGATCTTTCGTCCGTTCAGTTTTATAGCCGAGGTAGGAAACTGGAACACTCGTGCATGAAGTTCCGCTTCATTGGTAAGCACAGCTTGCATGACGTTTTCATCGGCCTGTGGAAGTAAGCAACTTCCGCAATCAAAAACAGGGGCAATTTCCGTTTTGCGCGTCTGGTCATCGTAAAGGAAGCCCCAGTTTCCATTGTGACGGTCGAAATTTCCGAGCAGCGCATCCACGATAAAGACATTCCAGAAATGCTCCCGCAATTCTACCGGCGATACATATTGCTGCTTGTCGATGGTGTCCATCACATCTTCCAGTTCCGTGCCGCTGCCGTTGCTGTCAGAGTCGAGAATTGTATTTTTAATGGAGCAAAAATCGAACAGGCGCTTGCTGCCTATTGCAAAGTCCTTGCAGGCGCAGACAACTTTTGTTTTGCCTTTAATAGAAAAGGTTCCGAGTTCAGTTTTCTGTGCTTTGATTCCAATTAGATTGAAGATGCTGCTTGCAAGGTGTTCACTAATGCAGCTATTGGTGTACGATAAGTTTGTAGGCTTCCGTTCCCCGGATGGGGGAAATTTCAGCATATAAATCTCACCGTTATATTCAACGGCAATCTTGCTGCCGTTCGCGCCATTGTAGGCCCTGCCGGGAACAATGGGGCAGTTCGTAAAGTCAGTCATATCTTTGCTCCATACAAATACTTTTTTCGCAGATAGTCTGCGTGTTCGTGGGTAATGCTTCGGTCATTGATTTCTGCCATGTTGATGCTGCCATAGAGTTCACCCCATAAACAGTCCAACAGGCTGCTATGATTTTTGATTCCGCTTTTATACGCATCCAAGTCGTGCTGCAAATAGTCCGGCAATCCGCATTCATAAGCGTGTTCGCGCTCGGTTTGGCGGATGCCATCCTCCGTCAGCTGCTCCATAGAAACACCCAACACCTGCGACAACTTATAGACCGTTTCGGCAGAGCATTTTTCAAGTTTTGTTTTTCCGCTGCAAATATCGCTGAGCGTCGGGTGCGGAATTCCCGCTTGCACAGCAAGTTTATACTTTGTCATGCCGCGCTTAGCAAGTAAATCTTCTATAACCATTGTTTCCACCTCCTTGCTTATATTATATCGGCGCACCGAAATAATAGCAATAGTCAATTTTCAAAGTTTATAAAAAACACAAATATTTTCGCAGCGAGAAATTCATATTTCAGAAAGCGGAAGCAGGGGTCTTAGGGGCATTCCCCTAACAAGTGGGCGTTTGGTACACCAAATGCCGTGCTTGCTCGTACCGTGCCATAGGCACAGTACGCCGCCTTCTGAAAATCACCACGGCAGCCGCAACCCCTTTCGGGTAGCATAACGTTCGATACGCCGAGCCAGCCGAAACATATTAACCCGGTCACGCAGGCTGTACTCGGTAGCCGTGACCTGTACACCGTGCTGCATGAGCCGCTTGAAAAATGAGTACAAGTGGCGCTCCTTGCCGCTGACCTGCCGCATGCGGCAGATGTAAACCCGGTCAACTTTTCCGGCCTTAATCTGCTGCATCATATCGCGGTAGCCGGGGCGCAGCAGCCAGCCGCCGCGCTCGTCAATGCTTCCACCGACAATATCACAGCCGTCATGCGGTCTGTGGTGATTTCAAAATCCACATAGTAGCTGCCATCGGCATCATCGGCAAGGACCCCGTTTTCGTACCCGGCAGAATCCAGCCATTCGTTGTAGAATCCGTTCGGGCCGGTCACTTCCACAATGCGATATTTCCCCAGCGGCAATTTTTCAGGCAGGGTCAGAATACCCTCGCTATTGGTGTAAAAGGTTGATAAATCCTTGGTGAGATAACCATTGACCGTATCCGTCATTGTGACCAGCTTGGGATTGCCCTTATCGTCATAACGGTAATGACCCTGCTCATCCAGCCAGTAGATTTGGAAAGCGGTGTCGGGCAGCAGTACCGGTTTGCCGGTTTCCTCGTCAATTTTGGTGATGCGGAGATAAACTTCGATTTCCTCGTCCATTACGGTGAATTTCTGATAACTGTCAGAGCCTGTCATTACGCTGCCCTTGGGGGTAGCCATAGCGCCCCACGGGTTGTTATCCTGTTCGGGGTCAACGGTGACAATAAAAGGCTCGGCTTGGAACAGGTCGTGCGGCACGGTGGTTTCCACGACCAGATAAGTGCCATAAGGCAAGCCCTGCACACGGATATTCCCGCTGTCATTGCTGAAGATCTCGGCAAGCTGGTATTCGTTGGCGTTGCCGGTGGGCTGCCAGCCATCGCCCTTGCCGTTCTTGTTTTCTCCTGCGGCAGTCAGCGTTTTGTTGTAGGCGGCAATTTCGTCAGCGTTGACCTCATAGGTCTTTGCGATGGCCTGCGTTTCCGCAGAAAAATCCCACTTCGGATGCTCGTTATCGTAGGTCTTATCAATGTAGGCATCCAAAATGCTTTGCAGGGTGTAGCTGCCGCTGCGGGTCTGCTCAAACTGTTCTGCTTTGGACAGGTCGGACACAAGGAAGAATGTAAAGCCCGCGCCCTCCAGTTCCAGTCCATTGCTTTGGCCGCTGGAGGATACGATTTTGCTGATTTCTACATTGCCTTTGGCAACTTGGTCTTGGCTCTCGGCCAGCGCATTGTCAGCATGGATGTGGTAATTGGCGCTGTAGCTGGTCTTGTCGATCTGTTCACCGGCTGCCTGTCGATTGTCGGCAAAGGTGGTCTTTTCTACATACCAACCCTCATCAGAATAGGCAGGCGTGATGTAGTAGTTATGTTCATCGCAGAGGTAGCCGTCTGCAAAGGACAGGTAATAGGCATCGTAAGTCCAAGAGCCATCCAACGCCTTGCTTTTAGAGACTGTAGAAAACTGGTTTTTGTACACCCAATCCGTGTACTGGCCGCTGCCGTTCTTGGCAAGCGCGGCGGTCTGCCCGGTGGCTGCCTTGGTGCGGCTGTCCACGGTGGGATAGGTGCCGGAAACAGCAAGAGCGCCGTCACGCAGCGGGATAACCACGCCGGTGGAGCGCTCTACGACATAATATTTGCCGAGGTACAAATTGCTGAAGCACAGCCAGCCGTTCTCGATTTTAGCGCTGGCTACAAGGTGGTCTTTCTTCAGCACAGGCAGATAGTCAGACACCCACTGCCCGCTGTTGTCGCGGATTGTGGTATGCCAGATGGGATTGCCGTCTGCATCCACAATTTTGGAGTAGTCCACCACGCCGGTCACACCATCGGGATGTGTAATATCTTCGGCGGCGTAGAGGTCATACACCGCGCCGTCCAGCGCGGCATCGCCGTGGGCTTGCCCGCTGACAAGGGCTGTGCCGTGGGCGGTGCTGCCGCCTACATACCGAACGGCATCAAGGTCAACCTTGGAGATGCTGATTTCGCCCAAGGTGCGGTAATTTTTCATAACGCCGTCTGTGGGCGTGATTGTGTAGCTGTCCTCATTGGCCGCCTTGCCGCTGTTGTCGGTATTGTAGGTGCGGCTGGGGTTCTTGGCAGTGTCGTAGATGGTAACGGTGGTTTCCACGCCCGTACTGGTGACAAGTTTGGTGCCGCCTTTGTCGGCAGCGGCAATGTCGGCATTATAGTCAGCGTTGTCCAGCCAGATTACAGAATTGTCGCTGTCCTCGGTGATTTCGATATAGTAACCGCGCTTGCCCAGCGGAGTGTTGGCAACGCCGGGATGATTGATGTCTGTCCAATCGCCAAAATAGCCTGTGGGCGCTTTGCTTTCCACGATGATAAACTTGCCCGTATTACGCTGGGTGTAGTAAAGGGTATGCCGCATGGAATCCGTGGTCGCATAGGCCGCACTGTTGATGACCGCATAAGTGCCATCGCCTTGGCGCTGCACACTGTAAGTGTTGTAGCCGCCTGTGGGCTGGTATTTGCCCGTTACAGTATCCCACTGGAAAATCTCATATTGCGCGTCGGCAGCAATCTGATTGCCGGTTTCACTGTCGGTTTTCTTGATGTTGACCTGCAAGGACCATTCATCGTTTTTCATCAGATAGGCATTGTTTGAATTGGCCGGTACAGAAATAGTCTGTTTGCTGCCATTGCTGCCCCAGTACATTTCAAAACCGTAAGGAACACCGATTTCCTCATAGCGAAATTTGATGTTTGCCAGTTCCGTTTTTGCAGATGCAACCGCATTGTCCACCATGCGCTGGGCTTCACCCTGCAATTCGGCAATCGCAGCATCGCGGGCGCTGTCGGCGGCTGCATCGGCTTCGTCCTGCGTGGTGTAGGGGCCTACTCGCCCGCTGCGGCTGTCGGTGGTTTTGCTTACGGAGTAGTGCAGCGTCCAACTTGCAGATGCAGCACCGCCATTGTTTTGAAAATTGTCATCGTTGGTGTGGCCCGCGGTGGTGACGGTCTGTTTATCTGCGGGAGAAATATTCCATGTGCCGCCGTCAATAGTACCGCTTTTGGTGATGGGTTCAATCTCGATGGTCGCGCCGTCCACTTTCTCGGTGGTTTTGAGCTGCACCTTGTCGGTGATGATGCCGTAGTCAAAATCAAAGCTGCCGCTCGCGGTCTGCGCAGGGGCTTCCCAGTTGGCGTAAATTTCCTGCACGATGGGTTTGGGGTTCGGTTCGTCATCGGAAATTTCGGGGCCAATCACGGCTACAGTCTGCCAGCCCGCGCGGCCCGGCTGATAGATATAGGTGTAGTAGCCGCGGGCGGATGCGTAGGCATCTGTGCCCTCCAACAGCGTCTGCGCGGACCCCATAAGAATTTTGGCGGCGGTGCTGTCGGGGTAATTCTCGATAATCTGCATCTGCGCATCTGTATAGATCGTGCGGCAGGAATCCAGCAAACTCGGCGCTTCTGCGGAGAGCGCAACCGGAGGGAGCTCCTGCATACCGAGAGAAAGCTGAGTCAAACCGCCCCAAATTCTGAACTGGTTGCCGTAGTGGTCGCCGGGTACATACTGGTCTGCGCCAACCATAGAAGTATCGACGTAAGTGTACGTTGGACAGTTCTTGGGCTGGCCGTCCGCGCCGGGGGTGCAGCAGTACGCCTCGTCACCATTGAACCAAATCAGCCAAGTGCCGTTGACTTTGGCGACCTTGGTGATTTTGCCGCTTGTTACGTCGGGGATAGGGCGTTCGCCGTAGGCAGCAATACCGGCATCAGCAAACGGAGATGCCACCGTGTGTTCACGGTCAATGGTTACATACAGCGTTTTAGTCTGCGTGCTGCCGTCCGGGCCGGTGTAGACAAGCTGTGCGGTGAAATCGGCAGCGGCCTGTACATAGACGCCCATAACGGCAGCGGATGTTTCGTGGTAGCTATTGTGCAGCAAGGCATCGGCATCAGTGGCGGGTTCGCCGTAAAAGTCCAGCAAGGTCACGCCATCCGGCAGGATCATGTCGGTGCTGCTGCCGTCTGCTGGATATTCGACCTGTGCCATAATGGGAACAATGGCATAGTCTGCGCCGTCCAACAGGGGCGCGGCCATGGTAAGACCGTCGTTGTCCAGTGCAGCGGCGGTCAGATAGCTGCCGCCTTCTTCCAGCTGGCTTTCGGGCCACTCGGAAATACCGATTTTAGTTTCACCGGTGGCTACAGGCAAACCCTCGCTGCCGATGTAGGAACCAATGGGTGCATCGGGCAAGTCGGTGTACAGTTCCGCGCCGACAACGGCAGCAGGAATTTTTTCTTCAGCGGGCTGCTCTTCTGCCGTTTCCGGGGTGGCTTCGGTTACATCCTCGCCGGGGTCAGGGCTGCTCTCATCGGTCTGGCCGTTATCTGTTTCAGACGGCTCGGTCTGCTGCTCCATCTGCACGGTTTCCTCGGTGGGCTGCGGTGTGGGTTCCTCCGCAAACGCTGCACCGGGCAGCATGGAGCAGAGCATTACCGCCGCCGCAAACAGCGCGGTAACGCGATGCTTCAATTTATAATGTGTTTCTTTCATTGTGAAATCCTTTCAAAACAGAGATTTTTTCACGAAAAAAAGCGCCTGCATAAACAGACGCTGCGGTTATCTTTCGGGGGCATCCTGGGCGGGCTGGGCTTTGGCTTTTTCAAATTTTCGCACTTGGTTTACAAAACCGTCCAATAGGCAGGTATGCGCTTGTAGGTCAGCGTAGTAACAGGAACGGTCAAATCCACGGCGATCCATATCTTTGATCGTGCGAATGGAGTCTGCCCATTCTCTATTTGTGCGAGAAATGCGACCATCTCCATCACGGGTTTGAATGGCCGCTGCCAACACATATTTTGTGCGCTCCAACCCATATTCCGCCACTACCTGTTCAACAGCGCCAGCGCCCAGCCGCAAACCATCAAAGCGCTGTGCAAGCGCTGCGTCCATCTCGTCCCGACACCTTTCATTCAAGTGGCAAGACGCATGGTACTGCTGCAATTCGCCGTGTTCGCGGGCATAAGTGACGGACTGTCGATATACTTTGGGCGGGTTCTGCTGCTGTTCCTTTTTCAGCAAGTCATCTGCGCGGTCTTCCACGCACTGAGCCACAATGCTCATATAATCGGTTTCCAGCTTGGAAAAATCCTTATACACATCCGCCAGCGGCGCGGGAGATTTCAGCAGCGCCCGCACCTGTGCAGGAGTGAGGGTCATTTCTTCCGTTGCAAGAATAATATCTTCACGGACGCTGTACTCGTAGGCGTGGTGTAAAATTTCTTCCGGCGGCTGTGCGGTCAGCCATAGGCAATAGGCGCTCTGCTCCACCCGCATTTTTTCGCAGAGCTGCTCCTGCGGGGTCATTCGGCATCCTCAAAAACAAGAGAATTGCTTTCAAGAATATATTCCCAAAAGAAGCGTTTACCGTTCATATCCGCAGCATCATAGCAGAATGTGATAAGCGCCGGGAACATAGCTGCCGCTGCATCTTCGGAAACATTCAGCTTCTTCCCCATGGCTGTGCAGTGGTTTAGATATTCCACCAGTTCGCCCAGCGTGGCCGCACCGCTTTCTTTCAGAATCGGCGTGCACTCTTCCGGCCACGCCTGTTTGTCCAGCGGCAACGCCAGCATTTCCTCGCTGATCGGTGCGCTGACTTCGATTTCTGTGTCTGGACGCTGGCTGAAACCGTCCAGCACTTCAAGACAGCCTACGGTGTCTGCTTTTTCGAGCAGCGCAGCGGCCAAAACTTCAATAATATCATCGTAAGACATAACATCCTCCTAAAAAGAAAAGCGCCCACAAAAGTGAGCGCTTGGGTAAAATATTCGGTTATGAGAACACCGGCAAACTTCCGTTTGCTGCATCCGTTTTCAGAATGGTGATCCAGTTGCTTTTGCCGTAGAGAAACCGCACGATATGCACGGTTTGCGTGGCATCGTCCACCGTATAGAACGCAAGGTAGTTCATAACGATGGTGAAGCGGATTCCCCACAAGGAAAGCAGTTTGTCGGAAACGACTTCAAACTTGTGCGGGAATTCTGCCAGTGCACCGATTTTCTCGTCGGCCACATCCAACAACTTGTCGGCGGCAGTTGGATTTTTCAGTACAAGGTCGATATAGTCGTAGGCGTTCGCCATATCGCGCTCGGCGGCTTGGGTTACATGAATGTTGTATTTCATCTGCGCTCCCTGCGGTGGCGCAAATCAGCCATAACATCGGCAAAGGGGCGCGTATTTCCAGCTTCCACGTCGGCAAGACCCTCTTGCAGCTTGCTGTACAGTTCAATGCGGCCCGCCATTTCCTCATAGGTTTCCATGCTCATAACGGCAAGGTCGCCCTTACCGTTTTTGGTAATAAAGACCGGCTCGTTGTAGGCATGGCAGTAAGAGGAAATGTCATTGTAGTTGTTTCTCAAATCTGCGCTGGAACGAATGTTCGGCATAGATAGCACCTCTCTTTCATACAAAAATTATATCATAATTTATGTATGAAAACAAGTGGAAGTTTTAGTTGAACGTGACAGTCCAATAAGTATACTGCCCCTCTGCCGTCTGACAGAACCAACAGCCGACACCCATGCTCGTAAAGCTGGCGTTGGTGATGTTGGCATAGTGGGCAGGGCTGTTCTGCCAATAGCTGCATACGCTGCTGGCCGAGCCGATAGGACCAGCTGCGCAGATTTCGCTGCGGGTGGTCATGCCGCTGTGGTCGAACGCACCGCCCGCGACAAAACTCTCGCAGCGGGCATCTGCCGCCGCGCTCAGCCCGCCGTCCATTGCCAGCGGGGAAAGTCCCGCCGCCGCACGGATGGCGTTGATGTTCTCCTGCACGGCCCAGTATGCGCTGTCGCTGCTGTCGATGCTCCACCATTGCTCCGTACCGGCTGCAAGGTCGAACGGCACCGCACCATAACTCATACTAACCTGTGCCGGAGTGGCGGCTACGGTTTCCTCCACCGGGGCTTGCGTGGGTTCTGCGGTAGGGACTGCCGTAGGCTCTGCTGTCGGCGCGGGCGTGGGGGTCTGTGTCGGTTCGGGTGTCGGCGCAGGGGTTGCAGTCTGCGCAGGTTCGGCGGTTGCAGCAGCTTCCACCGGCTGCGCAGTTTCTTCGGTGGCCGGTGAGATTTCCACCAGTGCAGCCGGTTCAGCCACAAGAGTTTCATCCGCTGCCGCCGCACACCCGGACAGCGCCAATATCATGCCCAATGCAACAATAGATTTTTTCATAAAAAACTACTCCTTTCATCCTTGGGGTGGTCGCGTATACGATTGGTCTTTCTGCCTTTAATCATAAAATTTATCGTTCCTCCTGTCCACGCTGTCGATTGTCGGTCTGACACTGTTGTTCCGGCTCGGTGTCGGTCACAATTTCTTTGTCGTTCATGTTCAGCAGTCCCTCCAGCACCGCAAGGCGACTGCTTTTTTCAGCAAGCTCTGCGGCCTGTGGAAATGGCCGCTTGACTTCTTCCTCGGCGCTGGCAAGCTGCTGTTCCAACTGGATTTGCATATTGCGGGTCTTTTCAATGCTCGGTTCAATACCATTTGCCAAATTGGAAAGGCGTGTCAGATTGCCCAACACATCAGCTCCCAGTTGAGTGCTATATGTACCAGAGCCAGCCAATCTTGCATGGTACTCGTTGCCAAAAGGCAGATGTTGGATTTGCAGTTCCATACCCTTGAAATACCCGATAGGTACGGGCTTTTCGCTATTCAGTGCCAAGCCCAGCAGACCTAACAGGGCTTTCCCCGCAGGTTCTTTTTCGTAGTAAACTTCGTTTTCCAACTGGATGCAGAAAACATCTTTGCCGTCCGCATCCACTACGGAATGTTCCTTTACGGTGGCGGCGTCTACTGTGGCATTTTCAATCTGTTCTTTGCATTTTCGGATTTCAGCCGGAAAACCGATGGCAATTTTGTTCTCCAGCTCATAACGCTGGCTGTCATGGGCAGCTTTCAGTGTTTTAAGACGGGTCAACTGCACGTCCAAGTCCATACATCTATTATCTCATAACATCGCCTTTTTGTGTGTAGTAAGTTTTACTCTCTAGTGTTAAGTTGTACGGCTCACGCCGCCCCACAGCCCCACAAACGCGCCAAACGGCGGGTGTTCTGGCTGTTTCGTATCCGTGTGCTGCGTGTGGCATCTGCCCCACACCGGGCGGATTTGGGCGGTTACTGCGAGTGAATCAGTTCTGATTCACTTTTACACCTTTCCCTCTGAATTGTGAATCAAATCTGATTCACTCCCAATAAATTTTCCGAAAGTATACGGTTCTGATTCACTACTTTTACTGGGCTGGAAAAAGTGAATCCGTTCGGTACACTTTCGGGATAACATTTCAATTCACAGCTGCATTTGCCCACCTTGCCCCAGCTGTGGGGACGATTCGCAAGGCTGCCGTTCGGCTGCAACGGCATCATGGGTATTTTTACCCCAGCCAGGTTCTCTGCCTGCCGCCCTCATTGTGTGAACTGTGACTGGACGGAAGTATCTTTACGACCACATCTGTCATTGCGCTCCACTCCGCCACGGGGTGTTTACCAGAGACTGAATCGCTCGTGCCCGGTGGCAGTCATGGCGCGTACTCTGTCTGCGCTGCCGTACTCGTAAGTTGACGGCAATGCGGTGAATGTACCTTGCTTGTCGGATATGCAGTTTTCAAGGTGCCGAATCTATTTGAGACGGGGAGGTGCTCTTGCCAGAATCAAGGCAGCTCCTACGCGCTCACGCGGGTCTGACCGCACGGACGCTTCAGAACATAGTCAATGACATTGATTTTGGGGATTTTGTAAGCGTTTGCCAGCCGGATGCAGCTGATTTCGCCCTCCCCCAGCAGGTCATAGGCCGCGTGGCGGCTGATGCCCAGCATGGCTTGCAGATCCTTGACCGTTACAATGTCCGGGTACTCCGCAAACATGAGCTTGTACATTTCTCTGATTTCTTTACAATCCATTCGATCACCATCCCTATATCAGTATTTTCACTTCGCCTGCAAGCGAAGTATACATATAAGATACTTCGCTCACGAGCGAATGTCAATAGAAGTCACAAAAAATTCATTTTTCGATTTTTCACTTGCGCTTTCATGTTATGGTGTGCTACAATAGAGAAAATTTATTGGAGGGCTTTTTTCATGGAAGTAGGTCAAAAAATCAAACTAGTACGACTTCATAGAGGTCTGACACAAAAACAACTGGGTGACCTTCTCAATCTTGGGGACGGCGGCGCAAATCGAATCGCACAATATGAAATAGGATACCGTGTTCCCAAGCCATCTCTACTAAAAGAAATCGCAAAAGTTTTGGATGTCAAAGAAGAAACATTTTTCGTGAGCGACAAATATCTCTTAGACATCCTGCGGACAATTATGTGGTACGATTTTGAACATAGAAGATCTTTCAAACTGGCTGAAGTCACACTTGATGCTTCGATTGCGCCGATAGAAAGTAAAACCATCGAACTGCGCGGCAACGCCTGCACCACATGGGGTGACTCAATCGCACCAGCACCCGCAACAGTACTATGGATGAATGTTCCACTCGTCAATGACCTCATGCGGGAGTGGCTTACCCGAAAGCAGGAACTTGCCTCCGGCACTATTACAAAGTCCGAGTATCTCGAATGGCTGCTCCAATGGCCGGCATCCTCCGACATGGCCGGGAAGCGCGAACCGAAAAGACAATGGAGAAAAGCCAAATAAAAGGTATCACCGCGTTCCATAACCATCCATAAAATCATATACCAAGAAAAGCACACACGACCAAATCCGCTGAAAAAATCAGATGGATTAGTATCGCGTGTGCTTTCCTTGGTTTTAGATGATTTTGTGTGAGGATATTATTTGCGGCTGTTATTCATTTTCCGTTTTATAATATGTCTGCTGTTCCAACAGAACATCCAACATTTTATTTACGCTTAGCAGTCATACATCAACTGGTGACAAATTGTCACCAGTCGATTATGAAGCGATAAAAACAGCGTCCCCAGTGAATTTAGGGGGACGCTGTTCCTATATATCCCATATGCACTACTTTTTTCAGATGGCTTTTCCTGCTGATTAAACTCTTTGTCAAGGGTGACCGTCTTTTGAAGGGCCTGTAACTATCTAGAACATGAGGACTATCAGCAATAGAAGCCGTAACTGTGGAGTTGCCCGCATTGATGGGAACACTTGCGGAATTGTAACTATACAAACAAAAGACCAGCTAGGTCTCTTAGTTTACATAGTGGTAAGAGGCTTATCGCATCATATTGAATTAATTATGTTCAGTAGGCTCTGGTAGCTGTCAACATCATGGTATACGACATGGCTGGTAGACATCTCGTTGAACAATTTCTTGGCGCAGGAGATTTTTGCTTGTTCAATGGGACGCAATTCAAGGGTCTCCATCGTACCTTTGGTTTCAGCTACAAAGAAAATGTGCTTGACGGTGCCTTCGTAGAATGCGATTGCCCAGTCCGGCGAATAGTTGCCTACCGGCGTGGGAATCTGGAAGGTTCGGGGCAGCTTGGCGTAGACACAAACTTCCTCCGCAGCATCCAAATCTTCGGCAAACTTACGCTCAATACTTTTTTCGGCCGAGCCATCGGTAAACACATAGTCCTGAATTGCCTTTTTGGCAAGAAACGCCTTATCAAAGCTTTGGGTGGCCTTTTCTGCCGTAAAGATAGAGCTGTCGTATTCTCCCTCAATGGTATTGTAGGAGATATGCTCCACAATCATAGTGGCCTTCTGCTCATTGATCAGCCGGATCACTTTAGAAATAAACTCTTCCGGGTTGTTCTTGAACATATAGAGCTTGTCGGCACGGATACCTTGCAGGATTGCAGATGCCGATTTGCGTGTGAGCTTTGCGCCATCGGCAATTTTGCCAATCAGGTCATATTTGATCTGGCTTGTTTCTGCGTGCTTGAGGGTTTGTGTCCGGGTCTTTTCGCCCGTAAAAGAATCGCCGCGGTCAATTTCGTACTCATTCATGTTCGCCTTTTGGCGTCCAATGGTAGTCGTGTACTGCAGTTCCGAAACAAACAGCTTTTCATCAATGTGGGCAATGGCCTTGCGAATCAGCTCGGCGCTGTCGAACTCCACCGTGTAGGCATACTTGTGGTTAATTTCACGCCACAAAGCCTGAAACTCTTTCTTGGCAAAATTCTCATTCAGCGGATTTTCCTTCACCTTCGATTCATGACCATCGGTGAACATATCCTTAAGAACGCTGTCATCATAAACCGCCTGAACAAGCGTATGAATCCCTTCGGACATCGGTTTCAGCTCATCGGGCAACTCCGCAACCTGATTCATTGCGACATCTCGGCGATATTTGTCCGTGACCCTGCGCTTCATATCCACATAGCCGTTCTGAATCAGATAGAACTCGATAGCATCGGCATTCTCGCGGTCAATCAGGGTGGGCACATCGTTTACCTTGACATACTTGCCCTTGAAGTACTCACTCGTAGCAACCGTGGGTCGGTCATAAAGCACCGTTTTAATATCCGATTGCAGGTCCGCAACGAAGGTCTTGTAGCTCTCGCTGGCAATAACGGTCAGTGTGTTGATTTCATGCACACTGTCCCCGCAGCTCTGCACATCCATACGGTTGCCGTTTTGGTTGACGCAAAGACGCAGACCGCGACCGACTTCCTGCCGCTTTGCGGTATTGCTGTCAGAATGCTTCAAAGTGCAGATTTGGAACACATTCGGGTTGTCCCAGCCCTCACGCAGGGCAGAGTGGGAGAAAATGAACCGCGTAGGTTCTTCAAAGGACAGCAGCCGTTCCTTGTTTTTCAAAATCAGGTCATACGCTGATATATCATCGGAGAACTCGCTACCGCGTTTGAGCTGGCTGTCAATGCTGCGCCCGGTTTTCTTATCAATACTGAAATATCCCTTGTGTACGCGGCTGACATCACTGCAAGTAGACTTCAAATACTTCTGGTACGGCGTATCGAGCAGGGTTGCATACTCGTTCAGAACGCTGATGTACTCCTGCTCAAACATCTGGCCATACTCGCCCAGAACCTCGTTGCCGTCAGCATCATACTGGCGGTATTTGGCGACCTCGTCAATAAAGAACAGGGACAGGCACTTGATGCCCATGTTGTACAGCTTTTCTTCTTTTTCAAAATGTGACAGAATCGTTTCACGAATCTGAATGCGGCGCATATCCTTTTCGGAAACATCGCCCACCACATCGCCGGCCTTGATAACCTCACCGTTGGTAAAGGTCACGGTGCTGCGCAGCGGGTCAATTTCAGAAATCGTATAGCCCTTGTACTGCTCCATTTCCTGCGAAACATAGTAGAGATCATCGCCGACACCAAGAATACGGGTTTCACGGTTGATGGACTTGTTGTAGGCAATTTCCAGTTCAATTTTTGCCATCGGCGGCTTTTTGCTGGAAAGCACGATTTGCTCCAGATACAAATAACTGTCCGTTCCGCGGAAGTTCTTGACCTCGAAGCCTTTGACCTCGATTTTCTTGACCAGCCGTTTGTTGAAGGCATCCAGCGCATCCAGCACATACACCAGATTGTGCCGTTTGGCGTGGGTGGCAGAATAGTTGAGCGCGAACAACGGGTTGAAATTTTTCAACGCCTTTTGCGTTACATCGCCGCCCATTTTCTGCGGCTCGTCCAAGATGATGATAGGGCGGTTTGCTTTGATAACATCAATCGGGCGGCGAGAGCCGAACTCATCGCGTTTCGAGTAAATGATGCGCGCCTCTTTGCTGCGTCCGTCCTCTTTCAGAGAGGATGCAAACGCCTGTGTGTTGATGATCATCACATTGATGCCGGAGTTGGAAGAAAAGTTGTCAAGCTGGTTCAGGTTGGAGCTGTTATAAACGAAGAAACGCGCCTTTTTGCCGTAATACTCCATAAAATGGTCGGTGGTGATCTCAAAGGACTTTTTCACGCCCTCACGGATCGCAATCGAGGGAACGACCACAATAAACTTGCTCCAGCCGTATTTCTTGTTCAACTCGAATATGGTTTTGATGTAGACATAGGTTTTACCAGTTCCGGTTTCCATCTCAATGTCCAAGCTGCAGCGCCCCATGTCGTTTACTAACTCTGGGGAGAGCTTGATGTTGTTCTGGCTTTGCAGCGTGTGGATGTTTTGCAAAAGCTGATCATCAGAAAGCGCCACAACCTCGTTTTTATACCCAGAATCGCGCAGCAAATCTTCCAGTTCCATTTGTTCCGGGTTATCGGCAAGCGCCAAAAAACTCAGCTGCTGCGGTTTTTGGTTCAAGGTTCCGGTGTCGCGGATATAAGATACGCCGCTGCTGTACGGCTGCCCCGCAAAGACATTGACCACAGCATCCACTGCATCAGTCTGGTATTGTTGTATTTTGAAATTAAACTTCATCCTTGTGGTTCACCTCCTGCTCCAGCATAAGAAAGCGGTCAAAATCGCTCTGGTACAGGCGGTCTTGTACCAGCCGGTATTTTTCATACTCGGTTTCTGCGTGGAGCTTTGCCTGCTCGGCGCTGATCTTACCGGGGCCGGTCAGCAGCTTTTCGCCGTTAAATTCCAAAAAACCGTCCAGACGCCTTGACCAATCCTCCATGCTCATGGGGATTTTGCGCCGCGCCTGCAATTCGGCATAGTCCAGATACAGCGATACGATGCGCTCCAAATAGTCCATTTCCTCTTGGCTCAGGTAGTTTTTAGCAACGGTCACATCGGATTTCAGAATTTTCCCGTCCGGGGCATTCTCCCAAGTAGTCAGCCCCATGTGTTCTTTGGCGGCATCGGCGCGCTCGTAAATCAATTCGGCTGCCGTGTGGCGATGCACGGCAAAGTGCATCTTGTTTTGCACAGTCTGGAAAAACTGCCGCGTTGTTTTGGCATTTTTGTCGTAGTCGAATGCAGTGGCATACAAATCCGTAACCTTTTGGTAGAACTTGCGCTCTGACAGACGGATTTCCCGAATCTGCTGCAGCTGCCGCTCAAAATATTCATCGGTGAACATATGGCCTTTTTTCAGCCGCTCCACATCCATTGTCCAGCCCTGAATGGTGTGGTCTTTGACAATCTGTCCCGCCCATTTGCGGAACTGCACAGCACGCTGATTGTTCACCTTGAAGCCAACGGCAATAATTGCCTGTAGATTGTAATGCTTTGTGTTGTACTGCTTGCCATCAGCGGCAGTTATTAAGTATTTCTTAATAACTGCTGGTTCCTGCAATTCGCCATCTTCAAAAATTCTTTTCAAATGCTGGTTGATTGCCGCAACGGTAACATCATACAGCGAGGCCATCATCTTCTGCGTAAGCCAGATGTTTTCATCCTCATACCGCATTTCATAGCTGGTGCTGCTCTCGCCGGTGGCAGCCACAAAGGTCAGGTACTCGGCGGCAGAGCTATGAACCATTTGGTTTCTTTTCTTCTTTGCAATCATATTATAATATCACCAAATACTTGTCACAATTTAGTACGATTTTGCTCCTATCAGTTCACGAGCGCTATCCAGCAAATTATCATAATGAATAATTCTCACTTCGTTTTCTCGTTCCATATATCTTTGTTCGCGCCTTACAGAATCATGTTCAAAATCATCTCTGCGACCGGCAACAACAACATAGTGCATTCGTGTTGAATCATATCTGATGAATTCCTCCGGCAGAGTTCTTTCCGTATACGCTGTAAACTCATCATGAATAATCGCATAGTTGGATTCAATAAATTTTTTCCAATCGCTAATCTGTTTCAGCCCTTTTCTAACCACATTACCCCATTCACCATCTGCTAATGTAATACTTCCATAAGGCGCTTCAAACTCCACAAATACAAATTCCCAACCACCTGATCTTCTACCCGCCAAAAGGTAATCCGTTTGATAACGTGTTCCTAGTGGAAATTCTTTAAAAAGAACCGCTTCGTGGTGCCCAAAATTGTAGTAGTAGAGAATTGATGCTGGAATATGATAATATTCATTGTCTTGTATGTAATGCTTAATATCTAATTCCTTTGTTTCCTTATTATCAAGCAGTTTTTCAAAATTATCGCATTGTTCCACCAATTCTTTTTCATTTCTCAAATCCATAAAGTCAATATAATTATTGGGAAATAAACTTGCATAATAGTGTCGAACGGCTTTCGGATATAAAAACAAATGATTTTTTCGCCCAAACTTCGCGGCACGAAGATGGCTTTCCTCAGCGTCAATTCGTTTCTTTTCCTCTATTTCAGAAGGTGTTAACTCGAGATAATTTCTTTTGTATAATCCTTTCATAATCACAATACCTTCCTGACGGTGTCGGGGCTGTAGGTGGCGAAAATCTGGTCAAAATTGGTAGCTACGCTGTCGCTTGCCATAGAGCTGTCGCGCATGACAAAGTAGTACGGCTTCTGTTTGGCGATGGCTTTGATGGTTTCCTCCGAAACATCGCTGTCGAAACAGGCAATCAGGTAGTTGTCCTCCACATTGAACACCTTCTTGCCGGCAATGGTGGTTTCCTCAATTTTGCTGGAGAGCAGTACACCCAAATCGAGCATTACTTGGAACAGCAGATCCTCCGGCGTTCTGTCCTCTTTGATGTTATCCTCAAGGCGGGAGAACATATTGACCTCATACTCCGCAGGGTTATAGTAGACATCCTTCATGTTGGAGGTATCGCATTTTAGCACACGGAAACCGGTGTCGAGATTCTGCGCAGCCAGCCCTGCTTCTTCCTTAATTTTAGCACCCGCACGACGGATACGCTCTTTGCCGATTTCACAGATGGTTTTGTAGCCTACTTTGTAGGCTTCGGACTTTTCGTCGCATTTTTCGGGAAGCTGCACCATAATAAACTTGCGATGTCCGCCATCTTCAGCATTGAGTTGCATAACTGCGTGGGCAGTTGTAGCAGAGCCAGAGAAGAAATCAAGGATGATGTCACCGCTTTCAATGCCCGCCATTTTCAAAAAGCGTACAAGCAAATTCGGACTTTTGGGATAGTCAAAAACTGTACTGCCAAATAGATCTTTTATTCCTTTGGCACCATCATTTGTTTCGTCAATCCATGTAGTATATTTCTTTGTCTTTTCTTCTCCCTCCAGCGGTGCAAATATCTTTTCATATGGAATCCATGTTCCATCGTCTTGTTTAACAAATTCAACCAAACCATTTTTTATGTTCTTTTCCATGGTGCTGGCGCCATGGCGCCAGCGCCCGTCAATTTTTTCACAAATTGACGGGCGCTGGCTGTCACGAACAGTCACTACTGGATAGACTTCTGTTCCGTCAGGTGCAGTTATGGGGTAGAAAAGGTTGGGCCTATCTTCTCTGCGACTATTTGACCCCCACTTTCTAAGTAACTGTGTTTTGTAATATCGTCCTTTCTCTTTATCATATTTAGGATACACATCGCCACTTTTTATTTCTTCGCCAGCCACAAAGTATTCCCTTTGCTTTGCATAGCAAAGGATATACTCATGAACAGCTGCATAATACTTGCTATCCTGTCTTCCACCGCGTCCTTTCCAGTTAATTATTGCCACAAAATTTCCTTCTCCAAAAACCTCTCCACAAACCTTCTTAAGATTTTCAACTTCATTATCATCAATGCTAATAAATATAACACCGTCATCGCGCAGCAAGTCTTTTGCAAGTTTTAGGCGCGGATAAACCATATTTAGCCAATCGGTATGGAAACGCCCGTTTGCTTCGGTATTTCTTTCTAATGCTCCGACAATCTGGTTTCCATCAGCGTCATAATTTCCGCTGATGCCGTTCCATTCCTCACTCCTAATTCCAAATTCATCATTATAGACAAAGTCATTGCCCGTATTGTATGGCGGGTCAATATAAATCATCTTGATTTTGCCGAGGTAGGTTTCCTGCAAGAGTTTCAGCACTTCCAGATTATCGCCCTCAATATAGAGGTTTTCGGTGGTGTCAAAATCCACGCTGCCGGTGCTGCAATAAGGTTTTCCCTCACTGTCTGCCCCAGTAGGAACAGTCTCGTCTTCCCGAACAGGGCGCAGCGTCTTATTAATGGGCGCATTGGCAAGCAGAACGGATTTTTTCTTATCAGGCCAAGTAAACTGATAGCGCTCCTCGTTGCCGTCCACCACCTTGCAGGAAATCTCCTGCATCAGCACATCCTTATCAATAGCCCGCACGACCTCGCCGTTTTCGTTAATCGTTTCCGTCACCGCATTGGGAAACATCGCCGCCAACTTCTTAAAATTCTCATCAGCCTTATTCGCTGTTTGCATTCTCAGTTTGTCCATAATTTTCCTTCCTCATTCATATTTAGCATATCCAGATAGGCAAGACGCTGCTCGAAGCAACATATTCTTTGTATATGCTGTAAACTGATATTCGCCGATGTAAATTGCGTTATTCTGGTAATTATAGTGATTTCCAAAAATTGCCTCATAAACATCCATTATTTTTTGCTTGAAAGTTACACATTTCGTTCTCGAACCCGACAGCTGATTTGTGTCGTAATATTCATCTCGTGAAAGGAATTCACTATAAGACCAGTCATTACGCATTTGGATATTTTCTAACAAGCCTACCAATGGGGTTGCGTTTTTTCCTTCGACAAATTGATTGTAACTTTCATTGTTGGTCATTTTTAATACAACCAGCAGGGGTACCACATACATCAGCCCGAATAATTTGGCTTTCCCATCCGGAAAGGAAAAATCGTATTTACGACTTTCATGCGTTGGCTCATGCACCGCAAGATTAACAAACTGTATGAATCGAGAACTTTCTCTCAGGGAAAGAGCATACTGTTCAATCAATTCGTAGCAAACTCTGTCAACAACATATTGCTTGTCAAAGTTGATACTGCGAAGATAACTATCCATATCTACCGGAGGAAGGGCTATTCTTAGGTCAAAAAAACGATCAAAATATCTTACGGCATCAAACCCTTCTCCATAAAATCTAGCGATGGTATGTTGCAGTTCTTTTATATTTGTTGAAAATACAAAGGATATCCTGTCATCGGCAAAATAGTGCTTTACCCGTTCCAAAAGCCGCACTGCATATTCCGGTTTGCAGCGGTCTAATTCGTCGACAATAATAACAAGGCGGTTAGCACGTTCCGTTAGCAATTCGTCAAAGAAATTCTTTACTTCCGTCTGAATTTGCTTTTTCTTTCTCAAATCCGACAACGTATCCTTACTTTTTAACGAGTCCACGACAGCAGTTATGCTGCGTCCAGACAAACACTCTGCAATTGCAGCACCTTTATCAAATATTCCGGATTCCTTTTCAAAGGGAGATTCGGCATCTACATCTTGCAAAATCGAATACACAAGGGAGAGTACAGGATCCTCATCGTTATCATTCTCCCATGCATCATAATAAACACATAATTGTGACTGGAATTCCGGTTGCTTGCCGTCATGCATAGTAGTCCATTTGTGCCGCACGCTTTGCTTATCCGCATTTTCGCTATCGCGGCAACAGGCATCCAAAACCATTTTCACCTGCTGGACAAAGAATGTCTTTCCGCTGCCCCATACTCCATCAAGAGCAATCGCACAAGAATTTTCCAGAGTATTCAGAATGTCAATAAACGCATTAACATCTTTATTTCTTCCTATCGTATCATTCAGATATGTGTTTCGTATATTTTCCTCTGTTGGTCTCAATTCGCTTATTCTCACGTCTTTGTCTGCACTTCCTTTTCAAGTTGTCTTATCTGTTGCACCAACTCAAACTTCTTTTTCGGCTGTTTCTCCGCCCGTGCCAGCTTTTCCAGCTTGGCGATCTCTTTCTCAATTTTCTGTCGGCGCTCATCGGCTGCTATCTGCTCATCAAGAGTATTGCCGTCTGCGATGCTCACACCGCCGATGTCCACCACGATATTTTCCCATACTTTATCGAGGTTCAAGCCCCGCAGCTCTAGGGTGCAGCTTTCGGTGGGCTTCCAATCCGTCTGCATCAGTTTGGTGCGGTAGATCGCCAGCTTGCTTTGCCCTTCAAATTCCAGCACAAATAGAATATTCTGCGGAATCAGCTTCGATAAAGCGGCAATCGTTTTCTCGTCAAATTCTTTTTTCTTCAACGCAACAAGCAGGACAAAGAAGCTGCCGACTTCTTCTCCGGCAGGGATGTTGATTCGGCTTGGAGAAATTTCGTTGACTATGGTAATTCTCGATATATCGGCATCGATTTTGTCTTTGACCGCTGTATTCATCTGAAATTTGGCATAAATCGCCTTTTTAGGCAGCTGCTTATTCATTTCAGTTGACTTCGGAAGTCCAAGCATGGTATCACCTCACCGCACGACTAAAAAGCAAATCAGTTCAAAGTCGTCAAGTCCTTTGATTTCGTTTGTCAGGAAGCTGATCTGCCCGCCGCCCAAGAAGCTGTCAATATCGCTCTCGTCCTTTACCTCGATGATTGAGGCAATGGCATCGCCAAGCAGTTTGGAAAGGCGGGACATATTTTTGCCGTCGCGGGTTTCTTTGTTAAACGGCTTATAGGCTGCAGGGATCGGCTCTGTCTGACCCTTGCAGAGAAAACGCATTCTATCCAGCATCTGCTTCGGGGAAAGATGGTTACAGACAACCTCGCCGTCATCCCCGATATAAACCATATAGAAGGGATGCAGCCGGTTCTGGTTGTCGATGTTTACGCTGTTGGAGCGATTCTTCAAAACGAAAATGACACCGGCAGGCGCGTCCTCACTGGCCGGAACAACCGAGTGCAGACCAAATGGCGTTTTTTCTATGTCGGGATGGTGTTTGATGTAGTCCAGCAGATCGAGCCGGAACTCGTTGAGCCCCAAATCCATAATGGAAATGCCGGTGGTCATATCCTCAATGTCTACAACTTCGTCCTGCAAGCGTTTGAGCTGCGCCTTTCGATACTCAAGGTCCGTCTTTTCCTCGTCACTGAGCAGGTTATCATCGCCCGTGGCGGTCATATCCACGATTTTCATCCGGGTTTCAACTCTGGCTTTCAGGTTGATATAATCGTCAAGGGTCACATCAGGCCAGAAATTCACAAGCTGAATAACCTTGTTGCGGCTTCCGATACGGTCAATACGCCCGAAACGCTGAATGATGCGAACCGGATTCCAGTGAATGTCATAGTTGACGAGATAGTCGCAGTCCTGCAAGTTCTGACCTTCAGAAATGCAGTCGGTGGCAATCAGAATGTCGATTTTCGTATTGTCGCCGGGCATCAGCAGCTCTTTGTCCTTGGATATAGGAGAGAAGCAGGTCAGAACCGTGTTTAAGTCAGACCGCAATCTCGGACAGGTGGTGCGCCCCTCTACATTGCCGGTGATCATGGCGGTATTCAGACCGAATTTTTCTTTTACAAAGGGGCCGACATTATTGTACAGGTATTCCGCCGTATCAGAAAACGCCGTGAAAATGATAATTTTCTCGTTTCCGGGATTGATAGGCGCAGTGATTTTATTGTTGATCACACGGAAAAGCTCGCGCAGCTTCAAGTCGTGCTCCGGCGTGATGTCGCGCACCATGTAGGTAAGGAGATCCAGAACTTCGGCGTCTTTTTGCAGCTCCTTGCGCCACGACTCATAGTCCATATCCGCAAGGTCGATTTTGACCTTTTTGCCAAACGCGAACAAATCATCGGTATCCTGATCGTCGCCGTCAAACTCGTTCACATTGGAAATGTCCGTCAAATTCAATGTGGTGCCCGTGTGGCGGTTAAAACGGTTGATTGTGTCGATTGTGCTGTCGATAAGCCCCTTGATTCGTTCCAGTGTCAAATTGAAAGAATAGACAGAGCTTTCCATACGCTTCATCAGGTTGATGGCCATCAGCCTGCGGATACCTTGCTCGCGGCTGGCCTGTGTAAATCCCACGTTGACAGTGTTGTCGCCGTAAAGCTCCGCGTATTTTTCCATTTTGCTTGGCAGAATAAAGTGAGAAGGCGTATAAATCGTCAGGTTCAGAAGCATCAGCTGCTCAAAAATCTCGTTGTAGTTGATGGCCCCCTTCAAATCCGTCAGATGCGGACGCAGCGAGATAGGCTTTAGGCGCGTGGGGAATGTGCCGATGTCGCTTGTGTCATAGTATTTCTGAATGTGCTTGCGGGAACGGGCAATCGTAACGCTGTCCAGCAGCTCAAAAAAGTCGAAGTCCAGCATTTTGAGCAGATTTTCGGTTGTGCGGTCGCAAGGCTCCCACTTGCTCCATGTATTAAATGCCCGCTGCGCATTTCTGAAAATTTCGTCAATCGAACGGCTGGTATTGAGTTTTTCGTCAATATAATCGGTGTGCCCTTCGTAAGCCAAGGCAAGCTGATTTTTCAGGTCATTGAAGCGGTTGTTGACCGGCGTGGCGGAAAGCATCAGCACCTTTGTTTTCACGCCTGCACGGATGACCTTTTTCATTAAGGTTACATAGCGATTGTCCTTGGTTTCTTCATCCGGGTTTTCAATCAGCTTGCCGCCGTTGCGGAAGTTGTGTGATTCATCAATCACGACAAGATCATAGTTGCCCCAATTCAATCTGCTAAGATCCAGACCGTTTGAGTTGCCGTGGGTGCGGTTCAGGTCGGTGTGGTAAAGCACATCGTAGCGGAGCCTGTCGGCAGCAATCGGGTTGTTGACATAGTTGTCCTTATAGGTGTTCCAGTTATTCGTCAGCTTTTTAGGGCAGAGCACCAGAACGGATTTGTTGCGGTTTTCGTAATATTTTATAACAGCAAGCGCTGTAAAAGTTTTGCCAAGACCAACGCTGTCTGCAAGAATACAGCCGTTGTATTTTTCGAGTTTATTGATAATGGCGAGAGCGGCATCCTTTTGGAAGTTGTAGAGCATCCCCCAAATCTTGCTTTCCTTGAAGCCGGTTGCCTCGTTTGGCAAAACATCCTCGGACACATCTTCCAAAAACTCGCTGAAAATATTGTAGAGAGTCACAAAGTAGATAAAGTCGGGCGAGTTCTCATTATAGGCAGCCGTGATGCTGTCGATCACCTCATCGGTGACGACCTGAAGCACCTTGCTGTCGTTCCAGATTTCATTGAAGTCAGCAAGCAAAATGCGGGCAAGGGACTCGTCCTTTACGATTGTGGTGCTAATTACATTGCCTTTTTCGCAACCAAGTTCAACCGTAGTAAAGTTGTTGATGGGGGTATAGCCTACGCCGTCAACTACAATTTGTCCCTGAATAGATTTGTCACTGACATTTGATTTGAAGGTGACCTTCTGCCTGATCCACTCTGCACATTCTCGTGCAATGGCTTTTTGGGTCAATTCATTGCGGAGCTTAATTTCAAATTCAGTACCGTAAAGATTTCGTTCACGGGTTAAGCGCGGAATGTAAAATTCACGGCGTTCCTTTTTTGCCTTTTCAGTCACAAAAGTCGGAGAAGTAAAAATAAAGCGGAGTTCCTCAATCTGTGATAGCTGCTCCTTCAACTCTTGAAAGGCATAGATAGAGAAGCAAGCCGCTGCAATGGACAGTTTGCTGCCTTGCTTGATTTCTACGGACAAATCGTCTTTTAGAGTCTTTGTAGTATTGTTTATAAGCTCCATTTTTCTACACCCATCCTAATTATGGCAAAGTTTGTGTCACATGAAGCATACTCTACTCAGCTTATGCGTCATAAAACTCCATGATTTCATCGGGCGTACAGTTAAGTGCCTTGCAAATGTTACCGATAATTTCGGTAGTTATATTTTCATCTCTTGCAAGTTTCATCATCTGATAATGCGTAATGTGTGCCGCTTCCTGCAAGTCTTTTTTCTTCATCTTCTTGTCGATTAAGATTTTCCAAAGTTTATTGTATCTGACAGCCATAGCGATTCTCCTTCGGCAATATACTATCATTCAAAGATAAAGGACAACCAATTTAACATATTATAGCATACTTTCCCTGAAAAATCATAAAAAAAGACGGAAATTCAAACTTATTTGCGGAAAATCAAGCCGCAGTGTTGAGCATTTATAGTTAAAAAGCAATTGAAACACATAAAAAAGATCAAGATGTATTTTTATTGGTTGTTATGGGGCAAGATATGAAGAATTCAAAAGTCAGACGGTTTGATATCATTGCAAGGAAGATGAAAAGCCCACAGGCTAGATCTTATATCCAGCCTGTGGGCCTTGTGTATGATTTGTCCTTTATCTTGTCCTGCGGATTGCCCCGAAGCTTATGCCCAAGTCTATTTAACAAGATACCCATAATGGCGCATCTGGCGGCGGATAAGGGCTTCACAGCGGTCGCAAATTTCTTGGCTATAGGCGGTTCGATAGCTGTCGATGAGCGTTTTTACATCATTTGTACTAAAGTTGAAGTGAAGCTGTATGCCGTATAATTCCTCTGCGGCATCAAGCTGATCGTCAAAACATCTCGAAAAAGGCTTGGCTTCAACGGCTTTTAGACAATCCTCTAAGCTGCGTTCAAGGGGAAAATCCATATTGGTATCTGCCAAAAGCGACAAACCGTTATCAAATAATGGACACAATGCATAGGTATCATCCACAGCATTGTATTGAACGGCAATATTGTTGGTATGGCGATCTTCGTTTAGGAAAAATGCATCAATCTCCAGCATTGAGGTCAGATATTGTCCAAAGTTTTGCAGTCCCGTTGTCTGTTCAACGAAGTTTACCAGAAATTTTATCTGGTTCTTGATTTCCCCTTGATGCGCCGTATCTACTGCAAGGCTCCCGCCGGTAAATTTCCGATACAGCTTTTCCAACGGAATAAGATCATAGCCATCCGCGAGAAAATCAGCGCTTTTACAGCCACTGTAAACTCGGTCTTTGTATTTGATTTGCGAGTACTCATAAGCCACAAAGGGGTACTTAACGGTTGACTTGCCTAGCAGTGCGGAAACAATTGTTTCCGCCAGCCCCTCATACCCCATGTGGTCAGCCTTGTACCAGTATCCATAACATTTCCATTTCAACTGATTTCCCTTGGATGTATGGTTCAGCGTTTCTTGTGGCTCAAGCCTGCTTAAATCAATCATTTCCATAGAGCCCTCCTTACGCAGCGATGTTACGGATCATCTGCACCCACTGGTTGTCCCCAGCCATGCGCCCATTGGTCTTTTCAATAATCAGCAGCGGATCAAAAAAAGGAACATCCATCTCTCGGAGGATGCCTTTCAGACCGGCTCGGCTGGAGGGTAAGCATCTTTCTTTCAAGAACTCCTCGAAATCTGCCCAAGACGGATTTTCTACAACGCCAAAGGCTCGTAGCGGAATGCGGTCAGTATGGGCTTTGCTGTATTTTCAAATAGTGCAAATCAAATTTTAGAGTTCAAATACTCCACGAGTTCCCAAACCGTTGTCAACGGGTTACTTTGCCGTGAAATCGGCTCAATGCCTTGGCTCCGAACCTGTTCGGTACGAGCTTTCGCTCTCTGAATTG
>ERZ1034691.422-NODE-422-length-34667-cov-4.220877_pt1 | contig 34667 bp, 30 predicted proteins | sample MGYA00520638_ERZ1034691 | MGnify/ENA primary metagenome ERZ1034691 (study PRJEB33766, sample SAMN09781763) | gut metagenome | biome: gut microbiome | host: Homo sapiens | place: Madagascar | study: EMG produced TPA metagenomics assembly of the PRJNA485056 data set...
CACTGCCAGGCTATTTCTTTTGAACCCTCGTTTCCTTCGGGAGACGGGGGTTTTTCATTTTCAGGAACGGATTTTCTTGGATACAATGCCGTAAAGCTTTCAATTGTTAAGCGTGCAATGGATACTCAAGACGATTTCGTTCGAATTAAGCGCCAGTACAACAAGGGACCTTTGCGTAAGGCCCAGATTATGGACGCTGTCGTCAGTATCCTCGGCGAGCCGATTCAGGTTCGCTTCACCACCAAAGAAATCGCTGCAAAAATCGGCGTAAGCGAGGCATGCCTTTATCGCCATTTTTCCGGCAAGGCCGAAATCCTCGGCGAGGTTTTAAAGCGTACCGCACAACTTCTTGACGTGACGCTACGAAGCGCAGATTCGTACCCGCAGGTTACGATGGTCAATCGTGTTTACCTCAAACTGCGGTATCTACTGCTCTTTGCCGAAAAAAATCCCGGATTGACGCGCGTTCTGACGGGCGAAGCGCTTGTCTACGAAGACGCCTCTCTTTCGAGCGGAAAAAACGAAATCCTTCGGAGGGTTCGCGAATCGATTAAAAACTCCCTGGTTCTTGCCTCGGTCAATCGAGAAATATCCGGCACCTTTGATGCCGCAACTCGTGCGCATTTGATGCTCGATTTTGTGATGGCCCAGTGGCTTCGATTTTCGCAAAGCGGCTTTAAGGAGCAGCCGACGGCTTTTTTAGATCAGGCTGCTCCCGTGCTTTTTTCGTTTGCAGGATAACTACGCCAAGTCGTATTCCAGGTCCATGAGACTTTGAATGTCGGACCTGGTACGAATGAGTGTCGCCTTATCGCCTTCGACCATCACCTCAGCGGGCAAAGCTCTGGAGTTGTAGGTGCTTGCCATGGAACTCCCGTAGGCGCCGGCGTTGGGCATCACCAGAACGTCTCCGGCCCGAACGGTTAAGCTTAAGTTTTTCGCAAGCCAATCGCTCGATTCGCAGACCGGACCGACGATATCCCACGTGCGCGGTGCGGCGTGTCGAATGACGGCATTAAAAAGTGGCATGTTGGCTTGATAAAGTGCCGGCCGAATCATTTCCGTCATGGAGGCATCGACGATGCAAAAGTTCTTGGGACTTGCGGGTTTAAGATACTCAACACGAGTCAAAAGAAGCCCGGCGGGAGCCACAAGGTGGCGTCCCGGTTCAAAATAAAGCGGTGTTAGTTCGTAGCCGCGCTGCTTCTTTGTTTCCCGCAGCGCCGTCACCAAATCGTTAACACTCGGGGGAGTTTCGTCGGTATAGCGAATCCCAAGCCCCCCTCCGACATCGATATGATCGAGCGGAATCGAAGCTTCGGCTAAGGTATCGACGATATCGAGAATCTTTTCAAGCGCATGAACAAAAGGAGCGATATCGGTGAGCTGGCTGCCGATATGCGCATCGATACCGCTTACGCGAATGCCGGGCAGCGTCGTTGCCGTCTTATAGATGCGCAAGGCCTCGTGATAGGCAATGCCGAATTTGTTATTTTTCAGTCCCGTGGAAATATACGGGTGCGTTTTGGCATCGACATCGGGGTTCACGCGAAAACTCACGGTGGCGGTCTTGCCGAGTTCGGATGCTGTGTTGCTGATTCGATACAGTTCCGATTCGCTTTCGATGTTAAAACAAAGGATTCCGGCTTCAAGTGCGGCGGCAATTTCCCGCGTGCTTTTCCCGACTCCCGAATACACGACAGATGACCCGGCAAGACCGGCATGAAGCGCACGCGTCAGTTCCCCGCCGCTTACGATGTCGGCACCGATTCCGGCGTTAAAGAACTCTTTGACAATGGCTTTTGTGGAATTGGCCTTCATGGCAAAGAAAACACGGTCTTGCGTGCTGCTGACGACATCGACCCAAGCTTTGGCGCGCGCTTTGAGTTCGGCGCGTGAATACACGTAAAGCGGGGTACCGAATTGACGGGCCAGAGCCACGAGGTCACAGGATTCGCAGAAAAGTCGCCCGTCTTTCTCGGAAAGACAGGAGGTAATATAGTCTCGGGAGTTCATGATGGTTGGCGGCTTAATTCGTTTAACGGGTCACATCACTCGGAGCTGTCGGCGCAGGACCCTGACCGACAGAATCGGGTAGATAAAGAGCCCCTTTAAGGCCGCAACCGGACAGGGCGACAATGAGTAAAGCCAAGATAAAAGTCTTTTTCATGGGACTTTTTCTGCAAAGTAAGTGAGAATGCAATTATATGGAAACGGAGTTTCTTGAAAAAGCACAGGTGCTTTTCGATCGGATTGAGCAAGCCGCCGATGGCCTGCCCGTAGATATTGATTCGGAACGAAACGGCAACGTGCTCACACTGGAAAGCCAAACCGGCGAGCAGGTCGTTTTAAACGTCCATGCACCGACATCGGAAGTTTGGCTAGCAAGCCGTGCCGGCGGATATCGCTTTGCCTCCAAAGACGGCAAGTGGATTGCCCCGAACGGCACGCAAGAGTTACAGGAGGCCTTGGAGCAGGCCTTAAGTTACATCTGCAGTACGCCGGTTCGATTTTCTCAGAAGATCTGATCGCGCAGGATGTCGCGGTCTAAATTCTTTTCTCCGACTTTGCCGTTGAGCGGAACATCACGCACGCTTTGATCGATGCTGTCGGCGTAGTAGTAATTGCCGTTAATGAGCACGACGCTCGAAGGTTGAATGCGCTTGTAAGGCGGCTCGTCCACGAGAACATCCTTCATATATTCGACCCAAATCGGCAGAACAAGTCCGCCGCCGGTTTCGCGGTTCCCCAGGGGCTTCATTTGGTCAAAGCCCATCCAACCGACGGCGGCAAGTCGTCCGGCGTAGCCGGCAAACCAAGCGTCATACGAATTATTCGACGTACCGGTTTTGCCGCCCATGTCCGGGCGCTTTAACGCCATGTAGGCCCGACGCCCCGTTCCTTCGCGAATCACACCGTTTAAAAGCGTGTGCATCACAAATGCATTACGCTCGTCTAAGGCGCGAATCTGTTCTTCCCCGGCGGCCGGATTGTGAACCTTCATCACGATATTGCCGTCCTGATCGGTGACGCGGTCGATTAAGTACGGTTTGACGCGGAAACCCCCGTTCGCAAACACGCAATAACCGGCGAGCATTTCCCAAGGCGTTGCGCCGCCCGCGCCGAGCGCTGTTGTCAATTGCGCCGGAGTGCGCGACGGAGGAAAGCCGAAACGAGCTACGAACTTTTGTGCGTAATGAGCGCCGATGGCTTGCATGACGCGAATAGAGACCAAGTTCTTGGATTTTTTCAGAGCGGTTGCGAGCGTCATCGGTCCGTCAAAGCGGTTATCGTAGTTACGCGGCTCCCAAAGCTCACCGCCCGTTAGGCGCGGATCGATGAAAATCGGAGCATCGTTGATAATCGTTGCCGGGTTAAAGCCTTTATCTAAAGCCGCCGAATAAATAAAGGGTTTGAAGGTCGAACCGGGTTGACGCACGGCCTGCGTCACGTGGTTAAACATATTGAGGTAAAAGTCAAACCCGCCGACTAAAGCCCGAACCGCACCCGTGTTAAATTCAGCACTGACAAAGCCGGCTTGCACTTCCGGGGTTTGTGCCAAAGTCCACGTGCCGGCCGGCGTTTTGGAAATGCGCACGATGGCGCCGACCGTTAAATCCGTTGCCTGAGCCTTTTTCTTCCAGTACTTTTTCTTTTGTAATAAGCCGGAAAACTTTAGACTTTCCTTATCGAGCGTCACTTCCGTATCGCCGTCAAGAGCGGCCCGAATTTCTTTGTCGGAAACGGCAGTAATGACAGCCGGGAATAGATTCGGGGACGTCGGGGCTTCGGCAAGTGCGAGCGTGATGTCGGTTTTGCGTGTTTCGGGATTGGAAATATCAATCACCGCTGTCGGTCCGCGAAAACCGTAACGGCGATCATATTGAATCAGATTCTTGCGGACGGCTTCCCAAGCGGCTTTCTGGTCGGCAGCTCGAATCGTTGTGTAAACATTCAGACCGAGCGAATACGCTTCTTCCTTGAAGGTGTCGTACACGAGCATACGCGCAAGTTCTGCTGCATATTCGGCATGTAGACCTTCCTCACCCTTTGTGGCCGTAAGGCGACGTTCGCTCGGCTTTTTGGCCACAATCGGACGAGCCATTTCCTGATCGTATTCTTCTTGCGAAATAAACCCGAGTGTCCGCATGCGTTTTAAGACGTAGTTTTTACGCATGTTGGCTCTTTGCGGGTTGACAATCGGGTTGTAGGCAGAAGGGGCCACAGGGAGACCTGCAATGGTGGCGGCCTCACCGATACTCAAATCTTCGATTTCTTTGCCGAAATACACCTTCGCCGCCGAGGCAAAGCCGTAGGCGCGCTGTCCGAGATAAATCTGATTGAGATAGACCTCGAAAATTTGGTCCTTGGTCAGAGTGTTCTCAATCTTGTAGGACATCGCCACTTCGTAGAGTTTACGTGTGTAGGTGCGCTCGGAGGATAAAAAGAAGTTGCGAGCCACTTGCATGGTAATCGTCGAGCCGCCTTGACCGCGACGTCCGGTAATCAAGTTGGCAATCGCCGCACGGGCAATGCCGGTAAATTCGATACCTGAATGCGCGTAAAAGCCGTCGTCTTCGGCTGCCAAAACGGCATTGCGCACAAACGGCGGAATCTCATGCAGACGCAGAAAATCGCGATGTTCTTCACCGAATTCGCCGATGAGGATTCCTTCGGCGCTATAAACACGCAGGGGAATCTTCGGTTTGTAATCTGTGAGGACATCAATCGGCGGCAATTGGGAATACACAACGGCAAAGACAATAAGACCGACACAAATACCGCTGACAAGACCTGCCAGGCCGATTCCGAAACACCAACAGATAAAACGGCTGAGTTTTCCGGCAAAAGAGTTGTTTTTCTTCACTGAAAGCCTGCCTGCGCCGAGCCGTTATCCGTCGGCCGTCGGCGTTGTAATAATTGAGGTTGTCTGCAAAAGAATCCCGCTAGTTTATCGGGCGGGAAAGTAACACGAAATGTTAGCGCATTTCGTGTCCGAATCTTGTTTTGCCGAGGAAGAGTTGGGAAGATTCATAATCTCGTATTGCTGCTGACAAGGAGAAGAGAGCGAGTCAACTGTCGCCTTGGCTGGTGTATTCCTTGACCATTTGAGAAGATTTAAAGAGAAAATGCGTTCTAATCCGAGAGGAGAATCCAGCGAGCAAGTACAATCCCCTGAGTTGCTAAAGCGGTCTGAGGCCTTTTTGGGTTGAAGACGGAAGGGCGTGCTCTCGCCAAGGAACTTTTTCAGTTATGGCAGCAAGAATAGACAGAATAGGCCTATTATTTAATGAGATTCTCACAAGTAGAGCTTGCGAAAATTCCTCGTATTTTGCCCCCCCCCTCAGGCGCTAGCTTTTCTTCATGCGGAGGGGTCTTCTCGCTTTGCTTGTTGTTCGCGGTCTTGCTACCCAACAGTTGTGCAGGTCGATAAGACTAGGAGAATGTTCTGATGGCGAACATCGCGGTTGTTGTCCCGTGCTACAACGTCAAGGCCCAGATCGGCTCTGTTCTTGAGGCGATGCCTCCTTGCGTTGCAAGGATTTTTGTCGTTGATGATTGTTGTCCCGAGAAAACGGGGGAGTTTGTCCGCGCGAAACTCAAGGACTCCCGGATTCGAATCCTTACTCATGAGAAGAATCAGGGAGTCGGCGGGGCGGTAATGACAGGTTATAAGGCTGCTATCGCAGAGGGAATGGATATTCTCGTCAAGATTGATGGGGATGGGCAGATGGATCCGTCATTGATAGAAAACTTTGTTCGCCCTCTTGAAGACGGTAGTGCTGACTATGCAAAGAGAAATCGCTTCTGGAACGCCGAAAATTTACGAGAGATGCCCCGGATTCGTCTTTTCGGGAATGCGGTTCTCTCTTTCATCAACAAAATCAGTTCCGGATATTGGAACATCATGGATCCTACAAATGGGTATACAGCGATTACGGCTGAGGTCGTTCGGGAATTGCCGTTTGAAAAAATTAGTCGACGTTACTTTTTTGAAACGGACATCCTTTTCCGCCTCTCAACTATGCGGGCCGTTGTCCAGGACATTCCGATGCGCGCAAAGTATGCCGATGAAAAGTCGGGTTTGAATATTAAAAAGATTCTCTTTGAGTTTCTGGGCAAACACGCTGTTAATGCCTTTAAGCGGATTATTTACAACTACTACATCCGCGACTTTTCTGTGGCCTCTGTCGAGTTGTTGCTTTCTGTCCCTTTGTTGGCGTTCGGCATTGGGTTCGGGGTGAGTGAATGGATCGAAACTCTAAGGACGGGCATTGTGGCAAGTTCCGGAACAGTTATGTTGGCAGCATTGCCGGTATTTATGGGGCTAGAGCTCCTGCTTTCTTTTATTAACTATGACATTGCCTCGGTTCCGAAAACAAGCATTAGTCGGTTTTTGCGGCATCGACAATAGGATTTTTTTGACTGAGAGGTTTTTGCAGAGGACAGACCATGTGGACTTATTGGGCACTTGCATTTCTGTGCGTTGTAGGAATATCTGTCGGACAAGTTCTTTTCAAGTCGGCAGCGATTTCGTTTGAAGCAGCGCAAAGCATTTTTGTTTTGCGGCCGATGTTGGTGCTTTTCGCAGCATTAGTGCTCTATGCCGTGACGACTGTCGGATGGGTGTTTGTGTTGTCCAAACTGTCGCTCGCGAAAGCTTACCCTTTGATGGCACTTGTCGGTATTCGTTTTTAATGAACAAATCGGGTTGCGCTACATAATCGGCGTCGTTTTCATTGTTCTCGGTGTCGCGTTATCAATTACCTCCTGATTCGGGAGGCTCGCTATAGCCTCCTGTTGAAATGCATTGATTCTTTGTCCGATTATGCAAACCCGTTGTGCCGCTACTGCTGTGTGTGTTCTCTTCAACCGAATCTGTGAGAGGATTATCGGGATATTTGATAGTTTTGTTGGCCCGATGAGAACCGGATATGCAGGCATTGTTCTTGTTTTAATGGCCTGCGCTGTTCTCGCAATTTTCAGCATTGTCCCGCACGCACAGTCTCCGGACGAGGGGGCTCACATGATGCGGGCGGCGTCATTGGCGCATGGAAATATCGTTCTGCAGTCGGACGGAAAAACGATCGGCGATGTGATTAATAACGGACAACTTGAGTATTACGGAAAACTTTCTTCTCTTGCATTCTATCCTGAAAAGAAGGTTACTACGCTAGAGAACCTCCGAGAGATACGATATTCCGATTCCTATACGCGATGTGACTTCTCGAGTTTGGCTGTGTACTTTCCTGGGAGTTACATTCCTCAGGCCGTGGCCATCTTAGTCGGCGAGAAATTCCATCTGAAAGTTTGGCGTGTCGTCAATCTCGCTAAGGCGCTTAATCTGGTCGCCATTTTCGGGATGCTTGCTCTGGCTGCCCGACTCTGGCGGCTTCCGCTACTGACGGCAGTTTTATTGCTGATGCCGATGACGCTTTTTCAGGCAGTTTGCCCGTCAACGGACGGCGTTCACTTCGCAATGACGGTTCTGATTGCCAGTCTTTTTTTGCATCTTTCTAAAAGATATTCTGGCTGGGGTTTTATTGGTCTATGCGTTTTAATCTTTGTCTTGGCAACGCATCGCATGAACATGTTTGTTCTGATGGTGTTGCCCTTTTGGCTTGGCGTTAGGAACAAATCCCGATTTCAGATAGGGGTGTCCCTGTTAACAGTATTTTTGGGAGTTGCTTGGATTCTTTTTGCGATGAGTACGATTCCGCGTCCAGACCGCAGTTTCGGCATGGTACAAATTGCTTTGTACTATTTGATGCACCCGGTAGAAACAATCAAGGCATTCTTTCATACGTTTACAGACATCGGGTTACTGAAGTTTTATAGGGATAGTTTTGCTGGGCAACTTGGCTGGCTCGATTATTGTGTTAGTAAAGGCGTGATTTACCTGACACATGTTCTGGTTTGGGGGGCGCTTATTTACGGTTGCATCCGCAGTAAGTTTCTCACCACCTGGCGTTCCGAAGGCGGGTTCCTTTTCATCGTTGCAATTGGCTCAGCCTTGTCTACTTTCTTTTTTTTACTTGTTCAGTGGACCCCGTTCCCATGTGCAGGGGCTATCGCGGGCGTTCAAGGTCGTTACCTTATTGCTCCGTTTATGCTCCTTGGTTTTGCAACTGAATATACCTGGGTTGTTTCTAGGGCACACGAGACGCGAAATGTGCGTGTGATTCTTTCTTTGGCGCTTATTGCTTATGGGGTCCTTTCCATTGTAGCCACGCAGTCGGCGACACTTTCTCGTTATTGGATAAGTTAGAGCCTGTTTCTGATAGAGTCGCTAAGGGCATTGGCTTGGTTGAAGCTCGTCGGGAAAGAGGGCTCTTCTCGACAAATCCGAGCATTCTCTTCAAAATGAAGAATTACAGTCAGAAAGAAAGCAAGAAAGTTGTTTCCATCGATAAAACGCACACGAAAGGTCCGTAAAAAATGACCGTAATTTGCCCGAGTCCGGAGAGCATCCTGTCCCTGACCAAGAAACTGTGTTCCATCCCGAGTGTTTCAGGTCGCGCCGAGGAAGAAAATCGTGTTGCGCAAGTCCTTTATGAGACCCTTACCGAAATACAACCTACGCAGGGAAACACCCTGACTGCGGAAATCTTTGCCTGTGAGGGAGACCGACTCGGACGCAAGGCTGTATGGGCCCTTTTGCGTCCGGCCGAAAAGACCGAACGGACGGTGCTGTTAACGGGGCATTTCGATGTCGTCGATGTTCAGGGTCCGCTTGCCGACCTAGCGTTTTCTCCGGACGCGTATACCGAGGCTCTTGCCGATGTCGATCTTCCCGACGAGGTGCGAGAAGACCTAGAAAGCGGCAATTGGCTTTTCGGGCGAGGTGTCATGGATATGAAATCGGGTTTGGCGATTTTCATCGAAACCATGCGTGTTTTGGCTCAAAGCCTGGACCTTAAAATCAATATTGCGTTTTTAGCGGTTCCCGATGAAGAAAGCGACAGCGCCGGTATGCGGGGCTCGTTGACCAAACTGTGCGCGATTCGGGACGAACAGGCGTTGGATTTTGTGGCGGCCTTGACGGGAGAGCCGTGTTTTTGGACAGCAGGAAAATCTCCGGCGCGCCCGTACTACACGGGGACAGCCGGCAAAATCATGCCGTATTTCTTGTGCGTAGGGCAAGAAAGTCACGTGAACGACTATGTCGAAGGCGCAAATGCGGCTCTCATTGCCGCCGACGTTGTCCGATTGCTGGAAGGAAATAAGGCGTTTATCTGCGGCAAGGGCTCCGATACGCTTCCGCCTCCGACGTGCCTGAGTTGTCAGACGCGGGTAGCAACGTACAGCGTGAGCCTTCCGGCCAAGGCGGTTTGTTACTTTAATGTGCTTTCTGACCACGCAACGCCGGGCGACATCCTCAATGACTTAAAAGACATTGCAAACGAAGTCTTGCTCGATTCGTGCAAACAAATGCACAAGACGGCGCTTGAGTTGGCTCTTAAAGGAGCCGATGTTCCCATCACGGAAAAGAAAGGGCGCGTTTTAACGTACAAGGACCTTGTGGAGACAGCCGAGCAAAAACTCGGCGGCAGAAAGGAGTTTGCTCGTCAACAAAAAGCCTTTTTGCAAACGCTTGATTCGAAAACCGATATGCGCGAGGCGGCCATCCGCGTCAGCGAATGGGTGTTGGAAGAAAGCGGTCTTCAAGGTCCTGCGATTGTTCTCGGGTTTTTACCCCCGTATTACCCGAGTCGATTCAACGGAGGGCGCAAAGCCAAAGAAAGAGCTCTTAAGCGCATCATTCAAGAGCAAGCGGCTCGGGGCGGGGTCCTTGCAGGGGACGGCGCCGTGACGATTCAAAAAGTCTTCGGTGGCATTACCGATCTTTCGTATTTGGGATTTCAGGGACAAAAATCCGGGCTCACTGCCCTCAAAGACAACATGCCCGGGTGGGGAGAGCTCTATTCGCTGCCGATGAAAGAACTTCTCTCGCTCGATGTCCCGATTGCCAACATGGGGCCGGCCGGAAAGGATGCCCACAAGGCAACGGAACGCCTCGAGTTGAATTACTCCCTGAAAATTGCCCCGCAGCTTTTGCTTGAGACCATCGAGAAGTTGTCGCGCAAATGAGACGCGACTCGGGGCAAACGCTAGTCCATAGTGCATAGATGCAACAGCATTTGGTCAAACAAGGCAAATCCCTTGCCCGCAATCGGCAAGGATTTCCTCAGAGTGTGCTAGGTTGACCTCGGTATTTCTTAACTTTCTCCAAGGAGAATGGCCATGGCAGAAAATATCGATGTCGCAACACTGACAGCGAAGCCTAAGGCAGGTCCTGTGGCATTCCTCGCATTGTTGCTTGCGGTCATCATGTTCTCGGGAGTCTTTTACAAAATGGGACCGGGCTATGAATGGCTCGGTGCTTTTGATTTCTCGACAATTGCCGGCAAATTCGGCTCGGTCGGTGGAACTAATTTCGTCGGCAAAGGCGGTGTCGGCGCGCGGCAAGGTTTTCTTTTCGCCCTGACGCTTTTTGCCCCCGTGACGCTTGCCGTCGGTCTTTTGGCCGTCTTCGAGCACTACGGCGCTTTGGCGGCGGCACAAGTGTTACTGACGCCTTTCCTGCGACCGGTTTTGGATATTCCGGGCTACACAGGCTTGGCGCTCGTGACCGATCTGCAAAGTACGGATGCAGGAGCGGCCATCTCCAAGAGCTTATATGACCACAAACTCATGAACGATCGGGAGTTGGTCATTATGGCCTCTTGGCAGTACTGCGGGGCAGGCGCTGTCGGAAACTATTTTTCGACGGTCTCGGCGCTTTTTGCCTTCTTTTTGGTTCCGGTGTGGAAACCGCTCGCAATTATTCTTGTCATGAAGTTTGCGGCCGGGTTCTTCGTCCGGGTTTGTTTGTCGGCTCTTTACAGAAAGGATTTCCGCGATGGCTACTGCAGATAACAAAGTGAGCAGCAATCCTTTTGATATTTTCATTGCCGGTTGCCGTAAGGGATTGCTCGTTTGCGCCAACTATTTGTTGCCGAACGTATTGATGGCGTTCGTTTTAACGTACATCTTGAGCCTGCTTGGCGTGATGGATTTTTTGGGTAAAGTGTGCGGCCCCATGATGGGCGTCTTCGGCTTAAAAGGCGAATGCGTTCTCGTGCTCTGCGCCACATGGCTTTCGTGCGGCGCCGGTGTCGGCGTTGCCGCCAGCCTTTTTACCGCCGGAACCATCAGTGCAACCGATGTCACGATTATGTCGCCTGCCTTGATTTTGATGGCCTCCCAGATTCAGTACATGGGGCGGCTGCTCGGTCTGGCGGACGTGCCGAAAAAATACTGGCCTCTTTTGATGTTCACCAGCGTCTTTATGGCAGGTATCGGCATGCTGATTATGCGAGCCGTTATGTAGTTTTCTAAGCGGGAGGACCCCTTCGGGAGTATCCCGCTAAGACTTCGGGGGTTGTTGTGAATACGGACGTTGTTTCCTTATGGCGTGATTTGCACGCGATACCCGAACTCGGCTTTCACGAAGTGAAGACAAGCGCTTATGCCGCCGATGCGATGCGTCGGCTCGGTTACGAAGTGCACACCGGGTTCGGCAACACAACGGCGGTCGTGGCTTACAAACGCACAAGCGTTCCGGGGCCGACCGTCATGGTTCGGTGCGACATGGATGCGCTGCCGTTTAAAAATCCGGACGGATCGGTTGTGGCCGTTCATGCGTGCGGGCACGATGCCCATGTGGCGATGCAAATTGCCACAGCCGCTCAGGTCGCAGACTCGATAAAAAAAGGAACGTTGAAGTTTCTTTTCCAGCCGGCAGAAGAAACACTGGACGGCGCGTTAAGCGTCATTGATGCCGGCGTTCTCGATGACGTGGATATGGCCTTCGGGATGCACATTCGACCGGTGCAGGATATGCCGGCCGGCAGTTTTTGTGCTGCCGTCAACTACACGGCAAGTGCCTTTATCGGCATTGATATCAAGGGAGAGGCCTGCCACGCATCGCGCCCCCATTTGGGCGTTAATGCGGCCGAGGCCGCCTCGCTTGTGACCAATGCGATTTGTGCCATCAAACTCAATCCCCTGGCCGGTTGGAGTTGCAAGGTCACGCAGATTCATGCCGCTTCGGCAGCCGTCAATGTCGTTCCGGACACGGCACAAATGTGGCTCGATGCCCGTGCCGAGAACAACGCCTTGATGGACGAGTTGATTGAAAAAGTTCGCCGAGCAGCCGAATTTGCCGCTCAGTCGGTGGGAGCGACGGCAAGTCTTGTGCTCAAACATAAGCCGATTCCGGCGCCTTCGTACACGCCTTCTTTAGTTCGGCAAGCGCAAGAAGAAATCATTCGTCTTTTCGGACGAGAGCGCTTATCGGAGCCCTGCGGGGGCGGCGGTGAGGACTTCAATTATTTTGTCCAAGCTAAGCCGGAACTGAAAAATGCGTATTTCGGAATCGGCGTCGGTGCCGAGCCGGGATTGCATAACCGAGCGATGCATTTTTCGCCCGAGTACCTAAAGGGTGGCGTCGCCCTGATGAGTGCCATGATTTGTCGCCAGTTGGGCTAAAGCCCCTTTAAAAGGGCGTCCTCCAGGGCACAATGCGCATTAAAAGCGGTTTGATGCCGTGTTCGGCATCAAGCTGCAGACCCTTTTTGGGCTCGGGCTTTGTGTCCGCTTCTTTTTGGGTCGGCTCCCGGTTCGGTTGCCGGCAAAAGGCTTTAAAGTCAAACAGGCTTTTGTCGGCAAGCTGGGACGGCGCAACCCGTGTGGTACTCATAAAAAGGTTATAAATCCTGCCGTCAAAATGCCTATCCCAGTCGGCCATCAGAGCCTTGATTTCCTGACGCTTTTTGTTTTCTGCCGCACCGCAAAGGTGCTTGGGAGATGTCGGAAAGTTGCGGATTTTGGCCCACTTGGCCGTCTCATACTCACGCACATACACCAAAGGTCGAATAACGATGTTGGTCTTGTCGTCGCTACGCAGAATCGGCGGCATCGCTTTAATGCGTCCGCCGTAAAAAAGATTCAGGAGCAGTGTGGAAACCACATCGTCCATTTGATGACCGAGTGCAATTTTCGTGCAGCCCGTTTCTCGGGCAACCCGATACAAAATGCCGCGACGCAAACGCGCGCATAGAGAACAGATGTTTTTTCCTTTCGGAATCAGACGCTCGACAATCGCATGCGTGTCTTGCGATTCGATGTGATAGGGAACGCCTGTGGCCTTCAGAAAATTTTCGATTGTCTGAGTATCCGACCCCGGAATGTGTTGGTCGACATGTACGGCAAGAAGCTCGAATTTTACGGGCGCTCTTTTTTGTAACTTCATGAGCGTTTCTAGGAGGACATAACTATCCTTGCCGCCGCTCATGGCAACGAGAATCTTGTCTCCGTCTTCAATCATGTCGTAGTCGGAAATCGCTTGTGCCGTCAAGCGCACAATGCGTTTTTCCAATTTACGAACCGAGACGGACGCGTGTGTGTGAACGCCGGGGGCAATTTCGATGGACTTTTTTTCATCACGGTCGTTTCTCGGCGTCTTGGCCGGAACAATCGGTATGGGCATTTCTGTCATAACGTTTTCTTTCTGAAAATTTCAATGCCGATACCGGCGGCCTTTTTCACGGCTTCGGTCTTTTGGGTTTGAACGCGAACGGCAAGCACTCGAGCGTCGGCAAGGAGCTTTGCGGCGATGCGTTCGGCTACGGTCTCTTGCAATTGAATGTGCCCGGCAGAAAGAACCGAATCGATGGCCTTCGGGACGGCTCGATAGTCGTAGACCGAGGCGATGTCATCGTCTAAGACGGCATGATCTTTGACCCAAACATCAAGTGTAAAGAGCATTTCCTGTGACCGGTTTTTTTCCCAGTCCACAACGCCGATGTGCGCCTGGGTTTTGTAATCGGCCAGGTGAATCTTTCGGCACTGTGTTAACAAAAACTCCGTTAAATCGGGCATTTCAGGGCCTCCTTTATGGCACTGAGGCGGGCATTTCGTATGCGCACGGTGGCTGGTTTTTCAGAGGGACTCTTTAAGAGCAAGGCTACGTCAACGGATAAGTAGGCCGCGCGTAGGGCTTTGAGGATTCTTTGGTTAAAGTCCGGATTCGTGTAGCCCAAAGCCTGAAGAAAGTGCTCAAGTCGCTCCGGTCGCCTGAGTACATCCAAGGCGTTTAAAAGGTTAAGGTACTCTTCGGCACTTTGTGCCGTTCGAGCGGCATCTTTGTACTTGACAAAAAGAGTAACGGCATCTGTTACATCGCTCGGGAAACGGTGATGTCGGCAAAAACGGGCTACTTGGTCTTGCGCTAATCCGGAAAACGCGATGCTCGCACGCACAGTTAAGGGGGCGTTTTCTGTCGCAGCGTAATCCAAGGCGCTTAAGAGGGATTCGGTTACTGGGCTTTCGGCAAAGACGCGAGACAAAAAGCCGCAGTCCTTCAGAATCCGAATCATGCGCGAGGGAGCTTCTTCCATAAGCCCGCGCGAGACCTCGGCCCACACGCGCTCAGAGACTAAGTGGTCGGCTTCACCCGTGGCGACCATGGTCTTTAAGAGAGTCGCTGTTTCCGGAGCCACGGTAAAGTCGGCAAAGCGCGCCGCAAACCGAGCCAGACGCAAAATGCGGACCGGGTCTTCGCAAAAGGCTGGTCCGACATGGCGCAAAATCCGATCGGTCAGGTCCTTCTTGCCGTTAAAGGGATCGATGAGGACGCCTTCGGGAGTCATGGCCATGGCGTTGATGGTTAAATCACGCCGCGCGAGGTCTTCGGTTAGTGTCACGGACGGCGATGCGAAGAATTGAAAACCGTGGTAACCGTGGCCGGATTTACGTTCCGTCCGCGCCAGGGCATACTCTTCGTGTGTTTTCGGGTGCAGAAAGACGGGGAAATCGTGTCCGACCGGAATAAACCCGAGTGAAAGCATCTCTTTCGGACTGGAACCGACGACAACCCAATCCTTGTCCGAAGAGCGCACATCGCGCCCGGACATCCGCATGAGTGCATCACGCACGGCTCCGCCGACCAAGTAAACCTGCATGGGCTACGTTTCCTTACTTTGTAAGGATTGTACTGGGTGCTCGGCAAAGAATGTTTTCAGAGCAACACCGGTTGCCGTGGGCATTTCGGAGACGGCACGAGGCGTTCCTTCGGCAACGATTTGACCGCCGCCGTCGCCCCCTTCCGGCCCTAGGTCAATGACGTAATCGGCTTCGGCAATTAAATCCAAATTGTGTTCAATCACCAGGACTGTGTGCCCGGCATCGGTCAATGCTTGTAGCACATGAATGAGCTTTTGAACGTCGGCCATATGTAGGCCCACCGTCGGCTCATCGAGGATGTAAAGCGTCCGAATCTTTTTATTAGTCCGCCGGGAAGTTTTGGCTTTGGCAAGTTCGAAAACCAGTTTAATGCGTTGAGCTTCTCCCCCGGAAAGCGTCGTCGAAGGTTGTCCGAGTTTTAAGTACCCTAAGCCCACAGATTGCATCATGCGTAGACCTTCGGCCACTTTGGTGTTCGTTTCAAATAGGGGCAAGGCTTCGTCAACGCTCATTTGCAACACGTCGCCGATGGACTTTCCGTACCACAGGGCTGTTAATGTTTCCTCGTCAAAACGCTTTCCGCCGCATGTCGGGCAGGTCATGGCGACATCCGGCAGGAAATTCATCTCGACCATGACTTCGCCGCGCCCGCTACAAGTCGGACACCGCCCGTCCTCGGTGTTAAAGGAAAAGCGTGAGAGCGTCCAGCCGTGTTCTTTGGCGGTGTTCGTGCTCGCAAAAAGCTCGCGAATTTGTGAGAAGAAGCCCACGTAAGTTGCCGGGCACGAACTCGGAGTTTTCCCAATCGGAGTCTGGTCTACTTCCAGAACGCGGTTAACGGAATCCCAACCGGTAATCGCCTTACATCCGAAATGGGCGACAGAATGCGCTCTCGGTGTTTTGCTTAGGCGCATTTTTAGGAGCGGCAACAGGACATCACGGGCCAAGGTGGATTTTCCGGAGCCGGAAACCCCTGTGAGCGCCACGAGTTTTCCGAGCGGAATCTTGGCGGTGATATTTTTCAGATTGTGCTTGACGGCTCCGCTAATTTGCAGAGACAGGTCGCCCTTTCGAATCGGGTGACGCACTTTTCCTGAATGCGGCATCGGGCTTTTCAGGCATTGCCCTGTGATGCTTTCCGGGGCAGCCGTGATATCGGCCAGTGTCCCTTCGCAGACAAGAGCGCCGCCCATACTGCCGGCTCCCGGACCGATATCGACGATGTGTTCGGCATGTCGAATCATGTCCTCGTCGTGCTCGACGACAATGACGGTATTTCCCTTGTTTTTTAAGGCAATCAGACTGTCGATTAGGCGGGCGTTATCGCGAGCGTGAAGGCCGATGGTCGGCTCGTCTAGTACGTAACAGACTCCCTGAAGGCTGTTTCCGATTTGCGAGGCCAAGCGGATGCGCTGCGCTTCACCTCCCGATAGTGTCGGGGCGCCGCGATTGAGCGACAGGTATCCGAGTCCGACTTCGTGCAGAAAGCGAAGGCGCGTGAGGATTTCCTGAACGGCGCCTTGTCCGATGGCTTTTTCGCGACAGGCAAGACGCATGCGGGAAAAGAACGTTAAGCAATCATCGACGCTCATCGAACAGATTTGTCCGATATTGCGTCCTCGGAAAACAAAGGACAGAGCGGCCTTATTCAAGCGCAGACCCTGGCAATCCGGACAGGGCTCTTCGTCACCGTAGTACTGCCCGGAGCCCGCACAGGTCGGACACCAGCCTATGGGGCTGTTGTAGGAAAAAAGGCGTGGATCGGGTTCGGGAATTTCAATCAAACAATCCGGACACATGCGCTTGGTTGTGAAACGCCGGATTCCGCCACGGGGTTCTTCCATCCCGCCGTCGGCGTAGCACCCCCATCGGACGGACACTAACCCTTTCCCGTAAAGAAAAGCTCGGGAAATGGCGCGGCGTAGGAGGGATTCATTTTCCGGGACGGTAACCAGGGTTTGGATGGCAAGGTCTACTTTCGCATCGTCAAAAAAAAGGTGATTGTCAAGGTTTGGAATGTCCTCCCAACTCCCGTTAAAGCATAAACGGGAGGCGCCTGTTTCACGGATGAGGTTTCTCATCAGCGACGGATAAGTCAGGTATCCCAGACTCGACAAGGACAGGGTTAGAGAAATGCGATGTCCTTTGTAGGTATTGAGGATTTCCCGGCAAATCTCTTCTTCGGTTTTCTTGACAACAGTGTCTCCGCACCTCGGGCAATGCGGTGTGCCGAGTTTGGTGAAAAGAAGGCGCAGATAGGGATGAATTTCGGTCATCGTACCGACGGTCGACTTCAGGCCGCCTCGACTCGTGCGCTGCTCGATGGCGACGGTCGGGGCAATCCCGACAATCTGCTCGACATCGGGTTTGGCGGGTGGTTGCACGAGCGAGCGTGCATAGGCATTTAAGCTTTCCAGGTACCGGCGCTGTCCTTCGGAGAAAATAATGCCAAAGGCCAGGGTGGATTTTCCGGAACCGGAAACGCCTGTGACGACCGTCAGTTTTTTCTTCGGAATAACGACATTTAAATCTTTGAGATTGTGTTCGCGCGCTCCGAAAATGCCCATGTCGTTGGATTGCAAGGAGCGCCCCATGGCCGGCGCGGCAGCAACACGACTCGCGGCATCGGACAGGTCGGCCATTGAGGCGCTCGGATCTTGAAGCGCTTTTCGGTAGGCGGCCAGGGCTTTGGCCGTGTAGGTTGTTTTACGCGCAAGTCCGTCGGGAGTTCCGGCAGCAACAAGCTGTCCGCCCTTGTCTCCGCCGTCCGGACCTAAATCGATGACCCAGTCACTCGCGTTGATGACATCCAAATTGTGCTCAATCAGGATGACGGTTGCGCCGCCGTCGACAAGACGGCGGAGGGAAGTCAGGAGTTTGGCGATGTCATCGAAATGCAGTCCCGTTGTCGGTTCATCGAGAACAAAAACGTGGCCGGCCACCGATAGGAGTGAATTGGCTCTGGCCAAGGATTCGGCAAGCTTTAAGCGTTGCGACTCTCCGCCTGAAAGCGTCGGAAGCGGTTGTCCGAGCCGGACGTAATCCAGACCGACGTCTTTTAAGGCATTAAGGCGGTTACAGATGTCTCGGTGATTCTTAAAGTACTCCAGAGCCTGCGAGACGGTCATGTCCAGGACGTCGGCAATCGATACGTCGTGTTGACCGTCTAGGTTAATGGTTACCTCGAGAACTTCCGGACGGTAGCGTTTCCCGTTGCAGTTCGGACACTTCAGATAAATGTCGCTTAAAAACTGCATTTCGACGTGCTCGAATCCCGTACCCTGACAGGTCGGGCATTGCCCGAGTACGGAGTTAAAGCTAAAGAAGCCGGCGCTGTAATTATTGGCACGCGCTTTCGGGGCAGCAGCAAAAATCTTTCGAATGGCGTCGAAGGCGCCGATATATAGGACCGGAGTCGAGCGCGTTGTGGCCGAAACGGCACTTTGATCGATTAAGTGAATGTCTCGGAGGTCTTCGCACCCGAAAATCTTCGCATCGGAAACGGAGGTAACGACCTTCCCGAAATGCCGTTGCAAGAGCGGCACGAGGGTATCGATGATGAGCGAGGATTTCCCCGATCCGGAAACGCCGGTGACGGTCGTCAGATACCCGATGGGAAACCGAACCGTGACGTTGCGTAGGTTGTGCTCGCAGGCATCGGCCACTTCAAGCCAACGGGTTTGAGTGGTCGGGGTTTTACGCGTCAAGCCGGCATCGGGACGGCGCCGCCCGCTCAAATACGCTCCCGTGAGCGTATCGGAATGACAGAGTCCTTCCGGTGTTCCATCAAAGACGATTTGCCCGCCTTTTTCACCGGCTCCCGGTCCCATATCGACGATGCGGTCGGCGGCGAGCATTACTTGCGGATCGTGTTCGACGACAACGAGGGTGTTGCCGGCATCGCGAAGACGCCGCAAGATTCCGTTGACGCGGTCCATGTCGCGCGGATGTAAGCCGACTGACGGCTCGTCGAGAACAAAGAGAGTGTCGACAAGGTTCGTTCCGAGGGCCGTGGTTAGATTGACGCGTTGCACTTCGCCGCCTGAGAGCGTGCGACTTTGTCGGTCGAGCGTGAGGTATCCGACACCGACATCCGTTAAATAATTGAGGCGCGCTAAGGCCTGTTCGAGCACAAGACGCCCCGGCTCATCGAGGACTTCTTCCCGAATCACCTGCAAGAAAGCAATGAGCGAGGTAATCGGAAGGAGCATCAAGTCGTGTAGTGTCAATCCGGGAATCGAATCAATGACCTTGCGGATTCCCGGCGCATCGCTCGAGATAAATCGTGAGCGACCGGCAAGAGCGACGTCGGCTGCAGCTCGGCTTCCGACGCGCCACAAGAGGGCATCGGGTTTTAGTCGGGCACCTCCGCACGCAGGACACGTGACATAGGTCCGATAGTGCATCAAAAGCATGCGGGCCGTAAAGGTATATTTGGCTTTGTCCGCAATGTAATCAAAAAAGCGCCGAATTCCGTACCACCGAGGCCGGTTGCCCGAGCTCCGGTTTGCATCACCGTTCCAAACCCAGTGTTTTTGCTCTTCGGTCAGATGGCAATACGGAATATCCGTCGGAATGCCGGCTCTTTGTGCGCAGTCCATCAGTTCGTCATAGCAATCTGTGTAGGCACTGCCTTTTCCCCACGGTTTGATGCAGTGTTCGCTAAGAGATTTGTTCGCGTCGGGGATTACGAGGGCTTCATCGATATCGATGGTGCGCCCGAATCCGTGGCACACAGGACATGCCCCGAGCGGAGAGTTAAAGCTAAAGGTCGAATTCGTTGCATCGGCATAGGCAATGTCGCAGGTAGCACATTTAAGGCCTTCGGCATACGGCCAGATTGCTTCTTGCCCGTCGTCACCAAGGACGTGGACGACAAACTTTCCGGCAAACGCGCCTCTGCCGCTTTTAAGGGCCGTCTGCACGGCCTCAAGCCCGCGAGAAAGATCGGTTTTGGAGACACGGAATCGATCGACCACAACGGAAAGAATCGTTCCCTCGAGCGTTTGGCGCTCGGTGTGGATTCGTGTAAAGCCTCGGGCAGCTAGACCGTTGACGGCCAGTTCGCGGTTAAAATTTTTCGGGACCAGAACGTCAAACGTGATGACAAGACGAGGGTCGGAAGCGACGGTTGCTCGGGAGCAAATGTCCGCCCACATGTCCATCGGTGTCATGCGACGCACGGGTTGTCCGCACTGCCGGCAAAATAGGTGAGCTTCCTTTTCAAATAGGAGCTTGATGTAGTCATTGAGTTCGGTCATCGTCCCGACGGTTGAGCGCGACGTGCGAACACTGTTACTTTGATTGATGGCAATGGCCGGCGGAACGCTCTCAATGCTGTCGACATCGGGTCTGTCACACTTGTCGAGGAATTGACGCGCGTAGGAACTGAATGTTTCCACATACAGGCGCTGCCCTTCGCTATAAAGCGTGTCGAAGGCAAGAGAACTCTTACCCGATCCGGAAGGCCCGGTAATGACGGTCCACGTATTCGTCTTAATGTCCAGATTAATGTTTTTTAAATTGTTTTGTCTGGCACCGCGAATGCGGATATTTTCAGAAGCTTTTGTCATGAATCAGCAACCGGGTTTTGCCCAGCACGGGCAGGGTTCTTGAAATAAACGCCTGTCGCTTAGACGCAAAGCGGAAAGAGCGCCTCCCCACAGGCACCCCGTGTCAACGGCAATCGTGTCGGGTCGAATCACGAGTCCGAGCATGGACCAGTGTCCGAAACAGACGGTCTTTTGAACAAGACGAGGAAACTCGAACCAAGGACGGTACCTGGCAGGCATCTTTGCAATACCTTCGCGAATCGAATAGTCCGGCGTACCGTCGGGCTTTAAAAATCGCATACGCGTAAGGCCGTTCAAAATACCGCGAAGACGCGCGTCTCCCGTAAGGTCGTCCCGGAAAACGTCGGCGCCGTACATATTTTCCAGGGTGTGTTTCCAGGTGTCGGCGCGCAAGCTTTCTTGCACTTCCGAAGCTAACGCTCGAGCCTTTTCCAGTGACCACTTGGGCGGAATTCCGGCGTGGACGAAAACCGTGTCTTGTGTTTCGATTAGAAGCGGTCTAGCTCGCAACCAGTCAATAAGCTCGTCTCGGTCAGGCGCGGTCAGGATGTCATTTAAGGTATCTTTTTTGGGACACGGCTTTCCTGTGGCAACCAAGGCTAAAAGGTGCAAATCGTGGTTCCCGAGAATCGATTGCGCGCGTCCGGCATCACACAGTTCTTTGACGCGGCGCAGCGTCAGGAGCGACTGAGGTCCGCGGTTAACCAAATCGCCGAGGAAAACTAATGGCGCATCTTCGGGAAGTTGTTCCAGAAGACCGGTCAGACTTTCGTAGCAGCCCTGCAAGTCGCCGATAGCAATACACTGGGTTTGAGAAGACATCGCTAAAAACCAAGGAAAGGCAGGCAATCAGCCTGTCGGGAACCGAGCGGACAATGGTAAACTCAGTCCGATATGTTCCTGAAAAAACGGTCTCGGAAAAAAGACGTACTCGAAAAAAAATGAAGCGTCATTTTCCGAAAGCCAAAAAAACATTTTATCTGAGTTGCATCGATTTGACAGGGGGAAATTCTTGTGAAAACGGTTCGCAAAGTTGTGTTTCCGGTTGCCGGTCTCGGCACGCGATTTTTGCCGGCTACCAAAGCCATGCCTAAGGAAATGCTCCCTGTCGTCGACAAGCCCTTGATTCAGTACGCCGTCGAAGAGGCCGTCAGGGCCGGTGTGACGGAGATGATTTTTATCACGGGAAAAACGAAGCGGTCGATTGAAGATCACTTTGACCACAATGCGGAGTTAGAGTGGGAGCTCGAACAAAAGGGCAAAAACGAACTTCTTGAGATTGTCCGGAGCATTGCGCCCTCGAACGTGCACTTCGTTTACACGCGGCAACCCGATCCTTTAGGTCTCGGTCATGCGGTTTTATGTGCGGAGCCCGTTGTCGGTAAGGAACCCTTCGGCGTGATTTTGGCCGATGACTTAATCGATGCCGAGGCCCCTGTTATCGGCCAACTGATTGAGGCGCGCGAAAACGTCGGCGGCGGCAATATTTTGGCTGTTCGCAATGTAAAGCGTTTCGATACCAATAAGTACGGTATCGTCGGCGTCGATGACGAGCAGGCAGCGACAAGTCGCGTGGGGGTTATGGTCGAAAAACCGGCCCCGGAGAAGGCGCCTTCGACACTGGCGGTTATCGGACGCTATGTGCTCGAGCCTGAGATTTTCAAAGTGCTTAAAAGCGTACAAAAAGGGGCGGGCGGAGAAATCCAACTGACCGATGCCATTGCCGCAACGTTAGGGGAGAAGAAAACGTATGCCCATCGCTTTGACGGGCTGCGATTTGATTGCGGTGACAAGCAGGGGTTCTTAGACGCGACGGTGCATTTCGCGCGCCGCGCCGGGTATACGATTCGTTAGATTGTCAACGGCGGATTTTTTTCAGCAAGGCCGTCGTCGAACGATTAAATTCGAAGGCAACGGTGACGGTCTTGGCGCCCCAGGTTGCCGCAAGACGCGCCTCGGGTAAATCTTCAATTCGGTAGTCGCCGCCCTTGACGTAGATATCCGGCCGCGCACGGTCGATGACCTTAAGCGGCACTTTCTCATCAAAAATCACCACTAAGTCCACGCTCTGTAACGCAGCTAAGACAGCAGCCCTATCTGCTTGCGTATTAATCGGCCTGTCAGGGCCTTTGCCGAGCAAGCGCACCGAAGCATCGGAATTGACAGCGACGATAAGGCTCTTGCCGAGGGCGCGGGCTTGTGCCAGATATGTCACGTGTCCGCGGTGCAAAACATCGAAAACACCGTTTGTCATCACAATCGGGTGCGGCAATGCACCGGCGCGCTCTTTTAAGGCCTCGTAGGAGACGATTTTGTTTTCAAATAACGGGGGAGGGAGATGTTTTGCCATGGCTAATCCTTTTTTGCGCCATTGTAACGAGACAGCATCGAATCAGCTGTCTGGAATCTTAAGGGAGCAGGTCATGCTCATGGCGACCGAACTCGGAAAGACAATCCAAGCGCACATAGATGAAACGGGGGATGAGCGTTGCACGAGTCATTGTGCAATCTTTCCGAGACGGGACAGGAGCCTTTGTCACAGGAAAAGTATTTTTTCAGTTGTCGGTCTTGATTTTTTCCAATCGACGCTTTATAGTTCCGATTCCTTTTTGGGGGTTTAGCTCAGCTGGGAGAGCGCTTGCATGGCATGCAAGAGGTCAGCGGTTCGATCCCGCTAACCTCCACCAAATTTAAGGTCCCTATCGTCTAGAGGCCTAGGACACAACCCTTTCACGGTTGGTACAGCGGTTCGAATCCGCTTAGGGACGCCAACGTTGAAGAAACCGGAGCCTGAAAAAGTCTTCGGTTTTTTTTCGACGTTGATAGGCTCGTGCAGCCGAGCCGAACCTGCATTCTTTTTTCCTGACGGCTGTTCCTTCAACGATGCCTGACGGAAAAGGCGCAGGCCGCACCTCGGAGCGTTGTGCCTATTAAGAGAAGTATTTCTCGTGACCTATGCAAAGGAAACGTCATGGACAACCCGTCTTTTGATCGATTTAATGACAAGCCGCCGCGTCGCGACCGTCGTGACCGGGATTTTTCCCGTTTGGACCGTCGGGATGACCGTTTCGGCTCCAAGCCGTACCGTCCCTACTCGGAAGATCGCTTTTCCGACCGCGGTGACCGTTTCGGGGGTTCGCGCGACCGGTTTGATGACCGTCGCAGCGGATACCGAGAGGCCGGTCAGGATGGCCGTCGTCATGGGTACGGTGATTCGAAAGGGCGGTTTTCCCGTCCGCCGCGTCGCGACTTCTCCGGTCAGTCCGGACCGCGTGCGCGCGCTTTCGATCGGCGTCGCTATACCGACCACGCCGCTTTCGTGAAGACGGCAACCGTGCGGTTAGATCCCGATGTCGCAGAGTTTTTCCATTCGGCAAAGGCGGTGAACGAAGCGCTTCGCGGCATTCTGGCTTTAACAAAACTCGTGAGTTCGGAAAAGACACCGGAACCGCAAGAGAATCGGTTCGAAGAAAAGGAACAAGAGGCAGCAACCGAAAGCACGATGCCTGAGGAAAAAGGCGACGAGACGGCCGGCGAGACACAGGCTCCCGATACGCCGTAACGTCAGGCACAAGCCTTGGTGGGCAAGACCGAATCCCAATCAAGACCTCGTGCCGAAGCGTTGAGCCAAGAGGCAAACAAGCGTTCGTTTTGTGTTGTTTTCGTTTAATTTTTTAATTGACAACACATCGGGTGCGTGTCATAATGCGCACCTTTCCACGCAAGTGAGAAACGCGCGGGCGTTATCAAACGACCGCATTTCTTAGAACAAAAAGGCTTCGTCAACCGGATTTCCGGGCGCGGGGCGATGCGAGGTATATACATGTACGCAATTATCAAGTCCGGCGGAAAGCAGTATCGCGTCTCTGTCGGAGAAAGTTTGAAGGTCGAGACGATTGCCGCCGACGTCGGTGCGCAGGTTGTCTTGGGTGAGGTTCTCGCCGTGAGCGATGATTCCGGTCTTAAGGTCGGAACGCCGTTGGTGGCGGGAGCGCAAGTTGTCGCAACGGTCCTTTCTCACGGCCGTGCCGACAAGGTTCGAATTTTCAAGTTCCGTCGTCGTAAGCACTCGATGAAGAGCGCCGGCCATCGTCAGAACTATACCGAGTTGAAGATTGACGAGATTAAGACGGCTTAATTCTTAAACGTCAGCTAAGAGGATAAGACAAAATGGCACATAAGAAAGGTGGCGGTTCTACCCGCAACGGTCGCGATTCCCAGGCTCAGCGTTTGGGTGTCAAGGTTTTCGGCAACTCTATGGTGACTGCCGGTAATATTATTGTTCGTCAGCGCGGCACGCAGTTCCATGCCGGTGACAACGTCGGCATGGGTCGTGATCATACGTTGTTCGCTAAGGTTGACGGAACGGTTGCTTTTGAGGTCAAAGGCAAGCGTAATCATCAGTTTGTGAAGGTTGTTCCGGTCGCGGGTTAATTTCCGCGCGACGATTCCTTCATAAACGCAAAGAAGCCCCGCGCGCCTGTCTTGGTATGGCAAGGCAGAGACGACACGGGGCTTTTTCTATCTTTTTTAAAAGGGACCGACGTGAAATTCGTTGATGAAGCCAGAATTGAAGTCCAGGGCGGTAACGGGGGTAACGGAGCCGCTAGTTTTCGCCGGGAAAAATTCATTCCGAAGGGAGGCCCGGACGGCGGAGACGGCGGTCGCGGAGGATCGGTTTACGCTGTAGCGGACCGAAACCTCAATACATTGATTGATTACCGGTACGCGCGCAGGTTCTTTGCCAAAAACGGAGAGAACGGACGCGGAGCCGATTGCTTCGGTGCCGGTGCTCCCGATATCGTTTTAAAGGTACCGGTCGGAACCCTCATTGTCGACGAGACAACGGGCGAGACAGTTGCAGACTTAACCAAGCACGGCAGCCGAGCGCTTCTTGCGGCCGGCGGCAAAGGGGGTCTCGGCAATCTGCACTTTAAATCGAGTACCAACCGGGCACCGCGCCAGGCTACAAAGGGCGAGGCAGGACAGTATCGTCAATTGCACCTGGAGTTGAAGGTTTTAGCCGATGTGGGGCTCCTCGGGATGCCTAACGCCGGAAAGTCCACCTTTATCAGTGCTGTTTCCAATGCGCGCCCGAAGGTTGCCGACTATCCCTTTACGACGCTTGTGCCGCACCTCGGAGTTGTCCGCATCGGTGCCGAACAAAGTTTCGTGATTGCCGATATCCCGGGATTGGTTGAAGGGGCCAGTGAAGGCGCCGGCCTCGGCCACTTGTTTTTAAGGCACCTGTCTCGTACGAGTCTTTTGCTCCACATTATCGATTGCGCGCCGTTAGACCCGGAGGTCGATCCCGCCGCTCAGGCTCGAGCCTTGGTTCGTGAGCTTGAAAAGTACAACCCGGAATTGGCAGCCAAGCCGCGTTGGGTGGTTTTAAACAAAGTCGATTTGCTTGGCGAGGAGGAGAGAGCCCGGCGTATCAAGGCATTAAAAGAGGCCTTAGCTTCCGACGGACGGCCTTTCTTTGTGATGAGTGCGGCAACGCGCGAAGGAACTCAGGAATTAATTAACGCGATTGCCACGCATTTGGATAGTGCACGCAGGAAGGCTCGGGAGCAAGAAGAAACGCTTCATGAAGACGTCCGATTTTCTCGTAACGAAGAAACCAACGGAGAGGAACATGTCTGAATCCGTACTCAAACAGGCGCGACGCATTGTCGTTAAAGTCGGCAGTGCTCTTGTGACGAACGACGGTCGGGGGCTGGACCGCAAGGCTGTTTCCAACTGGGCTCGGCAAATTGCGACGTTGCAAAAAAGCGGCAAGGAAGTGATTTTTGTCAGTTCCGGTGCCATTGCCGAGGGCGTTTTGCGCTTAGGGTGGGATAAACGCCCGAGCGCGGTCTCTCAATTGCAAGCGGCAGCGGCCGTCGGTCAGATGGGATTGGCTCAGGCCTATGAAGAAAGTTTTTCCGCCTACGGCGTTAAAACCGCTCAAATTCTTTTGACGCATGCGGACTTAGCTGACCGCGAACGGTATTTAAATGCCCGTTCGACCTTGACGGAATTAACAGCGCTCGGCGTTGTTCCGGTCATTAACGAAAACGATACGGTCGTTACCGACGAAATTAAGGTCGGGGACAACGACACACTCGGCGCACTCGTCACGAATTTAATTCTTGCCGACGTTCTTGTAATTTTGACCGATCAGAAAGGGCTTTTTTCAGCCGATCCGCGCAAAGATCCGACGGCAACGTTTATTGCCAGAGCGCGGGCCGGCGACCCGGCGTTGGAAAAAATGGCCGGGGGTGCTGCCAGTGCTCTTTCCAAAGGCGGCATGATTACCAAGGTGCTTGCTGCTAAACGCGCCGCTCGCTCGGGAGCCGCGACGGTGATTGTCTCGGGTCGTGAACCCGATGTGCTGATTCGCTTGGCCTTAGGAGAAGCAATCGGAACGGAACTTGTCAGCGACGCCGTGCCGATGCACGCTCGGGAAAAGTGGATTGCCGATCACCTAAGAAGCGATGGGGCGGTTTGCATCGATGAGGGCGCCCAAAGAGCGCTGACAGAACGCCATACCAGTTTGCTCCCGGTCGGCATCAAGACCGTTTACGGAGAGTTTTTGCGCGGGGATGTGGTTTCGTGTTTAAACGAATCCGGAAAAGAAATTGCCCGCGGGATTGTCAACTACTCGTCCGGCGAAGTGCGTCAAATTGCCGGCTTGCAGTCCGAAGAACTCGGGAGCGTTCTCGGCATCGTGGGTCACCCCGAGGTCATTCACAAAGATAACTTGGTGCTCGTTTCCTAAGAGCCGCCTGCGTACCCGTTTTGCCGCCACGCCTCGAAAACCGTGACGGCAACGGCGTTACTTAAATTCAGGGACCGGTTGCCAGGAATCATCGGCAATCGAATCCGTTGCTCGGCGGGGAAAGAATTGCGAATGGCATCGGGTAGCCCGTGACCTTCGCTTCCGAAAATCAGCCAATCACCCGGGAGAAATGCGGCTTTAGAAAAGATTCCCGATCCTTTGGTCGTCATGGCAAACATACGGCGGCTGTCGGGATTGGCTTTCTCAAGGAAGTCTTCCCAACTCTTGTAGACCGTCATAAGCGTCATTTCGTGATAGTCCAGACCGGCACGAATCAGGTGTTTGTCGTCGATACTGAACCCTAAAGGCTCGACAAGATGCAATTGGCATCCTGTATTGGCACAAAGACGAATGATATTTCCCGTATTCGGCGGGATTTCCGGGTACACAAGAACAACGTGAAACATGGTTATTTTTTCTCATCCCGAGAGGGCTCGCGGAGCATGCTCTCGCGCATCTTCGCCAGTGCCTTCTTTTCAATTTGACGGACGCGCTCGGAGGAGACGCCGAGTTCATCGGCCAGTTCCTGCAACGTCATCGGTGCCGTATTGCCGTCGGCATCTTCGGCAAGCCAACGTGCCGCGATGACTCGGCGCGAACGCGAATCCAGTTCTTTTAACGCCTCGCGCAATTTGGCTTTGGTGTGCGCTTCGGTGTCTTTTTGTTCGACGTCCTCAAGCGGAGTCGGTTCTTCGGAGGCTAAGTAATCAATCGGGGCAAAACTGTTTCCTTCTTCGTTTTCGCTATCAGACCCTTCCATCGATAGGTCCGCGCCTCCCATGCGCTTTTCCATCTCGAGCACCTCGTCGGGTTTGACGTCAAGAGCTTGGGCGATGTGTTCGGCCTCGGGCTTTGTGAGCGACTTGTCGCTTTCTTTCATCTGGCGCAGGTTAAAAAAGAGTTTGCGCTGATTTTTCGTGGTCGCCACTTTCACCAAGCGCCAGTTGCGAATGACGTAATCTTGAATTTCCGAACGAATCCAGTGAACGGCAAACGTCATAAGCCGAACGCCCTTGTCCGGATCGAAGTGTTTGACGGCTTTCATCAGACCGATATTGCCTTCCTGAATGAGGTCGGCATGCGGAAGGCCGTACCCTAAATAGCCGCGAGCCACGGAAACCACGAGTCGCAGGTGGCTGAAAATGAGTTTTTGAGCCGCCGTCAGGTCGTTTTTGTCGCGCAGTTGAACGGCCAGGGTATGCTCTTCTTGCGCACTTAAAACCGGAGCGGCATTGGCCGCACGAATATAGGCGTCGATATCGCCCAAGCTCGGCGGAAGCAGGGCCGGGACGTTGGACTTGTAAGGGACAACCGCAGCGCCGGATTTACGCTCGGGACTTTGAATGTCATTACTGGACGCTTGGGCGGAAATAGGCTCGACTGAACTCATAGTGGAGAAACTGTAACACGCTCCGGGGGAACTGAAAACGATAGGCACCGGAAAATCGTATCAGTTTGTTTTGCATTCCTTGCGTATGGCTGCCGAGGCGGCTAGGTTTCCGATAATCGCCCCGAGACAGGCGGCGGCTAAGACATAAACGGCGCACCAGTTCGCAGCCGGCAGTGCCAGATGTAGGGTCACGGAATACAGAGCGGCAAAATTGGCCACGGGTTCGGCTAAAAGCGCAATGGCAAGGCGAGTTAAGCCCAAACTGAAAAGAGCCGAGCAGCCGAGTGTGATAAATCCGCGCCAGATGTACGGGCGCTTGATAAAGCTCGGATAGGCGCCGAATAGATGGAGAGCACGAATTTCGGCCACTTGCGCGATTGTCGTTAAGCGCACGGAGGCGGCAATGACCAAAAGAACCAGAATGCAGACGATGGTGCCCAAAATGCCGGCTACGATGGTTACCGCTTTGATAAGAGCGCCTACGTGCAATGCCCACGTGTCGTCATAGGCAACCGAGTCGACTTCCGAGAGTTTTTCAATATTCCCGGCCAACGTGCGAATCTGATCGCGCGTGGCGGTTTTTTTACACGTCGCCACAATTAAATCCGGCAAGGGATTGGCTTTAGATTGCCGGGTTTTAATGCCGAGACTGGCGTTAACGGACGCCAGAGCTTCGGCTTTCGGGATAATCCGAATGTGGTCGATAATCGGAGAGGATTCGATTTTCTGCGCCAATTGCTGAACGGTTTTCTCGCCGGCACTGCGCTGGGCAAAGACCGTGATTTCGGTCACAAGCGGGACGGACACAATCGGTTGCGAGAGAGACCAAGCCAGAGTGCCGAGGAAAAACGGGATGGTTAGGGTAAAACCGGCGAGCGATAGGGCCAGAAAAAACTGACCGAAAGCGCCGAAAATGCCGCTCATAGTTCGCGAGAAAGCCCATCGCCAAGCAGAAAAAAGCCTCATCGCACGTCTCCGAGCCCTAATTGAATCGGGCGACAGGGCACGGAACTCGGTGAGAGCTCCAAGTGCGAGGCAACGATAACGGCCACACCGTACCGAGAAAAGTCCGCGAGTAGGTCCATGAGTTTTTGGGCGTTATCCACGTCTAAATTGGCAGCCGGTTCATCGGCTAGAATCAAAACGGGGTGGTTGACAACGGCCCGGGCCAGGCAGGCTTGCTGTTTCTCACCGGCCGAAAGCTTGGCCGGCAGCAGTGGCGCAAGCGGGAGAATGCCGCAACGCTCCAAGGCGGCTAAGGCTCGTTTTTTTGCTTCGTGAAACGATTCATCGGCGGCAATGGCCGGCAGCATGACGTTTTCGAGCACGGTGCGATCTTCTAAAAGAAGACCGCCCTGAATCATGATGCCCATCGTGCGGCGTAACCACAAACGCTGTCGCGGGGTAAAGTCGTTAATGAGTTCACCGGCTACAAGGACCTTACCCGAGGTCGGTGTCATCAGTCCGGCCACCAGGCGCAAGGCCAAGGACTTTCCGGACCCCGTCGGGCCGTGCAGGCAAACAAACTCGCCGCGCGTGACGTTAAAGGTCAGCGGCGGAATCGGGCGAACGTCGGGAAATTCACAGACGGCGTTCACAAGTTCCACAAGCGGCGCATTAATCACGGTATCAGCCTCGCTCAATGCCTAAAAGGGCATCGGCATAAGAGTGTGCCTGAAACGGTTGCAAGTCATCGATTTGTTCGCCCACACCGATAAAGTAAATCGGAAGCGGCTTTTGACGGTTTTGCTCGGCAATGGCGACAAGAACGCCGCCTTTGGCCGAACCGTCGAGTTTTGTGACGATTAGTCCCGTAAGGTCCGCCGCCTGATCAAACGCCGTGACCTGCGTTAAGGCATTCTGACCGGTCGTGCCGTCCACGACGAGAAGGACTTCGTGCGGGGCACCTGTCATGGCTTTGCCGGCGGCGCGTCGTACACGCGCGAGTTCTGCCATCAAATGGGTCTGTGTCGGCAAGCGTCCTGCCGTATCGACGATGATGACATCGGTACCGCGAGCCCGTGCGGCAGCAATGGCATCAAAAGCCACGGCGGCCGGGTCGCCCCCGGTTTGGGTAATGACATCGATTTTGTTGCGCTCGGCCCAGATATCGAGTTGCTCGCGTGCCGCTGCACGGAACGTGTCGCCGGCTGCTAAAAGGACGGTTTTCCCTTGGGAAGCGAACCATTTGGCGATTTTTCCGATACTGGTGGTTTTACCGGCACCGTTCACGCCCACCATCATAAGAACCAAGGGTTTGGCCGTGTCGGTCTGAAGGGTTTTCTCTACGCTTGCAAGTCGCGCGGCGATTTCATCGCGAAGGGCGAGTTTGACTTGTTCGGGGGTCCGTAGACCCTGAAGTTTTACGGTATCTCTCAGACGCTTTAAGATGTCCGTCGTCGTGCGAATGCCGACATCGGCGGCGATGAGCGTTTCTTCGAGTTCCTCGAAAAATGCCTCGTCAATCACGGCGCCGGAAAATAGACCGGCCAGTTGAATCCGAGACCGTTCAAGACCTTGTTTTAAGTGTGAAAAAAAACTCATTGGTAAGCCGATGAAAAAAACCGCGAGAAAAAATTCAAGCGCTAGTTTAGCAACAGCGAGGAGAGCAGGGGGCATCGTCCGTATCGTGGGCGGAGACTATAAGAGAACGCCGCTTAAGGTGGAGGATTTTGTCGGCTTGCGCCCGACGCCCGAGCGCGTTCGCGAGACGGGTTTTGACTGGATAGCGCACCTGATCGGGGGATGTGCCGGGCACTCGTTTTGCGACATGTTTGCCGGAAGCGGGGCGCTCGGTCTTGAGGCGGCTAGTCGCGGGGGCGATAAAGTCGTCTCAATCGATAAGAACCGAGCCTGCACGAAGGCCATTGCCGGTCTTGTTCAAAAACTCGGAGCTACTTCTTGCGTTCAGGTCGTGTGTGCCGATGCGATACAGTATCTGGAAAAGACCGAGGAACTCTTTGATGTGATTTTCATCGATCCCCCGTTTGCCACGTGCTTGCAGCTGAAGGCTGCCGGCGCGGCTCGGGCACGCTTGCGCAAAGGAGGGCTAATCTACGTCGAAAGCGATAAATCCATTTCGGAGGCTGATTTTCAGGCGCTCGGATTATCCATTTTGCGTCAGGGAAAAGCCGGACAGGTACATTTTTTTGTCCTCAAGGCGGATTTTCCGTAGAATGCCCCAATACTGACCGGAAACGGGGTTGATATGACCTGTGCGGTATTTCCCGGGACCTTCGATCCGATGACCCTGGGACATATGGATATTGTTCGTCGGGCGGCCGACATTTTCGATACGGTGATTGTTGCCGTAGCCGAGAGTGCCGCGAAAAACCCGCTCTTGACCCTTAAAGAGCGTGTGGATTTGGCCCGAGAGTTGACAGAGGGTATGCCGGGCGTATCGGTCGAAGGCTTTTCCGGCCTTTTGAGTGATTTTGTTGTAAATCGTGGGGCGTCCGTCGTTGTTCGCGGCATGCGTCCTGTGGGTGATTTTGCCAATGAGTACCAGATGGCGGCGACAAACCGTCTTCTGATGCCCGGAGTGGAGACGGTATTTCTGATGCCCTCTGCTCAATATCAGTTCGTTAAGGGCTCCCTGGTTCGGGAGATAGTCAGAATGGGAGGCAGTGTGTCGGCCTTTGTTGCGCCGGCCGCGACCAAAGCACTCGCGGCCAAACTTCGTACACGGGATTAGTCGGTTTCCGACGTCCCGACCTTTTGACTTACCTATTTAAAGAGAATCAAAAATGCAACCTTATGATGCACAATGGTTATCCATTGTTCCGCCGATTGTCGCTATCGGCTTAGCCTTGATTACAAAGGAAGTTTTTTCCAGCTTGTTCATCGGCATTTTGACCGGCACGCTTATTTACGCGTGCGGCACGGGTGCCAACATTGTGATGGGAACACTCGAGACTGCCTTCAAACTCATGGGCGCCAAGCTCGACTTTGACATCATTATTTTCTGCTCCCTGCTCGGAGCGCTGGTTTATATTCTGAATATGTCGGGCGGCACGATGGCCTACGGCAGAGTCGCGGCCCGAGCCATTAAGTCGCGTCGCTCGTCTCTGATGTCGACAAGCGGTCTGGGTCTTGCGATTTTCATCGACGACTACTTTAGTTGCCTGACAGTGGGCACGGTGATGCGCCCGATGACGGATTTATATAGAGTCAGCCGCGAAAAGTTAGCCTACATTATCGATGCCACAGCCGCTCCTCTTTGCATTATTGCTCCGATTTCTTCGTGGGCGGCTGCCGTCGGATCGTCCTTAAAGAGCACGGGCGCCTTTGACAACGAACTCGGCGCCTTCGTTGCGACGATTCCGTGGAACTTTTACGCCCTCCTTTCGTTACTGATGGTTTGGATGCTTTGCATCAGTAACCGCGATTACGGTCCTATGCGTAAGGCCGAATTGCGGGCGGCGCGAGGCGAGATTTCGGAAGGAAAGATTCAGGAATCAAATATTAAGGTCAGCCCGAAGGGCACCCCTTGGGACATGATTATTCCCTTGGCCGGTTTGATTGTTTTTGCCGTGCTCGGATTGATGTATTCGGGCGGTTACTGGGGCACCGAAGCGCCTTACCGCGGATCGTTTACGGCGGCCTTGGGAAATAGCTCGGCCTCTCCCTCGCTTGTTTGGGCCAGTTTCGGCGCCTTGGTTGTGGCGTTTGTCATGTATATTCCGCGTAAGCTCGTGACATTCTCCGAATTCATGAACGGTATTGTCGAAGGCATTCGTCTGATGCTTCCGGCGAACCTGATTCTGATCTTGGCCTGGACGCTTTCCGGTGTTTGCCGTGATCTACTTTGCACGCCGCAGTTCGTGCAGTCGGTTGTGTTGCACACGGGTATGAGCGCGATGTTCCTGCCGTTCTTTATCTTCCTGATTGCCGCCTTCCTGTCGTTCTCGACGGGTACGGCTTGGGGTACGTTCGGCATCCTCATCCCGATTGTCGTTCCGATTATCGTCGCCTTAGACCCGAGTCTGACGACCGTGGCGCTCTCGGCCACCTTGGCCGGTTCCGTTTTCGGCGATCACTGCTCACCGATTTCGGATACGACAATTTTGGCTTCGGCCGGTGCCGGGTGTAGCCACATAGCTCATGTCACGACGCAATTGCCGTATGCCCTGACGGTTGCGGCCTGTGCGGCCATCGGATACCTTGTGGCCGGAATGACGAGCGGATCGCTGATTTTGAGTTTCGGCGCGGCTACCGGGACACTCGTGGTTGGGCTGCTGATTTTCCACGCACGTTCGGAGCGACTTGAACCTGACGCCAACCTGTAAAGAGTTTTCGGTCGAAAAAATCGCGCTGATGGGGTCAAATCGGCGCGATTTCTCTTTTAACGAAGACTGAAAATTATTAGAATCGTGAAAACTCTCCACAAGTCGCCAGAAGCATGATTCTTCGCCGCAGTTTCCTTGATGAACTCGCCAATAGTGCCGGCGGGGTCTTTACCGTGATCTTTTCGATTGTTTTGACAGTCGGACTGGTCGGGGTTTTGCACGAGACGGCAGGCGGCAGTTACGACTCTTCGTCCGTTTTGGAGATTACGCTTTATACGGGGCTGGCTAACTTGGCCCCTCTCATGACGGCCTCTCTTTTTATTGCCGTTTTAATCACGTTAATCCGCGCCTGGCAAGATAATGAGATGATTGTGTGGTTCTCGGCGGGCGGACGCAGTTTGCTCGACTGGGTCGGACCGGTTTTAAAGTTTGTTTTCCCTTTTGCCGTTCTCGTGGCGGTTCTGTCGCTTTCAGTTAGTCCCTGGGCCAAGGCTCAGATGGAGCAAAGTGCCCGAGAGTTTCAGCAGCGCGACGATGTCAGTCGCATTGCTCCGGGGCGCTTTATCGAAACGAACGGCGGGCAG
>ERZ1034691.425-NODE-425-length-34523-cov-14.288296_pt1 | contig 34523 bp, 23 predicted proteins | sample MGYA00520638_ERZ1034691 | MGnify/ENA primary metagenome ERZ1034691 (study PRJEB33766, sample SAMN09781763) | gut metagenome | biome: gut microbiome | host: Homo sapiens | place: Madagascar | study: EMG produced TPA metagenomics assembly of the PRJNA485056 data...
TTATCTTGAGCCATGGCTTCTCCTTTCTGTGGCTCGGTATTGGAATTGTTAACCTGCTGATACTATACACCCATACCCCCTGGGGGTGTCCAGTGGGGATGAAAATGTATGACATTTCGTTTCAGAAGGGGCCAGCTGCCGGGGCAGCGGACCGTCCAACCATTCATCTCAATCTGTAACAACTAGACCCGTTTTTGGACCTTAACTGTTACAGATCGAGACAAACCATCAGCCAACAACTCAAACGTCTCGATCTGTAACATCTAGAGAGGTTTTTGACCCCTTACTGTTACAGATTGAGATGTTGTCTCGCGGGGTTGGGGTTTGTCTCGTTCTGTAACATCTGGGGACCGTTTTGCCGAGTAGATGTTACAGATTTAGACAAACCGTCCGGCCGCCACCTCAATATCTCGATCTGTAACATCTAGCAGCGAAAATGGCCCCTTACTGTTACAGATCAAGACAAACTGGAGCAGGTACCTTGGACCCTACAATGAAAAACGCCGGGGCGCCCGTGTGATGGACGCCCCGGCGTATGTTGGGCGGGGTTTACGGAGTGGCGGGAGAGGGGGAGAAACCGTCCTCCCGAAATCCTTACTCCTGACGACGTTTCTTGTCGGCCAGGAAGACGCCGGCGGCTACAAGCACGACGCCTCCGATGACAAACGTCTCACCGGCGAGCGCAGCATTGTCGCCTGTGGTGGGGAGTGCCGAGTTGGCGGCCGTCTTGGCGTTACTTGCAGACGGCTTTCCAACAGCCGGCTTGGCAGCAGCCGGCGTGATCTTGCCCTGCTCGGCCTTTGCCGCCTCCTGCTCCTGACGGGCGATCTCGTCCTTTAGGGCCTGCTCGGCGGCGACGCGCTTTGCCTTTGCCTCGTTGTAGGTATTGAGCGCCGCGGTATATGCGGGCGTCGCTGCATCAAGGTCTGCCTGAGCGGCATCAAGTGCGGCCTTCGCGTCATGTTCCGCCTGCTCGGCGGCGACACACTTGGCAAAGAGAGCGTTGAGGGTGTCGTTCGCGTTTGCGTCGGAGCCGGTTGCGATGCCGTTTTCGACGTTGACGGACTTGAGCTTTCCGAGAGCGGCGGCAGCGGCGACCGATGCTGCCCGAGAATTCTCGACCGCCTGCCCGGCGTTTGCGATGGCGTCGTTTGCCGCGCTAAGGGCGGCTTCGGCCTCGGTTGCTTTTGCGTCGGCGTCCTTCTTGGCCGCCTTGGCCGTGGCAAGGTTGCCGGCCGCATTGTTCAAAGCGTCGGCATGGGCCTTCTTCGAGGCAAAGTCGTTTTCCACCATGGTCAGATTGCTTGTGGCGTGCTCCGCGGTCGCCGCCTTGGCTTCGACGCCGTCCTTGGCGATATCGAGGGTCTGCTTCTTGGCAGCCGCGTCGTGCTCTGCCTTTTCAAGAGCGCTCTGGGCAGACGCCTGGGCCGCCGTGGCTTCATCGAGCGCCTGATGGGCCTTGTCAGCCTTCTCCTGAGCAACAGCAACATCAGCCGAATACTTTGCGAGTTCCTTCTTTGCGTCCTGCAGAGCCTGCTGCTTTACGAGGGCCTCTGCCTTGGCGTCATCAACCTTCTTCTGACTCTGAGCGGCTTGCTCTTGCGATGCCTTAAGCTCGGCGCGCTTCTGGTTGACGACCTGCTCTGCGGGCGCCACGTTGCTTTGGGCGGCTTTGACCTGGTCTTCGGCTTCGGCAACTTTTCCGTTTGCCTTGGCGAGATTCTGCTCTGCTTGGGCGACCGCGGCGGCGGCACTTGCTGCGTTGCCATTTGCGGCGGCAAGGTCGCTGTTCGCGGTATCAACGCCTTCTTGCTTTTGAGCGACGAGGGCCTCAGCTGCCTTTACGGTATCGGCTTTCGATGCCGCCGTGCTACGTTTTTGTTCAAGATCAGCCTTTGCGGCGGCAAGATTGTCGCTGGCTTTGGAGAGGCTTAGCTGATACTGATCAAAGAGACTCTCGAATTCGTCGACTGAGTACTCCTTCTCGTACGAACCGTAGTTGTCGTCGACCTCAAGGACGAATACATACGGAAAAAGAGTTCCGCGTGAGTTAATGCCGTATCCCATGGTTTTGGCATCAGGCTGCACGATATTCAAATAGTGGCCGACAGTGCCAAAGCCTACACCCTGATGTCCAAATTCAGTGCCATGGCTCCAGAAAGCCTTCCAAGCGTCCTTGGGGGCAATTTCACCAAGGCCAGCTTTCGCTGCAGCATCGTCAAATATCTTCTTTTCGCCATCGACCCATTGGTGTGCGATGTTTTCTTTGGTGCTGAAGTTCCAAGCGGCATTTTCAAATCCGGCATAGTCTGAGTGCCCCTTCGTTGCGTCAGAGTAATTGGAATCAGACTGAGCGATCGCCATTTGCTCTGCCGTCACCTTAAGCTCGCTAAGGCCGACGCTCTTGCGATACTCATTAATTTCGCGCAGTTTATCAAACGAGAGCTTGGTATTGTCGAGTGACGTGCCGTCCTTTTTATCGCCGATGGTCGTCGGATTTTTGTCGCTCTGCTTATAGATGATGTTTGCGGCGCCGTTGGCTCCGATGAACTGGTAGAAGCCAATGACGCTCTGCGCCTCCGCCGTCGTTGCCTTATCGGCTGTCGCCTTGCACGTATCGTATGCTTTCTGTGCATCGACAACGGCTTGATCGGCGGCCGCCTGGTTTGCCTTGGCATTTTCGAGCGCCTTGTCTGCCTGCTCCTTCTCGGCTTTTGCTTGGTCGACTTGTTTCTGAGCGGCCTTCGCCTCCTCCAGTTCGGCAGCATGTGTCTTCTTTGCCGAGGTCAGCTCCGATTGCGCCGCATCGGCTTTCGTCTGGGCTGCCGTTACGGCATTTTCGGCTGCTGTGACTGCCTGCTTCTTGGCTTTGAGCTCGCTTTCGGCACCAGTGAGGGCGTCCTGCTTGGATGCAACGTCGCTATTTGCCTGAGATAGCCCTGCTTCGGCGGCTGCCTGCTGCTGCTTTGCTTGATCGAGCGCGCTTTGGGCAGCATCGACCTTTGCCTGGGCGGCGTCATACTCCGGGCCTGCGGCGCCTGCCTTTGCTGCGGCGAGGTCCGCCTGTGCGCTGTCATACGCCGCCTGCGCGTCAGCTACCTTACCGTCCGCGGCGGTCTTTGCCTGCTGGGCAGAAGCCAGCGTGCCCGCTGCCTCGTCGTAAGCGCTCTGTGCGGCGCTTTGGGCCTGCTGGGCGTCGGCGAGCGCGGAGTCGGCAGCGGTCTTTGCGGCCTTTGCCTGGTCAAGAACCTTCTGGGCATCTGCGGCAGACTGCTCGGCTGCCTTGATTTCCTCCGGCGTTGCGTTGGCGGCTGCCTTCTGGGCTTCCTCAAGCTTGGCTTGTGCATCGGCTGCCGCCTGCTTTGCGGAGTCGAGTGCCTTCGTCTTGCCCTCGGCATCGGCCTTGGCCGTGTCGAGCTTGCTCTGGGCATCCTTTAGCGTGGCACTGGCGCTGTCGGCCGCCTTGACGCTTTCATCGAGCTGGCGAGCGTATTCGGCACGCGCGGCGGCCTCTGCCTGCGAATTGTCGGAGACGGAAGCGTCGTAGGCGGTCTGTGCGTTGTCGCGGGCCGTCTGTTTTTCGATATAGGGGGCAGCCGCCGTGTCGTAGTCGGACTTGGCTTCTGCCTCGGCAGCCTTTGCGGCGTCGATTGCGGCCTGCAAGTCGGCAATCTTCTGGGCGTTCGTCTTTACTGCGGAGCCTGCCGCCTCGCCGGCGGGGACGGCGAGCGGGGACATGATTGCGTCCTGTGCCGTGGCGCCTTTCACATCGTTGGCAAATGCCGAGAACGGGGCGAGCAACGACGAGCCGGTCATTGCGATAGCGGTGGTTGCGGTGACGGCGAGTCGCGCGGTCTTGTGACCCGCGAATGCGCGACGGGGCTCGGCGCCGCCCGAGGTTTCCAAGTGTTTGGGTGCGTACTTTGCCATTTCTTCTCCCAATCGTTGAAGGGGTACCTATGACAATTCGTACGTTAAGACCGCTGGAAAAGCTCCTGTTGCGCAACATTGGCGAGGAAATATCGACACAATTGGGTCACATTTATGAGGCGAAGCCCTCGGCAAGCTAGCGTCTCGTTCTGTAACATCTAGCAGGGAAAATGGCCTCTAACTGTTACAAATCGAGACAAACAATTCGGCGGTTGCCAAATGTCTCAATCTGTAACATCTGGAGAGGTTTTTGACCCCTTACTGTTACAGACCGAGACATTGTCTCGCGGGGTTGGGGTTTGTCTCGTTCTGTAACATCTGGGGACCGTTTTGCCGAGTAGATGTTACAGATTTAGACAAACCGTCCGACCGCCACCTCAATATCTCGATCCGTAACACCAGGACCCGGTTTTGCCCGCTAGATGTTACAAATCGAGACAAATACCGGGGGAGCGCCCGCCGCCGCGGCGGGATACCCATCCCCTAAATACAGAACCCGGGAATCACGCAGGTCCGCTTGTCCGGCTTGTCCGCGGGGGTGGCGTACATAAACACGTCGCCGTCGTCGCCGACACGGTTGATGTAGACCGCGCCCTTTTCCTCCGACGTGTCGGGACTCACCGTGCGCTCCCACCAGCAGGTGTCCTTGCCCTTCCACTGGCGCACCATGGTCGAGTTGGTGGAATATGGGCTCACCTTAAGCTCGCGGAACAGCTGATACTCCTTGCCCTCGCCGTTATAGATGTCGGCCAGGTAGTGAAAGCCCTCGGCAAACGAATCGGGCGGTTGCGTACCGCACAGCTCGACCATGGCGGGCAGCCAAAGGGTTGCGGGCAGCTCGCTCAGACACGACGCACTGTTGGCGGCGCCAACGTTATTCGAGACCTTTTTGACAGATTTGATGAGCGCGCGCAACTCGTTGGGCAGCAGCTTAAGGCCGTCGCCGTCGAGCCACTCTCGCAGCTCGCAATCTGCCCAGCCGGCGCTCGGCGGTTCAGTCGCAGCATCGCGCTCGGCAATACCCGCATCGAACATAAACGTCAGTCCGGCCTTGCCCGTCCCGTCCAGAAGTTCGTCGTGGCGGATGCCCACAAGTTGCGCGCCAACCTGCAGCCCGTTGGTGAGTTGCACACGCTTGGTGCACGGATAAGGGATATGTCCATCGGCATCGAGCAGATGATAGCGCTTGGCAATCTCGCGTGCCTTGCTACGGGTCTCGGCGGCCTTAATCTTGAGCGAAATCTCCTGCAGCTGATCCCAGGTGTAGTCGTCAAGCGAACCGCGGATGCCGTCCAGGTAGTCGGGGATGCCAAATCCATGGGTTGCCGCCCCGATAACGCCGAGCCCCGCAACGGCTGCAACGACGCCGCCGATGACAAAGCGGCGGCGGGTCATGGCATCGTGACGGGCCTGCTCCAGGATCTCTCGTGCGCGCTCGACGGCGACGTCGACCTTAAGGTGCGTGCCAGAATCGATATCAATTGCGGCCTCGTCTCCTGCACCCTCGCGGTCCTCAGATTCTGCAGCGGGGAGGTATGTCGAGAGCACCTCGAGCATCTGCTGCTCGGTAGGGCGATCGCCCTGTTCGACCGAGATGCCTTTCATGATGATCTGGACAAGCGCCTTGTCGCCCTCGCAGCGCGGCTCGAGCGGTGCCGGTTTGGTCTTGGTCTTTATGAGGTAGAACGAGCCGGTTGCCGCGGCACCCGTCGACTCGACATCAAACGGTTTGCGACCGCTGTAGAGCTGGTACAGAATACTCGAAAGCGCGTAGATATCGATTGCCGGCGAACGGCGAAGGGCCGCGATGCCTTCGATATCCTGCGTGAGCATCTCGGGCGCGGCGTATGCGGGCGTGGCAAAGCGCCAGATGTCGGCGCGCCGGGTGATCGTGTCGTCGCCGAGGGCCATGGTCGCGGAGCCCATGTCGATGAGGCAGGGGTCAAAGGAGCAATCGGCAATCTGTTGCTTGAGCGTTCGGCTGGTGGTGCGGAACATGATATTGGCGGGCGACAGGTCGCGATGGACGACCGGATTCACGAGCCCCTGGGTCATCAGGAGTGCGCGAAGCACGGCGTTTCCAACGGCGGCCACCATCTGGGTGGTTAGCCCGCCCGAGGCATCGTGTGGAAGCAAGGGCAGCGCCTGCTTGAGCGAGGTGCCCTCGACCCACTCCATGAGGATGAGCGGGTCGTCCTCGCAAGAACCGTAGCCATAGACACGCGGAAATCCGCGCAGGTGCGAGACGGTACACAGATGGCGGTACTCCTCGAACAGCGCGGCGGTGCTGGCCAGGTGCGCGGCCGATTGCTCGGCGGAGCGATCGGGCGTCTCGCCGGAAAGGATGGCGTTGTCTGCCAGCAACTTGACGGCAAAGACCTCGCCGTTGGTGTTAGTCGCGCGCAGCACGTGGCCGATGTTGCCGTCGCTGCGATGGGCCGTTTGAAGAATGAGCGTCATAAACCGGCGCTTGGCATCATCCTCGGCGCTGGGGTCGACCGCCACGGCGGTGTCGAACGTGTCGAGACGGATGAGCTTATTACCGTCGACGATATCCATGAGAATGCTCCTGTCAATACGAATAATGCCGGGCCATCAAGACGAGGAGGGGGAAGGGAGACGATCTAGCCCGTCAAGATAGATGTTGCAAACGGTTATTTGGCTAAGGACACAACAAGGAAGGAGGTATCCGTTCCGAGCTGCAGGATGTCGCCATTTGTAATGACTGCGGAGGGAGAGGCCTCTGAAATTCCTCGTTTGCTTCGGGGCATTTCGAGCGCCCGCTCTTTTCCGTTCGATCCGCTGATGAGAATCGTCCCGTTTGTAGAGTGAAGCCCCCTTGCGTACCAGGTGCCGTTCTCGAGCCAGATGTGAAGATGTCTGCGCGACACCGAGCTTCCAACATCAGTGATATCGGAGGGGTTGTAGCTAATGGAGCCAATGACTGTCCCCTCGGGCTCAATAGACAGAGGGTGAATCGGGGGGACGATCGAGCTGCCAATTACGCGAATTAACCCCAGCTGGGTTTGATCGGGTTTGCGGAAAGCTCGTTTCGGTTTACCCGAGCTCGTCAGTTCTGTCTTTAAAGAGACGGCAAGGCTCGCGTTGGCAAACATCTCGGTGCTCTTAACGGCAGCCGAGGCATTTTGCAGACAGCCGCACGCAATAAAGAGATGCAGATATAAGATGTCGCGGTCCAGCTCTGATTTGAGCGTGCCGTTATTAATTCTGTGCGGTGCGTTGGCATAGACGCTTGCGTCCTCGTCGATGCAGGTCAGAGCTTCTTGCATGTTGAGTGCCGCTGGCCCCGCATAGTGCGCGGACACGAGACGGCGCGCATTTGTTCCGCCTAAATTCGAGATGATTTTCGAAAACAACGTCTGAGTGCTAATGCCAAAGTTAGAAAACTCGGCGGGATCGATGGAACCCGGCGCGGCGTTTGTGATCTTTCGCGAAAGAAACGGACGATTGGAGACATGGCTGAACAGATCAGACTTGCTCGAAATGAGAATCGAGGCGGCGGCGCAGTTGGTGATGCCGCCGAAGCTTCGCAGGTCTCCGTACATCTCTGAACTTGGTGTACGCATGCTCCTCCGTTCCCGTCGTTAGTCTGACGAGCCTTTAAAATGTGCGCGCCGATTGCCGGGCTTAGGCCAACTCGTAAGGAATGTGCTGGTGGGCGCATTCGGCGTTCGGCACGATGGCACGGGTAGCACGAATCGAATGATGGTCACGCAAAGCAACGGACAGGGTGTCCCGACCGCCGTTCGCGTAACCTTTTGCGACCATTTTAGATGTTGCGCAACACTTCTCGCAATTTCAGCGATAGAAATATTACGAAAGTTCATCGGCTGAAAGGAAAGGGTTATGGCGCTTTACGACGAAGTCAGAACCATACCTTATGACACCTTTGACTATAAAGCAGAGTGCGATAAGTACGATAGGGCGTCCTCGGAATGGGACAAGTTTATGCAGGCCGCCGCTCTTGCGAAGTTTGCCAAAAACAATGGTGACCGAGGCGGCGAGGAAGGTTGGCTTTTGCGTGCATTGTACTGGGCCGATTACGGATCGGACAATTACAGCAAGGTAGCTTACGCGCTTGCCGACTATTGCGATAGGTATGGCGTCTATATTAGCCGCTGTATGGGGGACGACGATGTGCCCACCCGCATGGACGGCAGGCTTTGGAGAAAGATTGCTAGGGGAGAAAGCCTTAGCGATGACTCTTCAACGGACTCGCAGGATGGTTCCGGCCCCTCTGCCGAGGCCGCGGCTCAGGTTGGCGCGGCGGCTTCGAAGGGCCTGATCGACGAGGTTGGCTGGGGCACCGTTATCCTGCTGCCCTTTGGCGTCTTTATGATTGGCAAGTTCATCCTCGACACCTACGGCGATATCATCTTTGGCTTCCTGAAGACTGCGGGCATCGTAGTTGCCGTCATCGCGGCGTTGTTTGTCATTACAAAGTTCATTCTTCCAAGATTTCGTGGTTAATAGCGAACGTGTAAGGAGTTCACATGCAATGCGTGGCTTGCGGAAAAACAATTCCCGACAGCATGGCTTTTTGCCCTTATTGCGGAGCCGCCCAGACGGGTGGCACGTCTGGTTCGACGAGCCCTTCGGCGGATTCCGGAACAGGGTCATCTTCTGATTCTGGTTCTGACTCGTCATCCGGGGCCAGCGCGGCGACGTCCTCCGGCCCTGCTCCTACTCCCGCGCCCAGCCCCACGCCTGGTGCTGGAACGGCTTCGGGTTCCTCTGCGGGCGGAAGCACCGCTGCTTCTACACCCGTTGCGCCGACACAGTACAAGTCAGACAAGCGCCTGGGACAAATAGCCTGTGTCCTTTCTGCCGTTGCCCTGGTTCTCGTAATCGCTGGCCTTCAGAAGGCATACATCGGTCTCGGCGTAATCATCGCTGCTTACTTGCTGATCAACATTTTTAGGAAGTAGGAGGAGACAAACATGGCGTTATTTGGAATTATTGCCGTCGGATTTGCTCTTATTGTCATCTACGCGATCGTGAGGACTTTTCAAGCCCAGATTACCTTTGTTCTTGGCGCTATCATTCTGAGCTTCTGCGCATATGGCGTTTTTAAGGCCTTCAAGAATTACGCGGCGGCATTTAAGAAAAACGCGATTGATTCGAACAGGAGCTAGCGATTATGGCATTGACTGACGAGCGCTATAACCAAACGGCTGCTCTTTTGCCGCCCGAGCCCTCCCGTCCCGAGTATTGGCTCGATAAGGGTTTTTCTGATCTTGGGGCGACGATCCGAGAGGCGATCGTTCTTAACAGGGTTACGCGCGGAGAATTAATTACTGAGCTCTACAACGGCGGCTTTATCCACAAGGTTCTGTGGGGAATCGCCTTCCTTTCGTTTCTTGTTGCGGGCGTTGCGGGAACGGTAATCTTTGCATTCATTCATTCGGCCGTCATCATGGTCGTAATGGTGCTCGTTTACATCCTCTTTGGTCTCTCGCGCGCATTGGATGCTTGGTATCGCAAAACGCGCAAAATGGAGTTTGTCTGCGAGCAGTGCAAGCATGTTTGGCCGACCCCAGGGTATGTTTGCCCCAAATGCGGCAAGGTTCATTCCTATCTTCGTCCCAACACGTTTGGCTTCTATACGCATGTGTGCGAGTGCGGCCAAAAGCTCCCGTGCACCTTCTTCGCGTCTGCTAAGGGGCCTGATGGATCGACCATCCATCGCTCTGACTTAGAGCAGTGCTGCCCTAATCCCAATTGCGCCCATTCGGTCGCTTCGGGTGAGGCCAGGACGATGTCTATTCCCGTTGTTGGCGGCCGTTCGGTAGGAAAGACCTCCTACATTGCGGCACTTGCTCACGATCTTGTGCTCGACCGCGCTGCTCAGCAGGGTTATGACACCGATTTTCTCGATGATGACAAGCGAGGGCTCTTCTCCGAGCTCGAGAAGATTTATCAATCGGGCGATGCGAGCATGACGAGTGAGGACTCCGACGTCAAGCGCGCCTCTGCATTCTCGCTGAGTGTCTTTGTCCGCAAGGACGGGCTCGATCCCGACCGTCTAATCCATCTCTACGACGTCGCCGGTGAGACCTTCCTTAATAACGACGAGCACGAGGACCAGCTTCAGTACGCATACGCCGAGGGTGCCGTGCTGCTGGTGGATCCCATGAGCATCCCGGATTTGGCAAGCGAGCTCGAGGAAGGACTTTCGGCAACGGATGCCGCCGTTTCTGGCCGCTCGAACCCCGACGACGTCTTGGCTTCCTTGATCGAGAAAGTCAAAAGCGTTGCCAAGCCAGATCGTCAGGGCAGATTCACCATGCCCCTTGCCGTGGTGCTCAGCAAGGCGGATCTTCCAGGCTTGGATGAAAAAATCGGACAGGCCGCCTGCAATGCGTATCTTGCTGCAAATCCCGAGTGTCCTGCCGCCGACGCACAGGATGCCGTACTTCGCGATTTCCTGCTCGAATATGGCATGGGCAACTTCTTGACGTCGCTTAAGGCGAGCTTCCGCTCGTACCGCTTCTTTGCAGCTTCTGCCGTTGGCCACGAGCGTCTCGCCGGCGCTTACGATCCCAAGGGTGTTGTCGAGCCGTTTGCGTGGATTGCGGGCCAGGCAGACCCGACGTTTGCCACGGCGCTTTCCCTCCCCGTTGAGAACGCTGTTTCTTATGCCCAGCAGCTCGAGATCGATCGAAGGAAGAAGAGGTAGACGCACATGACTGACGATGTTTTTGTTCCCTCGTTTGAGGACGTCGCGCCCGAAGAGCCTGTATGCGAGGAGGTGGGGTGCGCAAGCGAGCCCGTTGAGACTGCCGAGCCTGCTGCGGAGTCGGCCGAGCCCGTTGAGACTGAGACGCCTACCACCGACGACACAGCTGTCGAGGAGGGGGAGTGCGATTGCGACGCGAACGCCACTGCCGACGTCGAAGTTAACGAACCGACTCCCGTTATGCCCGCCGAGGAGCTGGCGCGTCGTCTCGATGCATTGGATGAGGGCATTACTCAGCTAACGGGGCTCTTCCGTCAGAAGATTGATCGCACCACCTTTGAGGAGGAAGTGCTCAAGAACAACAGTGCAGAAATTGAGCGGTATCGCTCCGGTGTGTACGAGAAAATCACCACGCCCCTGCTTAAGCGCGTGACGTCGGTGGTTGATGCCATGAACAAGACGCTGGCCTATCTTGGCACCGTTGAGGGGGATGCGGCTCAGCAGCAGGCGGAGGATCTCTCCGTCTATCGTGACATGCTCGTTGAGGTTCTTTGCGATTTTGGCGCCACCTCGTTTACACCCGAACCGGGAGAACGGTTTGAGAGTGGTCGTCATACGCTGGCTATGCCACGCACCTTAACGGGCGATCCTGAAAAGCGCGGCGTCATTATCGAGGTCCTGTCGCCGGGCTATGAGCTTTCGGGGTCTGTTCTCGATCCGGCATTTGTCCGCGCGTATACGTATAAAAAGGGCTACGTCGAGCCCGAGCAGCAATTAGACAAAGACGACGAGTAGGCAAGGAACCTAATCGTCTCATTCAACCTAGTCACCATTAAAGGAAGGAAATAATCATGAGTGACGAGAAGACAACGGTAATCGGCATCGACCTGGGTACCACCTACTCTTGCCTCTCTTACATCGACGAGACGGGTAACCCGGTGGTGGTCAAGAACTCCGAGGGCTCCAACACCACGCCCTCTGTGGTGCACTTTGATCCGGATGACCCCTCCAAGTACGACGTGGGTCAGCCTGCCAAGGACAATGCTCTGATTGACCCGGATTACACGGCGTCCTTTGTTAAGCGCATCATCGGCGACAACCCCGTTGCCATCACCGTTGACGGTGAGACCTACTCCCCCGAGCAGATTTCTGCCTATGTACTAAAGAAGCTCACCTTCGATGCTTCTCAGAACATGCCCATGGGCTACGATGGTTGCGTCATTACCGTTCCTGCTTATTTTGGTGATGCCGAGACGCAGGCTACGCTTGCCGCGGCAAAGATTGCCGGCCTTAACGTGTACGGCACGGTGCAGGAGCCGGTTGCTGCCGCCATCAACTATGGTTGTGACAAGAGCGATAAGGACGAGGACGTTATCGTCTACGACCTGGGCGGCGGTACTTTCGATGTCTCCGCGGTTTCGTTCAGTCATAACGATGGCTCCAAGAACATCGAGGTCGTCTGCAACCAAGGCGATAAAAACTTGGGCGGCGGTGACTGGGATGCTGCTATTGTTGCATACCTCAAGGATGAGTTCTGCGATAAAACGGGTGCGGACGAGGACGTGTTTGACGAGTATGCCGACCAGCAGCTCCAAGGCGAAGCCGAGAAGCTCAAGTTTGCCCTTACGTCCAAGGACAGCGCAAACGCGGTTCTGAACTTTACGGGTCGCCCCCAAAAGATCAGCCTTACCATCGATGACTTTAACGACATGACGTCCGATTTGCTCTCCCGCACCATCGACATCATGCGTACCTGCTTGGATGGTGCTAAGGCTAAGGGCCATAACCCCACCAAAATCCTGCTCGTAGGCGGCTCCACGCGTATGCGTCAGGTCGCCGATCGCCTCAAGCAGGAATTCCCCGAGCTTGAGCAGGCTATTAACGATCCCGATGAGGCCGTTGCCAAGGGCGCTGCCCGCTACGCCGCCCAGCTCGCCAGCATGCTGTATCACAAGGCCGAGCAGGAGGGTACTTCCGAGGAGACGGTTGAGGTTGTCGACCAGCAGACGCAGGAAGTTAAGCAGCAGCAGAACGTCGGTGCCAACAACTTGGCAATGACGTTCGTCAATCCCGAGGACGCGGCTTCTGCCATCAAGATCTCCGTTGTCACGTCGAAGAGCTATGGCGTTGAGGCGCTGGATGACTCGGGTACCCCCTGTATTTTCAACTTGATTCTTAAGAACCAGAAGATTGATCCCGAGAAGGGCGCTTTCGAAAACACCCAGCGCTTTGGTACGTCCGAGGCCGGGCAGACGTCCGTTCTCGTTCAGGTCTATGAGAACGATGCCGAGCAGGAGAAGGTCGAGAAGGATCGCGAAGCCCTTGCGTCCGCTTCCATCGACCTTTCGGGCACCAACCTGCCTAAGGGCTCTCCTATTGACGTGACGTTTATTTTGAGCGAGCAAGGCATCCTCGACGTTCGCGCCGTTGAGCCTACGTCTGGTCAGTCCTGCGAGGTCGAGGTCGAGGTCAAGGGCGGCCTTACCGAGGACGAGATTCGCGAGGCGCGCTCCAAGGCCACGGCCATGCAGATGGTGCTTTAAGACACTAAGAAGACAGACGAGTTGAGGGAGACGATATGGGTATCGCGGTAGGTATCGATCTGGGGACGACGTTTAGCGCCGTCGCGTGCGTGGGCGCGGATGGCGAGCCCAAGATTCTCCCCAATTCGTCCGGCGAGCATACGACTCCATCCGTGGTCGCCGTCGCCGAGGACGGCTCGGTGGTTTGCGGCGACGCCGCCAAGGAGGCCCAGCTCATGGGCGATGCCAATGTGGCCTCCTTTTACAAGACGAATATGGGTAATGCCGGTTACGTGGAGTACCTGCGCGGCTGCGAGTTCGACGCCACCACGCTTTCGTCCACGTTTCTGCGCCATCTGATCGCGGACGTCTCCCGCGCCAACGGTGTCCAGATCGACTCTGCCGTGGTGACGGTGCCCGCGTACTTTGAGGCGCCTCAGCGCGAGGCGACGCTCGAGGCCCTGCGGCGTACGGGCGTGCGCGCCCTGGGCACGCTGAACGAGCCCTCGGCCGCCGCCTACGCCTACGGACTCATGAGTGCGGATGCCGCCGGCGATCGCACGATTCTCATCTACGATCTGGGCGGTGGCACGTTCGACGTCACGGTGGCCAGGCTCTCGGGGCGCGAGATCCGCGTCCTGTCCTCCACGGGCAATCACCAGCTGGGCGGTCGCCAGTGGGACAGCGCCCTCTCGGACTTTATTCTGGATCAGCTTTGCGATGCCAAGGGACTGGACCGCGACGATGTCGAGTCGGACCTCACGCCTTCCGACATCAATACGCTTGCCGTCGTATCCGAGCAGGTCAAGCGCGACCTTACGAACCGCGCCCGCACGCGTGCCCGCGTTATGGCGGAATCGATTTCCGGAACCATCGAGGTCACGCGCGAGGACTTTGAGGAGGCCACGCGCCATCTGCTGACGCTCACGACGGATTGCTGCGAGGAGGCGCTGCGCGAGGCGGGGCTCACGTGGGCGCGGGTCGACGGCTACATTCTTGTTGGCGGCTCCACCAAGATGCCGCAGGTGCGCGAGTACCTTACCGGCAAGGTGGGTAGCGGTCCCATCGGCGGCAACGTTAACCCCGACGAGGCCGTGGCCCTGGGCGCCGCCGTGTATGCGGCGCAAAAGTGCGGAACCACGTTCTCGCTCCCCGGCGCTTCTGCTGCCGCCCCGCGCTTCTCTTTGGGCGCTCTCCCCAAACTGGTGGACTGCACGGCGCACTCCATGGGCATGATCGCGGAGAGCGAAGACCGTTCGCGCTACGTGAACTCCACCATCATCGCCAAGAACACGCCCATCCCGGCCACGAACAGCCGCGAGTACGCCGTGGGCGCCACGCCGAGCCACCCTGGCTCGCTCGAGGTCTACCTCCTGCAGGGAGACGACCCGGCGCCGCTCAACAACACGGTGGTGGGCAAGTACGTGGTGCCCAAGATCCCCGGCGAGCGCGGCCGCGAGACGCGCGTCAGGGTGTCCTACTCCTACACGGAGAACGCCACGATCGAGGTGGGCGCCACGCTCGCGTCCTCCGGCAAGGCGCTCAAGGTGGAGCGCGCCGAGGTCGAGACAGACCTCTCTCGTTTCCTCAGGGCGCCGACTGACAACGACGTCAAGGTGGAGAGGCACGGCCATGTCGACGCGCGCGTCATGATCTGTGTCGATGTCTCTGGCTCGATGTACGGCGGGGGTTTTAAGGCCGCTGAGAAGGCCGCAACGGCGTTTCTCGATTCCGTTGAAGGGTCGGGCGTCCGAGTTGGCGTGATGTACTTTGGGTCTAATGCAAAAGTCTGCTGTGATCCAACGCTGGATTACGACAAAGTTTCGATGCTCACGAGCGATAGCGATAGGGGTTTTCGTTCCGAGCTCGCTTATAAATGCGGCGGAGGAACGGACAACCCGTTGGGCGTTTATGCGGATTGGTTAGATACAAAAATAGATACGAGCGACGCGCAAGCGGACGTTCTCCTCATTCTTACCGATGGTGCCTGGATGAATACCGTTAAAGCCGTGCAGGATTCTAAGGAACTCAAGATGGGCGGCGTAACCATTATCGGCATCGGCACCCCTGGCGCCAACCTGGAATTCCTCAAAAAGATTTCCACCTCCGATAGCTACGCGGGCCTCTTCGACTTCTCCGAACTCGGCACCGCGTTCTCGAGCATCGGCCGCTCCATCTCGAGCGGATCCGGCATCAGCATTTAGGGAGCCTGTTTATGGAACAAGAACTCAACTTGCTACTCGTCGTCGGCGCGCCGCTGGATCCCGTTCCTTCACAGGAAAAGCTCCGGCAGCTGCTTACGGATGCACGTGTGGTGTGGGGCCCCAAGGCCTCGCGCGGTACGGACCAGATTATCTACAAGCGTTTTTTGGGCGAGGTCCCCAACATGGAGAAAGCGTTTGCCGATGGCAACGAGGCCCAGGTCTCTGCCATCGCGGCGAATGCTCTTAAGGTTGTGAACGGCGCGCTCGACCCGGTTCTCGAGGCGGCGGCGGAAAACAATCAGATTTCTGCCGGTCAGCTTGATCTTATCTGCAACAAGACCAAGAAGCGCATTAAGAAAACTCACTTTGGCGTCGAGTATCAGGTAGACGAGGCCCTTGTGCGCAAGCGTGCCGCCGAGCTTAAGTACACGGTTGCCGAGGGCGGTGCCACCGCATCGACCAACGACGGATCAAACGATGTCTACAAACGCTACATGGAAGATAAGCTTCCTGGTTGGGCGGGCTACAAAAAGGAGACCGATCTCATCGCCCTGGGCAAGAGCGATCTGTACGACTTTGCTTGCCCAGACGGTTGCGCCGACCCCTATCGCGCCCCGAGTACAGACTTGCTTGCGAAGGCAAAGCGGGTGGCAGGATCGTACCGCGCCAACACGCCCGAGCAGGCGGCCGCGGCGAGCCTTGAGGCCCTGTGCCGCAAGGCCTTTGGCACAGTCGACGCTCGTAAAGAGTACGACGCATGCCTCAATCGCCTTAAGCTCAACCGTGTCTTTGATGAGCTCGACGAGCTCGCATCGTTCTCGGACAACAGCTTAAGGGTCGAGCAGCAACGTGCTGCCGTTGAGACCCTTGCTCCCTTTGTGGCAGACAAGATCGAGGCGCGTTCCCTGCTCGTTGGCCACTGCAAAAAGAAGGGCATTTCGCTTGAGCGAGATGCGGAGCTCGACTCGCTTGTTCAGTGCCGCTGCGGTCATATGAACGACAAGTCCGCCGCCACGTGCGGTCGCTGCGGTCTGCCGCTTATGCTCGAGTGCCCTTCGTGTCACAAGAAATTTGCCAACACCAACGACCGCTGTCCCGGCTGCGGCGCGCCTTTGGGTGCAGCCATCGAGGATGCGGAGCGCCTGTGCGACGCTGCCGATAAGCTTGCGGGCTGGCTCAACTTTGAGGGTGCAAAAGCAAATCTCGCTCAAGCACGCTCGGCTTGGCCGTCCTTGCCCCGCGTTGCCGAGGTGGATACAAAAGTTACTCAGCTCCAGGCCGCCGCGGGCGATTTGGGTGCCAAGCTCACATCCGCCATTGCGGAGCGTCGCTTTGCGGAGGCAGATGGACTCTTAAGGCGCGCCTTGCTCGTACCGGGCGTCGATGCCGCCTATCTAAAGGCGCGTGAGGCAGAAGTTTCTTCGGGTGTAACCGAGGCGGATGATCTTGTGCGTCAAGCTCAGGGGACGGCAGATGCGGAGGAGGCAGCCGAGCTCTGTGAGCAGGCGCTCGCTCGCTGCGCCGACCACGCCGCCGCCCGTTCGTTCCTTGCGTCGCACGCCCCGCAGTCGGTTTCCAACCTGGAAGCTCGCGGCAATGCCGAGACTTCGACCGTAAGTCTTGTCTGGCAGCCGAGTCGCTCGCGTGGCGCGCTTGCGTACGAGGTCTACGTTGTCGAGGGTGACGGTTCTTCCGGCGATCAGCTCCTCGGCACGACTGATCAGCCCTCATATACCCACGAGCTTGCTCCCCAGGGGTGTGCGCTTACATACAAGGTGGTTGTCGCACGCGCCGGTGTGCGATCTCAGCCTGCTACGAGTGAGGTTATTGCCCTTGCGCCCGAGCTTACGGATGTGCGCTTTATGCCGGCGCATGAACAGATCGAGGTATCTTGGAAGCCGCTGCCGTCGAGTGCGACCGTTCAGATCACGCCGCTCGATGGCGGGAACCCCATTACCGTCCCATCTGGCGGTCACTACGTTATTGGCGGCCTTACGGACGGCGTGACGTATCACTACGAGATGAGTGCTTCCTTCGATATCGTTGGCTTGGGCCGTCGCCAGACGCATCCGCAGACATTCGAGGCGACCCCGCTCGATGCTACACGCTACGTAGACGGCCTTGTCTCGCGTGCTCATAAGGGCGCGGAAGGCGTCTTTGATCTTGAGTGGGAGGATGTTGGCGCCGAGGTGCGTTTCTTTGGCTCCGTGGACGCCAAATCCATTCCCCAGCCGGGATCGACATCCGATGTGGCCTCGCTCGAGCGAGACTTTGAAGTTGTGAGTGTGAACGTTGCCGGGCCGGGCAAAGGCACGCTCACCTGGAAGAGCGATGAGGTCCTTTACTTCTTTGCGGCCACGGTTTGCGGTAGCTCCGCTATCGTTGGCGCCAAGGCTCGTGTGTCAAACGGCGGCAAGGTGAGTATCGACTCCATCGAGGAGGCAAACGGCAAGCTGCTTATCTATGTCTCGGTAAAGGACCGCGCGGTGACGGGATTTAGTGTCGCCGTGAATGAGACAAGTTTTGTGGACGACCTTTCGGACTCCTCGTGCCAGCCACGACCCGTTTCCAAGAAAAACTGGGAGCGCGATGGCTGTCTGACCGTGCCGGCACCCGACGGACAGAGGCTCTACGTTTCAGTCTTTTCGCGTAAGGGCAGTGTGGGCAGCTTTGAGTTCTCGGATCCTGCGCAGCAGATCTTTGAACGTCGCCATGCACATGTATGCTACGAGCGCACGGATAGCAAGAAGCTCTTTGGTCCTCGAGAGTCTACGTTCACATTTTCGGCCCAAGAGGGCGGCTCTTTCACGTTGCCTAAGACAAAGATCGCCTATTGCATCGGCAACCTGTCGCCCGCGTTATCGGTCGATTCCGTAACGCTTGAGGAGTTTGGTCCCGTCGAGGTCGATGGAACCTACAGCATCACGGTTGCGCTGCCCAAGGCCAAGAAGATATCTATCCAGGCGTTTCCCGCTTCGGGCATTAAGTCTGTGGAGGATGCCTACATTACCTCTTCCGGTTATCTCGTTCAGTAAAGGGTTTTCATTATGGGTTTCTTTTCGTCATTATTCGGATCGGCTGCTACGCCTTCTGGCATGCCGTCCTTCTCGTCGAACGGCATTGTGTGTCCGTTTTGCTTTGAGCAGTTTGGGGCCGATGCCGTAGAGTATCGCTGCACAAATCGCCAGTGCGACGCCGGCCCTTCGGGGTCTGCTGCCGAGGTGGACGAGAAATACTCGACGTTTCGCGGATGGCCGCGGCCCAGACCCGTGGGACACGTCTTTAAGCCCCAAAAACAGGGCCACTTTGGTGGCGGCTCCGTGTGCTGCGACGTATGTCACTCCAACACGCCCGTGCCCATTTGTCCTTCGTGTCACAGTCCGCTGCCGCAGTCTTCGATTGACGGCAACAACGAGATCATCGCTATCGTGGGCACACGTGGCTCGGGAAAGAGCCATTACATTACCGTGCTTATCGACCAACTCACGCGCCGCGTTGGCCATGTTATGGACGCTGGTGTAAATCCGTTCCTTACCATGGACGGTCTTTATAACTGCCGCGAGCTGTACCAAGAGACCAAGTACAAGCCGCTGTTCGAGGAGCAGCATACGCTCGAGGCAACGTCACGCGCGCTGGGCGGTGGCGATCGCAAGGACAAGATGCCGCTCATTTACACGTGGAACTATACTGAGGCGTCTCGTGGCCGCAAAAAGGCATTTACGCTTTCGTTCTTCGACGCCGCCGGCGAAGATCTGGAGGACCCGCAGGCCGTTGCCACGGTCAACCGTTACCTGCAGCATGCGCGCGGCATCATCTTCCTTGTCGACCCGCTTCAGATTGCGGGCATTCGGGAACAGCTCGAGGCAGCGGGCGAGACGGACCTTACGAGCAGCCTTCGCGGCGTTCAAGGCACGACGGGTTTCGAAGGCGTGCTCAGCGCCATCACGACGCTTATCCGCACGGCGCGTGGCATTCGCGAGGGGGACGCCATCGACGTTCCCGTGGCCATCGCTTTTTCTAAGTTTGACCAGCTGACGCCCATTTGCGGTGCGGCGGTTACCGTTCAGCAGCCAAGCCCGCATGCTAAACATGGTGCCTTCGTCGAGGCGGATCAGCAGGCTGTCGATGCCGAACTGCGTGCGTTGCTCGAAAACTGGGATGAGGGCGCCATCGTCTCGAGTGTTCAGAGTAATTTCCGCGATGTTGCCTTCTTTGGCGTGTCCGCCTTGGGCCTGCATAATGCTCCGGACGAGAGCGGCTCGGTTAAGCGTCCTCGTCCGCTGCGCGTGGAGGACCCCCTGCTGTGGATTATGGCCAAGAATCACCTTATTACCAAGGAGTAGAACATGGCTGCTCACCAGATTATCTATACCTCGTGTCGCCGCGGCATAGAGGGGACCTCAGATGGCTTCCAGGTCTTCTCGTACGACGAAAAGCTTCCGTCTATTCCCGCAGCCGGTTCATCTCAGGGTTATAACGCTCTGTTTGTCGACCCTGTTCCGCACGATTTGGGCTTCTCTATCTTTGGCTATCATCCGCTCGATGGGGACTACTGTCTATACTGCAACAACACCCGGCTGCCCCACGACTACATGGGACCGCAGGGGCGTTCGGGCAATATGTTGCGCCAGTCGTTTCTTGTTCCCTGGGCTGATATGTCGTTTGCGCCCATTGAGCTCATGGGCTCGTCTGTGCTGCGTTCGCAGATGGGGCCCGAAGTTCAGAGCGCGGAGAAGCCCGACTATCTGCCGTGCGTAGATTTGGCCCCCGCTGGCAATGTTGCTTTTGACGAAGTCTGCGAATGGCTCGAGGACGAGGACATGGCGGACTCCATGGGGGAGCTGCTGGCAAAGCTCTTTGCGGCAAAGATGGGCGGCAAGCAGCTTGTTGTCGTTGCCACGGTGGAGGAGGCGGCTCAGCTTATCGGAGCTATTTCTTATGCCTTGCCGCTGCGTTTGTCACGCCAAATTTCCTTTGTGCTGGGTGCCGATGATGCAACCGAGGCATCGGGCGATATCATCAACGCTTCTGCCGAGGCCATCGCGACGGCTCCGGATTACGTGACAAGTGGTTGGATCGTCTTTGATCCGCATAACCCGGACAGCAATGGGTCCTACGCAGGTGTTGACGGATATCTGGGATTTGTCGAGCTTTCCTATTCGCTGAACCCCAAGCGCCTCGCGGATTTCTGCAGCTTTGTCCAAGAGCACACGACGGCCAAATTCATGTTGGGCGCACTGGACGATGCCCATGATTTGTGGGCACTGCTTGGAAAGAGCGAGCCGGATGCGGACGCGGGCAGGCTTCTACGTGCACTCTCCTTTGCAGAGGCTTCGTCCGACGAGGCAACAAACGCGCAACTCACCAATCAGCTCGTAGATTCGCTTGATACGCTGGCGGATATGGGTCTTGGCGTGCTCATCCCTGTTTTGAGCTATCTGCTGCGGCGTGTAGGCGGAATGGATGCCGAGAGGCGCGAGGGCGTGTGCGCCGTCGCGGCCGCTACGGTATCGCGTCTGCTTTCCGATGCCTCGGTGGCGCCGCGGGACTTCCCCAAACAGATGAGCTCGCTATGCGAATCTTGCTCACGTGCCGGCCTCGACCTTTTGGCAATTCTTCAGCGCGGCGGCGATTCTTCGTGGCTGTTTGCGCCGGGCGAGGTATCGGACGTTCAAAAGATTATCGATTTGCTGGATCTGTTCTCTAAATCTGCTGCGGCCCGCAAGTGTACGCTGGAGGAAGCTGGTCCCGACGGCGAGCTTGGACGCTTTGCCGCTGGGGCCTTGCAAGCAGCCTTTGCTCTTGATCGCGTGAAGCTATCGACGGCTGTGATTGCCTATGTCAACGGGTTCACCCATTCGCTCGATGTTTACGAATCGGCCGTCGAGGCGGCGGTGACGGCGGTGTGCGCTGTTGCCCCGAAGGAGATTGACGGCATTTGGGGGGTCATCGCTGCTCGCGCTCCGTATGCCAAGGTTGGAGAACTTCCGCGTGGTCTTGTGTGGCTGAGCGACCATGGACGCGAACAAGACATGGGAACCATGTTCTCGTTTGGCTTGGGTCACGTCGAGGGCGTAGAGGCTGCGTCGGATCTGTATAAAATCTGCTGTAGGGAAGGATTCCCTACTCATAAGGCGCTTGCCATAGGTTATACCGATGCTACGTCCCTATATGTTGCTTACCTGTTGAGCTGCCGCAGCGAAAAAGCGACCTCAATACTTCGTGAGCTTGTTGAATCGCTTGCCAAGGCGGCTCCCAGTAACAAGTTGGTGTGTTGCCCGCCCATGGTAAAAACGATGGGCACTGCTTCGCATGGCCTTACGGATGGAATCGATCCTTTGAATCCCTCAAAAGAAGATCTTAGGACGTTGCGCGCTCTTTATGGCTATTCCCGGGCTGCGAATGCGGCGGTGCTTGGTCGCCAGGGCATGCTCGCACTGTCACTTGCGGAGTTGGGGAGGGCTTCTCAGGCGAGCGCGGATTTCAGGGCATATCAGGGAATCCCCGATATCCTAAAAAGCTACCGTGGGGCTGTCGATTTTTCTGACGTTGAGGGCCGTGATCGAGATAGGATCTGCGACGCTTTCGCCCAGGGTGTTTTGGGATGTTGCAAAGACCTTGGCGATTTTGCCTTTGCCATGGCTGCAATGTCGGCCACTTGCTGGCTGCCTGCCTTCGAGGCCTGCGCTCAGCTTGCCCTAAAGTATTCGCGCGGCAGGCAGGGATCGTTCGATCGCTTGGCGCTGGTTCTTTCGTATCTAGCGGTTTACGGAGTGAATCGCGAAGACATGCACGCCGCTATGGGCAAGGTCCTTTCCAAAGTTAAGCTCGAGAACCATGGCGCCCTTAAGCACGAATGTGCCCGCTACTGCGGGCCCCGCGCGCTCGAGGCACTGGGAATTACGGCTCCTGCCGATGTTGCGCAACAGATTGACGCGATTCTCGCTGACAATGTCAAAAAGGGCGGGTTGCCGTTCTTTAGAAAGTAGGTAAGTTTAAGCAGACGGGTGATGACCATGGGGTTGTTTAATAAGGTTTCTGGGTTGGCAAAGGGCGCTTACGGTAAGGCGGCAGGCTATTCCGATGCCGACGAGTCGTTTATCGGCGCTGATGTCGATGGCATGATTTGCCATATGGGTCTTTATCCCAAATACATTAGGCTCCGCACTAGGGAGCCGCGCACCGAGCAGATTAAACGTGCCATGGAAGATCCTATTTCTGCCTTAGTTGGCCCGGCTCAAGAGGTCGAGCGCATCATCCGCGTGGACAGCCACGTTCGAGATTTTGAGCGTTGGACCGAATTTGGCAAGCGTTGCTATACGCTCAAGATCATGGGCACCAGAAAGCTTGTTCGCATTCGGTTGGTTCCGGCAGACGGCCAGCGCTTTGAGAACTACGTAATGAGTCATTGGATGTAACGAGGACGGCGGGTTGCTCGTTCTGATAGGAAGAAGGTAAGAAGAATGGCTGGAAGCGGTTCTTGGCGTCCTCAATATGATTCGAGGAGGCAAAAGGGAGGACGTGGCACATACTCGCCGAGCAAGATGTCCTTTTCTGAGCACAGGAGGCGTGGGCCTTCTGTTTACTTTGCCGCCAACTGGGTGCTCATTGGCGTCGTGGGGGCTTTGGCGATGCTGCTCATCGGCCTTACGGCGCTCATCCGAGGCAACTGGGAAGGCTTTCTGTTTGCCCTGGCGGCAGCGTTCATTTGCTACAAGCTGTTTTTCCATAAGCGCTCGTAGGGGAGCGATGGGATTTAGTTTCCCTGCATGCAACTACTAATCAAAATAGGAGAATACCATGGGACTGTTTGGCTCTTTCGTTCAAGCATTTAAAGACGGATACAACGGCGTAGACGAAGAGCAGGACACTGCGCCTTCCACTAAGGAAAATACTGCTCAAAAACCCGTACCCGCAAAGGAGACTGCCCCTGCTCAAAAGCAGGCTGCCTCCGAGGAGCCAAAGTTCTGCGGCGCATGCGGCGCCTCCCTCGAGCCGGGTACCAAGTTCTGCCCCAAGTGCGGAGAACCGGTGATGGGCGTTGCGCCGGAGCATCAGGCCGTTCCGGTCGAACCTCCGCATCTTATGCCGACTGATACATTGCAAGCGTTTTTGGATACGGGCTGCAACCAGATGTCCTTGCTCGAAGGGGCCGCGGCTTACCAAAGGGTCACACATGCCGATCCTGTTTTTGGAACTGAAGAGGTTAATTCTCATTTCCTACTTCATGGCAATGAGATGGCTATTCAAAAGGTTGCTGGAGTAATCAAAGGCCTATCTGAACAGTTTTTTAAGCATAAGCTCATTGTTAATGTAGACATGCTGCCCGCAGATTATCGACAGGTGGTTCGTATCTATTCTGCTGAGGTGGGGAGGCGCATGGAAAAAATGATGTATTTCACGCTCGTACAAGAAAACGTGAGAGATGGCGCCGTTTATTACCTGTATATGGTTGGCGATGCTTACGAGCTGCAGGCCAAGGCCGATGCCGGTGTCATCTTGTCCAACGACGAGAATGAGAGACTTGCCAGGTTTGCTGCCCTTCACGACACTTTTAGCGAGTTTATTTCAACTGCAACGAACGGGGTTATCTTTGCCTTTGCTTCTTTGAACGACCGCCAAATGAATGGCCAAGCTAACTTTAAAGACGGATACGACGGCGTGGACGAAGGGCGGGACGCTGCGCCCTCTACGAAGAAGGGCGCTGCCGAAAAACCCGCTCCCGCAGAGGGGGCCTCTCCTGTCCAAAAACCGGTTGCCTCCGAGGAGCAAAAGTTCTGCGGTGCGTGCGGCGCCTCCCTTGAGCCGGGCACCAAGTTCTGCTCCAAGTGCGGAGAACCGGTGATGGGCGTTGCGCCGGAGCATCAGGGCGTTCCGGTCGAACCTCCGCATCTTATGCCGACTGATACATGGCAAGCGTATGTGGATACGGGCTGCAACGAGATGTCCTTGCTCGAAGGGGCCGCGGCTTACCAAAGGGTCACACATGCCGATCCTGTTTTTGGAACTGAAGAGGTTGATTCTTATTTCCTATTTCGTGGTAATGAGGTGGATATTCAACAGGTTGCTGAATATATCAAAAAATATTCTGAACAGGCTTTTGGGGATAAGCTCATTGTTAATGTAGACGTGTTGCCCGCAGATAATCGACAGGTGATACGTATCTATTCTGCTGAGGTGGGGAGGCGCATGGAAAAAATGAGGTATCTCACGCTCTTACAAGAAAACGTGAGAGATGGTGCCGTTTATTACGCGTATATGGTTGACAATGTTTACGAGCTGGTGGCCAAGGACAAGGCTGGTGTCATCTTGTCCAACGACGAGAAAGAGGTAGTTGACGCGTTTATCGCCCTTCTCGGCACTTTTATCGATTTTCATACAGCTGCAATCATGGCGGTTCTCTCGACTTTTGCTACTTTGAACGATGTCCTAATGAATGGCTAAGCTAACTTTGAGGGCTCCAAGGTGTAAAAAGACTCGCCAATTCTTGTGTTGATCAACTGTAAGCACGCAAGCTATATCATCCGTCCTCATTTCTTGCTTAAGGAAATGAGGGCGGATTTGTTGTTAGGGCCAGAGGTTCATCTTGTTATAAGAATGGGGCGGTCAAAGCCGCCCCATTTACATATTATGCTAGGGGAGTGTCGTCGCTCCCATTGCTGTGCTTTCGGTTGCGATGTTGCCGATGGCCTTCATAAGACTTTCGACTTGTTTGTTGGTCGTCGCATTGTTTCCGGAGAGATCACAGCGCCACGCCATGAGCTTTGCGTTGCTAGAGCATGCTTCTACCGTTATGTAGATGCGTGCCGGTCCTTCGGGACGAAGCAGATTTAGTTCTAAGGCCCGCAGACGCTTTCCAAAAAAGACACCTCCCTGGATTGCCTCGAGTCCCGTACGCACGGTTATGCGCAACTCCTCTTGCTTTGCGGCCCGAAATGCAAAATCGGACCATGCCGTGTCTGCAAAGCGCTGAGCTCCGGACACCACTATGGGTCCCATGGGGTATCCGGGCGCGCATCGTTTCTGTAGTTGCTCGACAGTGATATCTGATGCGGTCATGTGGCCTCCTCTCACAATTTGCCTGCATAGGGCAGGCGTACTCTCAGTGCAAATTATCCGACAGCCCTTTTCGTGCCTGTTGCGCAACATATTCGGGCATGCCTGCGTGATACTTTTGCTCAGACGATTGCAATGGGGGAGCCATGGATAATTTGGAACAGCTCGAGGTTGTGCAGCTTGATGGTTTTACGCCCAGCATTCCTGCGGAGCCCGGGCGTGAACAGGAGCTCGCATCGCGTTTTAATATGCTCTTTCTTCAACCGGGGAGCACACTTCATGGTGGTTTTGGTGCGGTTGCCAAGGTGGTGAACCTTTACGAAGAGGTTTTTGCCCTCAAGCGGTTAAACGCACCCGATTCCAACAGCGATTGCTCGCCTTCTGAGCTGAGGGAGATGCTGTTCGAAGAATATAAAAACCAGCTCGCAGTATCTAGGCTAAAAGGCTTTCCACAGGTCTATGGCTATGGGTCGTGGAAGGGCGAGCCGCTTATCCTTATGGAATGGATCGAGGGCACCACGCTGGCGCATGCTGTACCTGATCTACCTCATGAAGGCGACGGTGTTCAGGGTGAAGTCGTGGCGCAAGTGGGCATTTCGGTCTTGGAGATCTTGCAGGGTGTCGAGCGCCTGAACAGCCGCCTTGTGCATCGCGATATTTCTCCTAATAACATTATGTTTCGCACCAAGGATATGAGCCTGTCTCAGCAGGTTGCTGCCGGCGCCTTCGATACGTGCCTGATCGATTTTGGCAATTCGACCACAGAATGCCAAGATATTCCCATGGCCTTTACGCAGCGTGTGGGCATGATGCGTGGGGCCACGCGAGATTACGCTCCTCCCGAGATGCTGACGGCAGACGTGGAGGGCGTGGAAGAGCTTAGAAACAATCCTGCGATTGATATCTATGCACTCTGCAGCGTGCTGTATGAACTTTACGCGGGACATACGCCATTCGACCTTACCCACTCTCTTGGAGGGTCAGATTATCGCACCAAAATGAGCATGGATCCAAAACCGCTTGTCGCCCGGCGCACATACGAGGCGCCGTTGCTCAATGCGATTATGAGCGGTATCAGGCCTTCTCAGGAGGCCAGGCCAACGGTGGATGGCCTTTTGTACGAGCTTGAATGCTGGTATGAGGGTCGTCAACGAAACGGAACGGTCGCAGCTCCTAAGCCGGTTGAAATGCCCGAAAAATATGATGCGGATTCGGGCTGGGATGAAACGATGCCTGTCGGCAATGCGGTGGTCGTGCCTCTTACGGAATCCAACCCGTTCGAGAACGACTTTGTGGCTCCGGTGGTAGAACCGGCTACTGTGCCTATGCCGCGCGCTAAGGAGCGTTTTGAATCGCCCCGTAAAACTCCGGCGTCCGTGCCGGACCCAACAGAGAACGCTTGGTCTGAGCCTGATGTTCATTTTGATACTTCCGGTGCGGAACGTATTCCGGTTCCCACGCCGGTGCCCGTCCCCACGCCTGGCGCTGCGCGGAGTGCAGCGGGCGCCGCGGCGGCGGGGTCTGGTGCCGCGGCGACGGCGAGAGCTGCGGCGGGTGCCGGCGCTGCATCGGCCGCAGCCGCTGCTGGTGCTGCCGCGGGCTCGGCAGCTGCTGGGGCCGCAACATCGGGGGCTGCACCGCCGCGACCGAAAAGAGGTGGAGGATCAGGCACTGCCCGCGCCTCGAAACCCCGTTCTGCCTCTGCTTCTTCGAGCCCCGTGCCGCCGCCCCCTGCGCCTCCCGTACCGTCTCCTGCGCCGGCGACTTCTGCACCGGCGCCCCCTGTTCCCTCGGGCTTTTCGAGTTCGAGAAAAAAGAAACGAGGGGCCGTTTCGAGCAGTGGCACATCTATTGGGTTTAGGGACGTTCGTCATTCGCGTCCCGTGCGAAAACTCGGTTGGCGATTGCTAATAATTTTGGCAATCATGTTTGCGCTTAGCGTAGTGTCGTGTGCCGCACGGATTGCGTTTGGGTCGGAACTCCCCGGCCACCAGGAGAGTTCTGAGGTTCAAGAAACGAATTGCGTTAGCGATGATAGTCGGGGCGTAGTCCCTGCTGAGGAGGATGTTTTATGGCAGAGATAACGCCGCGCCGTATCATGTTCGAGGATTTAAGAGGGTTTGCGGGCCTCGACTATCACGATGCGTGCTGCCTATTGCTTTCCGTTCGGCCTGTTGCCGGTGGCATGTCTCCTCGTGAGTCGCTCGAGGTCATGCATCGTTCGAGCATCATGCGAAATTACGTGGATATTGTTCCTTCCAAAACGAATCCCTCGCATTTCGGCGACTTGCAAAACGCCTCGCTCAACGTTATGGCGCGACTGGCGGCGCGGCAGGGCTCCGGCGCGGCATCGCGCGTTAAAATCGCCGATCACTATCGCGGGCCGGCGGCTCATGCTATGGCTGATGCATTCGATGCGTGGGGATTGAGCGGGCAGACGTATCTTAATGCGGTCAGGTGTATCGACATGGCAGTGCTTCCTGCCGGCAAGGATAGAGCCGCTCTGTTTGTCATGCTGTTTGTGGTAGCAGGCTGCCTCCAGGATCCGACGCGCGCGGCGGAGCAGGTCGAGGACTTTCTGGAGCGATGCATGGGTGGACACTTTAGCTCAACGACGCTTAGGCTCGATAACGGCAAGAGCGGCTATGTCTCCGCAGCGAGTCCTGTCGATAGCGCTTCCACAACGCTAGGCCTTATCTTGCGGGAAGGCAGTGTCGTGCGCCTGCCGGCATATGAGTTGTCTCAAGATCCGGAGGGCACTGTCATTGGCTATTTGCCAACTGGTACGAACGTGATTGGCGCGCCCGACGGTTGCGTAAGCGCCCGCCACCTTCGCATATGGTGCGAGGGGGGACGCTGGTATGTGCAGGGTTTGGGCTCGACAGCTGGAACGGTGCTCAAGCGCGGCGCAGAAGGCTTGACGGTCGTTGAACCCCCGAGCTCTGAGGCCGAGCCGGGGCATGAGTACCCGCCGGTGGAAATTAAAGTGGGCGATGAGCTTTGCCTTGGCGGCAAAGTGACGTATATCGTTGCGCGAGGCAAAATCGGATAGCTGCAGTTTCTACATCCAACCGTCCTGCGGTGTTGCGCAACGTTTTTTTGTCCTTTTGGGTTTACAAAAAGATAAAGGAATCGTTCCGACGAGAAAGGACATGCTACGGGCCTGTTCGATAATTTAAAGTCTGGGCTGTCATCTGCGGGAAGCGCTCTTAATATCAAGACGACAGCCGATGCTACGGACGTGGCAGCAAGCACTCAGACGGAGAATGCATTTTGCACGCAATGCGGCGCTCCGCTATTGCCGGGTGCGACGTTTTGTGGAAAATGTGGTGCTTCACAGGCAGGGACCACCAAAGCAACTCCGACATCAAAGGTGCTGCCCGACTACGTCTTCCCGGAGTTTTCGTGGAATGAGGTCGCAGATCGAATTCTTGCGGACCGTCGCTTTCCAAGCGAACTATGGGATCTTGCGGGGAGCGTAAGTAAGCCGCATGAGATTCAGATTTCCGATGTAATTGGCTTTTGCAACATTTCCAACTGTGATGCTTTTATTGTTAGAGGCGGGGGTTCACTCTCTCTGGATGATTTGGCACTCGAGCTTATCGATGTCGCCGAAGACCACGATCGATCGTCTCTGAAAATAAAAATCGACCGCGACATTACTCGCGGGGGCGGAATTACCATTGCGGCGAATGTTCCAGATCCCGAGAGCCCAATTGAGGCAAACCCCTTCAATTTGATAGTGCAAGAGGCCTATGGGGACGATGCAATTTTCTACTATTACCGTATTCGTAAAACCGACCATCGCGTCTTTGTTGGTCCTGATGCTTTCGGTCGGACCGACTGTGTTGTCGCGATGACGTTTGCTAGGCTCAATTCTAAGGGGGGCGAACCGCTACGCCCTGTGCCCCGGATTGTCGATGCAACTCCATTATGCAATCCAATTGAGGCTTCGCTGACAGAGGCGATAAATGAGAATTCGGACGACCTCCTTGCGCAGGCCGCTGGCTTTAAGAAGGGAAGGTACCCTTCTCCTATCGACGGAGTGATGCGCGACGATATCGAGTCCTATACGATTCTGGACCCATCTGTCAATCCGTATCAAGCGGTCGTCGAACTTGGGCATCGTATGGGCCAGGAGGGCTGGAAAATTGTCCAAGGGCCTGATGATTGGTATTACGGAGGCGACTTAATTCAGTTGGCTCCTTCGGGCGCTGATATGGGCAAACAGTGGTGGGATACTTTAGTCGTTCGGGTCGAAGCGAAAACAAGGGGTTACATCTTGTACCTCATTCCGCTGTATAATCTGTTTAATCAGGCGTACGGTCTTCGCAAAGAGGGCAAGATGCTGCGTCCAGATATGGAAGCGGCTTTCCAGGCTGTGGCTCCGTTTGCAGACCAAATGCTCGATTTTCTTGAGGCTACAAAGCATGCCTTTATATATGCGGTCGCGCAAATCAATCAGGAGGCAGCCAACCGGTGCGGCATATCGCTGGATTCAAAGAGATTTTTGCCGCGCGGTTCCTTTGATGAATTTCTTCAAGCTTGTCGGGCAGGTGAACATGAAAAGGCGGGCAAGTTGAGTGACGACCTTACTATGCTTCAATTTCGCCTTTATGATGATCCGCTTGCTGACAAGCGATTCTGTGCCTCATATGTAGTTCCCTTTGCAGCGCTTGGTTTTGAGAGTATTGCGAGGATAATTCAGGATTCATCACCTGCTGCTGGGCTGTTTGCCCGTGTGGTCGATCGTCCTGATGGACGTGAAGGCGATCAGCTGATTGAGGTTTTCTTTGCCGAAGGAGAGGAAGACAAGCTGTGGCAGAAGGGTTGCCACTGGTTTGTTGCTTGCGGGGAGACGGCAGATGGACTCCCGGTACTTAACGTATTTCTGTCCTCTTGCGAAATGGACAAGGCGATTGCCAAGAACAAGAGCGGCGCTGTTCTGCCCCCGGATGTCAAAGCGCTTTTAGTTGATTGCGCAGCGAATTCCGATCGCGTTGTAAAGATGACCAAGTCCGTTGCACCCCCTGTGGAGCTGCAGCAACTCATTCGTGTGCTCAATAGTGAATGGCTGTTGCAGAAGTCCCAATCGCAGGATTAGATGCCTTCGTATTAGAAATCGTTTTCTAAGGAGGCCCCGCTGACGTGTCACTGCGCCAGCGGGGCCTCCTCGTGGTTACATTCCAAAGCAAAACGCCCTCCCAGAAGAGTGCTCTTCTGGGAGGGCATTGGGGATTCTATTCGATATTTGTTAAGCAAGCTTGTTGCCGCAGCTGGGGCAGAACGCGGCGCCGGCTTCCACGGGGGCACCGCAGTTGGGGCAGAAGCCGCCTGCATTGCCAGCGGCCTGGGCAAAGCTGGACAGGTCCTTACCTGCCGCCGCGTCCTCGAAGTGCTCAAGTACGGTCTGGACGGAATTGCAGAAGTCGGCTTCTGCTGCAATGTCGGTGTCGTCGACGAGTTTCTCGGCCTTTTTGGCAAAGCCTTTTCCGATTCCGCGGTTCAGCATGTTGTTAAGGGCGGGACCATCTTCGTCCATCATGTTTGCCTGCTCCTCGGCGGCCTTTACAGCTTGCTCTGCCGCTTCGGCGCGTGTGCTCGGGCAGCGGTAGGTCTTGAGGTCAGAACCCTGGAGGACGCAAACGTACGTTGCCCAAACCTGGGACTGCATTCCGTATGCGAAAATCTGAAGCGCGGGAATCTGCGTCTTTTTGAAGAGACCGCCATCGACTACCTTGATCTTGCCAACACTGATCTTATAGCTATAGGGAGAATTATCCACGAGGCCGTTGAGCGCATCGTTGACAATGGTGATGCAGTCCTCGATTGAGCGCTTGCCGACCGAGGCGACAATCGGATTCCCGAGATCGTTGCTGTACTCGAGGTTGGAGAGCTTAAGTGCCATTTTGGTTCCTTTCCAATTGATGGTTTCGGCTGTCTTTCGACAATTCGTATTCTGGAGCCGCGAAATATGATTCTGTTGCGCAACATCAAGGATTTTTGAGAATGCGGCATTACTGGGGTTGCATGCTCTGCGCCCGGTTTGTATGGGTTAAAACTGTCGCCAATTTCTTTCTTGTTTTGCCTCTTGCGGGGGCGAATGGTTCGCTTTACGGGGTGAATGGTTCGCTTGGGGAAAATGCGGATGTTGCGCAACGGAATGTTTGGACAGGGGCATATGCTCGGGTTGTCCTGAAAGTGAGAGAAAGGACGGGACAATGGCTGAAGTTGAAGTAAGGGCTTTGGGTCCCGACGACGTCGACGATATGGTCGATCTTGATGAGCAGTCTGGTTACGAGGTCTACGATGCATATGCGGATTACATTGAGGAAGAGGACGAGGACGGCGATGGAGGCGAAGAGAACAATTACCTCTGGGGCGTCTTTGCCGATGATGAGCTGGTCGGTTTTTGCGTAACGGGCGGTGCAGATGACCCCGACCTGCCGGATGCCGTTACGGAGCACCCGCTCAACGAGTACACGTCGACGTTTTTGAGCCATGTGTATGTTGACCCCGACTACCGCGGTAACGGCTATGGCGCGCGCCTGGTGCACGACGCCCTGTTGGGATACTGGGAGAGCGAGGGTCACCAGCAGCCTGCATTCCTGGATCTGAGCGAATATCTCTTTGACGATCCTGATGCGGATCCGATTAAGCTCGCGCATCTGCTCATCGACTTCTTTGGCAAGAACGGGTTTGAGCCCATTCCCGACGATGAACACGACATCACCTACACCTGCATGGTCTTGGATCCCAAGAACTTTAAGGACCCGGACGCAGAGTAGAGGCTGTGATCAGTTGGTTCAGCTTCCCTAGTTGACGGTTGACGGGGCCGGACGTTCCAGTTGTGATGGCTGGACGTCCGGTCCTTTTTTGGCCTGTCGGGCCTGGTGTTCGGCACGTTTGTCTCGATCTGTAACATCTGGCGGGGGATACGGGGTCTAGTTGTTACAGATCGAGATTGTTCCTCGGCAGACAACTCAACTGTCTCAATCTGTAACATTTGGGGCTGGTTTTGCTCCGTAGCTGTTACACATTGAGACGTTTGTGAACCGTGTCGACCGTTTGTCTCGATCCGTAACGTGTAGACCCGGTTTTGTCTCGTAACTGTTACAGATTGAGACAATCGGCCCAGGCCCGCCTCGTCCGCCTCGTCATCTGTGGTTTACGTGGGGGCATGCGATGCACGGGTATACTAACCAGCGGCGAATCTGCTCCATCGCTTAGAGCTGCTGCGTCTGGACGGCGCGTGATAGGGCTGCCAAAGCGATCGCCAGCGTGCTGAGCAACGTCCTCTCTGTGCGCACCCGTTTTTGTATGTATTAGCGCACTACCAAGCACGCCCGCGCGGCAGCATGCCGTGCCCATTGCGCGTGCAGATAAGGAACAACAACATATGCGTAATTCTGTATCCGACGTCACCGACGCCGAGATCCTGGACGAGACCCGCGAGGCCATGACCCAGGCTGCCTTCGATGCCGCCGATGAGGCCAATGCTGCCCAGGCCGTCGAGTCCGCTACCGAGAGCCTGCCCGCCTTTGACGAGCTGGGACTTTCGGACGAGATACTTCGCGCTATCGAGAACCTGGGCTACACGGCGCCGACGCCTGTCCAGGCCGGCTCCATCCCCGTGGTGCTCGAAGGCCGCGACTTGCTTGCCGCCGCTCAGACCGGCACCGGCAAGACGGCCGCCTTTTTGCTGCCGACCATGAACAATCTGGAGCACATTGCTCCACCCAAGCCCGTGCGCGAGCGTGGCGGCCGCAACCGCCGTCGCGGTGCTAAAAAGCCCGAGGGTAACGGCCGTGGCCCTGTGATGCTCGTCATCACCCCCACGCGCGAGCTTGCCCAGCAGATCGACGAGGTCGCGAGCAAGATCGCCGACGTCACCGGTCATGTCGCCGTGACCGTCGTGGGCGGCGTGAGCTACAAGCCGCAGACCGCTGCCCTCAAGTACGGCTGCGACATCCTGGTCGCCACGCCGGGCCGTTTGGTCGATTTGATCGAGCAGGGCGCCTGCCACCTGGACGAGGTCAAGGTGCTGGTGCTCGACGAGGCCGACCGCATGCTCGACATGGGCTTTTTGCCCGCCGTCCGCCGCATTGTGCGCGAGACGCCGGCCGAGCGCCAGACGCTGCTGTTCTCGGCGACCCTCGACGAGGAGGCCGTGGGCGAGATCACCGACCTGGTGAGCGATCCGGCCCGCGTGGAGATCGCGCCGGCCACGTCGACCGCCGACACCGTCGACCAGTTTGTGTTCCCGGTGTCCATCGAGGCAAAGAACAACCTGCTGCCCGAGTTCCTCAAAAAGGAAGGCCCGGAGCGCACTATCGTCTTTATGCGCACCAAGCACCGCGCCGACAGCTGCTGCCGTCGTCTGGAGCGCAAGGGCATCAAGGCCGCCGCGATTCACGGCAACCGCAGCCAGGCCCAGCGCGAGCGTGCCCTTTCGGCCTTCCGCGACGGTACCGTCGACGTGCTGGTGGCAACCGACGTGCTTGCCCGCGGCATCGACATTAGCGACGTGCGCTACGTCGTGAACTTTGACGTGCCGGCCGAGCCGACCGACTATATCCACCGCATTGGCCGTACGGGCCGCGCCGGCGAGCTGGGGTGGGCCATCACGTTTGTGACCGAGCAGGACGTCGATGAGTTCTACGAGATCGAGAAGCTCATGGACAAGACCGCCGACATCTACGAGGCCGGCGACCTGCACGTGGGCCCCAATCCGCCCGCGGTTGATCCCGAGCGCGACCCTGCAGCCTTTAAGGTGAAGAAGAAGACCAAGCGCGGCAAGTCCAAGAGCAAGAAGAAGCTTGAGCAGGCACGTCGCGACGGCAAGCGCAACGGCGACGATTACGGTGATGTGGCCGGTCGTTCCAACCGCGGTCGCGATGAGCGTCGCGGCGACGGCGAGCGTCCGAGCCGTCCCAAGCGCGGCGGCAAGACCCGCGTGCGCGAGGGCGTTCAGGCTCGCGTAGACGAGGCTGTTGAGAGCGTGGCCCGCGAGGTAGCTGCCGAGGAGCGCGGCGGTGCTGGTGCCGCTGAGCAGCCTGCGCGCGGTAACCGTGCCGAGCGTCGTGCCAAGCAGTTCCAGGGCGAGGCACA
>ERZ1034691.428-NODE-428-length-34344-cov-36.785616_pt1 | contig 34344 bp, 22 predicted proteins | sample MGYA00520638_ERZ1034691 | MGnify/ENA primary metagenome ERZ1034691 (study PRJEB33766, sample SAMN09781763) | gut metagenome | biome: gut microbiome | host: Homo sapiens | place: Madagascar | study: EMG produced TPA metagenomics assembly of the PRJNA485056 data...
CTTAACTGCAAGCAGAGGATTTTATTTGACGTGCATGATACGAAACCAATCGCAATAAATCGTCCCTTTATCGCACTTAATGGAGTCACTTTACAGACGGGGGATTATTGATCGCTTACAAATTGAGTAGGGGCTCGCCGCCTTGGAATTCCAAAGACAGGTATGGATTGGGCGACTGAAACATAATATGCAAAGTCATTGACCAGCACCGTTTTTGTGTGGCGCTGGTCAATTTTCTTTTACGCACTAATCAGCGGTATAAGTTTCTGTTCTTCTGTGATTTCCAAGAATTGCTGATATTCCATATTTAGCTTTATCGTAACCTGATACTTTCTTCCGACCTCCACTCTTTCTATCAGTTGGCTCAGTATCATGCGTTTGATTTCTAATGGTGCCGCATCGAATTCTTCTGCCCAGCCTCTAAATTCATCATAGTAGGTACGCAGTTTCCGAATCTCAGCCGCTTCGTTTAATCGTGCATTTTGGAGTTCCGCGCACTCTGCCTTGGCATCGTCCAGTTCCTGCTGGTATCGACGAATTTGCTTGGCAATCATGTCCTCGGTAAAATTGCTTGTACCATCCACTCCTTCCCCTACCTCAATTTCTAAACTCTCGGATATCTTGGGTATCTCTACTGATGTACTCCTCAAAGGTGCCAAGGACATCTCCCCCGTTGGTCACGATTTCCTTGATGCTCCCGCTGAGTATTCCATCCCTGCCGTTGGGAAAATCAGACCATACGGAAAGTCATATATTTTCGACGAGCAGTATGGTTCCGCATGGGCATACGTGCCAAACCCGAATGACTATATTTACTATACCCTTGACGATGATGCAATGGCACCTCGGATAATGACAGGTGATACTGCGTTGATTCATTATCAGCAGCGTCTTTGCGATGGAGATATCGGCCTTTTTATCTATAATCCTTATCCAGTCGGCTTCATTGCGCAGTATAAGCAAGTAGGGTCATCAATAGTTTTGCACTTTTTTAATTCTACGCGAGAAGATTTCGTAGCCAAAAGTAATTTGCTTGACCATCTATTTATAATTGGCAAGGTTGTTGAGACAAGGGTCAAGTGGTAATTTCCACTGGACGTCAATTATTAGACGGTTACCTTCATACCTTTGGACTCAAAGTGTATTTAGCCAAAAATCCCCCGCAGAGGACCTTACGATGGGTCGCTCTGCGGGGGATGATTTTAGTTGTTGGTCTTGCGCTTTTTCAGCAGCAGGGCCAGGGCGGTGCCGGTCAGCAGCAGACCAGCCGTCATAAACGGCCAAGTGCCGATGCCGCCGGTTTCCGGCAGGTTGTAGCCGGGTCGGTTAGTCACAGAAACAGATGCTGTTCCACCGCCTGTGGGGCGGGTCACCTTGCGCACTGTGCTGTCAAGGTTATAGCCGTTGGGGGCCTGCACCTCGACATACCGGTACTCGCTTTCGGAAAGCCCTGCCCAAGTCAGGGTGCCATTAGCATCGGTCTTGACCACAGACTTCAGGTACCATTTTGTGCCATTTTCGTCCTCGTACGTCAGGTCTGGCTTCTTGGTAACGAGCAATGCACTGCAGGCATCTTTCGTCATCTGGTCCGCTTCAACCGGGCTGTACAGGGCAAAGTAAGCATCCTGCAGCTTGATCTCAGGCTTGTTTTCCTCGATCTTGGTCAGCTTCGCTGCCCAACTGGTGCCAATGTTTACACATTGCAGCGTGTTTTTATTGGCATAGTTGTAAGTAAAGCTATAGCTGCGTGCCGTGCTGCGGTTAATGGAACCATAGCGGTAGTCACCTGTAATCGGCAACTCGATCACATGATAGGTGCTCCCGTTCTTCCATGTCCAAGCCGTATCAGTTGCGGTCCAGGTGCCGTTTGCATAGCTGTACTGCTTCAGGTCTTTCAGCCATGGGGCATCGGATTCCATCTGGCCGGGGTCAACCTTCTTTGCCACATACGTGTAGGTACGCCCTTGCAAGGCTTTGGCCAGGTCGGCTTCGGTAAAGTCATCCTTCAAGGTCACTGCGGCACCGTCATAGATGACAAAATTGAATTTTGCATCTGCACCGGCAGCCATAGCCTCACCATCCGGGGTCTCCAGGCGCTTTTGCAGGGTGGGCACATACGGGGTACGCAGGCCAACGCCCGAGGGGGCAGCTTCCAGTGCAGTTCCGCCATTCACCTCATAGTGGTAACCAAAACTGTTGTAAGCGGTCTGGCCGGGTTCGATGCTGTCCGGGGTATCTGCTTTGGCGTCGTACTCCACGGTAACTTTGCTGTGTGCAGGCATGGCTGCACCAGACGGGTCATCGATAATAATGCGGAAAGATCGTGCCCCCTCCGGGTTCGTCGTCCATTTAACGGATTCCTTACCGTTCCAGTCATCCCCATCAAAGCTAACGTCCTTGCTGTACTGTATTTTAATGTACTTAGGGTCGATTACCTTTGTCTCAAATGTACCATCATTTTGACGGATGCTGGCCTTTACGGTGAATGTATTGCCCTCTGTCAGGCTCATCTGGTATTCACTGCCGCGCATATCGTCGTCCTGGAAGGGGTTATGATCTCCCTCTTGCGGCAGGTTATTGATAAGCACCAGTTTGGTCAGGGCCTGCGGGGAGGCATAGACCGTATTGTCCACCGTCAGGGTATAATGGACCTTGTCGTTCTTGTCAGGCAGGATGGTCGTGGTATCCGCCTCGTCGGAGCTAGTCGAGTAAACTGTATGATCTGCCGGGTCAGTCTGGGAGACGGCAATCGACGAGCTGGTAGAGTAACCGTAGGACACCATTACATTCGCACTGCTGCGGATGGAGGTGCGGGTCTTATCCCAGTACGGTGCAGACAGCTTCTTATCAATCACGCCCTTGGTAGCCGTACCATCCCAGCCCAGGTCGTCCCGCAGCGGGGTCAGCCAGGCGGTGTTGGTGTAGGTCTTGTTGACCAGCCGAGAATCATCCGGCTTTTCGGTCCAAAACCGAAAATCTGTATAGGTTCCGCTCTGAACTGCCCATGTGGGACCAGCCAGCCGTACATTCACGCGGAGTTTTCCAGATACCGTATCCCGAACAATCGCAATGTAGAACGAAGGATCTTTTTCTACAACAGGGTGACTACGATAGGTTCCGCCATGTGTATCTGCCTGTATTTTTATTGGATCGCCATTTACTTTGAGCCGCTGGTTCGCCACCAGGAATGTGTCACTTGCTTTGTCATAATCCCTGATCGAGCACAAAAACGCATATGTATTACCACTTTTTAACTCAGCTTCTGTAGTACCAAAGTAGGCATAAACACTCGTTATTCTATATGGTTCCTGTATTTCATCACTGATAACATAATCTTCCAGTGCAGTCGTGCCTTTATTTTCAACCAGCACGCTCCAGCAAACCTCTTCCTCGTTGCCTACTGCATTGGGTTTTGTATTTGGTGATTTTGTGGAACCATACACTGTCTTGCTCAGTCCAATTTCCACCTTGCCTAAATGCTGTGTAACCGTGGATGTCAGCCATTTTGTTGTTTCGTCCGCCGAGTCCACCGCAAACCCACAGTCAGCTGCCCATGCATTTTCATTGATGGTCGGATTCGTATCATCGTTTGGCAGCACAGCTTCCATCTGAGAACTGTCCTTCACGGCAAAGCGGCTCGTTCCAACCTCTATCCCACCGCCATTATAATCGCAATAGGGCATTACGGCAGTATTAACGGCAATATCTTTTGACTGCGCCTTTGACCCAGAGTAGCAGAAATATCCGAACTGTATTGCCTGCCCAGATTCAAGATAGCACTTGCCTGATTCTGCATCATACTTTACAGTACCTGACCCGCCGGGGGTAAAGGTGAACGTCACTTTTTGCCGTCCATCCTGCAAGTCAGCTGTGCTGGCTGCAACCTGCACCCTTACCGCTGTAAAATTTTTGCCGCTTGTAGTACACTCTGCAAAAGGGAAGCTGTTGGCGGTTGTTATTGTCTGTACCGTTCTGCTAAAATCATAATAATATCTCGCAGGGTCACTCTGCAAATTTTTCAGGGTCATGCCGTCCGGCAGAATGTCCTGAACATCTTCCAGATACAACCGGCCTTTTCCCTCATTGGCGATAGTAATATAGTACTGCGTAGCGAACGGATGTGTTCCCGTAGTGCCGTAGATATTTCTGGAATTTGTCCCCTTGTTACTTATAAAGTAACCTGTTGTAACATCAAAGTTATTAGTCAATCTCACAACCGCCGTATTGTATACGCCCTTTTGCAGGACGCCTTTTCCCGTCATTTTCAGGTTGTGGCTGACACTGTCGTCCATACCCATGGCTTGGAACGTGTTGACCACACCAGTGCTGCTGTAGGCGTCCACATAGGCATCCCAGGCATCGCCTTGCGGGTAGGTAAGCTCTACATAGATATACACCGGCTGGCTGCCAAAGGAGATACTGAAACCATCACCCCAGGTAATAGCCTGCTGGTTTGGCTTTTGAGCATCCGGCACCGTAATCTTCCAATCATCCTGGCTGCCAGTTATCATACCGGCGCCTTCGCCTGTCCCAAAGTCATAGCTGACGGCAATGTTTTCACCCTTTGTCCATCGGAAACCTGTCAGACTGGCAGGCAGCAGGTCCTTTATATCCTTGCCCTGCAGCTTGATCTGCCCGGTCAGTCCATCCCGCGCCTGCAGTGTAATGCGGTAAATGACTTTTTCACCGCTGCTGACAGCACAGGCCTTTTTGCCGGTCGCCTTCGTTGTCGCTTCAGGCACGATCTCCTTGGTCAAATCAAAGTTCAGCACTCTACGATTATAATAGGTTGTCAGGCGGTGGGTCTGGTGGTCACCGGCCCATACGATGCCATTTATCGAATATTGGGGCACCGTGTTGGAATATACCCGCGTGAGGTAGTAAAAGCTCTGCGCATGGTCATTGCTGGTATTTTCCGTCTGATCCGCCGTGGTGTACAGCCGGATCGTGTTTGTCCAGGAGCTTGCCTCACCGGCGACTGTGATTTCATCGGCATAGGTATATGTACCGGCATTGTCACCATCACCGCTCAGCCATACCCCTTTGTAAGTTCCGGCCTTATTCAACAGATAATATGCTCTGTTATTGTAGGTTACAGTCGGCAGGTCATGAGTCCAGGAGCGGTCCTTGTTTTTGCCTGCTTCGGCCAGCAATACCTGTGCCCCGCTTGTAACATCCACAAGGGGGACGATTCCGTTTACCTTGGTACCGCGGTACCAGGCCATGGCAAAGGTGATTGAGGAACGCTTCACCAACTGGCAGGGACAGGACTTCGACGAGGACACGCTGGAGCCCTCTGAACTGACTGAGGCGTTGATGGAGTATCTGGACTGTGAATGCACCTATTTCCCCTCCATGAAGGACGATGATCCCATCATGTCGGCATACAGCTATGCCAAACGGGAAAGTGTCAAAGAAGGCTTTGTGGCGGTACTCATCAAGGCGGATGACGAAACGCTGCTGGAGTGTCTGGTGATGAACGCCGACCCGAAGAATGATGCAGACATTTACGAATTTGACCTCAAAACTGTAACGGAGTACCGGAAGAAGATGCTCTCCACCTCTGTCAAAGACGGAAAGGCGGTTTTGGAGGAATTGACCGGCCAGCGCAAGGAAGAAGCCGAGGATGACGATATGGACTGGGATGAGGAAATCCTGGGCGAGATGGAAGGCGGCTATGAGAATAACCGTATCTCCTGCTACTGGGATTCCGACACCGATATGACCCACCCTCTCATTCTGGCGAAAATTCCGGTCAAGAACCCCTGGGAGATCTTTGCCTACCTGCCCTTCGGAAACTGGAACGACTGCCCCGATACGCCGGAGCTGATGGCAGCGGCGAAATACTGGTTCGAGCAGTACGGCGCGGTGCCTGCCGCCATGAGCCACGATGAGCTGGAGTTCCTGCTCCCGGCTCCCGTCCACAAGGAGAAGGCCATGGATGCAGCGGTGGAACTGTATGGCTTCTGCCCCGATGTCATTGACCAGGGACCGGAAGACGCCACCGTAGGCGCTTTGGCTGATGTGCTGCGGCGGTCCATTGTCTGGTATCTCTGGTGGGATTGATGGGAGATTGTGACCATGAACGAATACCTGAAGCAATATATTGAACTCCAAAAGCAGTTTCGGGAGACAAAAGGAAATCCGGACAGTGTCCGCGCTCTCTATACCTTCAAGGAGAAACTGGAGCAGTCGGAAGACAAGCAGGCCAAGGAAGTGCTGGTGGATGTGTATGATCTGCTGGACTTCAAGAAGGATGCCTACGAACTGCTCTGCCAAATTGGAAATCGTTCCGATAAAAAGACTCTCAAGCGGCTGGGTACGCTGAAGGACTATGCGGAAAACTGGGGCAATCATTATGCCCTCCCCAAGCCCAAAACGCCGGAGGAAAAGCAGAAAGAGAAGGAGCGGCAGGCCCAGCTGGGCCTGCCCCAGCCTGTCGAAAAAGGCCACCTATCGGTGGTCTTTTTCTCGTATAAGGAAAGGGAATGCGGTATAATGGTGTGGGGTGATAAAAATGCTGGTAAAGAACGCAGAAAACAGAGGACAACTGGAATTTGTAAGTTTGGAAAACATGGTGCCGCAGGATCACTTGCTGCGGAAGATCGACGCAGCCATTGATTTCAAGAAGATCTACGAATTTGTAGAGGATCTGTACTGCGAGGACAACGGCCGTCCAAGCGTAGACCCGGTGGTACTGTTCAAAATTGTTCTGATCCAGCATATCTATGGGATTCCTTCGCTCCGCCGAACTCTGGAAGAAGTGAGCATGAACCTGGCATACCGGTGGTTCATTGGATATCCGCTGAATGAGGCAGTGCCGCATTTTTCCACGGTGAGCTACAACTTCAAGCACCGGTTCAACCATGGCACGGTGGAGTATGTATTCCGCTGGGTGCTGAAAGCGGCGGTAGAGGAAGGGTATCTGGACACAGAAGCGATTTTTGTGGATGGAACCCATATTAAGGCAAGTGCCAATCTGAAAAAGCAGGCCAAAAAGGCGGTTCCCAAACAGGCGAAGCGGTACGCAAAAGAGTTGTTTGCTGAGGTAAACAGAGACCGGGAAGAACACGGCAAGAAGCCCTTTTCCGACGACAGCGACAAAAATCCGCCCCAGGAGAAGCAGACGAAGGAAACGGTGGTATCCACCACCGACCCGGAAAGCGGCGTGTTCCACAAGGGGGAACACAAAAAGTGCTTTGCCTACGAGGCGCACACGGCCTGCGACAAGCACAATTTTGTTCTTGGTGTTTACGTCACTCCCGGCAATGTCCACGACAGCGTAGCCTTTGATCCTTTGTATGATGAAGTGTGCAGAAACTACCCCGAGCACAAAACCGTGGTGGCGGACAGCGCCTACAAAACGCCTTGGATTTGCAAAAGGATCTTCGGGAGCGGCCGCGTTCTTTCCACTTGCTATACCCGTCCCAAGACCAAAGAGAACGGCCATCCCTGGTGGATGTATGTGTATGACGAGTACTTTGATGATGTGATCTGCCCGGAGTACCGTGCGCTGCATTATTCCACCACAAACCGGGAGGGCTACCGGGAATACAAAAGCCGGGCTTATCTTTGCAAAAGCTGTCCTACCAGAGGGATATGTACCGAAAGCTCCAGGTGCGAGAAAACGGTGATGCGCCATATCTGGCAGGACTATGTGGAGATGGCGGAGCATGTCCGGTATATGCCGGTGTACAAAGAACTGTACCGGCTGCGAAAAGAGAAGATCGAGCGTGTATTTGCCGATGCGAAAGAAAGGCACGACATGCGTTACACCCAGTACAGAGGCTTGGCCCAGGTGACAAACTGGGTGAAGCTTAAATTTGCTGCCATGAATCTGAAAAAGCTGGCCACCTGGAAATGGAATGGCCGCCATCCGGCACCGGATGGCGGCAAACGGTCCAGATTGCGCGAAAATGCGCCTGACATTTCACTGCTTTTTCCACCTGTCTTCTTGTTTTCAAACAGAGCACCTGCTCTGGCCTGATTGCCAAAGCAGGTTTTTCTACAGGCTGAGCCCGGCCTTGGGGGCCGGGCTGGGGATAGCGGAAATCAGATCACCACGGAGTGAGCTCCAGATACAGGTCTTTGTACTGCTTGGCCGAGTTCTCCCAGGAAACATCCTTGGCCATATCCCGCTGTACCACCTCGTCCCAGTGGTAGCGGTTGAGGAAATACTCGGTCTTGGCGCGGTTGATGGCGTCCAGCAGCAGACCGGCGTCGTAGCGGTCGAAGGTGAAGCCGTTGCCGTCGCCGTTTAAGACGTTGTAGGGCTGCACGGTGTCCTTCAGGCCGCCGGTTTCCCGCACGATGGGCAGAGTGCCGTAGTGCATGGCGTTGAGCTGGGTCAGGCCGCAGGGCTCGAAGCGGGAGGGCACCAGCAAAGCGTCGGCGCCGGCGTAGATCCGGTGGGCCCGGGCCTCGTCGTACTGGATGCAGGCGCTGAACATGCCCTTGTAGGCGTTCTCGTAGTAGCGGAAGGTGTCCTCATACTGCTTGTCGCCGGTGCCCAGTACCACCACCTGGGTGTTGCCGTCCATGACCTGGGGCACGATGGCGTTGACCAGATCCAGACCCTTCTGGTTGGTCAGGCGGGAGATCAGGCCGATGACGAATTTGCCCTCGTCCTGGACCAGGCCCAGCTCCTGCTGCAGCGCCAGCTTGTTCTCGTGCTTGTGCTGCAGTACGTTGGTGATGTCGTAGTTCACCGCCAGGGCGGGGTCGGTGGCGGGGTTCCACATGCCGTAATCGATGCCGTTGACGATGCCCCGCAGCTTGTAGTTGTGGTAGCGCAGATGGTTTTCCAGCTTTTCGCCGTATTCGGCAGTCTGGATCTCCTGGGCATAGGTGCCGCTGACGGTGGTGATGCGGTCGGCGTAGGCCAGGCCGCCCTTGAGCATGTTGGCATCCTCGTAGCCCTGCTTCAGGGCGCCCATGTTGAACACCGAGTCAGGCAGGCCGGTCCAGTAGCGGATGGTGGGGATATTGTAGATGCCCTGGAACCGCAGGTTGTGGATGGTGAGCACGGTTTTGGCCCGGCCCACGGGGGAATCCTGGAACATGGTGTGCAGATACACCGGTACCAGCGCGGCCTGCCAGTCGTGGCAGTGGATGACGTCGGGAATCCAGTTCAGGAAGTTCAGAGCCGCCAGAGCAGCCTTGCTGAAGAAGCAGTATTTGGGGATGTCGTCCACCAGGCTGATGTAGGGGTTGCCGCTGGAGAAGAACTCCTGGTTGTCGATGAAGTCATAGACAACGCCGTCGCAGATGTACTCCATGATGCCTACATAGTAGTTGCGGCCGGTCTTGCCCAGATCCATGTAGAACTCGCCCCGGTATACCATCTTGTCCTGGTATTTCTGAGGGATGCAGGCGTAGCGGGGCAGGATCACCCGGACGTTGCAGTTCTGTTTGACCAGCTCACGGGGAAGGGCGTACATCACGTCGCCCAGACCGCCGGTTTTCACGAAAGGATGGCATTCCGATCCGATAAAAGCAACACTTCTGCGGGGAGAATCATAGTGCGGTTCCATAGCAACTTCCTCCTTTGGCTGAACCGATTCTTCTGCGACGGGCTTCGGCTCTTCTGCCACGGGGGTCGGTGCGGCCTTCTTGGCAGCGGGCTTGGCCTTCTTGGCGGCAGGCTCGGCCTTCTTGGCGGCGGGCTCGGCCTTTTTGGCAGTGGGCTCGGCCTTCTTGGCGGCGGGCGCTGTCTTTTTGGCAGTGGGCTCGGCCTTCTTGGCGGCGGGCTCGGCCTTGTCAGCGGCTGCAGGCTTTTTTTCTGCAGCCGCAGCAGTTTTTGCTTCTGCGGTCTGCCTCTTGGTGGACTGCGCTTTTTTCTGTGCCACAACAACTCTTCCTTTCAAATTGTATTGCGCCAATGCCCCAAGGCTGTGAAGCGACGCAAAGGCTCCTCTCCCTCGTCCCTTCCCCGGGGATGGCGGGCTGGGGGCATGGCAGCCATAGCTTCCCGGTCCCCTGGTCCTATGAGAAAACATTAGCATATTCTAGCCCGAATTTCAATCCTTGCAGGCTTTTTTCGTGGCTGTGGGCACAGATACAGAAAAATACGTGTGCAGCCACAGGCAGAACTGTGCGGAAATCTGTCTGAATGTGCGCTTGGGGCATAGGGGCGCTGGAGGGGCGCGGAGCTTTTTGCCTGAAAAAAAGCGGGCGGCAGATGCCGTCCGCTTGGGGGCTGATTTTCTTTTACATGCCCGCTTTGGAAGGTGCGGAGAGCTGGATGAAAAGCTCGATTTCAAACGGGCGATGCCAGGGAAAGGAAATTTGGCTGATTTCCACCTGTGCAGGGAGAGAAAGCCCTTTGGCCAGTCGGCACATCTGCCGTGTCACATATTTTGCAAGCAGCTGTTCCTGCCAGGAGCCGTCAAAAGAGAGCCCTTTTCGCTGCGCGTATGCAGCAACGTCCCGGCGCACCAGGCTCATATAAAGCCAATCCTCCAGAATCCGATGGCAGGTGAACAGGGCACTTTGTGTGCTATCTTTGCCGCAGAGCATTCCCTGGGCGATGCAGCAGCCGGCAGCATTGGCCGCTGTGTTCCAGCCTGCATAGGCATAGAGCGTTTTCAACAGATTTTGCTGCTGCAAAAGGTCCATCCATTCCCGGTCGGCTCCGTTTGTGACAGCCAGGTCGGCCAGAATCACAGGCTTTTTGGCGGCCAGCGCCCGCAGATTGGCGGCGAGATCGGGCAGGCATCGTTCGCCAAAAGCAGAGTGAGGGGCGGGAGATTTGGCGTCGCCCATGGCGCTTTGCCCTTCGGTGGGGGCGTTGACAACAAGGATGTAGTCGGCTTCTTGCAGGGAAAAGCAGGTTCTGCCGCCGGCCGCGGCGACCAGCCATTTGAGGTTTTCGCCCAGCGGCCGGTCTTCAAAGCGGGGAATAACCATAGGTGCGCCGGCGCTGCTGTAACAGATGTGCACCGACGGGGTTATGCCGCGGCTGTGGTTGACCGCCCGTGCCAGCAGGATGCAGCCGGCCTCATCGGCGCCGGAGTAGCTGTATATGCGGCTGCCCAGCGCGTGGCTGCGGATAGCGGCGGCGAGCTGCTGCCGCTCTGCGGCGGCCCATCCCAGGAGAGCACAGTCGTCCAGGGGAATGGTGAGAAAATCCAATACCCCCTGTTCCGCCAGAAAAATAGTTTGCAGATTCACCGCGTGGTTGGTGCTGCGCCGGCTGCAGAAATCGGAGAGGACGGAGCGCGGAATGCTCTGTTCCAGGCCGGAAAGCTCGGATTTTTCTTCGGCTGTGGCCAAATTGCGCTGGATTTTGTCCCGCAGCACTCCCACACGGAAGAGGGAGCTCCCGTGCTCGGCATAGTAGTCCGGCTCCTCGTCGGCAGAATTGTAGCAGGGCGCCCGCATGATAAGGCTGAAGGCAAAGAGCTTGACCTGGGGATATCGCGCGCGCAGATCGGCCAGAAGATGCAGGCGATCCAAACATTCCCGGGTGGTTTGATGGTGCAGCCGGGAAGGGACGATGCCGCCATATACGAGCATATCAATCGAGATCACCGCATAGTCACAGCAGGAAAAGTTTTTTCCCAGCCATTGCGCCAGCAGCAAAAACGGGGCAGGCCGCTTTTTGCTGCCCATCAGCTCTTTGGGAGGGAGCAGCAGCTGGACATCGGTGCATTTTTCGACCATTAACGCGGGATAGAGAAAGTTGCAGGGGCGCTCATCCAATGGCAGCAGTAGGATACGGGGCATAGCCAGTCCTCCTTTTTATGGAGCGAGAATCTCGTCGATGAGCTTGTCCGCCATGGAAAGGCTGCGGGGCACGTGGAACGGGCCCTTGAAGGTGCTTCCCTTGCAGGCAGGCAGCGTGGGTTTGCCGTCCCGGCGCAGGTATCCATACCACTCCCCGTATGCAGGGTCGGCGAAGTGGTCGCGGCAATAGGCGATGGTTTTGTAGAACCAGTCCAGATAGGTTTCGTCCCGGGTGTCGCGGTAGGCCATGAGGCTGGCGATGAGGATTTCGTTGTGGGGCCACCACAGCTTCATGTCGTGTTCATAGGCTTCGGGGGGCAGCCCCATGCAGTCAATGAAATAGAGCAGACCGCCGTATTCCTGGTCCCAGCCGGCGTTGATGGCAAAACGGAACACATCCTCGGCCTTCCGGTGCAGGTCCCGGCTGCCGATGCGGTTGGCTTCCTCCATCAAAAACCAGCTGCACTCGATATCGTGGCCCGGGTTGACGACGCGCCCCGCGGAAATGTCGCTTTGAAATTCTCCGTTCATCCCCACCGATTCCAGGGTGCAGTGCAGATCGGGTTTGTGGTGGTAGGCGAAGATGTCGTGGACGCACTGGGCGGAATACTGGTCGTAGAAAGCGGCCTGTTCCGGGTCTACACGGCGCAGAACGCTGGTCATGTTCAAAAAGATCATGGGGTCGGCCAGAGCGCGCCCCTTTCGGGTTTCGGGGATGGTTTTGGGGCCAAGGCCGGTGGGGTCGGGAGCGCCGTGGTTCAGATCGTATACCAGCTGATAGGCCCGGCGGGCTCGTTCCAGGCATTTTCTGTCGCCGGTAATGCCGTAGTATTCCGCATTGGCGATGGCATAAAATCCCTCGGAAAAGCAGTACCGGCGCTGGCGCAGGGGCTTTCCGTCTGCCGTCACGGTGAAGTACATCCGGTTTCCGGCACTGCGGTTGATGCAGTGGTCTTCCATAAAATCCAGACAGGACCGGGACGCTTCCAGCCATTCCGGCCTGGTGCCGTACAGGCGGCACATGTGGGCAAAAATCCAGCCGCACCGTCCCTGCATCCAAACGCTTTTATCGGTGGAAAACACCTTGCCTTCCCGGGTCAGGCAGGTGTAGATGCCGCCGTGCTCGGGATCCATGCCGTTTTTGAGCCAAAAGTTCACAGAGGATTCAAGTTCGGTGCGAATCCAGCTTTGCCAGCTGCGCAGTTTTTCGGTATCCATTGTTGTAAAAACCTCCTTGTATGTGATTGCCGCCCTGGTTGTCTGGTCAGGGCGCTGTGGGGGCGGAGAGCCCCAGCGCCGTTTTGATGATCCGCCCGGCACAGCTGCGCAGCAGCCGGCGGTCCAGCCTGCCATCGCGGAGAGCGCGCAGCAGCGCGCTGTACTCCCGCCGGCTGCCGGGCATCAACAGGTCGTTGCCGGCCTGGATGCAGCCCTCGGCGGTGCAGCGGCGGCTGGACGTGGTGTCCCAGTCGGTCATAAAGATGCCGGCAAAGCCCCATTCGCAGCGGGCGATGGCTGTGCAGAGGGCGGCACTGTTTGCCGCATGGACGCCGTTTACCAGATTGTAGCTGGTCATAATGGCACTGGGCTGGGCCGACTGTACGGCGATTTGAAAACCCCGCAGATAAATTTCGCGCAGAGCCCGTTCCGAAACCAGGCTGTTGGATTCCAGCCGTTCGGTCTCCTGGTTGTTGCAGGCAAAGTGCTTGAGGGTGACGCCGCAGCCCGGGCAGGACTGGACTCCCCGGGTGATGGCGGCCGCCATCTGGCCGGACAAAAGCGGGTCTTCGGAAAAATATTCAAAATTGCGGCCGCAGAGTGGGCTGCGGTGGATGTTCATGCCGGGCGCCAGCCAGAGGCTGACCCCAAACAGAGCCATTTCGTAGCCCACGGCGGCCCCCACTTCCTGCAAAAGGCAGGTGTTCCAGGATTGGGCCAGCATGGTTCCAATGGGAAATGCAGTGCAGTACTGGTAGTGCCGGGTGCCGCCCGGGTTGTACTCGCCGCGGGCCAGAAAGCCGTTTTCAAAGCACTGTTCCAAAGGCGGGATCAGCGGCTGCCCTTTTTGGGTGAAATAGCAGCTGGCCAGCCGCAGGCCGGCGGGCCCATCCGCCAGGACCAGAGAGGGAACCCGGATGTCCCCGCCGATTTCCTGGGTTTCGCCGGCAGACCCGGGCACGCTCACCCCGGCGGACCCCAGTTGGCTTTCGTCGTCTTTGTGCCATTGGCCCACACAGAGCCGCACCAGCGAATCATCATCCAGCTGCGAGGCGATTGCAAGGGCTTTTTCGGCGTTGGGGTCGGGGTGCGGACGAGAGCGGGCGGAGCCGAGCAGCAAGCCCGGGCGGACCGGCAGGATGGGCAGCCCCTGCTGCAGGAGTTCTTTTTCCAGAGAGCGGCGCTTTTCCAGGCAGTGCTTCATTCCGGGAGAAAACCAGTCCTGCGGTGCGTCCGGCCAGCAGAGCGAAACCTGTTCCAGTACCTCCCGCTGTTCCAGCTGTATGCCGCCAATCAGGCGGCAGCTCTGCAGCGAGTTTCCCAGCCAAAGGCCATAGGTTTTGGCGTCCAGTACCCAGCCGCCCGCCTGCGGATCAAAAGAGGCGAGAGCATCGGGAGAAAATTCCAGTGCAAGTGTCTGTTTCTGCCCGGGCGCCAGCAGGCCGGTTTTGGCAAAGGCGACCAGCCGGCGGTATTCTTTTGGCTGCAGGGCGCAGGGACAGGTGGCGTAGAGCTGCATCACCTCTTTTGCGCTCCAGCGGTCCCCGGTGTTTTGCACGGTGCAGTCCAGCACAAACCGGGGCCGGTTTCCCCGTTCCAGGCGCAGGCAGCCGGCCTGGATGGAAAACTGCGTGTAGGAAAGGCCATCTCCAAATCCAAATCGAACCGGTACGTCAAAGGTGTCAAAGTAGCGGTATCCCACAAAAATCCCCTCATGGTACCGAACGGTGCGGGGGTCAGGGGAAGGCTGCTGCATACAGGGGCAGTCCTGCAGCCGCAGCGGCCAGCAGTCGGTGAGCCGCCCGCTGGGGGACACGGCGCCGCGCAGCACGTCGGCCAGGGCGTTTCCGCCTTCCATGCCGGGCTGTGAGAGCAGCAGCACGGCATGGATCCGGGGCAGCTCGTCCAAAACCGAAAGGTCCACGATGCCGCCGGTGTTCAGCACCAGAATGACAGAGGGATAAAAGCTGCACAGACTGCGCAGGTCCTGCATTTCCCATTTCGAGAGCAGATAGTCGCCGGGCTCGTTTTTGCGGTCTGCCCCTTCTCCCGAGGACCGGCTCAATACATACAGTGCAGCATCGCAGGCCGCTTTGGCAGGCGCACAGGCGGGAGCCTGAAAGGGCGTGTTGACATACGCGGCAAAAAAGTGGGGCTGCTGGCCGGTTTCCAGCTGTTCCCAGACGCGGCCCCGCCATTTGCTGCGGGCCTGGCGATAGATGGTGTCACAGTGCTGCAGCCAGGCTTCGTTGGCGATCTGAAAGCCGGCGGCGTACAGGCCGTCGCGGATGGAAACGGTTTCCCGGGCGTTTACATCTCCCGATCCGGTCCCGCCCTTCAGGGTGTGCAGAGCGCCTGTGCCGTAGAGGGCAATGCGGCAGCCGGAGGGCAGAGGAAGCGTGTGGTTTTCGTTTTTCAAAAGGATGATGCCTTCCTCCGCAGCCCGGCGGGCAAGGGCGCGGTGCACTTCTTCGTAGGGGCGGGGGGAGCAATCGGTGCAGCGGGGCAGGTGACGAACACATGGCATGGGGAATACCTCCGGGGAAAAATCAGGTGCGGCGGGCAAACTGAAGCAGGTCGATGCAGGCGCCGCCCTCCAGCCGTGAACGCTCGGCAGCAAGCGCCATGATATGGCTGTCGATGGAAACGTCCACCGAGGTGAGCGAGGCGGGGTCTTCCCGCTGGAAAAGTGCGGCCAGGGCGTCCATCATCCGGTCATCGCCGCCGCCGTGCCCGGCAAAGCGGTCGGTGAGCTTGTCCAGCTCGATGATCTGCTCGGGCTGCCCAAAGCGGCGCAGCATCACGCGGTTGCGGAGCATGTCGATCTCCAGCTCTCCCAGCGAGCCCATGGCGCGCATGGTGCGGCAGCATTCCTGGGTGAAGGCGGTCACGGTGAAGGTGGCGCAGACGCCGTTGGCAAACTGCATGTTCACACACTGGTGGTCGGCCACATCGTTGTCACAGGCGTAGACACAGCGCCCGTAGGGCCCCTTTTCCAGAGCGGCGCGGATGCTGTCCGGCGTGGGCGTTTCGCTCAGCACCGAGCAGGGCCAGCCGGCATTGCCGCCGAGAATGCCGGTCTTTTCATTTTCCATGTAGATGCGCACAGCGCTGTACGGGCAGCGGGTGGATAGGGCACAGCGGGTGCAGCGGTCGTCCGCGCCTTCGGGGGCGCTTTCAGCGCGAAAAACAGACAGGCCGCCGTTGGAGGAGAGGGATATACAGGCGCTGCCGGCAAACCAGCGCAGCAGGTCCAGGTCGTGGCAGCTTTTTGCCAGAATCATGGGGCTGGAATCCTCCTCGCGGCGCCAGTTGCCCCGCACATAGCTGTGGGCAAAATGCCAGTAGGCCACATTTTCGATCAGATCCATGTGGATGAGCCGGCCGATCTCTCCGGATTCCAGCAGCCGTTTCACAGTGGAGAAAATCTGAGTGTAGCGCAGCACATGGGCCACGGTGACGATCCGGCCGCAGCGGTGCGCCGCTTGCTGCAGTGCCAGACATTCCTGCAAAAGGGGAGAGATGGGCTTTTCGAGCAGCAGGTGATACCCTTTTTCCAGGGCGGGAAGTGCCAGCCGCACATGGTCGCGGTCCTGGGTGGCGATGACAGCCACATCCCCCAGACGGGGCTGCTGCAGGAGGGATTCCATGGTTTCGTAGCACTGGCTGTCCGAAAGGCCCAGGTCCCGCTGCACATCCCGGCGGCGGATGGGGTTGGGTTCGGCGATGGCGGTCACCTGCATTTTGTCGGGGTTGCGCTTGGCATAGGAGGCGTATACCTCATATCCCCGCACACCCAGACCGCCGATGACGATTTTGATGGGAAGATCCATTATAATACCTCTTTCTTTTTTATATGCGTTATATGCGGCAGGCGGAGATGCATTCGCCCCAGGAATAGCAGCCCCGGAATTTGCCGTCGGCGTTGGTCAGGCAGCGCAGCTTGGGGCAGGCAAGGGTTTCGATCTCGTCGATCTCTCCCTGGTGCAGGCGCTGCATTTGGACTTCGGCGGTGCGGAATCGCCCGGTCAGGCCCGCCATGCGCAGATCGATCACCTCATAGCCGAAAGGTTTGTTCACCGCTTCCCACAGCCTGCCCCAGGCGGCTCGGCAGCTCTCGCATTGCCGGGCACAGGCGTGGGCCAGGGCGGCCATTTGGGCGGCCTGGGGGCTTTGGCAGCGGGCGGCGGGAGCCTGAAGAAACCACTGGACCTTCAGCGCCAGCAAGCCGGCCAGCTGCTCGTAAAAGCGGTACATGGCCTCAAACCGCGGCTCCTGGCTGGTAAAGCCGTGGTACAGGCGCTGCAGCGATTCATACCGGCCCGAAAGGGCAAGGCCCTCGCAGTCGGCCTGAAACAGCGGCAGCAGCGGGTCCTGGTAAAGCAGAAATTTGGAGAAGTTTACGGGGTCGTCGGACACAGGGGCAAACAGGGCAGGCAGATCGAACTCGCCCAGACGGGAAAAAGCCTCGCAGGGCTCCCCCACGCAGCTTTCAAAGCGGCTGGCCAGGGCAGAGGGGCTGGTGTCGCCGGTATAGGTGAATTCGGCGTACAGCTGCAAACCGTACAGAATGGCGGGCAGCGGGCATTCGGCGCCGTTGTCGCCCCAGGCGGTGGCCAGCACGGTGGAAATGTGGTGGTCACGCGCTTCTTCCAGGCCGGGAAGGCTGGCGCTGCGCATTTTTTCCACCGCGGGCACGGGCCCCACCCAGCTCCACAGGCCGCCGGCAAACAGAACCGGTGCGCCGAACTGCTCGTGAACGTCAAACAGCTTGCGGTAGCTTGCCCGGTCCATGTGGTAGTAGTCCCAGTAAACCAGAGGAACATCCGGCAGAGCGGCGTCCAGAACGGGCTGGGGCAGCTGGTCGGGAACGTCGTAGTAGCCGCCGGTGGGCGAAGCGGCGCGCAGGTACATGTCGCTCCAGATCATCGGCGCGAAATTGTATTTTTGGGCAAGAGCCGCCACCCAGGAGAGGTGCCGGTTCATCAATTCCCAGGCGGGGACGATCCCGTTTTTGAAGCGGAAATTTCCCAGCCCCAAAGACCAGGCCTCGTCCATGCCGATGTGGATGCGCCGGGTGTGGAAACAGGCCCGCACAGCCTGGAACATCTGCTCGATGTAGGCATATACCTTTTCCTCCCCCACCATCAGGCAGTCTTCGGTGTCCCGCAGGTCGGGGTCATTCTGCGGCCAGTGCAGCGCCCGCTCCAGATGCGCCAGGGTCTGGATGCAGGGGATGAGCTCGATGCCCAGGTCCGCCGCATACCGGTCCAGTTCCCGCAGCTGCTGCTGGGTGTAGCGGCCCCGCAGATAGCCAAAATAGGGCTGCTGAGGGATTTCGTAGGTGTCCTCGGTGTACAGCATGGCTACCGACATGCCCATCAGGGCCATTTTGCGCAGCATCAGCTTCACCGTGTCGGGGGTCAGCACGGCATTGCGGGAACAGTCCAGCATTGCACCCACCTCGGCAAAGGCCGGCTGCTGCTTCCAGGCGAGGGGCTGGCGGGACGGCTGTTTCAGATAGGACAAAGCGCGGAAAAACTCGGCGGGCACCCGGTATTCCACCTCCAGCGAGTTTTCTTCCAGCCGGAAGGCAAAGCGGCCGGCCCGGCGCGCGGTGACCGCAATGCCGCCTTCGCCCACGGCAAAACCTTCGGATTCACACAGATGCCCCAGGCCCGCCAAGAGTTCCTCCGGCAGGCTGGAGGGGGAAAGAACAACCAGTTTCATTTGTAAAACTCCTTTAATTTGTCTTTGAGAACTCCCTGCAGCAGGCCGGCACAAATTTCGGCCACGGTCCAGCCGCTTTCAACGGCCCAGGGCCCCCAGCCCACATCGTTGGGCAGACCGCAGACCTCCATTTGCTCCGCGTCAAAGCCCCGTGCCCAGGCGCCGTCGATCCGGGGGTCCTGGCTGTGGATCTGGGCTGTGGACAAAAATGCGGCGTGCCGGCAGAACAAATCGTAAAAATAGGCATCTTCCGTGACAAAATAGGCCTGCATCAGCCCCAGGGGAACCCAGTTGTTGCTGTATAAAAGGTCACACACCGGGTCGCCGTTGCGGGCCAGCAGGGAACATTCGCCGTTTTCCTGCTTGCTGCATGCGGCGGAGTAGTCGTCGTCCCATTCCAGGTAGGCGCCGGAGGGGTGTCGCATCTTTTCCAAATCCCGGGTCACGGTGTAGAGCATCTGCCGGTATTCCTGTTTGCCGGTGGCATAGTAGAGCCAGGCAAAGGGGAGAAGAAGCCGGCAGAGCTCCTCGGTTTGGCTCTGTTCCCGGATGGTTTTGGGATAGGCCTGCAGCAGCGCCTGCATGCCGGTTTCGCCCACGGCCAGGCAGCGGGCGTCCTTTTCCAGCTTGCCGTACAGCAGTAGACAGGCCAGATAAAAGGCATTATAATGTGCGCAGGGGAAAGCTCCGTTCTGTCGGCTCAGCGCGGCAAAATCTTCCTCGGGCATGTTCAGATTGTCGGTGCGGGCCGGCCGCAGGCCATCCGGCCCGGTGGTGTTCATCAAAAATTCCAGCGCCATCCGGCACTGGGGCAGATATTCCCGCCCCAGCCCGTACAGGGCTTTGAACAGGGTCACCAGCATGGCCCGGGCCATATCGTCCTGGTAGCACACCTCCCAGGCGATGTCGGTCCAGCGGAGCATGCCCTGAAAGCGGCCCGAGCGGATCTGCATTTTGTCGTAGACAAAAGCTTCCAGGTTTTGGGCCCGCTCCAGGCTGCGGGCGTCGCCGAATGCCAGAAAGTGCATCAGATAGGCCAGCGCCGCTTCGCCGCAGCAGTCAGTGCGGATGGAGGAGGCGGTTTTCTGGTGGCCGTCGGGGTAAATTTCGGTGCCCAGCCCTTCCAGCACGCCTCGTTTGCCCTCATCCACCAGAATGCCGGAACGGCTGAACCAGTCGATGCCGCTGGCGGCACAGTCGGCGGCGGAACGGGCAAAGCCGGTTTGGTACTGAGGCGGAAACTCCACCTCCTCCAGAACCGGCGCGCCGCACAGCCAGCCGATCAGCGAGCGCACCAGTCGGCTCCAGGCCGGCACCGGAGAGAATCGCGCCCGCAGAAAGTTGCACAGCCGGAAGGAGCAGACGGCGACGGCGGGGGTTTCCAGCCAGATGCCATATTGCTGGCAGTCGGTGCGCTCCTGTTGGCTGAGCGGCTGGCGGGCGTGTTCCGACAGCCCCTTTTTATACATTAAAATAGGTCTGGCCAGATTGTTGCGATAGTAGGGGGTGCAGCGCATATTGCATTGATCATCCAACAAAAGTCCATCTTCCAGGCCGGCGAATTCCGCGTCGGTGCACACCAGCCGGAGAAAGCGGGTGGAATCGGGAGATGCACAGTAGTTCTGGCAGAAACTCAGGGTGTATTCATACAGCACCCGTCTGCCGCTGTGCGAAAAATCCTCCACCACACTGCGGCATTCCGCCGGGAAAACCAGCGGTTCCTCCCGGGTGCCCCCCAGCACGCAGGCGCACTGGAAACCATCGAGGCAGTGGGGGGTGAGAGCGTTCGGGTGCAGGACTTCGACGGTAAGAGCCGGAGATTTCTGCAGCAGAGCGAGCAGGTCGCTGGGGCCGCAGGTGATGACGGCAACGGAAACAGACATAAGTTCCCTCTTTCTGGTCCGGGGACCGTTTAGTGTTAGCTATATTATAAAAGCACTATTTTGCAAGTCAATAAAAATCAAAAAATGTGCAAAATGAAAAAAATGTACGCAAAAATATTGCGAAAAGGAGTGCGGAAAAGGCTGCTGCAAAAGTTGCGCCCACGCTAAAAGTATTGTTTATTGCATTTCCGAAAGGGCCGGCGTACACTGAGATTGTTCAATCAAGCACATGAAGCAGGAAAGGCTGGTGGCAAGACCGTGCGAACTCCAAACGCAAAGACGGCACCCAAGAGAATCAATTATAAATTAAAAAGTCAGATACAGCTGTACGCCATTATGTCGCCGGTGCTGATTTTGATTTTCATCTTCTGCTATGTACCCATGTATGGCCTGCTGATCTCCTTCCAGGACTGGACACCCGGCATGCCCTTTATGGATTTCACCGGGCAGACCAAGTGGGTGGGGCTGAAACATTTTTCAACATTTGTACATGACCCGTATTTCTGGCGGCTCATCAAAAACACCCTGGTGCTCAGCGCCATGAACCTGGGCATCGCGTTTTGGATCCCGATCATTTTTTCGCTGCTGATCAATGAAGTGCGGCTGGTCAAGTTCAAAAAGTTTGCCCAGACGGCAAGCTACATGCCTTACTTCATTTCCAGCGTGGTGGTGGCCGGCATGGCGCTTTCCTTTTTGAGCAGCGACGGCATCATCAACAAATTCATCATGATGATGGGCGGCGAACCCTTCCTTTTGAATATGAAGCCGCAGTATTTCCCCATCGTGTACACAGTGATCAACATTTGGCGGAACTTCGGCTGGGGCAGCATCCTCTACCTGTCTTCCATGGCTTCCATCGACCCCACTCTCTACGAGGCGGCCAGTCTGGACGGCGCCAACCGGTGGCATAAAATCTGGCATGTTACCCTGCCAGCCATCAAACCCACCATTGTGGTCATGCTGATCATGGGCGTGGGCGGTATGCTGGGCGCGGATTCGGATATGATCCTGCTGCTGTACAATCCCGCAACCTACGAATACGCCGACGTCATCGGCACCTATCTGTACCGCTATGGCCTGATGGGCGGCAACTTCAGCTACGGCACAGCGGTTGGATTTATGATCTCGCTGATCAACTTCGGCATGGTTTATCTGGCCAACATGGTCTCCCGCAAGGTTGCCGATTATTCGCTGTGGTGATCCGCTGCGGATGGAAAGGAGAAGAAATTATGACTCAGATATTGGCGCGCAAGAAACACGGCATTCCAAATGGATCGCGGCTGGTGGATGTGCTGATCGTGATCGCGGTGGCAGTCATCTGCCTGTTCACCCTGTATCCCATGTACTATGTTTTCATCATGTCCATCAGCAAGCCCCAGGATGTGCTGGCGATGAACGTATCCTTTTGGCCCACGGGATTTGAACTGCAGGCCTATAAAAAAATCTTTACCGATTCCGATATGTGGCGTGCCTACGGAAATTCCATCCTGTATACAGTGTCCACCACGGTGCTGGTGATCATCACGAGCGTGATGGGTGCCTATCCGCTGTCGGTTCCGGAACTGCGGGGCAGAAAATATGTGGTTGCCTTTGTGCTGCTGCCCATGTACTTTGGCGGCGGATTGATCCCCACCTTTCTGCTCATGAGCAAGCTCAATCTCTACAACAATATTTTCGCCATCATTGTGCCGGCGTCTTTCAATATCTGGTACATCATTCTCACCCGCACCTATTTCACGGGGCTGCCCCGGGATATACGGGAATCGGCGTTCATAGACGGCGCCAGCAATTTTACAGTTCTGCGCCGCATCTATCTGCCCCTGGCAAAGCCCATTTTGGCGGTGGTGTCCATCTACTCCATCGTGACCATGTGGAACAACTGGTTTGCGGCGCAGGTCTATCTGCCGGATAAAAGCCTGCATCCGCTGCAGCTGTACCTCAAGAGGGTGCTGGTGGCCCAGACTGTAGATCTCACCAAGCTCAACTCGGCGGATATCGAAAATGCCATGAATCAAATGCTCTCCGCAACGCAGATGCAGTATGCGATGATCATTTTCACCACCCTGCCGATCATCTTTACCTATCCCTTCTTCCAGAAATATTTCATCAAAGGTGTTATGCTCGGTTCTCTGAAAGGCTAAATGAGAGAAGAGCAAAAAATAAAATCATGCACAAATAGGAGGAAAACAATGAAAAAAAGAAAAATGCTCTCCCTGTTTTTGGTGGGCTGCTTGGCTGCCGGTACTCTGGCCGGCTGCGGCGGAAAATCCAATTCTGGCGATTCCCAGAGCGGCAGCGACCAGGCTTCCAGTGATTTCAGCAAACTTAAGATCCTGGGCACCGAGGGCTGGGCTCCCTGCAACGACTGGAACGAGGTAGAGGAATACAGCGCCTATCAAATCCTGAAAAGCAAGCTGGACGATGCAAAGCTGGACATCGACTGGGAAGTGGTTGCCCCTGAGCAGTACTCGGTGATCCTGCAGACCCGGTTTGCCTCCGGCAAGGATCTGCCCGACATCGCCAAGGCCCATACCATGGACGACGCCGCCCTGATGGCTCTGGCGGAGCAGGGCCTGATCATCCCCATCAACGAGATCATCGACAAATATTCCCAGGGCCCTGCCAAGGAGGCTTTTGACAAAAAGTTCCCCACCATGCGTCCGCTCACCACTGCCGAGGACGGCAACATTTATTGGTTCTGCAATGTGTCGAGTAAGTACTACGGCGACAATACCGACCCCAACGGCAGCTTCTCCATGCTCTACCGCCGCGACTGGGCCGACAAGCTGGGGATTGCCGAACCCACCAATCTGGAAGAGTTTACCCAGATGCTGCGGGACTTCCGGGAAAAGGACGCCAATGGCAACGGCCAGCAGGATGAGATCATGTTCATCGATCCCTCCTCTTTCCGCACCAGCATCGCCCAGTGGTTTGATCTGCCCACCGATATGATCGCCCTGGATCCGGTGGAAAACAAGATGGTGAGCCCCTGGAACAGCCCCAATGTCAAGCCTTATTTTGAATACCTCAACAGCCTGGTGCAGGAAGGCATTCTGGACCCCTCTGTCGCCGGCAACTGGGAGCTGATGGCCCAGAAACGCGCCGAAAACAAGCTGGGATGCCTGTGGGACTACACCAATGCCATGTGGAACGAGCCCACCGTGGCGGAGATTGCCCCCGATGCGCTGTATGCGCCGCTGATGCCGCTGCCCGCCCTGGACGGCGTGGAGCCCGGCTCGATGTCTGAGCCCAGTTCCATGGTTTGGGAGCGCTATGTGGTCACCAAGGATTGCGAAGACCTGGAGGCCGTTGCCCGCCTGCTGGATATTGTGTATTCCGATGAGTACGCTGTGCTCACCGCCTTTGGCCAGGAAGGCGTCAACTTCACATACGAAGACGGCGTTATGACTCCCATTCCCGGTCTGACTGCGGATATGGCCCACGAGCAGCGCATCTCCGAAGGCGCCATGCTGTGGAACGGCGTTCTGCCCCGCGTGCAGGAAGTGGATATGCGCCAGCAGGTTGCCAATTGCGATGACTACAAGCGGCAGGTCACTTTGGACCTCATCGACTACGATCTGAAATATCCGGATCAGGTGAACAATTTCCTGGCTCTGCCCACCAAGGAAGAATCCGACAAGATCAATGCCCTGCTGCCCAATCTGCAAACCGCTTCCAAGGAGCTGGCCACCAAACTCACCCTGGGCCAGATCTCTGTGGACGACCTGGACAAGGAAGTGGAAAAGCTGGAAGAGCTGGGCCTGAGCGAACTGGTCGATATCTACCAGGCTCGCTATGAGCGCTACCTGGCCAATATGCCTTCCTGATGATAGAGCACGATAGATCAATGTAAATAGTCAAAGCCGTGCCGCAAAACGCGGCACGGCTATTGCACTTGAAGCTGGGCAGGTGTTTGCTGCGGAATGGATTGCAATTTGCCTATTTGTGATGTAATCTAGTAGCAAGCACGCTTGTCGGTAAAATATTGCGGCACAGAGGGAGAAAAACAGGATGCATCGTTTATACTGGCACTCAAAGGACTTTCAGCGCTATTTTTTTACATACATCGCTTTGTTTGTATGTGTTTTTCTTGTGGGGATTTCTATTTTTTCTGCCGCCATGCGGAAAGAACGCAAGGAAGCCAACGAAAAGTCCTTTTTAGCCGAGAGCCAGAAGGTGCGGGACGTCCTGGACGATATTTGGGAAGTGGGCAGCGAAGTGAGCAACGTGCTGCAAAATTCCATTTGGGTGCAGAAGTTCACTTCGGAGAGCAAGATTTTTGAAAATGAGTTCGGCCCGATGGAAAAACAGGATATTTCGGTCAATCTCACCGCTCTGTGCAGCCTCAACAGCGCTCTGCGGGATATCGCAGTGCTCTATCCGCAAAAAGATCTGGTGGTGACGTCCAGCGGGTGGTTTTCCGTTTCGGAGTACGAAAACTATTTGCAGCGAAAATTGCAGCTGCCTGCCAATCTCGTCACCGAGCATCTGCTGAATGTGCCGGGGTGCGAGGGCCCGCTCAAACCCAGCAATTTTGCTTTTCACAATGCGGACTATCTGGTCTATGTGCAGCAGCTGGATATTCTTACTCCGCCCCGGGCAATTGCCATAAGCTGCTTTGACAAGGCAGCCATGCAAAAGCTGCTTCAGCAGGTATGCGGCGAACAGGTGACCCAGCTGCTCGTAAAGGACTGGAACGGCCAGCCCATCTGGCAGGTGGATTTTCAGCAGACCTCTGCACCGACCCAAACATGCAGCACCAGCAGCCAGAGCATGCTGGTAACCTATGACCTCACCTGCGAGGATGCCCCCATTCCCTTTGCACAGAGCGCCTGGAACTATGTGCTGGTATTAGTGCTTGCCATGCTGGGCATTTTGGCCGCCTATGTGCTGGCCAGCATTCAGTACCAGCCTTTGGGGAACCTGATTCAAAAGATAAACAAAAAGGTCAAGGGCAAAAACGAACAGCAGGATATTGACACCCTGGCCACCTGCGTGGGCAGGCTGTACGACGACCACACCAATATGGAAAACACCATTGCGGCCTATCGGTATGCCCTGCGGGAGCAAACCAATGCGCAGCTGCTGCGCGGCTATTTCAACAGTGATCAGCAATCGGTTCCTTCCTCCTGCAATTACTGGTATGTTGTGGTGGTGTTCCGCCATCAGCCTGGCAATCCCGACAACGAAACCGAGGACACGCGGATTCACCTGGAATTTTTGCTCACCTTGAAAAAATCGCTGCAAACCATCAAATGCGGCCAGAGCCACTGCGAACTGGTGGAAAATATTGATGAGTGCACCGCTGTGATTGCAGAATTTCCCTCTCTGCCGGACGAGGACATCGCAATGGAACTGGCGCAGCCGCTGTACGATGCGCTGATCGAAGAGGATATAGAATGCAGCGTGTTTGTGGCCCGCGCCCGCAGGGGCCTGACGGGAATCAGCGCGGCGTACCAGGAAATCAAAGAGAGCATGCGGGAAAAGAAGGGAATTTGCGGCATCCAGTTTGCCAGCCCCAACATGGAGTATTACTACCCGCTGGATTGGGAAACGCAGCTGGTGCGTGCCATCCGGGAGGGCAGCGAAAAAAGAGCGCAGGCGATCCTGCAGCAGCTGTACGAGGAAAATCAGCGCCTTGGGCTGAGCTATACGCTCATCTGCCGGGTTGCCACCCTTTTGTACGAAACCATGCGGCGGATTATTTTGGAAGAAAAGCTGCCGGTGCAGATGTTTTTGAAAATGGAGGAACCGCAGCATGGCATGACGCTGGAGCAGGCGTTTGACCGCGCAAGAAACACCGTCAACACGCTCTGTGAGCAGATCATGCAGAAAAAGCAGCAGGCGGCCACCAACGTGAACCGCTCGCTGGTGAGCTATGTAAACGAGCATCTGCACGACCCCGATCTGTCGCTGAATTTGCTGAGCGACCATTTTGGCGTGTCCAATGCCAGCGTTTCCCGCATCTTCAAAAATACGGTGGGACAAAATTTCTACAACTATATCACAGAAAAGCGGATGGCAAAAGCCAAGGAACTGCTGGTGCTGAAGGGATACTGTCCCCGGGAAATTGCCACAGAAATAGGGTACGACAACGAGTATTCCTTCAAGCGTGCTTTCCAGCGCACCTACGGCATCACGCCCCGCGACTTTTTGGAAAAGGAAGGGAAAAATGCAAGGTGAATATTGCACATCCGGACAGAATACAGGCGGAATCCGGAATCTGGTATTGATTTATAATGGGTATTACGACCGGCAGCAGGGAGATTGGAGCGCACAAGAGCTGCTGCCCTATCTGCTGTATCAAAAACGAAATGCCGGTTTCGGCGAGCCCTTTTTCGATGGATTTCTCTTTTTGGGGCTTTTGTCCTGCACAGGCAACCAGCTGTTTGAGGCGGTGGACCCCGCCAAGGCGGCCACCTGGGAGGATTTTGAGTGGTATCTGAACAAAACGCTGCGGCCGCAGGGGGACCTGTGTGCGCTGCACGAGGCGGTGCTGCAGGCCAGAAAACTCAGCCGGCGGCCCCAGCTGCAGGCGCGACTGGTGCTGACCATTCCCTTTCCCTCCCGGCAGACCTTTGGCGGACCGGAAAGCCAGAAAGCGGCCATTGACCGGTATATGGACCGCATGGCGGAGCTGTACCGCCCCTTTGAGCAGCTGGACACGCTGCGGTTGTGCGGCCTGTACTGGCTGCATGAGGATGCTTCCCAGACAGAACTGATTGACTATGCAGGCCGAAAAGCCAGAGAGCGCGGACTTGCCTTTTTGTGGATTCCCTACTACCGGGCTTTGGGGTTTGACCGCTGGCAGGCAATGGGATTTGATGCGGCCATCCTGCAGCCAAACCACTACTTTAATGGAACGCAGCCGGTGCAGATTCAAAATGCAGCGGAACTCGCCGCCCAAAACCACATGGGGCTGGAATTGGAGTTTGACGAGCGCGCTTTTGACGACGAAAATTTTTACCGGCGTTATCTGGATTATCTGAAAGGCGCACAGCGGTTTGGGTTCAGTGGATCCCAGGTGTTCAAGGGATATTACCAGGATGTGAAGGCCATATACAACGCGGCGAACAGGGGCGGCGCCCGCGGCCGTGAGCTCTATGAAAAAACTTTCGAGGTTGCAACAGGGCATAAAGGAGAGTAAAGCATGGCGGACGCAGCTGATTTTGACCGGCAGATGGCGGCGCAGAATGCCCGGGGGGAAGAAATCCTATGGCACGAAGTTCCCAACGAAAACATTCTGGTGGAAGGTTTGGGCTTTTTTGCAGAGGAAAGGCGATGGAACCGCCTCCCCCAATCTCTTTCCGGTATGCTGCAGGCCCAGCGGCCGGCGCTGATCGAATTGTCTTCTCACATGGCGGGTGCCTGCCTGCGCTTTCGGACTGACAGCCGGGCAGTGTGGGTAAAGGCGGCGGTAAACGCGGCTCCCTATATGGCGCATATGACTCCGGCGGCCCAGTGCGGGTGCGACTGCTATTTGAGGGCTTTGCCCGACATGGCCTGGCAGTTTGCAGGGCTGACAAAGTTTTCGCCGCAGGAGGACTCCTTTTGCTGCGAACTGGCGCGGGACCTTCCGCCGCACACCGAGGTGCTGGTGTATCTGCCGCTGTATATTGGCATTCGGTCGATTGCAATCGGCCTGGAAAAAGGGGCGCAGATGCAGCCGGCATTGCCCCGCAAACATCGCAGGACCATCGCCTTTTATGGCACTTCCATCACCCAGGGAGGTTGTGCCTCCCGGCCGGGTATGGCGTATCCGGCCATTTTGTCCCGGGAACTGGACCGGGAAGTGTACAATTTGGGGTTTTCGGGCAATGGCGTGGGAATGTCAGGTCTGGCTTCCTGCTTTTGCAGCCTGCCCCGGCTGGGGGCGCTGGTGGTGGACATCCAGCCCAACGCCGGCCCCCAGGGGCTGCTGGAAACCAACCTGCCAGCCTTTCTGGATGCGGTGCGCGGCTGTGCGCCGCAGCTGCCGGTTTTGGTGCTTTCGGCAAGCTGGCAGACAAAATGCGGCTGGAACAGCACCGAAGCGGAACAGTTTGCGCGGGAAGAGCGTTTTCAGCAGCAGGAGGTGGAACGCCGGAAATCCCGGGGAGATAGCTTTATCTGGTTTGCATCGGCACGGGATATGTTGGAAACGGTTGCAAAGGAAACCACCGTGGACGGCGTCCATTTGACCGATCTGGGCTTTTGGCTGCTGGCTCAAAAACTGCGGCCGCTGCTGTGCCGGATGCTGGAACAAGGACAGACAAACGAATAAAAACCATATAAGAAACACCCCGCAGGGGAAAAGCTGCCCAATGGCTTTTCTGCTGCGGGGTGCTTTTTGTAAAAAGCGGCCAAGCAAAATTTTTGCTGGCTCTGCCGGTGAAAAAAGTGTGGAAAACAGGGCGGGCAAAGGCCCTGTTTTTCTCGTTTTACCGGCAAAAAATATTGCTGCGCATTTGAAAATTTTGTTTATTGCAACGTTGAAATCCGGTTCCTATAACGGGAATCAAATGCATGTGTCCTGTCTGCGCTGCTCCCGAAAAGGAATGCGGCTGGACGATCGGAAAATTTCAAAAAGAAAAAGGAGATGCAACCATGAAAAGCAACAAGCGAATGCAGGCGCTGCTGAGTACGGCGATGTGCGCGGCGATTCTGTTTTCCAATGCCGCCGCCGTATTTGCGGCCGAAGTTCCTCCCTTGCCGCGGAAGGAAGGCGAAAACCCTCTGGCGGAACAGTCGCCGTTCAACTTGCTCCGGCAGCCAGGCGCGGCGTCCTCCTACCAATACGGCGAGGATGCTCTGTATAATATGTCCAATCTTGACCTTTTGGGCAGTGATGTCAGTTCTCTGGACCTCGATTGCCAAAAGCTCACCGACGGCGTCAAGAGCAGCGCCGGTTCCATTGATTTTGACAGCGTAGTCAATTTTTATTCCAATTCCGCTTTCAACAATGCGGAAAATGGGGCAAAGTTCTCCAATCAGAACACGGTGGATTTTGACCTTGGCCAGCCGAAAACCATTGTGGAAGTAAATGCATACAGCTCGGCCGGGCTCACCGGCCGCTACGCCGGTTCGCTGGGCCATATCGGCAAATACAGCGTCTATGTGTCGGCAGACAAAAACCAGTGGACCTGCGTTTTGGATGGGAAAAACTGCGGAGAAGACATTTCGGAGCAGACTGGCGCCTATGTGGCCCGGTATGCGGTTTCCGCGGACAAGGTGCCGGGGCACCCCGATGCCACCGGAATCTACGCGCAGTATGTGCGGATTTTGTTTGAAACAAATGCGCTGTGGGGCAATTATTCCTTCCTCACAGCGGAAGAAGTGGAGATTCTGGGGCAGGATGGCAAGGCCCAGGGCGCCTTTGAGCCCGCCGGCGAACAAGAACCTCCCGCCGCTGAGAATCTGGAGCGGACCGCCTCCTACACCTACTCGCCTTCCACCGAAAAATATATGTTGACGGCGGAGAATGACCCGGCATATTCGTCGGATGCCGACTGCAAAAAGATGAACGACGGCGTTCGGGGAGATGCCACCGGGGCGGATATGACCAATTGGACGGTCTTTGAACCCATTCCCTGGATGAATCCCGACAACGCTTCCAACTACAACAACGATCCCCTGTGCGCCATTTTTGACCTGGGCGCGCAGAAATCCATCACCGGGGTATCCACCACTTCGCTGGTTACCCAGCAAATCAAGCAGAGTGCCAACCTTCAGATCTATGTTTCCAACGACAAGCTGGACTGGTTTGAGGTTTCCAAAAAGAACGGCTACGACCAGCAGGAGCCTGTGAACGGGGTGGTGGAACTGTCCTGGGATGCGGCTACGGACAAGGTGAAGGATCATGCCGATGCCACCGCGGTATATGCCCGGTATGTGAAGGTCGTCTTTTCTTCGGTTTCTCCCGATGCGCCCAGCCAGCAGGTGGCGTTGGACGAAATTGAAATCCTGGGCAGCAGCGACCGGATGGAGGGCGCCTATGAGCCCAAAGCCGAGGAGATAACCGGCGACACCGATCCTCATTATCCCGACAACCTGGCCTATCGGAAGTCTTATGAGGTGCTCAATGCCAGCGCGGCGGGGGACAGCTCCTACCCTGACCCCAAAAAGACCAAGCTGACCGACGGCGTGGAGGCCACTGCGGATTATCTGGATGCCCCCTGGACCGCCTATTCGGAAGGCGCCTACCGCGAGTTTGTCATTGATTTGGGCGAAATCTGCTCCGTTTCCGAAGTGGAGTTCAACAATCTCAGCAACGACGGCATTGCGGCCAAGATGGACGTGCATTCCGCAGCTGTCGTTTACGATGCCCCCTGCACGGCGCAGGGCGCGGACAACCTCCTGCAGCTTTTCCATCTCGCCGTATTCGAGTTTCGGAGAGTTCAATTCGACCTTGTAGGTCTCCCCAATAAGAACAGACCTCCTGCGGCATTCGGGATGGATGCTGCCGTCCCGAACGATTTTCCATTCTTTACCGTCCAAATCTTTGACGCGGTAGGCATCGTAGCCACCACCGGAATGCTCGGCGCGGGTGCCAAATAGGTCGGCCAGCGTTTGGGCTGCCGTGGCGCGGTTTATCCCGGTCAGTTCGATTTCACAGCCAAAATACTGGTCACGGAAATCAAGGGGCAAGCGCCTCACCCCGCAGTTCTGCGTCCATGGCTGCAATTCTCCGCCCGATGGCTTCCACCACATGGACTGTCACGCCGTTGCCAGCCTGTTTGTAGGCTTGGTTATCGCTTTGAATGGCAAGCACCGCGTCGATGCGGTCATCCGCCCATCCTTGCAGGCGCAGACATTCGCGCGGTGTCAGGCGGCGGATGCGCCCCTCGTACAGAACACCGTGCCGGTCTTTCGTGGTAAGAGTGTGCATGGGTGCGCCTGGCTTACCGGTGCGTTCGGTGTTGCGGGCGAGGTCGGACTTGATGGGATTTTTGACCGGGCGAACTTCAACAGTGCCTTGTTGGCAGCCCGTTGTAAGTGTATGCGCAATCTCTTTACCAACCCGTCCGCGCCGACTGTTGACTGTGGCGTAACTCAGGTCGATGCTGTCACCGACCTGTGCCATCTGGTAGCCGGTTTTTGTGGCGCACTTGATCGGCACTCCCACCTCATACAGCCCGGTTTTGCCACCGAAGCCGCCCGGATTGGCCGCCAATGTGCAGCTTAGTCCTTCGGGGGAGTAGACGCGCTCTCCTTGGTGCCCGCCGTGGGTTTGAATAAGAGAACTTCCTGTTGTTTCGGTGAAAGGAAATACTTTTCCTCTACATCGCTCATCAAGATATCCGATAATGTACACGCGGTTTCTTGACTGGGGAACGCCAAAATCTTTGCTGTTAAGACATTGCCATTCGACAGCATACCCCAATCTGTCCAATGTATCGAGGATCGTCGCAAACGTCCGGCCGCCGTCATGGTTAAGCAGTCCGGGTACGTTTTCAAACAGCAGATACTCAGGCTTCCGGGCTTCAGCCAGGCGGGCCAGTTCAAAGAAGAGAGTTCCTCGCGGATCGCCGAATCCTTTTCGGGAGCCTGCAATGCTGAAAGCAAGGAAATCCGCCGCAGAGAAGCTGGAAGTCCGGCATGGTGCTGGGGTCGGCTTTTCGGGCATCGTCAATGAACCACTCTCCCTTCGTGTCAAAAAGGGCGTTGTAGCTGCGGTCGGCGTGCTTGTCGATTTCGCAGTGTCCCACGCAGGTAAAGCCACCGGCACGGCTCAGCCCCTCGCGGAAGCCACCGATGCCGGAGAACATATCTACGAACTTGATCAAGGGCACAACTCCCGATGGGGATGTTTGCCGGATCTACGAATGTGCTTAATAGGCGCCCCTCATCAAAAACAAAAGCAGCCCGTCATAGGCTGCACCAAACAAGATTTTTTTACCGTTCATAATGTATAAACCTCCTTTTTCCTTCTGCTTTTCTACCTATTATTAAAACATTGGAATCACCCCCTCTAAAGTGTAGATAAGAAATCGAGCGCAGAGTCTGGTATAGCATTCGCTGGCGGTGGGCTTGGAACAGCGTTGGTTATGTTGACTGCCTGCAACTCCTCCCGCACCACCTTGCGGATGCTTTTCTCCAGCCTATTCGTCTGTTCTGCTGCAAGGATACTCTGCACCAGAAACTCTTTGCGTTTGGCAGGCGGCATCTGCTGCAACAACGCCCACGCGCGGCGGTGTTGCGGTTCGTTAAGGTTCGGGCGGAAAACATATTGCGGTCGTTTCATACCTCGCTTTTGCGGCGCGACACGGCGGCCAACGCACGCTCGAATCCGACCGCGTTCACCTTGTCGTCCAGCAGGAAAATCGTCTTACAAAGGCCGTCTTTGGGACTTAGGTGGCGGCTCACCACCGATGCGCCGCCGCCCAGCAACACGGCGGGGATGGCGTGCAAATCGAATCCCGCTTCCATTGTGGCAGACAGAAGATGCTCTGTGTACTTGCGACCTTGTTTGTTCACAATGTCGCGCACCGCATCGCTGACCGTGCAGGGGTGACCCGCCAGCATATTTTCGATTTGGGCATCCGTGAGGGACAGCCCGGTTTCACGCCGCACCTGCTCCCGGATGTCATCTACACAGCGGATCATGCCGAGTTCCAAGCTGTGCGCAGTGTCAGCCGCAGGGATGGCGTTGTCGATGCGCATAAGGTCCACCGTCCAGCCGCCCAAATCCATGAGGAGCATTGATGGCTCGTCCTGCAACAGCCCGGTTTCGGTCATGAGGGCGGCGTAGCCCTGCGGAAAAATGGCAACTTCTTCGATGGTGATGCTGTACTCCACGCCCTCGAACTTGTAGTTCACCGGCTGCTTGCTCCGCAGCAGATAATCTCTGAACTTGGGTTTGTCGCGTCCGAAACTGGTCAGCGGCAGACCCGCCGCAATTCGCACCGAGCATTCGGGAGGCAAACCGCGTTGCTGAATCTCCTTTGCGATAGCTGCCAGTGTCAGCAGGTAGTAGTTGTCGTTTACGGTCTTGTCCCGCTGGATAGGCTGCCGCCCGGAGCCACAAACAAAAAAGCACCCGCCAAACTCTAAGAGTCCTTGGCGGGTGTAGGGTTCGTGTTCTCCGTAGCTTGTCAGTCCTGCCGGGAACGAGCAGTGGGCTGTTTTGATGGCGTAGTAGCCGTGGTCGATGCCGATAATGATGCTCATGGGAAATACCTCCATTTTTTGTATTATACAATCTATAATAAACGGTTGCCTTTTGGGGCTTCCGGAATTTTTGCATGAAAAAAGCGGTTCATTGGTATTATACCAACAAACCGCCATTAAGGAATTTAAGAGCTCATTTTGACAGTCCTCTCCCCTTCTGATATAATTTGCTCTTGATTGTCGCCTCCAAATTATGAGGGAGGTGAACGCTTGAGTTTTCAAGAAATAATTTTGCTGCTTACTTTTATTGGCAGCTGCATATATGCCACCGTTTCTCTTACACTAAAAGTTCTTGAATTTCTCTTAAAAAATAAAAAGAGCCGCTGACTTAGACAGAAGTCAGCGGCAAATGAAAGCACTCCACAAAGCGACAATCATTATGAAAATAGCCTTACGTTTCCGTAAGGCTATTTTTGGTGCACCATCGGGGACTCGAACCCAGGACCCACTGATTAAGAGTCAGTTGCTCTACCAACTGAGCTAATGGTGCATATATGAGATTTACGCGATACATCGTGAAATCTCAATTTGAATAGTTCAGTCGAAGTTCATCATTCACAGCTTTAGTGTGAGTTAATTACGCTACCAACTGAGCTAATGGTGCTTAATAAAGCAAACCCACGAACCGGGCTTTCCG
>ERZ1034691.430-NODE-430-length-34238-cov-13.077670_pt1 | contig 34238 bp, 23 predicted proteins | sample MGYA00520638_ERZ1034691 | MGnify/ENA primary metagenome ERZ1034691 (study PRJEB33766, sample SAMN09781763) | gut metagenome | biome: gut microbiome | host: Homo sapiens | place: Madagascar | study: EMG produced TPA metagenomics assembly of the PRJNA485056 data...
CCTAAGTTTAATATTGTATCCATCATACCAGGCATTGATGCTCTTGCACCACTTCTTACTGATACTAATAATGGATCGTTGTTATCTCCAAATTTCTTTCCTTGGATTTCTTCTAGTTTCTTTAATGCGGCAAAGATTTGTTCTTGAATTTCTTCATTTATTCTTTTACCATCATTGTAGTATTCTGTACATGCTTCTGTTGTAACTGTAAATCCTTGTGGAATTGGTAAACCTAAATTTGTCATTTCTGCTAGGTTTGCACCTTTACCACCTAATAATTCACGCATATTTGCATTTCCTTCTTTAAATAGGTATACATACTTTTTGCTCATAAATTATTCCTTCCTTTCTTCTTTATAAATTCACCGATATATTATATCTCACATTTCCGTAAATGTAAAGAGCTTTCCAGAAATTTTTTCGGTGCTTAAACCATACTTATCTTCAAGTTCTTTTACCGTTCCATGCTCTACAAAAGTATCGTCATATCCAAAGCTTTTAATTTTAACATCTTGAATATCACTTTTGTTTACCGCTTCCACTACGGCAGAACCAAGTCCACCTTTTAGCAAGTTATCTTCTATGGTAATGCAATAACCAGTTTTTCTTATAGAATTTAAAATTGTTTCTTCATCTAATGGTTTTAAGAAACGAGCATTAATTATCTCAACACTCTTTTCAGGAAGCAAGCTTGCAACTTCTTCTGCTCGCCCTACCATATTGCCTATTGCTATAATACTTAAATCTGTTCCTTCTTGCACAATTTCGGCTTTTCCAAGTTCAATATCCTCTGTGCTTTCAAAAGAGAAATTTTCTCCCCCTCTTGGATATCTTATAAATACCGGTTTGTCTAAGTTTACCCCAAATTCTAGCATTTTATCCAATTCTTCGAAATTTTTAGGAGCCATTATAACTATATTTGGTATTGAAGATAGGAAAGATAAATCGAATATTCCTTGATGTGTTTCTCCATCATTTCCTACAATTCCTGCTCTATCTATGCATACAGTTACTGGTATTCCAGATAGTGCTATATCGTGTATTATTTGATCATAGCCTCTTTGTAAAAATGATGAATATATTGGCAATACTGGTTTTAACCCTGCTCTTGCCATTCCTGCAATTAACCCAAGTGCATGTTGTTCAGCAATTCCTACATCAAAAAATCTATCTGGGAATTTTTCAGCAAATTCTTTTAAACCTGTACCATCCCTCATTGCAGCTGTTACAGCAACTATCCTTTTGTCTTCAGAGGCCATTTTTACAAGTTTTTCTCCAAATACTTTTGAATAATTCTTAGATTTTTTTACTTCTCCCGTTTCCTTGTCGTATGCAGAAATTCCATGGAATTTATCTGGGTTTTCCTCAGCTAGTTTATACCCTTTTCCTTTTTTAGTTACAACATGAATAAGTACTGGGCCATTTATTTTCTTACTTCTTTCTAAAATGTCTTCTAGTTTTTTAATATCATGGCCATCTACTGGGCCTAAGTATGTAAAGCCAATATCTTCAAAATACATGTTACGAAATACTGCTCTTTTAATTATTTGCTTTGTGTAATGTGCAAAACTAATTATTGGTTTTCCTATATAAGGAATTTTATTTACAATTGCTTTTATCTTTCTGTTTGACCTTGTGTAACCTGTTTTTGTTCTCATTTTACTTAAATATAATGGTATGCCACCAACATTTTTTGATATGCTCATTTCGTTATCGTTTAAAATTACTTTAACATTTGTTTTACTACTACCTGCGTCATTTAAGGCTTCTAAGGCCATTCCCCCTGTTAAAGAACCATCTCCAATTACTGCAACAACTTCATAGTTTTCATTTAAGATATCTCTTGCTCTTGCCATTCCTGTTGCTATAGATATTGATGTGCTACTATGCCCAGTATTAAAATTATCATACTCAGATTCACAAATCTTTGGAAAGCCAGATATTCCACCTAGTTTTCTTATATTTTGAAATTCTTCTCTTCTTCCTGTTAAAATCTTATGTACATAGCATTGATGACCAACGTCCCATACTATTTTATCATTTGGTGTGTCAAATATAGAATGCAAAGCAATTGTTAGTTCAACCACACCTAAATTTGATGCAACATGCCCACCATTTTTTGAAGTTACATCTATTATTAAATCTCTAATCTCTTGGCTTAGAGTTTCTTTTTCTTCTAATGTTAATTTTTTTAAGTCTTTTGGTGAATTAATTTGTTCTAATAAATTAGTCATATTTTTCCCTCACTTTCCATATATTGTATATGCATTTTTGTAAAATGTCAACATTGACTTTTAGCAGTTTTTTTGATATTATATGTCCTTAGAAAGAAGGATAATTATGGACATTTATACAGAAAATTTTAAAGTTACTTTGCCAGATGTTGGTGAAAACAACTCAATTACAAATAAAGGTTTTTTAAGAATATTTCAAGAAATTGGTTGCATTCATTCTAGTTTATTTGGTCGTGGGTTAAATGATGCTAAAAAAACTGGTTTATTTTGGGTTATATTAAATTGGAAATTAGAGGTCTTTTCAAGACCTAAATGGAATGAAACTTTAAAAGTTTCAACATGGTGTACAAAGCACACACATATTTACATTTATAGAGATTTTAAAGTTTATGATAGTTCAAATAACGTAGTTGCTGTTGCAACATCTAGATGGATTTTATTTGATTTTAATAAAAAGCAAGTATTTAAAATTACTGAAGATTTTAAAGATAATTATTGTCATTGTGTAGATGAAAATGTGTTTTCTTCAAAAATGTGTGAGAAATTGCAAGAGCCTGGAAACAGTAAAGTAGCAGATGAATATACTATTCAAAAAAGAGATATAGATTCAAATCATCATGTAAACAACTTAAATTACTTAGATTTTGCATATGAATTATTACCTAAAAATGCAGAATTTAAAAACATTGAAGTAATGTATAAAAATGAAGCTAGACTTGGAGATACAATGAAACTTTATTATGGAGAAAAAGATGATGCAATTTTTATTACTATGAAAAATAGTATAGATGATAAATTGCATTGTATTGTTAAATTATATTGATATCAGCTAAATTTAGAAGAAGTCCTACTTTTAAGTAAGACTTCCTTTATTTTATACTATGTCTTTATATTTCTTAATTCCAACTATTGATGTTCCAAATAGTGTTGTAAGACCAATTACACTAATAATAACTGTCTTCTTTCCTGTGTTTGGTAATTCTTTTCCTGAGTTAGTTTTGTCTACATTATTGTTGCTACTATTATTGTTATTATTGTTCATAGATGCGTTACAATCTTTACATTTACTATTTGAACCTTCTTCGTGATTTTCAGATACAGTTTGGTTGCATTTTGTACATTTACCTTCGTGTGTTCCATCTCCATTATCTTTCCATTTTGTTACTGTATGCTCCTCTTTGTCTTTTATGCTTCCACACTTTGTGCATTCATCCCAGTGATATTTGTTATCGTTTTTCTGTTTCCAATCATGTTCACATGTTTCTTCTGGTTTTGTTATTCCACAATCTGTGCATTTGTCATCATCGCCATAGTTATGTGTCTTTGTTACTTTATAGTTACAAACTGTACATATTCCGCTATGTGTTTCATCTCCATTATTTGCCCATGTTGTTATTTTATGTTCTTCCTTATTTCTTACGTTATTACATTTTGTACATTCTTCCCAGTGATATTGAGTATCGTTTTTCTGTTTCCAATCATGTTCACATTCTCCTTTTGGTTTTGTTGCTCCACAATCTGTACATTTATTATCATCGCCATAACTATGCAATTCTGTTACTTTGTAATTACATACTGTACATAATCCACTATGGGCTCCGTCCCCATTATCTTCCCATGTGGTAACCTTATGATTTTCAGTACTACCATCTTTAGTAATTCCACATTTACTACATTCTTGCCAATGTTTTGTAGAATCATTTTTTGTTACCCAATTGTGTTCACACTCTGTCTGTTTAATTGCTCCACAATCTGTACATGTATTATCATCGCCATAATTGTGTGTTTTTGTTACTTTGTAATTACATACTGTACATGTTCCCTCATGTGCTCCTTTGCCATTATCTGTCCAGGTTGTTACGTTATGGTTTTCTATACTTTCTTCTTTAGTAATTTCACATTTGCTACATTCCTTCCAGTGTGTTGTAGAATCACTTTTCATTACCCAATTATGTTCACAATCCGTCTGTTTAATTGCTCCACAATCTGCACATATATTATTATTGTTATAATTGTGTAGTTTTGTTACTTTATAATTACATACTGTACATGTTCCACTATGTGCTCCTTTGCCATTATCTGTCCAGGTTGTTACGTTATGGTCTCCTGTACTTCCATCTTTAGTAATTCCACATTTGCTACATTCTTCCCAATGTGTTGTAGGATCATTTTTTGTTACCCAACTGTGCTCACACTGTTTAGTTGCTCCACAATCTGCACATATACCATTATCGTCATAATTGTGCCCCTCTGTTACTTTATAATTACATACTGTACATGTTCCTTCATGTTCTTCGTTGCCAATATTTGTCCATGTTGTTATGTTATGGCTACCCAAGCTTCCATCTTTAGTAATTCCACATTTGCTACATTCTTCCCAATGTTTTATAGAATCACTTTTTGCTAACCAATTGTGATCGCATAACGCTACTTGTGTTGCCCCACATTTAGTACACGTATTTCCACTAAAACTATGTGAAAATGTTTGTTTATAGTTACAAGTTGTACAAGTTCCACTATGTGTGTTATCTCCATTATCTATCCATCTAGCAACATTATGAGAGGCAAGACTACCATCTTTTGTGACATTACATTTACTACATTCTTCCCAGTGTTCTATTGAATTGTTTTTTATTACCCAGTTATGTTCACAATTAACCTGCTGAGTTGCTCCACAATCTACACACTTATTATTCGAATCAAAACTGTGTAAGTTTGTTACTTTATAATTACATACTGTACACGTTCCCTCATGTGCTCCTTTGCCATTATCCGTCCAAGTACCAACAGTATGCGCAACTTGTGTATCTGTTTTTGTTGCTGTACAATTTTTGCATTTATATACTGCTGAATGTCCATTAGCATTTGAGTTGTATGATGTAGGTGTTGAACCCCAACTGTGTCCAGTTTTTGCTTCCAATACAGCGAAACATCTTGAGCATATCTGATCTGAAGTACAAGTTGCTGCTGCACCTGGTTGATGTCCTAACGCTAAGCCTAGCTTATCTCCACAATTTACACACGTTTCTGGGGCAGTACATGTTGCTGGTGCATATACGTGGTCTGCTTTTGCTTTAATTATATATCCACATTTTGTACATGTTGATGGTGTTGTACACGTTGCTGCTGCTCCTGGTGTATGGCCTGTTGCTTTTTGAAGTATTTTTCCACATCTCAAACATGTTTGTGCCTTTGTGCATGTTGCTGCTGGTCCTTTCTCATGCCCTAATGCTTTTTGAATTGTCACTCCACATCTTAAACATGTTGACGCTGTTGTACAGGTTGCTGTTGCTGATGGAAGGTGATCCAACTTTGCAGCAAGCGTCATTCCACATCTCTTACATGTTTGTGGCGTTGTACATGTTGCTGCCGGTCCTGGGTTATGTCCATAAGGTGCTCGCTCTGTTTCACCACATCTTGTACAATGTTTTGCTGTTGTACATGTTGCCTCAACCCAAGTATGTCCTAATGCCGAACCAGTTGTTGCTCCACATCTTGTACATTTTTTTGGTTTTGTACATGTTGCTGGTGAATAGTTGTGATTCAATGCTGCTTTAATTGTTGCTCCACATCTTTTACATTTTTGTGCTTTCGTACACGTTGCTGCTGGGCCTTCATCGTGTCCTAGGGCTCTCCCCGTTGTTGCCCCACAAGTTACGCATGTTTCTGGTTTTGTACATGTTGCTGGTGCATATACGTGGTCTTTTTTCGCTTGTAAAATTACTCCACATCTTTTACATGTTGATGGTGTTGTACACGTTGCTGCTGGCCCTGGTGTATGGCCTAATGCTGCCTTAACTGTTGTTCCACACCTTGTACATATTTGTGCTTTTGTACATGTTGCTGCTGGTCCTGTATGACCTAATGCTTTTTTAATTTCCTGTCCACATCTCATACAGAATTGTCCTTTTGTACATGTTGCTGCTACTGGTGCATTATGACCCAATGCTGGGGAAATTCTCGTTCCACACCTTGTACATGTTTGTTCTTTTGTACATGTTGCTGCTGGCCCTGGATTATGTCCTAATGCTGCCTTAATTGTTGTTCCACACCTTGTACATGTTTGTGCTTTTGTACACGTTGCTGCTGATCCTGGATTATGTCCTAATGCTGCCTGTATTTGTGCCCCACAATATTTACATACACTTGCTTCTGTACAAGTAGCCTTATTTTTCTTAACGTGTTGATTTGTGTTTTTAACTAATACTGTTCCACACCTTGTACATGTTTGTGCTTTTATACATGTTGCTGCTGGTCCTGGATTATGTCCTAATTTAGGAAAAATTTGCTTGCCTGTTTCAGTTCCACATCTTGAGCACTTTGTATATTTTGAATGTCCTGCTGTTGTGCAAGTTGCCTTTTGCTCTGGATAGTTAGTTAGTGTTCCTCCGACACTTAGAACAGTTTGCAGCTAAAACTTCATTCTTTAGAAGTTTATTTACTACTAGAATTGCTACTCCGCAAATTAAAATAACAATTAATACTAATATTACATTTTTCTTAAGTTTCATTTTATCACACTCCATCTATTTATACATAGTGTAGCATATTTATACTTTTAAGTAAATATTTTTAAATAACATGTCAAAAATGTCATAAATTTGTCATATTCTTGTAACATTTCCCAATAAAAAATTAAAAACAACAGATTTTAGCTTCTGTTGTTTTTATTGTTTATATCACTTTATACTTATGCTGTCTTTAATTCTAGTCTTAACTTATCAGCTATCATTGCAATGAATTCTGAATTTGTTGGTTTGCCTTTACTTGCTGATATTGTATAGCCGAAGATGTTTTCTACTGCTTCGTTTTTTCCTCTTGCCCATGCTACTTCTATGGCATGGCGAATTGCTCTTTCTACTCTACTTGGTGTTGTTCCATATCTTTCTGCTATTGCAGGATATAGTTGTTTTGTTATTTGATTAATTACGTCTATATCTTGTACTACAACCATTATTGCTTCTCTTAAATATTGGTAACCTTTAATATGTGCTGGTACTCCAATTTCATGAATGATATTTGTTACAAGTGCTTCTAAGTTTTCTTGGTTCTTTTTATCCATTTCGTTTATTTCTATGTATTGTGACTTGATTTCCCTTGATGTATAACAGTTGTCTAGATTTGATGTTGGTGTTGGTTTATAATTTTTTATATCTCTTATTCTATTTATTAGTACTTCAATATCAAATGGTTTTACTACATAATATTCTGCACCCAAACTGATTGCTTTTTGTGTTATTTTTGTTTGTCCCACGGCTGATAGCATTATACAGGTTGGCATTTTTTCTATTTTTGCTGCATTTAATTTCTCCAAAACTCCAAGTCCATCTAGATATGGCATTATAACATCTAATAGTAATACATCTGGCTTTAGGCTAGTAACTTTTTCACACGCTTCATTTCCGTCTCTGGCTACTCCTATAACCTCCATATCTTTTTGTACACTTAAGTGTTCTACTAAAGTTTCTGCAAATTCTGGGTTGTCATCTGCAATTAAAATAGTAATCTTTTCGTTCAATTTGATACCTCCTAAAAAATAATTGTAAAAATTTTACAGTTTTCATTATAATACCTTTTTACCAATAATGCAAGGCTTTTTTTGAAAATATTTCCAATTATATGAGTTTTGCCTTATATTTCAACGAATTTTTCTTTTATAATATCAAATTTTGAAATATTAAAATTGTTATTATAATTATTTGTAAATTGTTCTATACACTTTTTTTGCATATCTACAATTATTTCTATATTTTCTAAATATTCTATGTTTAATACTTTTATATTCATCTTTTCCAAGGTATATTTCAATGCTTCTAAGTTACTATAATCAACATTTATCTTTGCTTCATACCCCATTGTTTTTTGGATAATTTCTGCTTTTTTAAGAGCTTCTTCAGTCGCCCCTGAGTAGCATCTAACTAAGCCACCTGTTCCTAAGAGTATTCCTCCAAAATATCTTGTTACAACTACTAAAATATTTGATAATCCTTTTTCTAAGATCATTTTTAATATAGGTGCACCTGCTGTGCCTGATGGTTCTCCATCATCATTGTATTTTACAGCTATTCCACCGTTTTCCCACTTCTATAGCATATGCAAAGCAGTTATGCCTTGCATCTCCATATTTTTTCTTTACTTGTTTTATATAATTTTCAGCTTCTTCAACACTTTCTACATAAAAAATATTTGCTATAAATCTTGATTTTTTCTCTGTTATTTCTGCTGTTACGTTTTCTTTTATTGTTTTAAAAACTATATTTTCTTCTATCTTTCATCATCTCTTTCTTCAATTCGTTCTATCATTATATCAACAGCTGATGCATCATCAAATGCTAAGATGTTATCTTCTCTTTGTGTTTGTTTTGATGTTCCTTTTACTCCTCTGTTTTCATTTATGCATAATGGGTCTATTTCTGCTAACCTTCTATTTGCCCTAATTGCATAACCTAAATCTTTATCGTTATTTAATATTTCCACTGGAAAGCCATCTGAAAATAGCCTTATGTGTCTTACATCTTCAGGTAAATCTTGAACTATACAATTTTTACTTTCAGTTTTTATTCCATTGAAAACAGAGTAACCATATTCATTTGCATTTGGGTTGTTTTTAAAGTATTCTTGTAATTTCTTAGGTGTATTATATTTTTGTAGTAAATTGCCTTCTTCTATTTCTTCTTCTGAAAACCCGCATTTTAATAAGGTTTCATGCATTGTTGTTTGAATAGTTTCTTCTATTTTTTGCATAACACTTTTGTCTTGAATAACTTCTGGTATTTTTTCGGGTTCTTTTATAAACTCTTTGGAAATATCTCTTTTAAATAAATCTCTTTCTGTATATCCGTTTTCTAATAAAATATTTATTATCCTTGCTCTTAGCTCAGCATATATTTCATCAATTTTTAGTTCATTTTGAATTACTTTTCCATCATAAATTGCTCTACAGTCTCCAACTAGCCATATTTGATTATGAACCCTTGAATATATTGCACCTGTTGCTTCTAAGGGGTCTTTAGAAAGGTCATATCCTATATGTTCACAATATTTTTTAATGTATAAATTTACCCAATCTGTAAATTTTTCAAACTCTAATTCTTTTGCATAATTTGGTGCATGCTTTCCATCTAGCTTTCTTATTGCTTCTGTAATAATATTTGCAACCCCAATTTTCTTGCCATCTCTTTCAATTGTACTTTTGTTTGAAACTCCATCTATTACAACAGCGTAATTTTCGCCAATATATATGTCATCATCATTTTTCCCTGGGCATTTTCCTATTGATGTTGATTCAACATTTTTTATTCGTCTGTTTTGCATAAAAACTTCCTCCTTTTAATTTTGGGCTGCTGCATATCCTGTTGACCATGCAATTTGAAGGTTAAACCCTCCTGTGAATGCATCTAAATCGATTATTTCTCCTGCAAAGTATAAGCCTTGTATTAGCTTTGATTCCATTGTTTTTGGGTTTATTTCCTTTATACTTATTCCACCTTTGGTTACAATTGCTTCTTCAATTCCCCTAAAATCATTTATAGTAAGTTCTAAGTTCTTTAGATTTTTTACTATTGTTTTCCTTTCTTTCTTTGTTATTTCATTTATTCTTTTTTCTGGGTCTATTCCTATAATTGATACCATAGGTTCTACCATTTTCTTGGGTAGCAATAGCCCTAAACTGTTTTTAAATTGCTTGTTTTTTAGTTCTTCAAAATCTCTTAGTATTCTATTATCTAACTTTTCTTCGTCTAACGCTGGTTTTAAATCTATATGAATTTTTACTTTGTTTTCTTTTAATAATTCATCAATATTTTTGTACCTAATTAATACTGCAGAAGCACTTAAAATTATAGGTCCAGATATACCATAATGTGTAAATAGCATTTCGCCAAAGTCTTCATATATAACTTTATTGTTTTCTGTTATTTTAACTTTAACGTTTCTTAATGATAAACCTTGCATTTCTTGGCACAGTCTTTTTGATTCTCCATTGCAAGTTAATGGTACAAGTGATGGTTTTAAGCTTGTAATTGTATGTCCTAAGTCTTTTGCCATTTTATATCCGTCTCCTGTTGAACCTGTAACTGGATAACTTTTTCCTCCTGTTGTAAGTATTATTTTATCTGCCATTATTTTTTCTATTTTGCCATTATTTTTGCCTTCAATTCCTGTTGAAACACTACCTTCCGTAAGAATTTTTGTAACTTCAAAATTTGTTTTTATTGTAACGTTTAGTTCTTTTAATTTTTTTAAAAAAGCATTTAGAACATCTTCTGCTTTATCTGAAACAGGAAAAACTCTACCTCCTCTTTCAACTTTTGTTGCAACACCCTGTTTATTTAGGAAACTTATAATGTCATTGTTGGTAAATCTACTGAAACTACTATAAAGGAACTTTGAATTCTCTGGTATATTTTTCATAAATTCATCCATTTCTGCTGAATTTGTGATATTGCATCTTCCTTTTCCAGTAATTAACAATTTTTTACCAAGTTTTTCCATTTTTTCTAATAAAATTACTTCATTACCATTTTCAGCTGAAGTTACTGCAGACATCATTCCAGCAGGTCCTCCGTCCAATTACTATAACTTTCATTATATTTTCCTTTCTTTTTATTCGCATATTCTTGATATTGCTTTTAAAACTCCTAATTTTCCATATTCATATGTTAAGCCACCTTGCAAAAATGCTGTATATGGTGGGCGTATTGGTGCATCGCAAGATAATTCGATTGATGAACCTTGCACAAATGTACCTGCTGCCATTATTACTTTATCTGTATAACCTGGCATTTTCCATGGTTCTGGTACTGAATTTGAATCTACCGGGGAACCCACTTGTATACCTTGGCAGAATTTTATTAGTTTTTGCTCATCTTTAAAATTGATAAGTTGCACTATATCTGTTCTTTTTTCATTATATTTTGGTGATACTTCATATCCTAATTTTTCAAGCATTCTACTTGCAAAAATAGCTGTTTTAACACTACTTGCTACAACGCTTGGTGCAAAGAAAAGTCCCTGTAATATTTGTTTATTTATACCAAGTGTTGGTCCTATTTCTTTTCCTTGACCTGGTACAGTAAGTCTTTCGCTTGCAAGTTCTACTAAATCTTTTCTTCCTGCTATATATGCACCATTTGGAGCTAAACCTCCTCCTAAGTTTTTAATAAGTGAACCTACTATTAAGTCTACTCCAAGTGATGTTGGTTCTATTGTGTCTACAAGTTCTCCATAGCAGTTATCTACCATTATTATCGCTTCTTTGTTTACTTCTCTTATTTTGCTTATTATATTTTTTATACTTTCTAGTGATAGACTCTTTCTTAATGCATAGCCTCTAGATCTTTGCATACAAATAAGTTTTACATTGCCTTGACCAACTCTATTTACTATTTTTTCTGTATCAAATTCATCTCCAATTAAATCTATTTGTTCATATTTTACTCCATAGCTTTTAAGTGAGCTTGCATTTTCTTCTATTCCTATTACTCTATCTAATGTATCATATGGTTTCCCATTTATGCTAAGCATTGTGTCTCCTGGACGTAGCATTGAAAATAGAGCCACTGTTAATGCATGTGTTCCAGAAATAAATTGATTTCTAACCAAGCTATCTTCTGCTCCTAACACTTCTGCAAAGATTTTTTCAATAGTATCTCTTCCAACATCTCCATAGCCATACCCTGTAGTCATACAAAAATGCATATCTGATAAATTGTATTTTTGAAATGCCATTAATACTTTCAAACTATTTTCTTCTTTTATTTTATCTACTTTTTCAAATTGTGGTTTTAGTTCTTCTTCTACTTCACTTGCTAAATTTATTATTTTATCTTGTATTCCAAATTTTTTGTACATATTATCCCCCTTTAGTGAAAAATGGACGACTTAACTTAAAGTCGCCCTACTCATCTTCTTCCTCTTCTTCGTTTTCGTCTTTGTCATCTAGTGTTTTGTTTTTACATGCCTTTACCCAAAGAATTCTTTTCTCTTCATATTCTTCTATTTTATATGTTACTTTTTCTGTTTCTATTACAGGCTTTTCGTCATCTTGTGGTATTCTTCCAAGAAGTTCTATTAGGTAACCAGATAATGTATCATAATCACCTTCTGGTATATTTACTCCTAATATTTTTCTTAAATCATATATGCTTACACTTCCATCTATCATGAATGTGTTTTCATCAATTTGTTCAAAATCTTTTTCTTCTTCGTCATATTCGTCAAATATATTACCAACAAGCTCTTCTATTATATCTTCCATTGTGATAATTCCGGCTGTTCCACCATATTCATCTAATACAATAGCAAGTTGTTGCTTATCTCTTTGCATTTCCTTAAATAGTTCATTAATAGGCTTTGTATCTGCAACAAAGTATACTGGTCTCATGATTTTCTTTATCTTTACTTCTTTTTTAGTATATGCATATGCAAGTAAGTCTTTTATAAAAAGTACACCAACTATATTATCAATTGTATCGTCGTATACAGGGATTCTACTATATTTGTACTCTTTTAAGTCTGCTAATATATCTTCAATTTTTGAAGAAACATCTATTCCGTATACTTCTGTTCTATGAATCATAACATCTGAAACTGTTTTATCATTAAATTCAAAAACGTTATTTAAAAGTTCCTTTTCTTCTTCTTCAATAGAACCCTTTTCTTCTCCAACATCTATCATCATTCTAATTTCTTCTTCAGTAACTGTGTTTTCATCTTGTGGACCTATGCCAAATAATTTACAAATTAGGTTTGTTGAGAAATTCAAGAAATTTACTATTGGTAATGTAATTATATGTATAAATCTAATTATTCCAATTGTTCCAAAAGCAATTTTTTCTGGGTTTTTCATTGCCATTCTTTTTGGAACAAGCTCTCCAAATACAAGTGAAAAGTATGAAAGAATAATTGTTATAATAACAATTGAAATTGTGTTCCATGCATTAACCCCTAGGTCTATCCAACTGTTTAATTTTGGTGCTAATTCACTAGCAAACGCATCTGCTGCAAACGCACTTGATAGAAACCCTGCTAAAGTAATTCCTATCTGTATAGTTGCCAAGAACTTACTTGGCTCTTTAAGCATCTTTTTAATTCTCTTTGCCTTCTTATTTCCCTCTTTTGCTTGTCTATCAATCTTCGCATCATTTAAAGATATAAATGCAATTTCTGCAGCTGCAAAAAAAGCATTAACAAAGATTAATATGGCTAAAACTAACAGTGAAATCATTTTTTGTTTCACTTACTCCTTTCTTGCGGTTAAAATCAATTTCTATTATATAATGGATTGCTCTAAATGTCAAGACTAAGGGAGATGAAAAGGTAGAGATTGTGTATGTGTATCAATAATGTGGAACACATTTTTTAAAATTAAGATTTTAATCTTATTTTGGATTTGTTAAGACATAAATCTTTTAGAAAATTTAAAGAATTAATTTAAAATCCATTTTTGGCCTATAAGAATTTTGGTCAAGATTAATATGTGAATAATATACCACACAAAATACCAAATTGCAACAAAAATCGTTCGTCAAATTTTTACGTTTTTCGACAAACGATTTTTGTTGATATATAGTGGCTCTAGTTAACATCTTCTCCTTTGCTTAAAAAGTGCCATTTTTATGTCTTGCTTTTATTCTAGTATTTCCTTAATCCCCAGCCGACCAGAAGCCAGCTAGGAAGTGCTTGCAGTTACGAGGCTTATTACCTGTCTATTTTTATATATCTTCTTCGCTCCCTGAATCAGTTACAACCGCTGGGATGTCAGACTTTAGAGGAACCACGGCTCGAAGGGGAAACTCAGCGTGGTGCGAATTGCCACGAGAGTCGAACAAGTCGCTGCAAGAGCCCGCACCGCCCACATCTACAGCCCCTGGGCCAAAGTAAGCACCAACCGAATAAACATAGACCCCAATGGAAGCCAGCCAGTATCTATAACTATTACTTGTTCCAAATATTACTGTTTTGGTTGCTGTTGTTGTACTATCTGGTAATACTGGTATGCCTTCTGGTGCTCCTATTGTTGAATCTGCTGCATACCCATATCCATCTATTTCTATATCTCCTACTACACTTGATTTTGTACTTCCTTCTAGGTTGCTTGGTGTGAAATATTTTTTTGTTCCATTTTCATCTTGATAAGCATTATTTTGTATATCTTCCCATATATTTCCGTAGCTTGCACCCAAATCTGATATTTTTGTTCCTTTTGGTAATGTATAATATGTCCTTTCGTTTGTTGATGAATCTATTTTTACACACATTCCTGCTGGTGCGGTGTAATCCAAACAATTATTTACATCGTCTATTGTCATTCCTCTTGCATTTGTTCCATATAGTTCTCTACACATTCTATTTATTTCTTCTATTGCATTATTGTATCCTCCTGCTCCATCTAAAACTATTTTTCCTGTTGTTGGCTGTTTTGTTGTTATTAATAATGTTTCATTTGTTCCATTGTTATTGCTATCTTCCACTCCTAGTACTACCCATTTTGTGTTACTATCTTTGCTTATTGTTTGTGTTGTTGTTGGTTTTGAATCTCCTGCTGATGTTGAAGCAATTTTTAAAGTTGTATTTGAATTTAATGCTGCAATTTTTATTCCGTTATTTATTATTGCTGTATTTTCTTCTCCTGTATATCCTGAAGCCTTCTCCGCAGTTATGCTTGCTGTTTCTGTACCGTTAGTTGTATAATTTAGTTCTTGTCCTATTGTTAATGTTACATTACAATGATTGCATGTTAAATTATCTCCTGTTCTTTTCCAATCATGCACTTCTTCTATCATTCCTTTTTCTTTTAAATAGTCTTCTAATGAATTGTACTTCTTTCCTCCTATTTCTATTGTTTCTCCATTTGCTTCTTCCTCTAATGCTGTTTTATACTTATCTGTTGCTTTTTCTGCTGTCCCTATTAAGTTACTTTTAATTAAAATATTTACACTTACTGCTACCAATATTAGCATTACTATTATTGTTATTATAAGTGCAATTAAAGTTATACCTTTGTTCTTCTTCATTTTCAATTTCTCCTTTTTTTCTAAAATCTTATTTCTGGTACTTTGTAGCCAAACGCAGGAGTTATATATATAACTCAAGGCGAGATTTGGCGGATGTCCTTGTACAAAACTAATTTAAAAATGCATAACAAAAAGAGACGGACTTATCCATCTCTTGCATGCAACTTCAATAAAGCATCTGGAAATATGCCTGTTTTATTCACTATTGAACTTACGATATATACAGCCTCAAAGCTCACAGTGGATTTTTTCCTCCTTCGTAATTTTTCTCAAATTTATGTTTTAATTCTATAATAAAAAATTACAAATTGCAATATTATTTTGCAATTTGTAATATAAATGTAATTTAATATATTCCTACCTTTATTTTAGATTTTCTATTTCTTCTTGGCTAAGACCTGTTACTTCTGCAATGTCTTGGATAGGCATTTGCTTTTTTAGAAGATTTTTGGCTATTTCAGTTTTACCTTTAGCTTTACCTTCTACTATACCATCTTCTCTTCCATGCTTATACCCTTCGTCTTGTGCATATTCTATTGAGGCTTGTTCATCTCTTATGTATTTTTCTTTTATAAATTGCTTATCAATTTTTCTTTTACTGCAGAAACTATTTAATCCATCAGTAATAGGTTCTCTGATGAGATATCTTCTGCTGTTATTGTTTTTAATATGCTCTTTCTCTTTTTACCTTTTGTATTACTTGCATGTTTAATTACCGATTTTTCATACAAACTTCTTGTAAATCTTGCGTTTCCAAAGTTTTTTGTGTTTTTGTATTTTTTAATTATATCCTTTGCTTTTTGTATTGCCTCATCTGTTATTTCGAAGCCGGCTTTTTTAACCATGTTTTTGAAAATTTGAACTAACTCGTCTTCTGTATAGTCTTCAAATTCCACAGTATATCCAATTCTTGAAACAATGCCTGAATTTGCGTTTAGGAAGTCTTGCATTTCTACTGTGTATCCTGCAAATATTACAACTAGGTTGTCTCTTGAATTTTCCATTGCTTGAATAAGTGTTGCTATTGCTTCCTCATTATATGAATTACCTTGTCCTTTACCAGAAGCTAGTGAATATGCCTCGTCTATAAATAGAACTCCACCCATGGCTTTTTCTATTACAGCCATTGTTTTTGGTGCTGTTTGCCCAACATATTCTGCAACTAAATCTTTGCTTGATACTTCAATTAGTTTGTTTTGTTTTATATAATTCAAATTATACAGTATTTGTGCTACAATTCTTGCAACCGTTGTTTTTCCAGTTCCTGGGTTACCTAAGAATACCATATGCATATTTGTATTAGATATTTTCAAGTCATTTCCAGCTTTATTTTTAAGCTCTATTAAATCAACTAATTCGTGTAGCATATTTTTAACTTTTTTCAAGCCAACTAAGCTATTTAAGTCTACAAAAATTTCATCTAGTGTTTTTTTCTTATTATAACCTGGAATTAAGTCTAGCGTAAAATTTTCAGTTTTGTTAAAGACTATTTTGGTATATAATTTTTCTATATATTCTGAATAGTCTAAGTCTGTATTTGGATAAGTTTCTGTAACATATTCTAATAGTTTTACCTTGAATTCCTCTGTTAGTTCTTCTTTTTCTTCTAATTTGTTTAATAGTTCTTGGTAAATATCTTGTACTGTTGGTTTTATTGAAACTATTTCAAAATCAAAATTGTTTTTCAATGTATTGTTCTCACGGCTTAGCATGTCTTGAATTGTCTCTTGGCTAGCAGCTGTAAATACTGTAAAGCTTTTCCCTTCTTGCTCCTTCATTATTTGTTCCATTCCAAGTACAAATCTTAGTTTTTCTTTTTCATCTAAGGTATTAAATATTTCCATATTTGAAAACATTGCCATTCCAAGTTTGGATTTATATACTTCTACTACTTGGTTAACATTTTCTAAGTTAAGTAATGATGCCTTCGCTATTCTTTCACTTTCCAGATAATCGAAAAACACAGCCGCTTCTAATATAATTTTGCCAATTTCATCAATAGCATTGTTGTCTTTTGAATATATACACATATCAAATGAAATAAATCTATCTTGCAAACCTTCATTATATTTTCGCATATATTCAATCATTTTCTTTAAAGTGTTTTTAGATTCTTCTGTTATATACAAATCATCTATACGCTCAAATAATTCTGCCATCTTTTTATCTTTATTCTCTTTTGTAAGTTCGACCTTTTCGGTCTCTGATTTTACTTTTATTTCTGGAATTTCTTGGTTTTCGTTTATTAAATCATCTTGTATTTTTCTTATTCCAAAAAAGTCATCGTACATTCCTTCAAAAAAACCTTTATCTATCATGTACATCTCCTAATTTATGAATTTACTTTTATTTCTATCATTTTGTCTTTTAGTTCTTTTTCAATATTTACTAATTCTTGTTCTGCTTCTTGACGTTTTATTCTTCCATTTTCATGAATTTCTATTACTTTATCTAATGTTTCTATAATATTTCTATTTGTTTTTTGTAAAGTTTCAACATCTACAATTGCTCTTTCTGATTCTTCTGCAATTTCAATTGAACCTTGTTTTAGAAGTTCACTATTCTTTTGTAGCATATCGTTTGTTAAGTTTGTAACTGATTTTTGTGCTTCAACTGCTTGTTTTGCATGTGTCATACCTAATGCTAATACTATTTGGTTTTTCCATAATGGTATTGTATTTATTAATGAACCTTGTATTTTTTCTACTAATTCAGCTTCATTATTTTGTAATAAACGAATTTGTGGAGCCATTTGTATTGAGATTATTCTTGTTGTTTTTAAATCGTATATTTTCTTCTCAAATCTGTTTATTGTATTTACCATATCATTTACTTTTTGTGCATCTAATTGTTCTCCTGTTTCTTCTGCTTTCTTTTGAAGTTCTGGTAATACTACGTTTCTTAGTTCTTCAATTTTCTTATCTCCTGCAATTATATATAAAGATAGTTCTTTGAAGTATTCTAAGTTTTTCTCATACATTGTATCAAATATTGTAATGTCTTTTAACATTTGTAGTTTATGCTTTTCTAGTTCTTTTTCTATTCTATCAATGTTTACTTCTACTTTGCTATATTTTGCTACTATTTTTGTTAATTGTTTTTTTGCATTGTTAAATAGTTTTGCTAATCCTGTTGCATTGCTGTTGTCTATTTCTGTGCTAAATGATTTTATTTCACCTACTAGGTCTGATAGTAAGTCTCCAACTTCTCCAACACTTTTTGTTTTTACATCTTCTAAAACGCTATCTGAAAATGCTGATATTTTACCTTGTGCTTTTGCTCCATATTGTAATACTTGTGTTGCATCTTCTACATTTATTTTTTTGTTAAATTCTTCTATTGCATCTTTTTCCTCTTGTGTTAAATTATTGTAGTTTAATGATGACTCAATTTCCTCATTTGTAACCTTTCCTTTTTCCTCTACTAATTTTTCAACTTGCTCATCTTTTACTGAACTTTTTACTTGTAATTCTAAATTTTCCATAAACTCTCTCCCCTTTTTATTTTAAATAATCGATTAATTGATTATAAACATTCATTTTTAAGCTTGAAACTGTACTTGTTATATTTTGTGGCATGCCTATACCTAATTTTGACACATCATACTTTCCACCTGTTATACCGGTTCTAAAACCATATTTGTTCCATGCAATTTCTTGCACTTCTTTGTCTTCAAATGCACTGTAGAATTTATTTCCAGCTTCATCAAATGTTGCTATACAATGTGAATTCCATATTGTTGGTGTTGGATATAAAATTCTAATATCATTTTTAACTTGTTCAAAGCCATCTGGGTTTTTGTTTGCAAATTCTATAATGCTTTTTTCGTAGTCTACTATCATTGGCTCTCCACCCATACCTGTTTTTAAATATCTTTCAAACAAGTCTGCAGGAGTATTATTCATATATCCTGATTTTTCATAGAATTCCTTTAACTTTGGTAAATTTGCTGCTAAATTCTCATCATTTATTGAACTTTCACACATTATTGATAAAAGTAAACCATAATAGGTTGCTCCTGGTGATGATGTTACTGGGTCTGTTGATGCTATATTTATATTACCATATAGCCCTGTTAAGCCTATATCTGACCACTTCTTGCCTTCTAGTATATAATTTAAAAGTTTAGGCATATCTGTAATGTAGTATACTCCTTCTTTTTCTGTAACTATTTGTTCTTTTATTAGGGCATCAACAACATCTCCCCAACTATAAATTACTATTGGTGTATTTAATGTTAGGCCACCATTTAAAACAGTGTATCTATCTGCTTCTCCTTCACTTTTGTTTGGAGCTAATTTGTAATAATCATAAAATCTTTGGTCTGAACAAAACATTGCATCATATGCAGTTCCATCTTTTCTTACTAAAGAATTTTTTATTAACTTTCCGTTGCTCCATGAATCGTATACTATATTTAAGCCATATCTTTCTTGCATAATTCTTACAACATCTTCGTCTTTTATAAAGTCTTCTTTTCCTCCTCCCGTTGCAACATACACATTTGTAAGATTTTTTCCTATCTCTCCAGAATTTCCTGAATTTGAAGCTACTTTAATTATAATAATTATTACAACAAGTACTGCAAAAATTGCCAAACCTATTATTTGTTTCTTTTTCAATTTTTTTACCTCCTATTTAATTTTAAAATCATTTTCTGGATCATATCCGTCTGCTTTAAGCATTGTATCAAATACTTTCATTTCTGCATCTGTATCAATCATATCAGATTGATATAAATTGCCTAATTGTTTTTTAAAAGCTTCTTTTATTTTGTTAATCATTTTTTCTGTATTCTTCATGAAAGCTATGCTTTCTTCGCTATTTAGCCTTTGATTTTCAATTTCATCATATTTTGTTAAAATATTTAAAGTTACTGGTAAATAATAGCTAAAAAAGTTATTCATCTTTTTAAAATTATCTGGCTTTTTCTCTACAGTAGAAATTATTTTATCTACTGTTGTATTAATTTCTTTTATATCATTTACCAAATCAGGGTCTTCTATTTGCCTTGATATATCTTTAATTTTAGAATTCATTGTTTTGGCATTTTCTACGGTTTCCTTCATGCTTACAGGCTTAAATGTTGTTTCCTTTTTTACTGTATGAAATACTAATTCGCCTGCGCCAAATGCACTTATTCCCATTGCTAGCGATGGAAGTATTCCAACTGAAAGTCCTAAATATGGGACTGCAAAAAATACTCCTCCGTAGAATTGCCGATACTAATTCTGGATTTTTCAATTTACATACCTCTTTACTAATTAATTATATCCTCTTACTTCTTTAAATGCTTTTACTAAATCTGTTTTTCCATCAAAAACTTTTGCATGAGTTAACTCTGCAATAGCTTCTAATTCATATTCATCTGCACTACCAAACATTATTGAGTAAATTGGAATTTCTTTTTGAATTTTAGCATATTCATATTCTAATTCATTAAATGTTCCAACATTAGCCATACCATCTGTCATTAGTATTACTGATGAATTATATACTTCTGGGTCATCATCTTTTAGAAGTTTTAATGCTTCTATTGCTGATGGATAAATTGCTGTTGTCCCCCTTGGAGCTAAGCGATGAATTTGAGTTAGTATGTTCTCTGTTTCGGTTCCTTTATCTGTTGACCATGTTCCTAAAATTGTTCCACTAAAAGGAATAACATCTATTTTATCTTTTTCTGAAAATTGCATGAAATCATTTGCAGCTTTATCTGTTAGAATATAGTCCATTGCATTCATTAATTCGTTATAGCCTTCGCCATACATACTTCCTGAATAGTCTAGACAAAATACTACATGAACAGGTTTTCTTAGTTCATTTTGGTACATATTCAAAGCTACTTTTATAACTCGTGTACTTGGGTATTTTATTGGTGAAATGTACTTAGTTGTATCAATTCCCCAGTTAGGGTTAAATATTGTTTGGTCGGCATTTTTATTAATTCCACCAAACCATGTTCTTCTTCCTTTTTGTTGTAATATAGCTTGTCCTTCGTCACTTAAAATATATGATTGTAAATCTGAAAAAATTTGCTTTTTATTATCATCGCCATTATCAATATATGCAAAAGGTGAGTCTGATATAGAAACTCCATCAACTGGATATATTGCATATAAAGTTTCTTTACCTTGCTTTTCTAGTTGCTTATTTATATTTATAATAGAAGATTCATATGTTACAACTGCTTCATAGTTTCCATTTAGGAAAAGCTCTTCTAAGAATTCTTCACTTCCTGAAGATCTTTCCATACCAGTAAATAGAGTTGTTAAAGATTTCTTTAAATTTTCGTCTTCTAAAGTTTTTTCTGTTAAAACTTCTGGGTTTCCAGCAAGTGTAGATAGTAAACCTAAATAAGCTGATGCACCACTATTTGTGCTTGTTGGGTTAGACATACTAAATTTTAGTTTTCCTGAAGAAATTGCATCTACAATGTCTTGTGTATACACAGTTTTTCCAACAAAGCCTAACTCTTCAGCCTTTGATTTTGTAATTCCAAATATTACAGGGTTAATGCTTGTACATTTTGAATCTTTAACTGATACATCGCTGTTTAGCATATAAAGCCATATTGAGTTTGAAACCCAAACTGCATCATATTTTTCTCCATTGTTTAATTTTTGCATTATATCAAGAGTTCCTGAATAATCTATATCTATATCATATCCTTTTTGTTCTGCATATGATTTTATTACATTTTCTAATTCTTCATTTTCAGAGCTTGAGATTATTTTGAATGTCTTACTACTGTTGATATTATTATAGCTAATATTATTATCTTTTACCTGTTTATTGATTTCAAAGAAAGCACTCAAAATACTGTATAATATTATAAAAAATATAATTATATTTACTACTTGCTTTTTATTTTTATTCACTCATTATCACCCTTTCACAGCTTATATTATATATAAAAAACTCCAAAAAAGTCAATAGTTTTTTGGTTAATTCTTGTATTAATCAAATAAGTAAAAACCCATGTGCTTCTGCAATTCTACATCTATGTATTTTCTAACATATAAGCCATTTGCCCTGCAGTATTTTTTTATTGCCTCTTCTGTTGCAGGTCCAAACTTACCATTTGGTGTTTCTGTTAAAAAGCCCAGTTCTTTTAATCTCTTTTGTATTTCAAAAACATCTGAGCCATACATTCCAGATTTCAAATCTCTAAAACCCTTGCCAAAAGCCCCATATGGGCCATCTACTATTGTTACCTTTGTGCCTATTGGAATAATAGAATACACCTCCGCAGCATCACTATTTTCTAATCTTATACACCCATGTGAGCTTGCCCATCCAAGGCTTTTAGGATATACCGTTCCGTGTATTCCAAACTGCCCCCATGGAACATTTAAACCCATCCATCTACCACCAAAACCTTCTCCCCAAGTATCTTTTGTAACTATTCTCCATGTACCAATAGGAGAAGGTGTAGACCACTTTCCTCCAGAGCATTTATATGTTTTATATAGTTCTCCATCTTGAAACAAATATAGCTTAGACTCCTCCACATCAACTAAAATCTCAAACTTAGCAGGCTTTGTACTTGTTGCCACAAAAAGCCCCTTTTTAGGGCATAACCAAATTAATGCAATTAATACAAGTAGAATACTAATTGCAATTATTACTATTATTATTTTCTTATTTATAACTATCATATTAATAATTTTATTCTGGAAAATTGTTTTAAGAACATAAAAAAATCGTTCGTCAAATTTTTACATAATTCAACAAACGATTTTTATTATTACCTAGTTTTTATATTTTTCTCTTTTCTTATATGTTGTATGTAAATATTTATGTGCTCTGTAACTTCCTGGTGTTTCTAGAAATTCCTCGTATAGTTCTTTTATATATGGGTTTTCATGTGATTTTCTTATTTTGCTTTGTTCATCAATTTTGTAGAGTGCTGAGGCTCTGGCTTTTCTTACATCTATGTCGTTTCTCTTTTTTGAACTTACTATTGGTTGACCACCGCCCATTATGCAGCCTCCTGGGCATGCCATAATTTCAGCAAATTGATAGTCTGCTTTTCCGTTTTTAATTTCTTCTAGTATTTCTTGTGCATTCGCAAGTCCATGTGCTACTGCAACTTTTATTTCCTTTTCTCCCATTTTAATTGTTGATTTTTTTATTCCTTCTTTTCCTCTTACTTCTTCAAATTCTAGCTTTTCAAGTTCCTTTCCTGTTACCTTTTCATATGCTGTTCTTAATGCCGCTTCCATTACTCCACCTGTTGTACCAAATATTGCTCCTGCCCCTGTTGCTTCTCCCATTGGGCTATCAAATTCGGAATCTTCTAGTAAGCTCAAATCTATATGTGCTTGTTTTATCATTCTTGCAAGTTCACGTGTTGTTATAACACTATCTACATTTGCTAAGCCATCATTTTTCAATTCTTCTCTTACTTTTTCAAATTTCTTAGCAATGCATGGCATTACTGATACAACATACATTTTTTCTGGATCTATTCCCATTTTTTTTGCATAGTAAGATTTTAATATACTTCCAAACATTTCATGTGGAGATTTACAACTTGATAAATGATCTAATTGTTCTGGATAATTCATTTCTATGTATCTTACCCAACCTGGGCTACATGAAGTTATCATAGGTAATACTGCTTCTTTATCATTCAATCTTTCAATTAACTCATTTGCTTCTTCAACTATTGTTAAATCTGCTCCTGTGTTTGTATCAAATACTTTATCAAAGCCTAATCTTTTTAAGGCTGTTACCATTTTGCCTGTTACACAAGTTCCAATAGGCATTCCAAATTCTTCACCTAAAGCTGCTCTCACTGCTGGTGCTGTTTGAACTACAACAAATGTATCTTTATCTCTTAATTTTCTCCAAACTGTTGCTGTTTCATCTTTTTCCTTTAGTGCTCCTACTGGACATGCTTCTATACATTGCCCACAGAAAGTACAGTTTACATTATTTAAACTCTCATCATTTTCAGCAGCTATTCTTGAATGGAAGCCACGTCCTGCAACATCTATTGCTCCAACTTTTTGAACATTTTTACATGTTGCAACACATCTTTTACACATTATACATTTACTATTATCTCTAACAATTGATGGAGAAATTTCATCTATAAATGCTTTTTCCTTTTGTCCTTCATAATGAATTTCTGTTACACCAAATTTATCGGCTAATGCTTGTAATTCACAGTTTCCGTTTCTTACACAAGTTAAGCAATCTCTATGATGTGCAGAAAGAATTAAATCTAGTATTATTCTTCTAGCTTCATTTAGTTCTATTGTATTTGTTTTAATCTTCATTCCTTCTTCTACAATTGTTCTACAAGATGGAACGAATCCTCTTCTGCCTTCTATTTCAACAATACAAATTCTACATTCTCCTGCTTGATTAACATCTTTTAAGAAACATAGTGTTGGAATATCTATTCCTATTTGTTTTGCCGCTTGAAGCACTGTTATACCTTCATTTACTTCAACTTCTTTTCCATCTATTGTTAATTTTACTTTTTCAGACATTTAACTTCCCCTTTCTTATATAGCTTTAAAGTTACACTTTGAAGCACATAAGCCACATTTTATACATTTATTTGTATCTATTTGGTAACCTTCTTCTCTGTTTCCTGAAATTGCTTGAACTGGACAATTTCTAGCACATAGTCCACATCTTTTACATTTTTCTTGGTTTATTTGGAATTTCTTTAATGCCTTACATTCTCCTGCTGGACAGTTTTTATTTTTTATATGTTCTTCATATTCATTTCTAAAATAGTGAAGTGTGCTAAGCACAGGGTTTGGCGCTGTTTGTCCTAGTCCACAAATTGATGTTTTCTTTATTGTTTCTGCGAGTACTTCTAGTTTTTCTATATCGCCTTCTTCTCCTTTTCCTTCTGTAATTCTTTCTAGCATTTCTAACATTCTCTTTGTTCCAATTCTACATGGAGTACATTGACCACAACTCTCATCTACTGTGAATCCTAAATAGAACTTTGCAAGATTTACCATACATTTTGAGTCGTCCATCACTATAAGTCCACCTGAACCCATCATTGAACCTATTTTTGATAATGATTCATAATCTATTGGTGTATCTAAATTTTCTTCTGGAATACAACCCCCTGATGGTCCTCCTGTTTGTGCAGCTTTAAACTTTCTATCATTTGGAATTCCTCCACCAATATCAAATACTATTTCTCTTAATGTTGTTCCCATTGGAACTTCTACTAGCCCAACGTTTACAACATTTCCACCTAACGCGAATACTTTTGTTCCTTTAGATGTTTCTGTTCCAATACTTGAGTACCATTTTGCTCCATTTAATATTATTTTTGTTATGTTTGCATATGTTTCAACATTGTTTATAAGTGTTGGTTTCATAAATAGGCCTGCATTTGCTGGGAATGGTGGTTTTAAACGTGGTCTTCCACTTCTTCCTTCAATTGATTCTAGTAACGCCGTTTCTTCTCCACATACAAATGCTCCAGCTCCAAGTCTAATTTCTAGGTCGAAATCAAAGTCTGTTCCAAATATATTCTTACCGTAAAATTCCGTAACTTTTAGCTTGATCTATTGCTGTTTGAAATCTATGTACTGCTATTGGGTATTCTGCTCTTACATAGATATATCCCTTGTTTGCTCCTACACTATATCCTGCTATCATCATTGCTTCTAACACACAATGTGGGTCTCCTTCTAAGATGCTTCTATCCATAAATGCTCCTGGGTCTCCCTCATCTGCATTACAAACAACATACTTTTGGTCACCTTTTGCTATTCTTGTAAATTCCCACTTTTTACCTGTTGGAAAACCTGCTCCACCTCTACCACGAAGACCTGAATCTGTAACTTCTTTAATTACTTCTTCTGGTGTCATTTCAAATAGCACTTTTTCTAATGCTTTATATCCATCAAAAGCTATGTATTCATCTATGTTTTCTGGATCGATTATCCCACAATTCTTAAGAGCTATTCTTTCCTGCTTTTTATAGAAATTTAGCTCGTCTAATTGTTTTACTGTTCTTTCGTCGATGTCTTGGCACAAAAGTCTTTCTACAATTTTTCCTTCTACAATATGTGTATTTATTATTTCTTCGCAGTCTTCTGGTTTAACATGTGCATAAAAAACCTCTTCTGGTCTTATTATTACTATTGGACCTTTTGCACATAAACCGAAACAACCTGTTTGAATTACTTTTACATTTTCAATGTTTTTCTCTTTTAATATGTTTCTAAAATTTTCTATAATCTTAGGAGATTTTGAAGATGTACACCCCGTTCCATGGCATACTAGTATATGTTTTTCTGTTGTATTTGCTTTTAAATTTACTCTTAAATCTAATTCTTCTCTTTTTGATTTTCTTATTTCGTGTATTTGTTCTAGTGTTTTCATATTATTCACCTCTCTGGTTTTATTCTTTTAACATGTATTCGTCTATTACTTTATCTAATAATTCTGGTGTTGCATTTCCATATACTTCATCATTTACTGTGAATACCGGAGCTAACCCGCAAGCACCAATGCATCTTGTTGCTTCTATTGAGAATTTGCCATCTTTAGTTGTTTGACCAACATCAATACCTAGTTTTTCTTTTAATTTATCCAAAATTTTCTCTGACCCTTTTACAAAACATGCAGTTCCAAGGCAAACTGAAACATTATATTTTCCCTTTGGTTTTAAGCTAAACCTTGAATAAAATGTTACAACACTATACACTTCTGCCATTGTTAAATTCAAGTATTCTGAAATTTCTAGTTGTGCTTCTTTTGATATATACCCAAATGTTTCTTGAAATTCATTTAGAATTTGTATTAAATTGCTTTTGTCTCTTTCATATTTAGATAATATTTTCTCCATTTTTTCATCTTTGTGGTTTTCTCCACAGCAACATTCACAGCTCATATTATTCCTCCTTTAATTAATACTTTTATATTGCAAATTTTAATAGTTTCATTATCTCAAAAAAGTATGCAACTACTCCTTTTTTATTTATCTGCTCTGTTGTTTTAATTGGTATTTCGTCTATTATTTCTTCGCCTAGTTTTACTGTTATCTTACCAACTTCTGTATTTGCTGGTAATGGTGCTTCAAACCTTTTTGTATATGTTGTTTCAAGTGTAATTGTTTCGTTTGTCTTTAGTGGGTATTTTGTATATTTTGCTTGGTCCAAGTACACTTCTGGTCTTGTTGTAACACCTTTTCTAACACGAATTCTCTTTAAATTTACTTTTCTCCATGATAAATATTCATTTTCTACTGCTTCTTCTAAGTCAAATAATTTATAGTTTTTGTACGTATATTCTATTAATTTTATTGAATCTTGTGTTCTTATTTTTCTGGTATCTGCTCCTAAAACTACTGTGATTATATCAAAACCATCTCTAGAAGTTGATGTAACTAAACACCTTCCAGCTTTACTTGTATAGCCTGTTTTTACACCATTTACACCGCTTAAATATCCTAAAAGCTCATTTGTATTTGATATTATTTTTTTATTACCATTTATTGTTACTGTGTATTCTCTTGTTGAAACAACTTGTGCTATTTTTGGGTTTTTAAGTGCATAATCTGTTATTTTTGCAAGTTCTAGAGCTGTTGTGTAATGTGCATCTCTATCTAAGCCATGTGGTGTAACAAAATGTGTACTTGTTAACCCTAAACTCTCTGCTTTTTGGTTCATAAGTTCTGCAAATTGTGAAACGCTTCCGGCTGTGCTTATTGCAATTTGAACAGCTGCATCGTTTCCTGAGCATAACATTAACCCATAAAGTAAATCATTATATGTAATTTTATCTCCGGTACCTAAGCCTAGCCTTGAACCTATTGTTGTGGCAGCTTCCTTAGATACTGTTACCTCTTCGTTTAATCTATCTATTCCAATGTTTTCCATCATTACTATAGCAGTCATGATTTTTGTTGTGCTTGCCATAGGAACTTTCTGGTTTTCATCTTTCCCCCAAAGTACTTTTCCAGAACTTCTATCATAAACTACTGCATATCTTGAAAGAATTGATAATTCATTTGAATTTTTAACTTCCTGAACAGCTTCATCAAGCCACACATAATCCCAATCATCTGCAGTTTCATCTTCTTCATATGCAAGGCTTACAGGACTAATGCTTAATATTATAATTAATAAAATTATTGATAAAAACTTTTTTAATTTCATTTCAAAATTCACCTTGTATATTTATATTCACATTTATTATCTGATATGAAAATTCTATCATAACAGAAAATTTTATTCAATATTTTTTTCCATTTTCTGTTTACAAATTTTAAAAAAGGTTATATTATATTGTATATTAATGTGGAAAGGATGGTTTATTTTATGAGTGAAACTGAAAAATTGAAAGATTTTTTGTTTAATACAAAAAAATGTGGTTGGGAAACACTTGCAGATAGTGTAAAAAATGATGTTATCCGATTTAGTGATGAATACATTCATTTTTTAAATAGAAGTAAAACAGAAAGAGAAGCTACAAGCTTCATTGCAGAAATTTTAGAGAAGAACGGTTTTGTTAATATTAAAGATAAAATGATTTTAGTTCCTGGAGATAAGGTTTACTATGTAAATAGAGAAAAATCAGTTTATGCTGCTATTATGGGAAACAAGCCTGTTGAAGCAGGTTTGAACATTATTGGTTCTCATATAGATTCTCCAAGACTTGATTTAAAGCCAAACCCATTATATGAAGATAATGGATTTGCATACTTCAAAACACATTATTATGGTGGTGTTAAGAAATATCAATGGACAACAATTCCTCTTTCTATACATGGAGTAATTGTTAAAGCAAATGGAGAAAAGGTTACAATTAATATTGGAGAAGATGAATCTGAACCAATTTTTACAATTACCGATTTACTTCCTCATTTAGCTCAAGAACAAATGGAGAAGAAATTAAAAGATGGAATTGCTGGTGAAGATTTGAATTTATTAATTGGAAGTATTCCAATTGGAGATGAAAAAACAACTGAAAGAATTAAACTAAATGTATTGAAAATATTAAACGATAAATATGGAATTACAGAAAAAGATTTTGTAAGTTCAGAACTTGAACTTGTTCCTGCTTTTAAAGCAAGATCTTTAGGTTTTGATAGAAGCATGGTTGCAGGTTATGGACAAGATGATAAAATTTGTGCATATACCTCTTTAAGAGCTTTATTAGATACGGTAACACCCGCAAAAACTGCTGTATGTATATTTGCTGATAAAGAAGAAATTGGTAGTATGGGTAATACAGGTATGGAATCTCATGTTTTTGATACTTTCATTTCTGAATTACTAAATAAAACAAATACAAATAGACCTAATTTATTAGATAAAGTTTTCTGCAATTCAAAAATGCTTTCAGCTGACGTTGATGCTGGTTTAGACCCAATATATGCATCAGTTTCTGAGAAAAACAATGCTGCATTTTTAGGAATGGGTGTTGGTTTGAATAAATACACAGGAGCTCGTGGAAAATCTGGTGCTTCTGATGCAAATGCTGAATTTGTTGCACAAATAAGAAATATTTTCGAGAGCAATAATATTGCTTACCAAGTAAGCGAACTTGGTAAAGTAGATACAGGTGGAGGCGGAACAATTGCTTACATCTTAGCTAATAAAGGTGTTGATGTTATTGACTGTGGTGTTCCTGTTTTATCAATGCATGCACCTTATGAAGTAACAAGCAAGTTTGATGTTTATGAAGCTTACAGAGCTTATGCAGCTTTTTGGAAAAATTAAGACATAAACATTTTTCATAAAATACTTGAATAAAGTATATATATATATATATGTTATAATGTAAATAACTTATAAGTTCAATTGAGGTCATTGAACTGCATTAAAAGAGATATGTTCGTCGCGTATCTCTTTTTTTTTTTACAAAAAAACAGGCGGTCGTCGTCCGCCTGAAAGACTTAGTCTTTTTTTATGTTATCTTGGTTTTCATCGTTGCAATTGTTAAGCAATAGCAAAACAATTAATCGCCAAATTACCTCGAAAGAGGTCATCTCTTCTGCACCTCCTTTCTGCCCTTTAAGCGAAAGGTTGCTATTATTTCACTATACTTTTTGTCAAAAAGCAATAGTTTTATTCTAAATAATCACTTATTTCCTGTAGTCCCTCAAAGTTCTTTTGTCTTAAAATCTCATACACTACTATTGCTACTGAATTTGATAAGTTAAGTGAACGCAAGGTTGGTCTCATTGGTATTCTTGCTGTTTTTTCTATATATTTTTTTAAAGTATCTTCTGGAAGTCCTTTTGTTTCCTTGCCAAATAGAACAAATACTTCTTCCATTCCAGAATAATCAACATCTGAATAGCAATGTGTTCCTTTTGTGGTTATAAAAAACATATTATTTTCTTCTGGCTTATATTTCTCCAAAAATTCTTTAAAACTATCATGTTCTTCTATATCTAATTTATCCCAATAATCTAGCCCTGCACGTTTTACTTGTTTTTCGCTTATGCTAAAACCTAATGGTTTTACTAAGTGAAGTTTTGCACCAATTGCAGCACAGGTTCTTGCAATATTTCCAGTATTTTGTGGTATTTCTGGTTCTACTAATACAACATTTAATTTCATAAATTTCTCCTTTTTTATTTAAAACTAAAGGACGACTTTTTTGTCGTCCTCTAATTTTACTCTTGTTCTTCTTTCTTCACTTCTGTTGTGATGTTTTTGTTTCTGTAAATTGGAAGACCTGTTCCTGCTGGAATTAGTTTTCCTATTATTACGTTTTCTTTTAGTCCTATTAATGCGTCTTTCTTTCCTTTGATTGCTGCTTCTGTTAATACTCTTGTTGTTTCTTGGAAAGATGCTGCTGATAAGAAGCTTTCTGTTGCAAGTGATGCTTTTGTTATTCCAAGTAGAACTCTTTGTCCTTTTGCTGGAATTTTTCCTTCTGCTTCTAGTTCTGCATTTTCTTTATTGAATTCATTAATATCTACTAATGAACCTACAAACATTTGGCTATCGCCACTGTCTTCAATTTTAACTTTTTTAAGCATTTGTCTTGAAATAATTTCAATGTGCTTATCGTTAATATCAACACCTTGGTTTCTATATACTTTTTGTACTTCTGATGTTAAGTATTCAAATACACCTTGAGGTCCTTTTATTGCTAAAATTTCATTTGGATTTATTGAACCTTCTGTAATTGGGTCTCCTGCTTCTATATAGTCACCTGGTTTTACTTTTAGTTTTGAACCAAAGCTTATTGTGTATGTTTTGCTATCGTCTTTACCTGTTACTGTAACTTCTTTTCTCTTCTTTGAATCTTCTATACTTACTGTTCCGGCAATTTCAGAGATTGTTGCAAGTCCCTTTGGTTTTCTTGCTTCAAATAACTCTTCAACCCTTGGAAGACCTTGTGTGATATCTCCTCCTGCTACACCACCAGTGTGGAATGTTCTCATTGTAAGCTGTGTACCTGGCTCACCAATTGATTGTGCAGCAATTATACCAACTGCTTCTCCAATGTTTACTTCTTTTCTTGTTGCTAAGCCCATTCCATAGCATTTTGAACATACACCATGTTTTGTGTGGCAACCTAAAACTGAACGAACTTTTACTTTTGTAATTCCTGTAGCTACTATTTTTTCTGCAAGAATTGGTGTAATTAAAGTATCTTTATCTGCTAAAACTTCGCCTGTTGTAGGGTCTTTAATATCTTCAAATGGATATCTACCTGTTAATCTTTCTTGTAGTTTTTCTATAATTTGATTTCCATCTTTAATATCTTCTATTTCAATATATTCATCTGTTCCACAGTCTTCTTCTCTTACTATAATGTCTTGTGATACGTCAACTAATCTTCTTGTTAAGTATCCTGAATCGGCTGTTCTTAAAGCTGTATCTGCTAAACCTTTTCTAGCACCATGTGATGAAATGAAGTATTCTAGTGGATCTAGTCCCTCTCTAAAGCATGCTTTAATTGGGATTTCTACGGCCTTACCTGAAGTATTGGCCATAAGTCCACGCATACCAGCGATTTGACGTAATTGATTCATGTTACCTCTGGCTCCAGATTGTGCCATCATGTATATTGGGTTTAATTCATCAAAGTTATCTTTCATAGCTTCTGTAACGTCGTTTGTAGCTTTTTCCCAAATACTAATTACAGAATCATATCTTTCGTCGTTTGTAATTAAACCACGTTTATATTGTTTTGCTACTGTTTCAACATCTTCTTCAGCTTTTGCTAAAATTTCTTTTTTAGCTTCTGGCACTGCAACGTCTGCAACAGACACTGTTATAGCACCTTTTGTTGAATATTTATAACCTGTAGATTTAATGTAATCTAGTAATTCTGCTGATACATTTAAACCATGTTTATCTATACATTTTGCAATAATTGTTCCTAAGTTTTTCTTTATAACTGGGAAACCAATTTCTAGGTCAAAACAATGGTCTGGGTCTGTTCTATCAACAAAACCTAAGTCTTGTGGAATACCTTGGTTGTAGATTAATCTTCCTGCTGTTGTTTCTATTGTTTTTGTAACCTCTTTTCCATCTATTTCCTTTGTTATTCTAACTTTAATTTTTGCATGTAGACCTAAGTCTCCATTTTGGTATGCCATCATTGCTTCATCAACGTCTTTGCAGTACATGCCTTCGCCTTTTTCTCCTGCAACTTCCATTGTTAAGTAGTAACTTCCAAGGATCATATCTTGTGTTGGAACTGTTACTGGCTTACCATCTTGTGGTTTTAATAGGTTGTTTACTGAAAGCATTAAGTATCTTGCTTCTGCTTGTGCTTCTGGTGATAGTGGAACGTGAACTGCCATCTGGTCACCGTCGAAGTCAGCGTTGAATGCTGTACAAACTAATGGGTGAAGTTTTAATGCTCTACCTTCTACTAAAACTGGTTCAAATGCTTGAATACCAAGTCTATGTAGTGTTGGCGCACGGTTTAACATTACAGGGTGGTCTTTTATAACTTCCTCTAATATTCCCCAAACTTCTGGATTTAATTTTTCTACCATTCTCTTTGCACTTTTAATATTGTGTGCTAGACCTCTTGAAACTAACTCTTTCATTACAAATGGTTTGAATAATTCTATTGCCATTTCTTTTGGTAAACCACATTGATGTATTTTTAGTTCTGGTCCTACTACGATAACTGAACGTCCTGAATAGTCAACACGTTTTCCTAATAGGTTTTGTCTGAAACGTCCTTGTTTTCCTTTTAGCATATCTGATAATGATTTTAAAGGTCTGTTTCCTGCACCTGTTACTGGTCTTCCACGTCTTCCGTTATCTATCAAAGCATCTACTGCTTCTTGTAACATTCTTTTTTCGTTTCTAACTATAATTTCTGGTGCACCTAGTTCTAATAATCTTTTTAATCTGTTATTTCTGTTTAATACTCTTCTATATAAGTCGTTTAAGTCAGATGTTGCAAATCTTCCTCCATCTAGTTGTACCATTGGTCTTATATCCGGTGGTATAACTGGTATTACGCTTAAAACCATCCATTCTGGTTTGTTTCCTGATAATAGGAAGCTTTCAACTGTATCTAATCTTTTTATTAATTTTGCCTTTTTTTGTTCACTAGATTCTGCAATTTCTTTCTTTAATTGATTTGATAATTTCTCTAAATCAACTTTTTGTAGTAATGTTCTTATAGATTCTGCTCCCATTCCAGCTTTGAAAGAACCTTTTCCGTATTTTTCTTCTGCATCATGATATTCTTTTTCGTTTAGAATTTGTCCTTCCATTAATCCTGATGTTCCTTTATCTGTAACAACATATGCTGCAAAGTATATAACTTTTTCTACACTTCTTGGTGATATATCTAGTACTAATGCTATTCTGCTTGGAATTCCTTTGAAGTACCAAATGTGTGCAACTGGTGCAGCAAGTTCAATATGTCCCATTCTTTCACGTCTTACTTTTGATTTTGTTACTTCAACGCCACATCTATCGCAAACTATTCCTTTATATCTTACTCTTTTATATTTTCCACAATGACATTCCCAGTCTTTTGTAGGTCCAAATATTTTTTC
>ERZ1034691.432-NODE-432-length-34181-cov-30.178486_pt1 | contig 34181 bp, 36 predicted proteins | sample MGYA00520638_ERZ1034691 | MGnify/ENA primary metagenome ERZ1034691 (study PRJEB33766, sample SAMN09781763) | gut metagenome | biome: gut microbiome | host: Homo sapiens | place: Madagascar | study: EMG produced TPA metagenomics assembly of the PRJNA485056 data...
TGCCGCACCTCGCTCGCCGTATCGGCACTTAGAATTATGCGGTATTGCCCTAAAGAATGACAGCGCAGAACCCCACCGCTGAATAATCGAATAAATAAAAAAGCCCCCGGATGTGCCGCTTTGCGCGGTACGCCGGGGGCAATTTCGCTTGCTGATAAATGTGAATAAAAGGGTGCGCAGGAACGCCCGCGCGTCTTAGTGCTTTTTCAGCTTGCGGCGCAGCAGAAAAACTTTGAAACGGCCATATCCGTTGGGCTTGTCCTCGTCAAACTCTTCGGTTTTTACATAGCGCTTGCGCTGGTTGTCCACCTGCAGGGCAGTACCGTTTTCCTGTACATCGGTAATCACACGGGGAATCGCTTTCTGGTCTACCTCAAACTCCGGCTCCTTCACCCACAAAATCTTGCCGGTTTCGTCCAGCCCGTTGGCCCACAGGCTGAACACCAGGCAGGCTGCCTCGCCATAGCAATAGCGCTCAAACCGAATGCGCCCGTCAATGTAAAACAGCAGACAGTCCCGAAAATGGGTTTCCAGTTCTTTTTCGTACCGGCATCCGCAAAGGGTGCCCGCAAAGTCAACGGCGTTTGCAGCCATGGCAACAGCCCTCCTGATATATGTTTGATTGAATAACAAGATTATACCATGCCAGATAGCATACTTTCAACGTAGACTTTCAACGTAGAGAAAAATAAAATGTGACAGCGAAAGCGGTACTGTGTAGAATTTCCCGCCGGAGCTTCCGCCGAAACCATCGCTGTCGGTACTTGAACCGCTCGAGCTGTCGTCCTTGACGGGATCGTATTTTTCGGTCTCGGTGGTGCGGGTGTAGGTGTCCTCCACCACAGACAGAGCATCGGTACGATCTTACCCCCGCCGAGATGCGCGTGCTGCGCCTGTTGGTGCGCGGGCTTTCCTACAGCGGGATCGCCAAGGCGCTTTGTGTGGAGCCCCCAACCGAAAATACCATGTCATCAATATGCTGCAAAAGACCGGGCTGGAAAACAAGCTGCAGCCTGCTATCGCCGCCAGTGAGGCAAAGCCGGTGGTAGAATTGGCAAAGGAATAAGGCACTGCAGACGGCTGTCAAGCTTGTATCGGCAGGGTGACCGTGAAAACCGTCCCATGCCCGTCAGCCGGTTCAGCTGTAACGGTGCCGCCATGCAGCAGGGCAATCTCCCGTACAAGCGCAAGCCCAAGGCCTACGCCGCCCATCTCCCGGCTTCTGGATTTATCTACCCGGAAAAAGGGCTGGAACACACTTGTCCGATACTCTTCAGGGATGCCGCAGCCTGTGTCTGCAACACGCAGCACAGCGCTGCTTTTCTTTTGCCGGATCGTGATATGCACAGAACCGCCGGGGGTATTGTATTTGATGCCGTTTTCAACCAAATTAAAGAGCAGGCGGTAGATCAGGGTGTCGCTGCCCTTGATGCTGACATCCTCACATTCCTGAAAGAGGGTGATGCTCCGGCGCTGTGCCAGCGGGGTCAGGTCAGCCACGATCTCATCAGCCAACGGGGCCAGCTCGATATGGTCCTCGCGCGGGATCGACTGCAGATCGCTCATTTCCAGCAGTGTGCGGACAAGGCTTGCTAGGCGGGACACCTGATCCGTCTGAAAGCGGAGCAGGTCGGTGATCTCGCTGTCGGCATCGGGGTGTTCTTCAGCGAACATTTCCAGCTTTGCCTGCATGATGGCCAGCGGTGTTTTCAGCTCATGGGCGGCATTGCCGGCAAACTGACGCTGCAGGTCAAAGGAATGCGCCAGCCGGTCCAGCATGCGGTTGACAGACTGGCTCAAGTCGCGAAATTCCGGAATCGTGTTTTCCTCTAAGCGAACCTCCACAAGGCTGTCCTGATCAATGCGTTCGGCCTGCTGTGCAAGCTTTTTCAAGGGCTCCAGAGCCTTGCCGCTGACAAAATAGGCAATCGCCGCGCTCAGCAGCGTTACTGCTGCTGTGATGCACCAGCCCCTGCGGCCGAAAACAGCCTTGGCATCGTAGACCTCCTGCGAAAACTGTATAAGAAAATCCGACATCTGGTCGTCCGGGATTTCAATCATCAGGTTTTCATCATCATTCTGCTGGTATTGCAGGACATACCCGTTCAGGTTGTCCATACCAGTGGCACCAGAGCGGTAGAGCAGCAGATTCAGGCAGATGCAGGCCCCTGCAATCAGTACGGCGGTCATCAGCGTGATCCGCCACTGAAAAGATATGCGGTTCATGGTTCGTTTTCCTCCAACTCATACCCCTCACCGATGCGGTTTCGGATGGGGTCGTACCCCAGTGCGGTGCGCAGCTTTTTTCTCAGTGCCGAGATATGCACGCGAATCGAGTTGCTGAACGCATCGACACTGCTGTCCCAGACATGCTCGATCAGCTCCTCCTGACTGACAGGGCGTCCCTGATGCAGCAGCAGATATTCCAGCACGCCGCTTTCCTTACGGGTCAGCGGAATGGGCTGGCCATCCGCCATGGCAAGGCGGCTCTTGGTGTCGAAGGTCAGCCGCCCGCACCGCAGGCATACATCGCGCTGGATAAACTGCCGCCGGGTCAGGCTGCGCACACGGGCCTCCAGCTCAGCCAGGTGGAACGGCTTGGCCAGATAATCATTGGCACCCGCGTCCAGCCCCTCCACCTTGTCGGAAATTTCGCTGCGGGCGGACAGAATTAGTACCGGCGTTTCAAGGTCGGTCTTGCGCAGCGTGCGCAGAACGGTCATGCCGTTCACCTTCGGCAGATTGAGATCAAGCAGGACAAGATCGTACCGCTCTGCTGCAAGCAGCTCGAGCGCGGTCTCTCCGTCACCGCAGTCATCGGTTTCGTAGCCGGAACGGCGCAGCTTTTTAGTCACGCTTTCCCGCAGAGTAGGTTCATCCTCTATCAACAAAAGGCGCATAAGCGATCATCCCCCGTATTTATAAGATGTTTTTTGGCGCTGCACAAGGCAAAAGCACGGCAGCGATACCTTTATAATAGTCATTATAGCAGATTTCGATAAAGTCTGTGCTAATTTTTTCTTAGCAGAAATTTTATATCGGTGGGTGTATACTGTTCTCATCAAGCAGAAAGGGGCAACCGCAAATGATAAATAAAAAAGCAATCGCCCAGTCGGCGCTGCTGTTGGCCGCCGTTTTGATGATCGGCTTCGGCATCTGGCGTGGGGAGGCAGATACGGTGTTGGCAAAGGCTATCCGGTTGTGTATGGAGTGTGTTGGCATTGGATAAGAAAAACGGTTCTTTTCTGGCCCGTTTCCGGGGCTGGTTTCAAGCAGGCGCGGCGCTGCTGACGAACATTCACCTGCCGAATTTTGCCAAGGGGGTTCTGTATCAGGGCAAGGGCAAAACAGTATGTGTGCCGGGGCTGAACTGCTACTCCTGCCCGGGTGCGGCGGGGGCCTGCCCGATCGGCTCGTTTCAGGCAGTGGTCGGCTCGTCAAAATTCCGATTTTCCTATTATATTACCGGCATCCTGATTTTATTGGGGGTGCTGCTGGGACGGTTTATCTGCGGCTTTCTCTGCCCGTTTGGCTGGCTGCAGGAGCTTTTGCATAAGATCCCATCGCCCAAGCGCTCCACCAAGCGTCTGAAGCCGCTGCGATATCTGAAATACGCCGTGCTGCTCATCATGGTGGTGCTGCTGCCTGCGCTTGTTGTCAATGAGATGGGAATGGGCGATCCGTTCTTCTGCAAGTATCTCTGCCCGCAGGGTGTGCTGGAGGGCGCAATCCCCCTCTCGCTGACCAATGCAGGGATACGCGCCGCGCTCGGCAAGCTGTTCAGCTGGAAGCTCTGTATCCTGCTGGCGGTCGTTGTTGCCAGTGTGGTGTTTTACCGCCCATTTTGCAAGTGGCTCTGCCCGCTGGGGGCCTTTTACGCGGTCATGAACCGTGTATCTCTTTTCCAGATGCGGGTGGACACCGATAAGTGCGTATCCTGCGGTGCCTGTGCGCGGGCCTGCAAGATGGATGTGGATATTACCAAGACGCCAAACCACGCGGAGTGTATCCGCTGCGGTATGTGTATAAAATCCTGCCCGACCAAGGCGATACACTATCAGTACGGCTTTGGCGATAAGGCAGATAACAATAAGGAGATTTGAGTATGAAACGAATTGCAGCAATTTTGACCAGCCTGGTTCTGGTATTTTCCCTCGCCGCCTGCGGCAGCCAGCAGGCAGGCACCGCCGCCGGCAGCGAAGCAGCCTCCACCGCCAGCAGTGAAACAGCCTCCGCCGCACAGACCAAAACCGAGGAGCAGCTTTTGGCAGAGGAAAACGATATTCTGACCGCGAACAATGAACTGTGGGAAAAGGTTTTTGCCTCGATGGACAAAAATGTGACACAGACCACCCTCAGCAACAATTACGGCGATTTCCTTATGGATGCCGTGGATAAGGCGAAGGATCAGTTCACCGAGGAAGAGTACGCCTCCCTCAAAGCGGACGCTGATAAGATCCGGGAAATCGAAAATCAGATCACAGCCCTTCCTCAGGATGAAGCCACCAGCCAGAGCGCAGCGGAGAACGGCAGTACCTTCCCACAGTTTGAGGGCAAGGACCTTGATGGCAACAGCGTTGACAGCAGCCTGTTTGCCAACAATGCGTTCACCGTTGTAAACTTCTGGTTCAGCGGCTGCAAGCCCTGCGTGGATGAGATGGATGACCTTGACGCACTCAACCAGCGCATCAAGGAGCAGGGCGGCGAGGTCATCGGCGTCAATACCGAGACGCTGGACGGCAACGCGGACAATATCGCCACCGCTAAGAAAATTCTGGAATCAGCAGGTGCATCCTTCCGCAATATCTACTTTGATCCTGACAGCGAGGCCGGCAAGTTTGCACTGGGCATCATGGCTTTCCCCACAACCTATGTTGTGGACCGTCAGGGCAACATCGTTGGGGAGCCGATCATGGGCGGCATTGATCAGGAGGCCAATATGACTGCGCTGGAAAAGCTGATTGCCGATGCTGTTGCGAACGATACCGGCAAATAACAGCCGCCGCACGATAAAAAGAAAAAGATAAAAATAAAGATGCCTGAAAAGCAAAAAAATGGCTCGTAACCTGAAAAAGCTCAAGGACAATATTGTAACGATCACGGACTATTCCCAAAACGAATTTGAAAAGTTCTAACTGCGGGGTTCGCACAACTTCTTTGGAGATTTTCTGCTATACGAAAATCCATTGACATTTGCTCACACCCATGCTATAATTTCGAAAGTTCGCTCGGAGGGCGAGTTGTTCGTGGAAACAACAGCCGGATAAGGCGCAGACTGAGATGTCTGTCCCTTGTCCGGCTTTTTCACGTACATAGGAGCTTTTGATGGGCTTTTTCACGGGAATATCAAACAAATTTATTTCAGGTTATGGATCGCACTTGCTATGCTTGTGCTTTCGGATAAAAAGCAGGAAGTTGTGGAGGAATAGGATCATGTCAAAAGATGAGTATTTGATTACCGATGCGCCGCTGAAAGCGCTGACGGTTTTTGCAATGCCGATGATTCTCGGCAGCTTTTTTCAGCAGGTATACAATATGGCTGACTCCATTATCGTCGGTCAGTTTGTTGGTTCTTCCGCACTGGCGGCGGTCGGTGCCTGTGCAGCCCTGACGAATGTTTTCATTTGTGTGGCACTGGGAGCCGGTGTTGGTGCAGGTGTGCTTGTAAGCCGCTATTTCGGTGCCAAAGAGTATGGTAAAATGAAAACCATTGTGTCTACATCACTGATCAGCTTTTTACTTCTGAGCATCATCCTTGGTGTCTTTGGCTTTGCTTTTTCTCATGCGATGATGAGCGGATTACAGACCCCTGCCGATATTCTGGAGGAAGCGGTACTGTACTTGCGGGTCTATTTTGTGGGCTTTCCGTTTTTGTTCATGTACAATATTCTCTCTACCATGTTCACTTCCATCGGTGAATCAAAAATTCCGCTGGGACTGCTGATCTTTTCATCCATCCTGAATATTGTGATGGATCTTTGGATGGTAGCCGGTCTGGGGCTTGGCGTGTTTGGCGCAGCACTGGCAACCCTGATTGCCCAGGGGATTTCCGCTGTGTTTTCACTATTGATTTTTCTCTATCGGATGCGGCGGTATAAGAGTGCGTTTGCCTGGTTTGACGGGCGGGAGCTGCGCTCGATGCTTCAGATTGCTGTTCCATCGGTTCTCCAGCAGTCTACCGTGTCTATCGGTATGATGATCGTACAGGCGGTGGTAAATCCTTTCGGCACACAGGCTCTTGCAGGATATGCGGCGACGATGCGGGTGGAGAATGTCTTTTCTCTGATTTTTGTGTCCATCGGCAATGCAGTTTCGCCGTATGTTTCCCAAAACCTTGGGGCGGGCAAACCCCAGCGCATCAAAAAAGGCTACCACGCAGCATTGGTGTTGGATGTGTGCTTTGCGGCGCTTGCCTTCCTTGTCATTGAAACGCTGCACATGCAGATTTCTTCGCTGTTCCTTGGAAAAGACGGAACCGCCCTGGCCTATCAGGTGTCTGGAGATTATATGAGATGGCTCGGTTACTTCTTTATCTTTATGGGAATTAAAATGGCGACCGATGGAGTTCTGCGCGGACTCGGAATCATGCGGCCATTCCTCATTGCCAACATGGTAAACCTTGCGATTCGCCTGTCCGTGGCACTGATCTGCGCACCGCGTTTTGGCATTGATTTTGTTTGGCTTGCTGTGCCGGCAGGATGGTTTGCCAACTTCTTGGTTTCCTATGCGGCACTCAGAAAATCCTGGCCAATGGATAAAGCGGCGCGCGCTCGCTAATATCCGGTTTGTCAAGCTATACTAGCGATTTTACGGCGGGCCTTGGTCCGCCGTTTCTTTTTGCTTTATATATTCTTTGCCCTGCTGTACGCCTCGCTCCTGCCATTCAGCGGTAAGCTCATTACGGACACGGATAGAAAGAAGCCGCTGATGAATCCAGTCTGTATCATATCCCTTTTTTGATAGGTCTCTAAAGCACGGTCGGTTGCCTGTTCTGGGTCAATCGTTTCTTCGATACGTTCACGGCCAACTTGGGCCAACCAACGCTTAAAAGGTTCTGCCTTTGGAGAAGAAATTGACTGGATAATTCTCAACAATCCTTCTGTATTGGCCGCTTGGATTTTTCGCATTTTACCATCTGCGGCTGGCATTTGAACTGGGGTACAAATTGTACCCCAGTTGGCAGACAGTTTTGGATCACGAGCTCGCATTTTCTTTATGGGGGTTCCGGAAAGACCAGTTCTTCCAGTGGGCGCGGCAAATGTGTGGAAAGCCAGCTTTACGAGGTCGGGCAGGCTGTGTGCCATATCTTCCGTCAGGAATCTGCTGTCGGTACGGGGATAAGTGACCAGTTTCTTTTCATAGAGATTCTGCGTGTAGTCCAAGGTCTGCTGTGCCGTGTAGCCAAGCACACGGTTGGCTTCTCTCTGCAAACTGGTCAGGTCATAGAGCGCAGGCGGCTTTTCTGTTTTCTCCTTACATTCAGCTTTCTGAACGATTGCCACCGAACAGCCTTGTCTGACGGCTTCGGCTGCTGCCTTGGTTTTGAAGCGTTCGCTTGTAGCCGTAAAACCATCCAGTCCAATCTGAACTGTGTAGAACGGTTCGGGCTTGAATGCAGAAATGGCAGCTTCCCGCATGACAGCCATGGCAAGGGTAGGGGTCATAACACGACCGACATTCAGGGTCTGCCCGTAAAGGGTAGAAAAAAGTCGAGTAGCGTTAATGCCAACAATCCAGTCAGCTCGCTCTCGACACAGTGCTGCTTCATACAAAGCATCATATTCCGTTCCAGACCTGAGATTTTCAAAGCCCTCCTTAATTGCTGCATCTTCCATCGAGGAAATCCAAAGCCGCTCAAACGGCTTTCTGCACCCGGCTTTATGATACACCAATCGAAAGATCAGCTCGCCCTCACGACCGGCATCTGTTGCACACACAAGACTCGCAACATCTTCTCTGGCCATGAGCTTTTTCAGAATCCCAAACTGTTTTCTCGTACCGGCAGACACCTCATACTGCCAGTCCATCGGGAAGATAGGCAGGTCTGCATAAGCCCATTTGCTGTACTTCGCATCATAGGTTTCCGGCTGTGCCAACTCCACTAAATGCCCCACACACCAGCTGACCACATATCCGTTTCCCTCTAAGTAGCCATCCTCACGCTTGGTGGCACCTAACACTTTGGCAATGCTCTGTGCAACCGAGGGCTTTTCAGCCAAAACTAATTTCATTTGCATCTGCTCCTTTCGCAAAAAAATTAGCAGCCACACACCGTAGTGCATGACTGCTATGTAAAAAGTTCGGAACGGATTTTTGCAACCTGACACAATTTTCTGTTTTATAATCTCCGTCATCGTAAAAATATCTACCTCATCTGTATATGAAATGAGGTAGATAAATAATTTATGACTTAGATTTTTACATATCCTGTAGCCGGACCTGAACCGACCTTCGCAATGTACTCACTCTTAACTAAATCTGCCAGAGTGCGTTCCACCGTGGTTTTGCTTATATCAGGGTGAGCATCCATAATTTCTTTCTTTGTGATTTTACCAACTTTCTGATCAATCATCGCTTTAATTCTTTCGGGCTTAGAAAGAGTGCGGTTCTTTAAATGTTCTACACGGCTTTCAAATTCATTATATGCTTTCAACATGATACCCAGATAATACTTAACAAAAGGCTCATAGCTGTTCTCATTTTCATGCCATCCTGTCGAACTTGCCTGCAATGCTTCATAGTAAGTTTCCTTTGTTTTTTCAATCAACATTTCCATGCTGACATATTTCCCTACAATATATCCTGCCTTATAGTACAAAAGAAGCGACAGTAAACGGCTCATGCGTCCATTTCCGTCATTGAAAGGGTGGATGCAGAGGAAATCCAGAATAAACATAGGTATCAAAAGTAATCTATCAATTTTATCAGTATTCCATGCTTCTAAAAACTGTCTGCACAATTCATCCATAGCTTCCGCAGTCTGAAAGGCAGGAACCGGAATAAACCTTGCTTTCTGGTGACCTTCTGCATCTGTTTCTGCAATTACATTATCAGCATTTTTATATTCTCCACCGGAACCGGCGTAGGAATACAAATCACGATGAAGCTGTAAAATAATATTAGGTCTGGGCACGATATACTCATAGCTTTCGTGGATTGTAGAAAGCACCTCTCGGTAACCTGAGATTTCCTGCTCAGATCGGTTTCTTGGTTCTGCCTTTTGGCTGACCAATTCTTCCAATCTCTTATCTGTTGTATAAATACCCTCAATACGGTTAGAAGCACCTGTGCTTTGAATCAAAGCGACTTCAAGAAGGGTTTTCAATTCATCAATATTAGCTTCCAAAAATAGCTCTTGCTTTCCTTTGTGCTCATGAATTTTTCCGATCATCTGCACAATTTCAGGAGTAAGCAACTTTTCCGGCTCTTTTATATAATCAAAAGCTCTCATGTTATCTACCTCATTTCAGAATTATCTACCTCATTTTACTCTAAAATGACGGAGATTTCAATGGGATGAGGCAGATAAATTTTCCAGTCACTATGACTGAAATAATAGTATGCACACCTACCACACAGAATATTCAAGAGATCGCTTTCAAAAACACAAAATATTTTATTTCTTGAAAGCAGATGCTATGTAAAGGCAACCCGAAGGTTGCCCCTGACATCAAGCTTATCCTGTTTACACGGGTTCATTATCATCTTCATCAACGGAGCTATCTACATCATCGTCCTCAAACTCCGGATCGTACCCATAGTCCTCGTCATCGTCCACATAATCAGCATCCGGATCAGGTTTTGCCGCTTCCTGTGCCTTTTTCTTTTCCTGGACTTTCTTGAATACGAAGAATCCACCGCCACAGGCAAGCACAATCAGAGTAAGAATCGCCGGGAGCATATTTGTGGATTTCGGCTTTTCCGCTGGAGTAGGTTCTGTAATTTCAGGAACCGTTTCAACCACTTCTGGCTTTGTTTCCTCAATGGGCTTGGTGAGCTTTGCAACTTCCTCCTCGTCCATCAGCTTGAGCAGGTCGGCTTCATCCACCTGATTCAGAAAATGCACGGTTTCCTCGCCCTTATCATCACGGTCAATGATGATATAGAAGTAGTTTCCGTTTTTGGTTACAGCGGTAATGAACTGCTTTCCACTTTTCGTAGGTGAACCAACATCGTCAACCAGAGTCAGATTACCGTCAGGAGTAAGGGCAGGCTCGCTTGTGTCCGTATTCTGCATGAACGCACTCATAAACATCATATGTCAGCGACAAGACCATTGAAAAGATCATCAAGCTCCTGCGGTGTGCGTTTAAGCAGGCGGTACGATGGGAAATCATTGCAAGAAATCCCTTTGACAATGTAATCCTCCCGAAAACGGAGTATGCGAAACGGGATATCTGGACGGCGGATATGCACGACAGCGAACAGGAACACAGCGGTATTACCGGCTGCCGTGTCACCTACGAATCCACGATTTTTTACAATGAAGCAAACAAATTCTCCATCATCGTTGTCAAAACCAGTGACCCGCGCATCCCACCGCAGGCTTGCAGCGGCCGCTACTACGGCGACCGTATGCTGCGCTTTACGGCGGTGGGGTACGAACTGCCCCGCACTAAGGCGGTGGAGCTGGAACTGGACGGCGAATGGGTGGAGAGCAAGTACGGGTATCAGCTGCAAGTCGAGCAGTGGCAGGAAATCGTTCCGCAGACAGCGGACGGTCTGCTGGCATACTTGGGTTCCGGGCTTATCAAGGGCATCGGTCCCAAGACAGCAGAGGACATTGTTGCCACGTTCGGACCGGACACCCTGAATATCCTTGACAACGAGCCGGAGAAGCTGCTGCAAATCCGCGGCATCACCGAGGGCAAGCTCAAGGACATTGAGGAATCCTACGCCGAGAGCCGCGTTCTGCGCAATCTTATGAGCCTTTTGGGGCCGTTCAAAATTACGCCCGCCACGGCGCTGAAAATTTATCAGAACTTTGGTCCGGCGTGTGTGGACATCCTCAAAAAATGTCCGTATGACCTGTGCCAAATTTCCGGGTTCGGATTCAAGCGTGTGGATGGCATCGTCCGTAAGACGGACAACCGCCTGCACAGCGCCGAGCGCATCAAGGGCGCGGTGCTGTACACGTTGGAGGATGCCCGCAGCAAATCGGGGCATCTGTTTCTGCCATCGGAAGATTTGGTAAAGGAAACACTTCTGCTGCTCAACGCGCCCATTCCTATCCCGGAACAGCGCGTCCGCGCCGAGGAGGTGCAGGAAACCTTGCAGCAGATGATTCTGCACGGCGCAGTGGTTGCCTACAAGCAGTACCTGTACAGCCCGCGCGTGTTCGGGCAGGAGGACGATACCGCCCGCATGATTGCCGAGCGGCTTGCCAACATCAGCGTGGCTGAGAATATCGAGTCTGCGCTGGAATCGGTGCGCGAAAGCCTGGGTATCACGCTTTCCCAAAAGCAGGAGCAGGCGGTGCGAACGGCATTTCAGCATGGACTGACCATTATTACCGGCTCGCCCGGCACCGGCAAAACAACCGTGTTAAAGGCCACCATCGAGGTGTTCAAGAACTTGCACCCGAAAGGAAAGTTCGCCCTCATGGCTCCTACGGGTCGTGCCAGCCGCCGCATGGCGGAAAGCACCGGCGTGGACGAAGCCCGCACGCTGCACAGCGCACTGGGGCTTGGCACCGGGGAAGAAGTGGGCGATGGCGAGCGCGTTCGCTTTGTGGATGCCGACCTCGTCATTGTGGACGAGTTTTCTATGGTGGATATGTGGCTGGCACAGCAGTTTTTCAAGCGCATCGGTCAGCATACGCGGGTCGTTCTTGTGGGTGACCCGAACCAGCTGCCCAGCGTGGGCGCCGGCAACGTGTTCTACGAGCTGATCCACAGCGGAATGGTGCCTGTCACGGTACTGGATTGGATTTTCCGCCAGTCGAAAGACGGCCTGATTGCCTACAATGCGAAGTTCATCAACGAGGGCAGCACCAAGCTGTACTACGGCAATGACTTTGTGTTCGTGGACAGCCCGACGCAAATCGAGACGGCGCGGCGCATCCAGGACATTTACTGCAAAGAAGCCGCCGAGTGCGGTATTGAGAATGTGCAGATCCTTTCGCCGTTCCGCGAGAAAGGCGAGGCGGCGTCCGAGCAGCTCAACCGTGCCATTCGGGAACGGGTCAATCCGTTCCGTTCGGCCGAGGAGGAAGTAAAAATCGGCAGCCGCACATTCCGTGTCCATGACCGCGTTATGCAGACAAAGAACACCGAGAAAGTGTCCAACGGCGACCTTGGTTTTATTACCGGGATTACCACCGGCAGCAAAGGCGAACGGCTCGTGCAGATGGATTTTGGCGGTGACCGCAGGTTGACCTACACGCCGGAACAACTGGCGTACGTTGACCTTGCTTACGCTACTACAATTCATAAGGCCATGGGCAGCGAGTTTGAAACGGTCATTATCCCCATCGTCAAGGCACACACAATCATGCTGTATCGTAATTTATTGTATACAGCCGTGACCCGCGCCAAGAAAAAAGTCATCCTTGTGGGACATAAGCCGATTCTGTTTATGGCGGTTCACCGCGCGGATATCAGCAAGCGCAACACCATGCTGGGCGAGCGCATCCACCTGTACTGCAAGGCATACCACACCGAACGAAACGCACTGCCGGAACTGCAACAGGCCGGCTGAATGTAATAATGAAGGGAGAAATCACCCATGAAAGGGAATCAAGAACCTATGCTGTACACTACCAACGCCGCTGTGGCATCCTTAAACCATGTACCCGGCTTTGACCCGCTGAAATTTCTGCGCCGCACAACTTCCCGCAAAACCGGGGAGGACGTGATGCGCCTTGACCTGCGGTACAAAAAGCTGTGGTTCCGGCTGGCTTGCCCCACGGGGCGGCTGAAGCTCAACGCCCTGCGCATCACCGAGAAGATGGCCATTTTTGAAGCCAAGGTCTACCGTGACCGCGAGGATGCCGAGCCGTTGAGCAGCTATGTTGCCAACTGCACGCTGGACACAACGCCCGGTGGGCTGTATGTGGAGGCTGCGCAGGAGGAAGCACTCGACACGGCGCTCTCCAATGCGGGTTTCGGCATCCAGCTTGCCGATGTGGGCAGTGAATCCGAGGAGTACGGCAGCGAGGTGCCGGTGGGAGCGAAAGCAGAGATTTGCTGCAGGGGCAAAAAGCAGGAGTGTCGCTGCTGAAAAAATATCAGGCGTATGTGGCAATCCATCTGCGCGGAAGAGGTGCGCTGTTTCAGTGGCAGCTTCACCATAAGGTCTCGGAAATTCCTGCGGATATATTCCAATACTTGACAGCAGAAAAGTTTATGCACTATATGGAAGCCCAATTCCCAATCTATTGGGAAAAGCGCCCGGCGAATGTGTACCGGGATCCGACGATGGAAACGCTGGTAATAACCTATGTGGATTACCTGCATATGTGCCGCAGGCAAGCCTATGACATGAAGGATAAGTCGGTACTGTTCCCGAAAAACTGCGCAGCTGCGCACGACCGAGAAGCAGAGCGCATCCAAAAAATCAACGATGCGCAGAAAAACAAGGCGTTCGACATAGCCTACGCAGGCTTTGCGCGAAAAGCAGCGCTTTCCAATGAGAAACTGCAAATCGTCTGCCCGAAACAGGCCAACGACCTTGTTGCCGAGGGAAGGGCGCTGCACCACTGCGTTGGCAGCTATATTGACCGCGTGGCAGAGGGAAGATGCCTGATCGTATTTGTACGCCGCGTGGAAGAACCGAAAAAGCCGTATGTGACCGTAGAGGTGCGCGATGGAAAAATCGCGCAGATCCACGGTGACCACAACAGTGACCCTACGGAAGAAGTAAAAAAGTTTGTTGACCTGTGGAGCCGCAAGGTATTGCCGATGGCTTTACAGGCTGCGTAAGAAAGGAAGTGCTTACCTGATGAAGCAAATCGGGAATCTTGCCATCGTCTGCGCCCGGCGCAAGGATGCGACCCTGCGCATTGAGCAGGGGAGGGTGATGGTCTTGCTGGATGGCACCTATGCACCCACGGCATTTTTTACTGATTGGGATGACGATGATACCATCCTGTCGATAATTCACGAATTGAACTTCGGCCACTGTGCCCCCAAAAGCCAATGAGAACCGAGGACTGGCAGGAGAAAGCCGCTTTCATCGATAAGCTGCGGGAACTGACGGACCGCCTGAACCGCTGTCGCGCAGCGTATGAAGCCCATGCACCGCTGGTAAGCGATGAGGTCTACGACATTCTGTTCAGCGATTTGCAGACACTGGAAAGCTGGCTGGGGCTGAGGATGAAGAACTCACCCACCAAGAAAGACAATCATCTGATGTGAGAAAGCCTCCAATCTATGCAGTATTATGCATAGGTTGGAGGCTTTTGCTTGGCTGGAAATAAAAGCGGATAAACTTGAACTTAATAACGTAATATGGTATAATTCTAATAAATACATTGTAGGGGGCATCTTATGGCACCACAGAAAATAGCACAGCGTAAGCGGGCAATGCGAGTGGCAGATGCTGTCAATAAAATCGAAGGAGCACCGGTTCGCAGCTACGCAATAGAACTTTCAAACGCATGGTGTGAAGGCAAAATTACCGGGGCGCAGATGAAAGAAGCTCTTCGGAAAAGCCACATGGAGATGGCTCGTCGCGTGAAGTAAGGCTATGAATGATATTTATCTTTATGAGGATGTGCCGGTACTAAAAAATAAGTTCGGCATCAAAGATGAAAAAACATTAGATCTCGTGGAAGCAGAACAATCTCGCGCAAGCATGATGCTTCTGTATGAACATGGTTTCCACGACTTTTCAAACCGCGGCGTAAAGAAGATTCACCGCACACTGTTTGAAGATGTGTACGAATGGGCTGGGAACTATCGCGTAATCAATATTATAAAAAGAGAGCCTATTCTTGCAGGACAAAGTGTGTGGTACAGCAATGCGGAGGACATTCCGCATGACTTGAAATGTGCTTGGGAAGAAATCAACCAAGTAGAATGGGCCTCTTTGACAAAAGAAAATTTCGCAAAAGAAATTGCGCATAAATTTCCGAAGATTTGGCGTGTGCATCCCTTTCGAGAGGGAAACACCAGAACCGTTGTAATGCTGATGACATTCTTTGTTGAGCATTATGGGTATTATTTTGACCAAGAACTGTTGGCGCAAAGCGCAGGTTATGTCCGGGATGCGCTCGTAATGGCATGTCTGGATAATTACTCCGAGTATGAGTATTTGGAAAGAATCTTGCAAGATGCGATTTGCACGGAGCCAATCGCAGAAACATTTGCAGAAGAACAACCAGCGAGCATATCCGAGAAATATCAAAAGTACCAATCAAAGCATTATGAACCTGCTCACCACGAGTATGTGGAATATAAAACGAAAAACACCTATTCAAAGGATCCCCTAGCAGGGAAAGCTTCAAAAAAATGATGCCACTCGCAATCTGAATACAAAAAATTGAAATTGCCTCCGACTTGCACCATATGTGTACGAGTCGGAGGCAATTATTTTTATACTTCTTTTATGGCTGTCGCTTTCACCAGCGGCATCATCGGACGCAAAGTTAGTCTTTCATGCTGGGAAGGATGATTTATCATATCAGTGGACGGTTCGGCTTCTTCTACAAAAGTCAGCATAAATTTGTCAAGTAGCGAGACCATAAGGAATTTGTATTTTTTAAAAGAAAGAAAAATCTTTGCGCTGACTGCGGATATCGAGAAGCGTGGGTATCTGGATACTTTGAAAGAGATAGCCGAACAGAAAAAAAGATTGTGGTGTGAAGGTGTTTATGGATAAAAAGGCATAAAATTCGAAATGTCATCATTAGAGAATCCAATCAATTTTAGACTCATGCACCGTATCAATTTGTCTAAAAGAATCATAAAATATTTGCTGCTTCTATCATTTTTGAAGTCATAGTAATATGCATATCCATGTGCAATAGTACGTCTGATCTCCTTGATTTGATTACTAACTTTCTCTGCAGAAAGATTTGTTTGTGACAGCAATTCGGGATATTCATTAAACATGTATTCCAATTCTTTTTTAAGTGGAAATTGGAGATTTTGAGCTTTCTTGTGTTCCAGTTTATCAAATAAGTACTCAAATGCTACAATTTGTTCGACAAATCGCTGAGGAGTGAACATGGAGTCGAAATTTCCTAAATGACCAAGTGGAATACTCTGTGTTATTTTGTTGCCAGAATCTAATGCTATATTATTTAAGAGCTTGGGAATGTATTTCATAATATCAAATTCGTAGAACAAGCCGTTATACCTATCAACGGCATCTTCCGAAATGAAGGGACAGTAGAACCACCCAACACTTACTTCTTTGCGATAAAGCGTGATACGTTTGAACAAGATGTCTGTGTGTGATGTCATGAACATTGCAAACCGACAAAGAACTGTTGCAATATCATAGCACTCTTGGATTTCATTTGTGTGTAACGGCAGAATCAATTCCCCTTTTCTGTCGAAATCTTCCAAAAGACCAAGGCGATGATTGTGACCGATTTGGAAAATTAATTCGTATTTTTGTTTGTTCATATCAAACGGGATTGTATACACTTTTTTAGGTTCTAAAGCCAAGTTGATTCCAGATCGCACCATTTCAATGTATTTATGTTCGTATCCAAAAACTGCATCAAGAGACGGCGACTGAATACCTATGCGGTCATAGGTTTCATCTCTGTTAAATGTATGAACAATATAGCAACGCAAATAGCAAGTACTTCCCATAGAATTTTCGACGAGAAAAGTTGCTTTCCTACCATGAGACCCAATATCAAAACATAGCCCCTGCAGAATATAGTTTTCTTTAAAATTATACTCTTTACAAAATATCTCCAATAATGAGTCATCCGTAAACAGATCCATACGGTAATTTTCAATTACAAAAGGAATCTTTCCAGTTCTGAAAAAAATAAAACCCTTGACCATCATTTTACCTCTTTATGAGATGCGTTCTCAATTTCTATTGGACATCATTTATGTTCAAAAATTAAGAATACACAAAGTTTCACAATTTTGACAGGAAATTATATTTTATTATGCACGAAATCCTTCGCATATTCAAGCCATATCACAGAATTGTGTTGTTTTCACTGTATCTGTAAACATCTTTGAGTTGACTCCTGATGAAATTGAAGAGACTGCTCATTAAGGTTATTATTGCTGGCGCAAAAAGACACATCTTCAACAATTTGACGTTTTCCGCAAATTATGGTATCACGGTAGATGAAACGCGCGCCGCCATACTGGAACTGGGCCGCAGGGCCTGCCCGGATGACACTGTGTACGAAAACTTTAATGCTGCACTCCACGCGGCAACCGCAGACTATGCCCGGATACCAAACGAGTACCGCTTGGACACGATTCGGCAATACGGCGGCATCAAGTGCGCGCCGGGGCAAAAGGCAAGCCGCATTATCAATCGGCTTTGTCTGAAATTCCACCTCGACCAAATCGAGGAAGAAGCGGAAGCGGGCGAGCCGGACAACCGTTATACACGTACAGTAAAGCCATACAACGCGCTGTTTGCGCGTCTGGCCGATGCTCTGAACCCGGCGCATATCGAGAAAACTGCCGTGCTGTCAATATAGGGAACAGCAGGACAGCTTCTTTGGCGGGCGAGTCTACCAGTATTCTATGTGGGATACTGCTTCTGAGCGTGATACCTACAAGTGGCTTTCACCGCTGCCGAAAGAAGCAAAAATCAAGCTGGGAACGGCGGAACTTATCATGCCTCATGCCAAGATTGATCGGCAGGGGAAGGTACATCGCTATGTTCCTAAATTGAAAGCAGCTGTCCTGACAGAAAACGCCATAGCAGTGATGCCGGACGGTAAGAAAGTAAGATATGATTCCCAAAAGGCCAAGTGCCAGAAAGTGATGCCCCTGTCAAGGGCATTGGAAATACTGAATACAATATAAACACAGCCCCTTCCGCTGATGCAATTTCAGCAGAAGGGGCTATTACTTTAATTGTATTGAAATTTCCCCGGCGGATCACCCAAATTACCGATTCCAGATGTTGTTTTCGAGATCAACAAGCCGTTTCTTATACTCGTCCATCCGCTGATTAGCTTTGCCGTCATCATCGGGAAAGCTGACAAGGTAGCCGGTGTCCGTGTCATGGAAGCCGATTTCGCCGGTAAGGCCGCATATATCGGAAACTTTCAGCAAGGTATGAAAATCATACTGCATAGCACTAATTTCAAGCGTTTTGTTCATGGTGGACTCCTGTGTTTTTACTTACTTTGCCCATTATAGCGCACCCGCCGTGGAAATGCAAACAAATAAATAATGCGTATTATTGCGTATAAGAAAAAATAATGCGTAAATTTGTTGGGAAATGACGTATTCAAAACGTATAAGGTAAATATAAGCATCGAAGGGAGTTGATGTTATGCTTATTGCTATCGACCACGGCAACAAACAGGTCAAAACCGTTCACGGGAACGCCATCGTTTCCGGTGTACAGAAAAGTAAAACCAGACCTTACGGCAGGGATGTACTGAAATACGGTGGCAGTTACTATACGCTGTCAGCGCAGCGTATCCCGTACCAGAAGGACAAAACCACAGACGAGCGCTTCTTCATTCTGTCACTGTTTGCCATCGCGGAGGAAATCGAAGCACAGGGAGCTTATACCTCCAGGCTGATGCCCATTGACCTTGCCATCGGCCTGCCGCCCGCACATTTCGGCGCGCAGAACAAAGCGTTCGTGCGCTACTTCAAGCGCAAGGAACCCATCTACTTCTCCTACCGTGACAAGCTGTACAGCATCCTGATCCGCAATGTGCAGTGCTATCCGCAGGCATTTGCAGCGGCAGCCATGATGCTGGGCGAGCTGGCAACCGTACCGCGCGCGCTGATTCTGGATGTGGGTGGCTTCACGGCAGACTATCTGCTGCTGAAGAATGGCCGCGCCGACCTGTCTACCTGTGATTCACTGGAAAATGGCGTGATTTTGCTGTATAACCGCATCCGCTCTAAAGCCAGCTCCGATTTGGACATTTTGTTGGAGGAAACCGATGTGGATGCCATTCTCTTGCAGGGGCAGGGGAGCAGCTACGGGGAAGAAGTTGCCGCGCTGGTGGAATATCAGGCGCAGGAGTTCGTCAACGATATGTTGGGCGCACTGCGCGAGCGCCAGCTTGACCTGCGCACGGGGCGTGTGATTTTTGTGGGCGGCGGTGCCTGCCTGCTGCGGCGACAAATCGAGGCATCCGGCAAGGTGGCACACCCTGTCTTTGTGGAGGATGTGAATGCCAACGCCAAGGGCTTTGAGTATCTTTACCGCTGCACGGTGACAGGAGCGTGATGAACCATGAAGCTGAAAAAGGACCGGGGGCGCTTTACGGTTCGCTTTGACATGGAAAATCCAGACCATGTACGTGCCGTAGAATACTTGGAACGGCAGCGTGACAGGGGCAAGGCGCAGTACCTTACCGATGCAATTCTATGCTATGAAAAGGCAGAAACGAAGTCTTTTCCGCAAACGGACCGCGCCTTGATTGAGGCATTAGTCGAGTTTTATCAGGGACATAACCAAGTTACATTGCGTGTGATGGAATCCTCTGAAAGTGGCAGATTGCAGCGTGTACCATGTGGACAGGTATTACGGGAAATCTTTGAGGAAAAACTTTTGGAATTAAAAAATGGCATGCTGCGATATAAGCAGTAGAGACAAAATGGCAATAATAAAAAGCCTGTGCATCGTGTGGGAACACAAATGTGCTGGCTTTTTATTATAATAATGAGAAGATAAGCAAACCATATAAAGAGGTGTGCTTTAGGTATCCAATGAAGGGAAAATCTAGGGACTTACGATCAATACATCGTAAGAACAAAAGCTATTTCTATATTCAATACTTAGGATATAAGTTTTCCCGGCTTCTAAGTCAATGTTTAATCCATTTATTCCAGAAGTGATGTAATTTCCATTTTCACCACTAACCTGTACACATACGGTTCCGCCAGCACTAAGATTTGTATCAAAGTGATAGGTTCCATTACCAGAGGCAGTATAACGATACTTGTCTTTTTGATCTTGATATGTAATATTACCAGAAATAGAAGAAATTCCACTAATATCACGGATTTCTATGGGAATGCCGATGTTAACAGTATAGTTACAAGTTCCATTGTAGTATTCGATACTTAGAATATAGGTTTTTCCCGCCTCCAAATCAATGGTTAATCCGTCTATTCCAGAATTAATGTAGTTACCATTCTCTCCGCTAATTTGTATGCGTACTTTTCCGCCGGCGCTAAGGTTGGTATCAAAGCGATAAGTTCCACTAGTAGAAACAGAATAGTAATATTTATCTTTTTGATCTTGATATGTGATATCGCCGGAAATAAAAGTGCTCCCACTAATATCACTTATTTGGATAGGAACACCTGTATTAACAGTATAATCACAAGGGCCATTATAATATTCAATACTTAGAAGATAAGTTTTACCTGATTCAAGGTCAATAGTTAATCCGTTTATTCCAGAGTCAATGAAATTTCCATTTTCTCCGCTGACTTGAACGCGTACTTTTCCACCAGCACTGAGTTCGGTATCAAAACGGTAAATTCCACTAATAGGTGCAGTATAAAGATATTTATCTATCTGATCCTGATATGTAATACTTCCTTCAATAAGTGCCCCCTCGGTAATGATACTCGTTTCGGCTGGAATTCCGATTTTCAGAGAGTAGTCACAAGGGCCATTTTGATTTTCTATACTTATGATATAAGTTTTATTTGCTTCCAAATCGGTAGTTAGTGCATCTATACCAGAAGTTATAATTTCATCATTCTGTCCACTAATCCGTATACGTACATGACCACCAGAACTCAAATCTGTATAGAAACGATAAGCGCCAGCAACTTCAGCAGTGAATGAGTAACGATTTTCAGAAACATCGTCATTAATGCTGCCACTGATGGAAGCTTGCTTCGTTATATCTTTTAGCAGGCTTATAGGATTGGGGGTCGCTTGAATATCAGAAACGGTGTCAATGCTTGAAACCGCATCGCTCTCTTCCGCTAAATTGGACTTAATGCTTGTAGTTTCATCATCATTGGCAATGGTGATAGACGATGAAGAATCACTAGGATATGGGAGAAAAGGATTAGCTATATTTGTAAGATACGAAGAAAGAATTCCGAGCGCTATGGTGGCAATAATTGAAAATATTGTACCACAAATATTTTTGCTTTTCATAGAAGCAAAAGAAGAAATAAGGCCAACAACAATAATAAAAACAAGCACCATAGTGATCACATCCTTATCTCAGTATGCTATACTTTACCATATTGAATTCTAAATCACAATAAACAAATTTTCCACGAACCTTCGATGTATAGATAGCAACAATAAAGGAATAAAATAAGAACTTGGATAAACTGCTTCTTGCATAAGTGCAGCTTCAGATGCTTCGATAAAATTTCTTCCAATGGAAAAGGTGTGGATGTCGTATATTTACAGAATATACTAATAGATTCTGAAAAAACGGAAAGGCAAAGAAAGCATACAAATTGTTACAACAGGTTTAGAATAGATGAGACATTTATGAAAAAGGTGATAGACCATGAGTAAAATTAGTTGCAACAGTCAACTTAAATAAAGTTATTAAAAGAAAACAAGCCATTGAGGAGAAGAAATTCAAAGTGTTTTGTATCTTTGGTCAAGGAGCAATTTGATACAGTTTGTGTTACAGATTTTTCTAGTTCAGATTTTGTGCCTATAACTACGGGAACAAGTTATAATGAATGAACGGTTTATGGATTTGATTCGGAACATGGCAATTCAAATTTTGCTTTGCCAAGGATAATTGCAGTATAAATTGACAGCAGTTTTTCTACGGGTAGATTGAGAATGATTTTTGCTTTATTTTATAAGGGATGTGCAGGGGACTGGATCCTTATAGAGATTTATTAGCTCTAAATACCTCGTTAGCTGATATCGATTCATAATGATTTTGAAAACCGAGGAAAGAAAAATAAAGGATAACTACTTATTATACGGTGAACAGATGGAAAACATACTGGACTTTTTTCGGGAAAATGAAGAAGCTTTTATTGTATATGTCGTAGAACAGCGATTTGCGACAGGTCGAGGCCTCGATTACTTTAAGTCATTCAAAGGAAAGCCAAATCTGATTGACTCTAATATAAAAATTCGAAGGCTTCTACGCCACATTATCTTTTGGATTAGTCGTCACGTTCCATCTATTGGCACAGTAATCGGAACGTGCTTTGGCGGACAAGTCACAGCTCTTAATATTGCAGATGTTATTTGTGCCCTTAGTAAACTTTTTTCAGTTGAGTCTCATCAAGCTGCAGGACCTGATGTCATCGATCCTATCATTATTGAGGAAGGAAATGTATTTTCACGTTACTTGACTCAACTAGTTAACTTACATAAAGAAAGCATTCTACGCCCAACAATAATAGTCATACTTCGGGACAACGATTTTGAGCGTGCAAAGAAGATATTGTCTGAATGCCCCGATGGGACTTGCTTAAAACTGATACGGAATAGTGGAGAAAGTACGATATATCGTGTAGTTAATGGCGGCGCAGAGAACGTTGATGATTTCATAGATTCCTATTCGCGGCAATGCTTTAATACCTGTTCAAATACAAAAAGAGATATTTTATTGAATGAAGTCTGGCAGCAACAATCTATTGTACATCGCTTTGCGCCATCTCTGATGAAAGAGCGTGCAAGCTTAGTATGCGATGAGAAGAAAATCGTAAGAGATGATATTACGGATATGGTTCAATCTCTGCAGCTATATCCGTATAAAAATGAGGGTGAGAGAAAACTCTGTGAAACTTTTTTAGTAACAGCATTGCTCAACCAGATTTTTTGTCATGACAATGGTGGCACTTCCATACTTGATGCATTAGATTATGCAAAAGATGTTGGCAATCCATTGCTTCTCGCGCAAGTATACCGATATGCGCATTTTATTCCAAATATAAAGCATAACGAAGAAATTGATCTTTTAAAACAAGCAAAAAGTACTCTTGCAAAGAATCAGATGATGGATCAAGCTATATACTGTCAAAACAATATACTGGTAAGGCAGTTCGAAACAGATAATGTATCTATTCGTGCTTTTCGAGAATTAAAACAGCAGGCTACATACGATGTTCCGGGATTAGTCGGTATGTCCCACATATATAATAATGTGGGTGTCGCTCAGCTTATGTGCGGATTTCCTGAAGATGCTATTACGTCATTTGATGCCGGATTAGACTATGCGCGTTCCGAAGAGAGAGTAGTACAACGCCTTGCTCTTCTTACAAACCGATTGATAGCATATTCCTATAATTATATAAAGATTCCAGAAGAAGACTTCTATCGAATCCTCAACTTAATCCGTGATGGAATGACGCGGCTCAACCTTCCGTTCCTATCTGCTCGGTATGTCATGAATACCATCGTAGTTGCATACAGACAATCCCCAGATTTCGGCAAGTTTTTGCTCGAAAGGTACGGGGGCTATAACTTAGTGCAACAAGCTTTTGATTCAAACAAATTTGGAACCGGGCAGCTATTTCTGCAAATAAGTCGTATGAAAGAATGCGACATTCTTAAAAAGGTAACAATTTCATCAACGCTAACATCTGTAACAGGAATGCAAAAGCGATTCATTGAAGATACGGGATTTAATCCTGTGTTTTTTAGTACTTGGATATGATTATATGTAGTATGCAAGGAGTGTTGTTGCCAAAACAAACGTATGAACATCCATTTGGGGATAATTGCTATCCAGAAGGCGCAAAAGTTTCGCCTGTGAAGGACTATCTCTGAAACCTGCATAGGAAAATCCAAAACTATTGTTTGTATTAATTGTCGGCATGACATTTATTTCAACGAAATACAGATTACTGTCTGATATTGGACTTGAAAGAATTGCGTCAATGTCATTGTAGTTGCTTACCATAATACGTGCATCTATTCGGCAAAAGGTTTTTACCCCTATAATGCGAATTAGTTCTATATATTTTTCTTTCAGAGAATCGCATAGATCGTAAACAAGCTCTCGTTGATATCCGATTTTTTCTTCTTTAGCGGTTTCCCCAAAGAACCAGTTTATATCCTGATTCTTAGGCACATAAACTATAGTTGGAAGAAAATCAAAATTTTCTGTAAGTGGATTAAATATAGCTGGTGTTGTTATATCGAATCCCTTTATAAATTTTTGATATATTCCTTTTTGTGCGGTAGGGCATTTGCCCCTAACAACGCCCAAGCTACTTCCCCAATTTAAAGGGCGGAAAATTCCATTTGAATCACTTGCTTCGCATGTCGGGGAAACAAGCAATCCACATTCTTTTGCAAGCAAATTTGAGTGATACTTATTTTCCCCAGCTAAAACAGAAAAGCTTCCGCATGGGACACATGGTATTCCCAAAAAAGCACATGTTGAGGGGACAATGGCCATCGGATCCAAATCTGTGCTTCCGCAGTTTAAATTGATAACGAAATCAATGTGTGGAAGTGTGTTGGAGAAAGCTTTCTCCACAAATGTTCTTACATCTAAAATAAAAGGTCGGCATCCGACATTTGCAATGGCATTAAGCCATTTAGAAATAATATCTCCTTTCCATATATGGTAATGTGCAAACCCAGCCGCCTGCTCCCCCTCAAAGATGTACACAATAGCAATAGTAAGCCCTTTGATTCTATCCAATGAGTTCTGAAATTCAAGATTGTTCATATAGATTTCTCCATTAAGCAAAGATAATAAGTAGTTATCCTTTATTGTTTAACAGCAGTAAAATGTAGGAACAACACATCCCTACGTAAAAGTATGTATGATGGTGATTTGAAAAATAAGCAGTAATACAAAAGCTACCACAAAGGGTGGGGGAGTGTAAGCTAAAGAGACATGGACAAAGAACGAACTGAGAAAAACGGATACTTATTTATAACTCTATTATACACTTGATTGCAATAAAATCTCAATAGGGAAATTAAAATTCGATTTTCAGGGTATTTCTCGGATGCATAGTTGTCAATATACGTTTTTGCTGCTCAAAGCTGGCATGAACATATCGTTCGGTTGTTTTGACAGAACTATGACCGAGAATCTCTTTTACTTCGTAAATATTTCCGCACTGTTCCCAAAGATAAGTGGCGAACGAGTGCCGGAACATGTGGGGAGTATAATGGGCTGCATCCGTGGGGGTATAACGGCAAATAATTCGCCGGACGGATTGTTCTGATAGGCGATGCTTATCTCGATTCAAAAAGAAATAAGGATCGGGAGAGTCAATTGTGGTGCGCAGAGCGGAGTATGAAGCCAATGCACTTATTACTGGAGGCGAGGAAATATAAATGCAGCGCTCTTTACTGCCCTTGCCTTTGATTAAGACGACTTGATTCTGCAAATTCAAATTTTCACAAGTAATAGAACAAAGTTCTGAAACCCGGACACCAGTGGCAAACAGCAATTCCAAGACGGCAACATCCCTTGTTGAGACGAAGTAATGATTATTCGATTGTGACTCGCGCAAGTCAGAATATGCCGCAGAGAAAATACGACTAAGGGTATAATTATCAATAGTACGAGGTAAAAGTCGTTCTTGTCGCAAATGAACTTGCAGCTTTTCAAAGGGACTGTGCTCAAGATATTCCTTATATATAAGGTATTGGTAAAACGATTTGATGGCAGCTATTTTTCGCTTCACAGTAGATGTTTTATACGTCTTTGCCAAATGCTCAATGTACAACTCTATGTGTGTGCTTGATACGCAGGCATCATAGGGTGAAATCCAAGAAAAGAACTGCATCAAATCAATACGATATGCTTTCAAGGTCTTATTGTTTAGATTTTTTTGATATTTGCAGTAACAGATGTAAGACTCAAGGTGACTTCTTTCAAGCATTATAAATTCCCCGTTTCTATATTGATGTGAAATAATTATACAACATTATATAGATAAGCGGGAAATAGTGCGATTGTATCTGGTGTAGTTGGTCTTTTTTGATTGATAAACTATAAAATCGAAAGGAAACTACTACAAAAAAGGGAAAAATGAATTCAAGAGAATAGCAATTATAAAGTATACTAAAACCCATCAATTGTACGTTCGACTAGCATGGGAACAAGAATGGACATCACAACCAACCACACGGCTGCAATAAGTTGAATAAGATTGTCGGGCAACCCAATAAGAATGTCGGGAAGCCATACAAATGTAGGGGCAATAAGGCACCGTATAAGGTAACCGACAAACTCGCCGATGCTGAACACACCCAAATAATCAATTGGCTTATATGGGTCGCGTTTGCGCCGTGTGTAGCCATTCACATACATACGTTGTTCAATATACCAGCCGATTCCAAAAATCGTTACGGTTGCCAGATATAGCTTATCCATCATTCGTCCTCATCATTAATTCGGATGGAATCAAATCGAATCCATATAATAGTCGTACATTCTTGCCGGCTCTCTGACGTGGTAGCTGTAGCGGAGCTGTAATGTTAGAGCGGCATCGATTTCACTTGTTAACACAGCTTCCCCAAAATCACATAACGACCAAAGCGCACACTCGGCAACGCCTTCGATAAGACCGCCCGTTACAAAACCGAGCAACAAGGCACCAGCCATTGCAAAAGAACTCTGAAGCGCTGCCGCTTTAATGTCGGAATCAATACCACGAAGAATATCTTCGTCCTCAAAAAAATCAGTGTATAAATCGCTTAAGCGCGTCTCTGGAGACTTGGCAGTTTTTTTGAAGATTTCTTGTGTAACAGTATAAATCCCACCCCAACTATCAAAGGCATCGTAGGAGGAATAACTTGCGGCGACGTCAAATAGGGTGTCGTTCACTTTATCCGATGTTCTTCGCAATTTGTCAATGTCGTTGACATCAGCATTTAAGCTGCAGATACTCCGAAAGCCTTCGTAAAGAAAGTTTGCTTTACTATTTACTTGGTGCAAACCAAGGTAAGTATCATACGCGTTGCGGTCATCATCGGTAATCCACTTACAATAATATTTTGGAGCCTCTGATCGGCTGGCACCATCGGTAAGGAAAGAAAGCGATGCATCCGTGTAATAAGTATCAATATCGATATAATGGGATACGAACATGTAGGTGCTTTCGTCAGCAAGATTGTGACCACGGCCTTTATTCATGCTCCATTCAGCACAGTTAATTGCATACGCGATAGCTTGTGCCTTTCCAGAAAATTCTTCAGATTGTAACACGGTTGGGCTAGGCAATGTTTCCAGATATGTATCTACAACGGATCTTGCATCGGAAATCCATTCATTTGAGTAATCAGAGGCAGTGTAGTTTGCAGGATTAAAATCAACAGTATTTCCAATTATAGAATTGACTTTCCTAAGCAATTCACCGGTATATAAACCAGATTGAATATAATCGCTTGTGGCGGCAGTGGCCAACGGCTGAATATCTTCAGCACACGGTGCCATGCACACTACGCAAAGCATTGCGGCGGCACCAACAAAAGATAGGCCTCTTACAACAAAATTGTGCATAACAAACTCCCTTACAAATAAATAGGTGAACTGCGCGAAATGAATCACACAAAAAATACATTTACATATTTTGATTTCCTGTTTGGCTCAAACAGAAAGCGCATACCCCCGTCCCATTACGGTTTTCAAATCATCCGGACCTAAATCCAGTTTCTTCCGTAGTTTCGCGATATGTACATCGACCGTCCGTGTCTGAATCGGCACGGTGATATTCCATGCAGATGCCAGCAGAAAGTTTCGCGAGCAGATATGCCCGGAATGGTCGAGCAGCGTAATGAACAGCTGATATGCGGCGATAGCGATTGCTCAAGTACGCGCGGGCGGAGCCGTCCAAGGTGCGCAGCATTCTCTGCGAACTTTCCTGCTTGAACCATGTGTTGGCGTTGTAGGCCAGCAAATCGGGGCGTTCCTCCCGCATACGGTCATAGTAGGCGGCAGGGATGCGCAGGTGCGTGCCGATCTGACGATGGGCGATACCGGTGATGGTCATAGGCTCGATCAGCTCGGTGCCACTGTCGTCCGACAGGTGCAGAAACATTTCTTTTCCGTAGGATTCCATCCGCAGGCGGTTGGGGGCAATGAGGTAGTCCTCCTTGGACTCGCTTTGCCGCTTCACTTCGGTCAGCATCTGCTGTAAAGATACACCGGATTTCATACGCGAAACCTCCTCACCACGAGAGAACCAGCTTGCCGGAAGTTTCCTCGGCGGCCAGTCCATCTCCTGCAAAGACCTGCTTCAGCTTTTCCCAGCAGCCAACAGGCGGGAAACCGTGCAACTCCGGGAGCACCGATGTGCTGCCGTCCACAAGCTGGATGTGACCGTCCTCCTGCACGGTTATCGAGTGATGCCCGCGGGAACTGAGGTCAGCCACAATGCCCTCTAGCGCTGCGCGTCCCTCAGTTTCATACCAGATGCGCGGGTCGGGCAGCGGGGGAGTCTCAGCGGGGATACGCGGTTTTTCAGGCGTGTCTGCCGTGGGGTTCGGGCGCAGCGGCACAGTGTTGATGAGTTCACACCGCAGATGCGCCTGCTTGTCCAGCATGACTTCGGCACTCTCAAACCCATCCAATCCGTGAACACGGATCAGGCAGCGCCCGCCCTCTTTGACGATGGCAAGCGGGTCTTTGGCAGCCCATTCCCATGTGATGTTGCTGCCCGCTGTGCGAAGTGCGGCAGTAATGCGCTGGTTCACATGGAGCAGAAGAATGTCGCTGAGAGGTTCGTCCTCAATGTCCGGCACCACAAACTTGGTGCGGCGGGAAGCCGTTGCTTTCTTCTTGGGGACTGCCGGGAGACTGCCACGCATATGCTGCAGCACGTACACCCCCCAGACGGAGCAGGCAACAAGCAGAAGCGGCAGCAGCAGTGCGCCGCGCACAAACGCGGCGATGGCTACGATGATGCCCACGAAGATGCTTGTGCTGTTCCGGATGGCATTGTCAGATTTCATTGTCGATTACCGTCCTTTCACAAAACAAAAAGGGCTGCATCAGGTGTCCGTTCTGAACACTTGATGCAGCCCAAGGTGCGGCCACTGTTCGGCGGCCATGCGGGATGCGGATGGATTCTTGGTTCACTCCTTTCTGCCAACGGCAGGAAATATCTATATAAAAAAGTGCCGGCAGGGAAAACACCGCGCCCAATTCAGCGCAATGCCATCTACTACCGGCACCGATTACGAAAATAACAGCGTATGCTTATATAGCATAAAAATCATCTACATTGCCATTATAATACTATATCTTGTGGTTGTCAATAATGGATTTTGTGTGGACACCTGCACAACGACAATATCACACTTGCAATTATACTCCCGCAGGAGTATAATTGCAATAAGGAGGTGGTCTGATGAAAAAGACGATTTATCACGGCTCGGATCACATTATTGAAAAGCCCCAATATGGCTATGGAAAGCCCTATAATGACTATGGCGTTGGCTTCTACTGCACTGAAAACCCGAACATGGCAAAGGAATGGGGCGTAAGCATCGACCACAATGGGTATGCAAATGAATATCAAATCGAATGTGACGGTTTGACGATTCTCGATTTGAATGCCCCGGAATATACAATGCTGCACTGGCTGACGATTCTGCTTGAAAACCGTGAGTTTGATGCGTCCACACCACTGGCGGCGGAAGCTAAGGATTATCTCTTACAGAATTTTCATCTGGACTACAAAACGGCAGATGTCCTTATCGGCTATCGTGCCGATGACAGCTACTTTTCCTTTGCCTCTGACTTTATCAACGGTGCAATCTCGTATCGCCAGTTGTGTAACGCTATGCACCTTGGCAAACTGGGTCAGCAATTTGTACTGAAAAGCCGAAAAGCCTTTGAGCAGCTGAAATTTATGGGCTATGATACAGCAGACGCCAAAGAATGGTATAAGAAGAAAGCGTTCCGAGACCAGACCGCCCGCCGCCAATACTTTGATGTAGAGCGGAACCGCCGCCAAAGGGGCGATCTTTACATTACAACCATCCTTGACGAGGAGATGAAGCCCAGTGATCCACGCTTACGATAAAAATTATCTTACCGCTGCACAAAAATGTCTTGCGCGTATGCTGGACTACACGGTCAATGATTTACAGTATCCGCTGGAAACAGTATGGAACTGGTTTTTAATGAGCGAGATTTCCCATCGCTTTGAACTCGGTGATAGCACTATTTTGGCAGGCACTTCCGGTGTGGAACTTGCCCGCAGAGTACTGGAACAGGCGGGGGAGCCAGAACCCGTCCGCAAGGCATCCTATGCGTATGACCGCAGTCCCGAATACTGGACGGGCTGGGCTATCGCATATTACCAGTGGGATACCGGGCTGCGCTTCTCTGAAATTGAGCAGGCTGTGCCGATTTCCAAGGTGCGAATGCTGTATACGCCCTACCATGAAATGGACGTTCGCCAGTTTGCTGATAAGATGAACGAACTGTACCGTGCAGCAAAGCCGGAAACAAACCTAAAGAGCCTGCGCACACTGGCCGAAATGAGCCAGTCGGAACTGGCACGACAGGCAGAAATCCCTGTGCGCACCATCCAGCAATATGAGCAACGCCAGAAAGACATTAACAAGGCGCAAGGGGAAACCTTGCTGCGCTTGGCACGTGTCCTGCATTGCAGTATAGATGATCTGATGGAAAAAGTCCCACAGCAATAACATGAATAAAAAGCGGAAGATTCTCATTTAAAACAGCGGGAATCTTCCGCTTTCATTTTGGTAGTTATCGTATCAGTAAGTATCAAGCATAATCTGCTGCCGCAGATAAAGGTTTGCCACCGCTGTGATGACCTCGCGACTGCAACGGTACTCCCGAACAGCCTGAGCGAAGTTATCGCAGTTTAGGTCGTTGTCATCGTACAGCTTATTGATAGGACACAGAATCAGCCTCTGCTTTAGTTATCTGACCTTTAGCTACGGCTTTTTCAACCGCTTCCTCTAATTCTTCTTGTGTGGAAAAATCACCAATATGCAGCGAAGTCCCGTCGCTCCGTTCAAAGTCCATTCCATAAACGGAAATTATGTCTTTTTCATTGGGCGGGATTTGGGCATAGCCGATACCCTCGTCGTTATCTTTAGAATACAATGTGCCAGCCTTGATCTCGTCCAAGATTTTCTCGTACTCTGCGATTTGGGCATTTACGCTGTCTTGTGTCCATTCATGGAAAACGCCCTGCCCATCATACCAACCATCTCCTGTGCCAATAAGAGCCTCAAGTTCGGTTTTTTGCGTGGCTATCCAATCTTCATATTCAGAAGCAGTCCACCAGTCGATTTTGGGAATTTCTTTTTCATATTCAGATTGCGGCATCCAGCTATTACCATCAAGGCTGAACTGTAAGCCATTTTCCCCGGTTCGGCACAAGACTTCTTTCTCCAAGGAAATGGGAGGCTCGGCTTCGGTTTGATGTTGAGCTGCTGCGGCTGTGCCGAAACCGACAAGGCTAAGCAGTAACAAACTTCCCAACCCGATACCAAGTAATTTTTTTGTTCTCATAAGCAATACCTCACTTTCAAAAAATATAGTCGCCCCTTTTGGGGACGACTATATCATATCAAAGCGATTTGGATTTAATTTGCAGGGAATGTGGATTTTTGATGGAGTTACCTTATTGCTTTTTCTGAAGTCTCAGCCAGAAACACACACCATTTTCGGTGTTCTTGATACCATATTCTGCATTATGATTTTCAAGTATTCCTCGGACAATATACAGACCTAAGCCGGTGCCACCGGTTGCGCTATTCCTTGAAATGTCTACGCGATAAAACGGTTCAAACAAGTGGCAAATCGTAGTTTCTGGAATTTTAACACCAGTATTTTCGATACTACAGCTTATTATAGTATTAGTTTCAGTGACAGTAACAATGACTTGCTCGCCATCTGGTGAATAGCGTATAGCATTTATTAGAATATTTTGAATAGCTCGTTCCATTTCCGCCCTATCCAAAGGGCAACTCACTCTATCTGGTATATTTATGTGTAGGGATAGTTTTTTCTCTGAAATAAAATCTGTTAGTTCTGCAATCACTGTACGGAGTAATTCTGCAAAATCAATATTTGCAAATTGTATAGAAGTTTTATTTTTTTCAATTCTGGAAATATAGAGAAGTTCTCTTATAAGAACTTCCATTTTTTCCGTAACAGCTAAAGAGCGTTGGAGATATTTGGAGTGATTTTCATAGCCAACCACACCATTCAACATTCCCGATAAATGCCCCTTTAGAACAGTAAGCGGCGTTTTTAATTCATGGGACGCAGCACCAAAGAAGTCCATTCGCTGACGTTCTAATTCTCGTTCTTTTTCAATATCTGTTTTAAGCTGTGCATTTGCTTCTTGCAGTTCCAACATGGAGTGTGAAAGTGAGTCGGACAAGCAATTCAAATTATGAGCCAGACATCCCAACTCGTCAGATCGCGTTTCATCGCACCGCCCCGAAAAGTCAAGACTTGCCATTTGCTTTGAGGTGGCACTCAATTTTAGAACAGGCCGAGTAATAAAACGAGAATAGAACAAGGCACACAATATTGACAGAATAAACACCATGACGATAACATAGGGAAATGTAGACAACAACACCTCCGTTGATTGCCGCACAACATAAAGGTCTGTTATCACAACGAGCGTGTAGGATGCCCCGTTTTTCAATGAAAACTGGTAAGCTTTTGTATCTTTTTCCGTCGATACTACATTCTCATCTGTTGTATTGCTACCGTCAAATGTAACATAACTATCGGCTGTAACCATGTCTTGTTCAGTCGTAACATTCGAGGGATAAAGAGTATTGCCATATTCGTCATCAAGCCAGACCGTTGACCCTGTTTGAATTTCAAAGTCGGATATAGCTTTTATGCACTTGTCCAGATTATCATAAGTAGACAGGGTATCCAGCAACTCTAAAGATTGTGCCTCTGCATTTCGGTTTAAGGTATCTAAGTATGAGGATGGCATAATTTTTAAGATACAGAAAAAAGTCCCGCTGCAAGCAGATACAAGTAGCACAAACGTAATGAGAAAGACTTTTACCGACAGTTTTTTCTTAATTGCTTTTATCAATTCTATATCCCACCCCTCTAATCGTTTCTATATAATCTACGTTTAATTTTTTCCTTAGATTTTTGATATGGCTGTCAACAATACGGTCTTCAACATAGGTATCAAAATCCCATAGCCGATCAAGTAGCATTTGTCGTGTAAATACTCGACCTTGATTTTCAAGTAAAAGGCGAAGTAAATCAAATTCTTTCTGCGTTAATATAACTTCTTGCTCTTTACAATACAAATGGAAACCCTCAATATCCATGCGTAAATCCTTATAAATGATAATGTCCTTATCAATGTTATCTTGTAAACCGCGACGTAGAATAGCAGCAATTTTACAGAGCAGAATTTTGGGCGAAAAGGGCTTTGGAATATAGTCATCAATTTGTTGTTCAAATCCTCGCAACTGGTTTTCTTCATCCGAAAGAGCTGTCAGCATAATAATGGGAACTTTTGACTTTTGCCGAATAACCTCACACACACCATAACCATCAATCTTAGGGAGCATAATATCCAATAATACGAGGTCAATTTCTGAATTGAATTTAGCAATTCCAGCAACACCATCAGAAGCAATAATTACTTTATATCCAGCGTCAGTCAAGTAATTATTCAATATTTCTTGAATATCAATATCATCTTCGACGACTAAAATATTTTGCATAAGCCAACCTCCTTTTTTAAAGAATAGCATATAAAAATGAATTTCTGATGGAGAACTAAATGAGATTTACAAAATCTCATTCTTATTTTTCTTTCTTCTTCCATCAACAGGCTTTTCTGCATCCTTTGGTATCAGCCACATATATCCCAGTTTTGAAACGCCCGGTATGCGGTTTTGGCTGCAAAGTATCTGTACCCGTCTTTCTGAAATTCCCCATTTTTCCGCTGCCTGTGGCACAGACATATATTCCATAATCTACCCGTCCTTTCTCTACACGCTATCAGCACAATTATACTCGGACAGACGAATAATAGCAAGTGCGTGATTGTGAATTATTTTGGTGCATAGTAGGAACTGTATAGGCATATCAAACGAGAAAGGGGAACAGTAAAATGTAACTGGGTGAATGAATATGGCAAAAAGAC